>ERZ1292630.2963-Hain-H41-02um-R3-2963-length-15323-cov-28_pt1 | contig 15323 bp, 12 predicted proteins | sample MGYA00564408_ERZ1292630 | MGnify/ENA primary metagenome ERZ1292630 (study PRJEB36523, sample SAMEA6512641) | groundwater metagenome | collected 2019-01-08 | study: AquaDiva: Metagenomics assemblies of 32 groundwater samples | reverse complement strand
GTACCAACATTTACGTGTGGCTTCGATCGCTCAAATTTACTTTTTGCCATGACCTTATCCTTTACACTCTATACAATTCAATTACTTTTTGTTTATGATCGCCTCTGCCACATTCTTCGGAGCTTCAGCGTAATGCTTAAACTCCATTGAATAGGTTGCCCTTCCTTGCGTGGCCGACCTTAACGCTGTCGAGTATCCGAACATCTCAGCCAGCGGCACTTCAGCTCGAATCACCTTAAAACCGGGCACATCTTCCATTCCCTGTATCATGCCACGTCTTGATGACAAATCACCAACAACATTTCCCATAAAATCTTCTGGCGACTCCACTTCGACTGCCATCATAGGCTCAAGCAAGACTGGATTAGCTTTACGCATTCCATCTTTGAATGCTATTGACGCCGCCATTTTGAATGCATTTTCATTAGAATCAACGTCATGATATGAGCCATCAAAAAGCGTGACCCTCACATCTACCACAGGATATCCAGCCAATACTCCGCTCGGCAATGTTTCCAAAAGTCCTTTTTCTACTGCCGGTATATATTCTCTCGGCACGGCTCCGCCTTTTATTTGATCAATAAATTCAAAGCCTTTTCCGGTTTCATTAGGTTCCATTCTAAGCCAAACATGACCATACTGACCTCGCCCACCCGATTGCTTGACAAATTTTCCTTCAATCTCAATCTGTTTTCTTATCGCTTCACGATATGCGACCTGAGGCGCCCCTACATTAGCTTCTACGCCAAACTCTCGCTTCATGCGATCTACAATAATCTCCAAATGCAATTCACCCATTCCGGAAATAATTGTTTGACCTGATTCTTCGTCTGTACGAACTCTAAATGAAGGATCCTCTTGCGCAAGCCTGTTCAGCGCAATGCCCATTTTCTCTTGATCAACTTTTGTTCTGGGTTCAACTGCAACATGGATCACCGGTTCTGGAAATTCCATTCTCTCCAATGTGATAACCCTCTGCGGATCGCACAAGGTATCCCCTGTAACAATATCTTTCAGTCCAACAGCTGCCGCTATATCACCCGCACGAACTTCCTTAATCTCTTCACGTTGGTTCGCATGCATTTGAAGTAGCCGTCCAATTCTCTCTTTCCTACCCTTAACGGGATTATAGATAAAATCCCCCGTTGCAACGACTCCAGAATACACTCTGAAAAATATCAGTTGACCAACATATGGATCTGTTGCAATTTTGAATGCCAACGCAGAAAATGGCTCGCTATCATCAGCCACTCTCTTATCTGCCTCGCCCTTATCATTCTCACCTTCTATCGCCACAACATCTGTGGGTGAAGGCATGTAATCTATAACCGCATCCAGCATTGCTTGAACACCTTTATTCTTAAAGGCCGTGCCGCACATCATAGGAATGATTTCATTATTAATAGTGCGTGCACGCAAACCGATCTTAATATCCGATGCCTCCAAATCCCCATTTTCGAGATATTTGTTCATCAGATCTTCATTTGCTTCAGCCGCTGTCTCAAGCATTTTTTCCCGCCAATCCTCGGCATCTGCCTGCAGACTTGAAGGTATTTCACGCTCTTCAAATTTTGTTCCCCGACTTTCTTCATCCCAATAAATGGCCTTCATTTTTATCAAGTCGACAACGCCTTCAAATTTTTCCTCGGCACCTATGGGCAATTGTATTGGCACAGGCGTAGCTTTAAGACGTGTCTTGATCTGCTCATACACACGCATAAAGTTTGCTCCCGATCTATCCATTTTATTGACAAATGCCAATCGCGGGACTTTATATTTATTCGCCTGCCTCCAAACTGTTTCAGTTTGAGGCTGCACACCACCTACCGCGCAAAATACTGTACAAGCTCCATCCAGAACACGCAACGAACGCTCGACTTCAATTGTAAAATCCACGTGCCCCGGAGTATCAATGATATTGATCCGATGCTCTGGATAATTCCCGGCCATTCCTTTCCAAAAACAAGTTGTGGCAGCAGAAGTAATCGTAATTCCCCTTTCCTGCTCTTGCTCCATCCAGTCCATGGTGGCAGCGCCATCATGGACTTCGCCTATTTTATGAGATACGCCAGTATAAAAGAGCACACGCTCGGTGGTAGTTGTTTTACCAGCGTCAATATGCGCCATGATACCGATGTTTCTATAACGCTCAATGGGTGTTTTTCTTGCCACAGTTATAATGCCTTACGATTATTTCAATTTGTGAATGAATTCGGTACTATAGATCCTAATCAACTAAAATCTAAAATGTGAGAATGCCTTATTTGATTCAGCCATTCTATGCACTTCTTCCCGTTTCTTAACGGCTCCGCCACGACCTTCAGCCGCCTCAGTTAACTCGCCCGCCAATCTGGCATCCATAGATTTTTCGCTTCTTTTTCTAGCCGCATCCCGAAGCCATCTCATCGCCAAAGCATTGCGCCGCACAGAACGCACTTCAACTGGCACCTGATAGTTAGCACCACCTACCCGACGACTTTTTACCTCCACCATGGGTCTTACGTTAGTTAGCGCTTGCGTAAATACTTCCAGCGGATCGCCGCCCGTTTTCTTTTCTATATGATCTAACGCCCCGTAGATAATCCTTTCTGCTACCGATTTCTTACCACGTGTCATAAGCACATTAACAAATTTTGCTAACTCTACATTATGATATTTCGGATCCGGCAGTATCTCGCGCTTTGGAACTTCTCTACGTCTTGGCATTATCTAACCTCATTTCCTTTTGCAACATGTTTCTCATTTACAACTAAAAGTAACACTTAGTTCTTAATTCTAAGCAGTTTTTGGTTTCTTGGAGCCATACTTTGATCGCCCCTGCTTACGATCTTTTACACCCGCCGTATCCAGACTACCTCTAACCGTATGATAACGAACGCCCGGCAAATCCTTAACACGACCACCACGTATCAGTACGACTGAGTGCTCCTGAAGATTATGTCCCTCGCCACCAATGTAACTCGACACTTCAAATCCATTAGTCAATCTAACCCTTGCAACTTTACGTAGCGCTGAATTCGGTTTTTTGGGGGTTGTCGTATACACCCTCGTGCACACCCCTCTCTTCTGCGGACTGTTTTCTAACGCAGGAACATTACTTTTAACTCGCTTAGCAACACGCGGCTTTCGAACTAACTGACTAATTGTCGGCATTTCTATGTCCTAAAAAACTGGGACGGCTTTTTAGCCGTCCATACTATTTCTATTTACTGATCTTGTATTTAATTACCCATGCTAATGTAATGGCAATTAGCAACCCGACATCTCAACTCACCAAAGATGCGACAAAAAAGAGAGCGGATTCTATGGGGTTTATCGCTGTATGTCAAGACAAACATGGATTACCGAAGTTTATTTGGCCGCTAAAATTATTTCCAGCGCACTGCTGCAAGATGTCCGCCGTATCTTACTTAACACCATCAATCTCTAAAGTTATGAAACTGCAATGGAAAATTATCCACCAGTTTTCTTGTTAATTGCATCGCCTCTTGCAATATATCTTTTTTTACGCCGGTTACGCGCACCACATCCCCTTGAATGCTTGCTTGTACTTTAAGCTTACTATCCTTAATACCTCTTACAATTTTTTTTGCCAAGTCTGTATCGAGTCCAGTCTTAACTGTCACTACCTGCTTTACTTTATTTCCACTGATTTTCTCTACCTGCCCCATTTCCAGGCAACGCACATCCACGCTCCGCTTTGTCAATTTGGTCCGCAGAATATCCGACACCTGCTCCAGCTTGAATTCATCATCCGCAAAAACTATCAACTGATACTCTGCCTGCTCAACCCTTGCATCGGAACCTTTAAAGTCAAATCGCGTGCCTACTTCCTTGTTTACCTGTTCTACCGCATTCCTGACTTCCTGTTTATCAACCTCTGAAACAATATCAAATGATGGCATTATATCCCTCTTGATTGAGGCAAACTGAAATGTGTTCTTCTACAGAAATCACTTAAAACCCAACATCATTATTACCAAGCTTCTATTCTATTGAATGCCCGGCAAAATCCTAATTCTTGTTTTTTTTCTCAACCCCGGCGGCAATGCGCAATCTTAATGCGTTCAGCTTTATAAAACCTGCTGCATCTCCCTGATTATAGGCACCTGCATCATCCTCAAAGGTAGCCACATTAGAATCAAACAATGAGTCGGTTTGAGAATCTCTTCCAACCACGATGACATTCCCCTTATACAATTTCATCCTCACCCACCCATTCACTTTCTCCTGCGTCGCATCAATCATGGTTTGCATGATTTTACGCTCCGGGCTCCACCAATAGCCATTGTAAATTAATGCCGCATAACGAGGCATCAAGTCATCCTTTAAATGCGCCACTTCCCGATCCAGAGTGATCGATTCCATCGCGCGATGGGCACGGAGTAAAATTGTTCCTCCGGGAGTTTCATAGCATCCTCTCGATTTCATCCCGACATAGCGGTTCTCAACTAAATCCAATCTGCCAATGCCATGCTTCCCGCCCAATTGATTGAGTCTTTCTAATACACCGGCCGGTGATAATTTATTGCCATTTAATGCAATCACATCACCCCGCCTAAACTCCACATCCAGATACTCAGCTTCATCCGGTGCTTTTTCGGGAGAAACACTCCAACGCCACATTGATTCTTCAGGCTCTGCTGCGGGATCTTCCAGAACCCTGCCTTCGTAAGAAATATGCAAAAGATTGGCATCCATACTATAAGGTGAACCAGCCTTCTTTTTCATCTCAACCGGGATACCATGCCGCTCAGCGTACTGAAGCAGCTTCTCCCTTGAAGTTAAATCCCACTCACGCCAAGGAGCAATCACATGAATATCCGGCTGCAAGGCATAATACCCCAGCTCAAAACGAACCTGATCGTTACCTTTGCCCGTTGCTCCATGCGAAACCGCATCGGCACCAGTCTCATTGGCAATTTCAATTTGCCTTTTTGCAATCAATGGCCGCGCTATACTCGTACCCAGCAAATACTCACCTTCATAAATCGTGTTGGCTCGAAACATGGGAAACACAAAATCACGCACAAACTCTTCACGTAAATCATCGATATAAATTTCCCTGACACCTAATTGCTCTGCCTTTGCACGCGCCGGCTCGACCTCTTCCCCCTGTCCAATATCTGCGGTAAATGTGACCACTTCGCATTGATACGTATCTTGCAGCCATTTCAAGATTACCGAGGTATCCAGGCCTCCAGAAAAAGCCAGAACCACTTTATTAATTTTTTTCATTATTTTTTATTCTTTCACTTATCCAGCGTCTAACGCTCTTCCGATTTAACACTTCAATCAGTCATTCAAAATTACAGATTTAATTTTCCGCATTTAATTTACCCAATAGCAAATATTCCATCAATGCTTTTTGGGTATGCAGCCGGTTTTCAGCTTCATCCCATACCACTGATTGCGGCCCATCCAAAACTTCGGCAGTGACTTCTTCACCCCGGTGAGCAGGCAAGCAGTGCATGAATAAAGCATCTTTTTTAGCCAAAGACATCATTTCCGTATTCACACAAAAAGCAGCAAAATCATTTTTTCTTTGCTCTGTTTCTGCCTCAAACCCCATGCTTGTCCATACATCCGTGGTAACAAGATCCGCCCCAATCACCGCTTTCCGAGGATTAACAAATTCCTCATAATGAGCCGCGCCGTTTAATCCTATTTGCTCAGGATGAATGTTATAGCCGGGTGGAGTGGATACATGCACTTTAAAATCAAAAATCTCAGCCGCCTGCAGCCATGTATTACACATATTATTGGAATCACCAATCCATGCCACCGTTTTACCGGCAATACTTCCTCTATACTCGGTATAGGTGAAAATATCACTCATAATTTGACACGGATGGTATTTGTCAGTTAACCCATTAATGACAGGCACTCTTGAATTCTCTGCAAAGCGCTTGATAACGTCATGTTCGTAGGTACGGATCATAATGATATCAACCATGCGTGAGATGACTCGCGCAGCATCTTCTACCGGTTCCCCTCGCCCCAGTTGCGTATCACGCGTTGATAAGTATATCGCCGCGCCGCCTAATTGGTGCATCCCGGCTTCAAATGACAGACGTGTACGTGTCGAGCTTTTGTCAAAAATCATGGCCAGAGTCCGATCAGCCAACGGCCAGTATTGCCGGTATTGTTTGAACTCCTGCTTTATCCAGCGCGCGCGTTCAAACAAATACTCATATTCATCACGGCAAAAATCATTAAATTGCAGAAAATGCTTAAATTGCATAACAAGACAAATAACCAATCAGAAATACATTACCTTATGTAATCCGTTTCAGCCATTCAAGAACTCCTTTATTAACAGACAAGTCATGTCAACCACTTGCTCAGCCTCACCTGGCTGCATCACAAATGCCGGTAGCAAACGTATCACCTTATCGGATGTTACATTGATTAACAATTTCTTCTCCAAAGCTTTTTTTACCAGATCACCACAAGGCACTGAAAGCTCAATACCTATGATTAAACCTTGACCCCTGACCTGCACCACTCCAGGTACATCGGCCAGTTGATTTTTTAACCTGTCACGCATGAAATCACCCAATTTCATGGCGTGATCCAGCAGGTTTTCTTCGGCAATAACAGCCAATGTTTCAATGGCCGCCGCACAGGCCAGTGGATTACCGCCAAAAGTTGAGGCATGATTACCTGGCTTAAAAATTTCAGCAGCCACACCTTTTGCCAGACAAGCGCCTATCGCCACCCCGGCACCTAAGCCTTTAGCCAGCGTCATAACATCGGGCACAATATTACTATGTTGGAAGGCAAACCACTTTCCACTGCGTCCAATCCCAGATTGCACCTCATCCAACATCAAAAGCCATCCATATTGATTACACAAATTCCGCAACTGCTGTAAGTAATGCGCCTCGGGAATATTGACACCTCCCTCACCCTGGAACGGCTCTACCAGAACGGCAACCACATCTTTATTATTGACAGCAACCTGCGTCACTGCCTCCATATTGTTATAAGGAACGCGCACAAAACCTGTCAGCAACGGTTCAAACCCGGCCTGCACCTTACGATTTCCACTCGCCGTCAAGGTGGCCATCGTACGGCCATGAAAAGAACGCTCCATCACAATGATAGTAGGCAGTGCAATCCCTTTGTTATGTCCATGCAATCTGGCAAGCTTGATGGCTGTTTCATTAGCCTCCGCTCCTGAGTTGCAGAAAAAAGCATTATCCATCCCTGACAGTTCAATCAGGCGATCAGCCAGCCGTTCCTGCTTATCAATATGATAAAGATTGGAAGTATGAATTAACGTTCTGGCCTGCTCACAGATTGCTTTTGTTAATCTTGGATGACAATGCCCCAATCCACACACGGCAATACCCGCCAATGCATCCAGATACCGTTCCCCATGATCATCCCACAACCACACCCCTTCGCCTTTGACAAAGGTAACGGGCAATCGTGAATAAGTATTCATCAAATTAGACACCACACAACACTCGCATTTTATTTAGATGGAAAATTCACTTAAGAATCCTGACTGACAGAGCAAAGAAAATTTGGAAAAACGATTATGTTCACCTATTTAGTCCGCTTTTTCAAGCTTTTTTCTTTAAAGATCCACTTATTATTGCAGTTTTTACATGTTCATTGTTTCAAAGTTAACAGAGAAACGGTATCAGCATGTTAGAATGGGTAGATTTATATATTTCTTGCTCCAACTGTTAAGAAAATATCCATGCACTTCAACCTATTGTTTCTAAAAGAATCATAAGACATGAATCAATTTGCCAAGGAAACCCTGCCCATCAGTCTTGAAGAAGAGATGCGGCGTTCCTATCTTGATTACGCCATGAGTGTCATTGTAGGCCGTGCACTGCCCGACGTTCGTGATGGCCTGAAGCCGGTACATCGGCGCGTATTGTTTGCCATGCATGAGCTTTCCAACGACTGGAACAGGCCCTACAAGAAATCGGCACGTATTGTGGGTGATGTCATCGGTAAGTATCACCCCCATGGCGATACCGCCGTGTATGACACCATTGTCCGCATGGCGCAAGACTTTTCCCTGCGGTACATGCTGGTCGACGGGCAGGGAAACTTCGGATCAGTGGATGGGGATAATGCAGCGGCCATGCGTTACACTGAAATCCGCATGTCACGCATTGCCCATGAGTTACTGGTCGATCTGGACAAAGAAACGGTGGATTTCGGGCCCAATTATGATGATTCCGAAAAAGAACCGCTCATACTCCCCGCCAAAATTCCGAACCTGCTGATTAACGGTTCATCCGGCATTGCCGTCGGTATGGCGACCAATATCCCGCCGCACAATCTGAATGAAGTGGTGGAAGCCTGCCTTGCCTTACTCAAAAATCACGATATCACTATTGATGAGCTCATTGAGCTGATTCCGGCACCGGATTTTCCAACCGCCGGTATCATTTACGGCGTTTCCGGAGTAAGGGATGGCTATCGCACAGGCCGTGGCCGTGTCGTCATGCGTGCACGCACCCATTTTGAAGACCTGGAAAAAGGCAGCCGCCAGAGCATCATCGTGGATGAACTGCCCTACCAGGTTAACAAAGCCAATTTATTAATCCGCATTGGGGAACTGGTTCGCGACAAGAAAATTGAAGGTATTTCCGATTTGCGTGATGAATCCGATAAATCCGGCATGCGTGTCGTGATTGAACTGAAACGCGGCGAAGTGCCCGAAGTCATTCTGAATAACTTGTATAAAGAAACACAGATGCAAGACACTTTCGGCATGAACATGGTGGCGCTATTGGATGGTCAGCCTCGCCTGCTGAATTTAAAACAGATTCTGGATGCATTCCTGCGTCATCGCCGTGAAGTTGTAACCCGGCGTACTGTTTTTGAACTCAAGAAAGCGCGTGAACGCGGCCATTTATTAGAAGGCCTTGCGGTTGCATTATCCAATGTGGATGAGATTATCGCCTTGATAAAAGCTGCGCCGACACCCTCTGCCGCCAAAGAAGCGATCATGGCAAAAGTCTGGCGCTCCCCATTGGTTGAAGAAATGCTGTCGCGTGCCATGGCAGATGCCAACGCGCTACGCCCGGATGGCCTGGGTGAAGAGTTTGGCTTACGGGCTCAAAGTTACCGTTTATCCGATGCACAAGCGCAAGCGATTCTGGAATTACGCCTGCAGCGTCTGACCGGATTAGAACAAGAAAAGATTGTCGAAGAATATAAAGACGTCATCGAAAAAATTATTGATTACCTTAATATCCTGGCTAATCCAGAGCGCATTACCCTTATTATTACCGAAGAGCTCGAGGCCGTCAGACAACAGTTTGGCGACAAACGCCGCAGTGAAATCATTGTCGACACTCAAGACCTGAGTATGGAAGATTTGATCACGCCGGCAGATGTGGTTGTCACACTGTCGCACACCGGATACATCAAATCCCAATTACTCGATGAATATCGTGCCCAAAAACGGGGCGGACGCGGCAAACTGGCGACAAGCACCAAAGAAGACGATTTCATTGACAAGCTATTCATTGCAAACACCCACGACTATATTCTGTGCTTCTCAAGTTTGGGGCGTGTGTACTGGATCAAGGTTTATGAAGTGCCGCAAGGTAGCCGGTCATCCCGGGGCAAGCCTATTATTAATCTGGTGCAACTGGAAGAAGGCGAGAAAATTAACGCCATTCTACCCGTTAAAGCTTTTGATGAAACCCGTTTTGTATTTATGGCGACTTCTTTTGGCACTGTCAAGAAAACACCCTTATCAGAATTTTCCCGTCCGCGTAGCAATGGCATCATCGCCATCGGATTGGATGCAGGCGACTATCTGATCGGCGTTGAACTCACCGAAGGAAAACATGATGTCATGCTGTTCTCAGACAACGGCAAAGCCATGCGTTTCAGTGAAAATGATGTACGTCCGGTAGGACGAACCGCGCGTGGCGTGCGCGGCATGAAACTCGGTTCCGGGCACAAAGTGATCTCATTGCTGGTCGCTGAGAATGAGGAACTCGCCGTCTTAACGGCGACCGAAAACGGCTATGGCAAGCGTACCCCTATCAGTGAATACACACGCCATAACCGGGGCACACAAGGCATGATTGCGATCAAAACCAGTGCGCGCAATGGCAAAGTGGTCACCGCAAAACTGGTCAAGCCGGACGACGAAATCATGTTGATCACCTCAGGCGGGATACTCATCCGCACCCGTGTCAACGAAGTGCGGGAAATGAGCCGCGCCACTCAAGGCGTCACTCTAATTAACCTGGATGCCGGCGAGAAACTGGCAGGACTGGAAAGAGTGATAGAAAGCGATGATGACGATGGTGATAGTGATCATTAAGAGAACCGTTAAGCTGCTGCGCTAAAATAATTGCCAGAAAAAAATTCAATGGATCAAATCTATAATTTCAGTGCAGGTCCTGCGGTTCTACCTAAGGAGGTTCTGCAACAAGCGCGTGATGAAATGCTGGATTGGCATGGCAGCGGTATGTCTGTCATGGAAATGAGCCATCGCGGCAAGGAATTCATGTCCATTGCTGAGAAAACTGAAAGCGATTTGCGCGAACTGATCGGAATACCGCAGAACTATAGGGTCTTATTTCTGCAAGGCGGCGCGTCCAGTCAGTTTTCCATGGTGCCGATGAATCTGCTGCGCGGCAAAAAAAAAGCGGACTATATCAATACCGGCCAGTGGTCGGCCAAAGCCATTGAAGAAGCGAATCGATATTGCGCTGTCAATGTAGCCGCCTCCTCTGAGGAAGCCAATTTCACCTACGCACCCACGCAAGACAAATGGCATCTGGACCCGGAAGCGGCCTATATCCATTACACCAGCAATGAAACCATTGGTGGCGTCGAGTTTAACTGGATTCCGGAAACTGACCCGAACAGCAGCATTCCTTTAGTCGCTGACATGTCATCCAACATCCTGTCACGGCCCCTGGATGTTACGCATTTTGGATTGATCTATGCAGGCGCGCAGAAAAACCTGGGGCCGGCCGGATTGACCCTGGTCATTATCCGCGAAGACTTGCTGGGTATGCCGATAGCAGGCACGCCGACACTCTATGATTATCAGATCCATGCGAAAAACGACTCGATGTACAACACACCGCCCACCTATGCCATGTATATTACCGGGCTGGTTTTCGCATGGCTGAAGAAGAAAGGCGGGTTAGCCGCTATGGAAAAAATCAATATCGCCAAAGCCAATCTTTTGTATGGCCTATTGGACAACACTGATTTTTATCATTGCCCGGTGGTTCAATCAGATCGCTCACGCATGAATGTGCCCTTCACGCTGAAAAACCCTGCACTGGATAAAGCCTTCCTCAAACAAGCCAAGGCAAATGGCCTGATCCAACTCAAAGGCCATCGTTCAGTGGGTGGCATGCGGGCTTCAATATATAATGCCATGCCGATTGAAGGTGTGGCAAAATTGGCAACATTTATGAAGGAGTTTGCCAGCCAGCATGCCTGAACATCCGCACAGAATCTTCAGGATTCTTACCATCAATCAGATTTCACCCCTTGGTCTGAAACGCTTTCCTGCGGATCATTACCAAGTCGGTAATGATATTGCTGAGCCGGATGCCATCCTGGTACGTTCACAAAATATGTTAAATAAAGAAATTCCTCACGGTGTCATGGCGATCGGACGCGCCGGCGCTGGCACCAACAACATTCCCGTGGCGGACATGAACACTCGTGGCATTCCCGTATTCAATACACCCGGCGCCAATGCCAATGCGGTCAAAGAACTGGTTCTGGCCGGTATGTTTCTGGCTGCGCGCAATCTGATTCCTGCCTTACAGTTTGTTGAAAACCTGCAAGGAGACGATGCTGCGCTGAGCAAGCAAGCTGAAGATGGGAAGAAACATTTCTCCGGCATAGAATTACCGGGCCGCACGCTGGGCATCATCGGCTTGGGTGAAATCGGCCGGCTGGTTGCCGATGCAGCCATCAAGCTGGGTATGAAAGTCATCGGCTATGACCCGAAGATTACTGTTGATTCAGCCTGGAGCCTGTCGGCAGAAGTCAAAAAAGCACACAGCATGGAAGACCTGCTGCGCCACAGTGACTTTATCAGTGTGCATGTCCCGTTGCTGGACTCAACACGCCATCTGATCAATGAGCACAGCGTGAAGATAATGAAACCGCATGCGATTCTGCTGAATTTCTCACGCAATACTATCGTCGATGAAGATGCCGTCCTGGCCGGTATCGCAGCCAGCAAAATCAAAACCTATGTGTGTGATTTTCCCAGCCAGAAACTACAGCATCAGAAAGCCGTGATCACCTTGCCGCATCTGGGTGCCTCTACACTGGAGGCAGAAGAAAATTGCGCGGTCATGGTGGTGAACCAACTCATGGATTATCTGCAGAACGGGAACATCAACCACACGGTTAATTTCCCCGATATTCGCATGGAACGGGAATCGCCCTACCGGGTCGCTGTAGCTAATGCCAATGTGCCCAATATTCTGGGACAGATCTCGACCAGCATGGCCAAGGCCGGATTAAACATCCATAACATGATCAATAAGTCACGCGGCGAAATGGCCTACACCCTGGTGGATGTGGATAGCCCGGTACCGCAAAATGTACTGGATGAAATTACCAGGATTACGGGGGTATTAATGGCACGTCATGTCCCATTCCCCCAATAAATGCTGAAACTCTGATTTAATTATCGTTAAGCCAAAACTTTCATCCGCAATGTCTGAACAACTCAAACAATTACGCGACCGAATTGACGCCATTGACAGTGAATTACTGAAGCTGGTAAGCACGCGCGCCGAACTCGCGCAACAAATCGGGCAGATAAAAAAAAGTGGTGTTGTCTATCGCCCTGAACGCGAAGCGCAAATATTGGCACGCATCCAGGAACAAAACCCCGGTCCGGTCAGTAATGCACATATCCAACATTTATTTATCGAAATTATGTCGCTATGCCGCGCCCTGGAAAAACCCATGAGCGTGGCCTACCTGGGCCCCAACGGCACTTTCTCCGAAGAAGCCTCGATTAAGCGTTTTGGCAGCGCCATCACGACCTTGGCCTGTGATTCGATTGATGAAGTATTCCGAGCAGTGGAATCCGATGCGGCCAGTTATGGCGTTGTGCCCGTGGAGAATTCTTCGGAAGGCGCGGTGGGCAGAACCATGGATTTACTGTTGCAAACACCGCTCACCATCTGCGGTGAGATCCAGCTTCCCGTGCATCAATTTCTGATGGCGCAACAAGCTGACTTATCGCAAATCAACAAAATATACTCGCATCCCCAATCGCTGGCGCAGTGCCATCAATGGTTAAAAAGCAACCTGCCGCACCTTTCTCATTCCGCGCTTATCCATACGGCCAGCAATGCCGATGCAGCCCGGCAAGCGTCGGCCGACAAGCATGCAGCGGCTATTGCGGGCAAAAGAGCCGCCGAACTATTTGAACTGACCATCTGCGCAGAAAACATCGAAGATGATCCCAAGAACACGACACGTTTCCTGGTCATTGGCAAACAAATGGTAGATGCTTCAGGGAAAGACAAGACCTCACTGATCCTGTCGACCAATAACCGTTCCGGGGCTATCTATAAATTACTGGAGCCCCTGGCACAACATAGCGTGAGCATGAGCCGCCTGGAATCAAGGCCATCACGCACCGGCCTCTGGCAGTATGTATTCTTTGTGGATATTGAAGGGCATCAGCAAAACGAAAATGTGGCGGCCGCACTGGCAGAACTGCGTGAAAAAGCGGCTTTCCTGAAAATACTGGGCTCTTATCCATCCACCTGATCTTTCACGGTCACTGTTACCGAATAGCCGCCCTCTTGAACCCATGACTCCCTGTATTCTTTTTTATGGCTGATTAACTAATCTTATGAATCTTTGTGATTTTGCACCGGAATATATCCGCTCCATCCAACCTTATCAACCGGGAAAACCCATTGCCGAGCTGGCGCGGGAAATGGGACTGGATGAATCGCGCGTGATCAAGCTGGCTTCCAACGAGAATCCGTTGGGAGCCAGCCCGCTCGCGCTGGACGCCATGATCAATGCACTGCATGACGTCGCGCTTTATCCGGATGGCAGCGGTTATGAATTGAAAGCCGCGCTCTCCAAACGTTATGGCGTCAATCCGGATCAAATCATATTGGGCAATGGCTCCAATGATATTCTGGATCTGGCCGCGCGCGTATTCCTAAAGCCGGGCGCTGCGGCGGTGTATTCGCAACACGCTTTTGCGGTTTATCCGCTGGTAGTGCAAATGATCGGCGCGAATGGCATACCGGTTCCCGCCCGGGATTACGGCCATGACCTGCCTGCCATGCTGGATGCCATCACGCCCGAAACACGCATTGTATTTATCGCCAGTCCCAACAATCCCACCGGCACCTTATCCAGCGCCGACGATCTATTGCGTTTCATGGAACGCGTATCGCGCGATGTATTGGTCGTTCTGGATGAAGCGTATAACGAATACCTGCCTGAAGCCAACAAGGCGGACAGTATCAAATGGTTGAAACAATTTTCCAATTTGCTGATCACACGCACTTTTTCCAAGGTTTATGGCCTCGCCGGTGTGCGAGTCGGATTTGGACTGACGCATCCTGACGTGGCTAACCTGATGAACCGTGTGCGCCAGCCGTTCAATGTCAGCAGCATTGGCCTGGTGGGTGCATTGGCTGCGCTGCAAGACGCCGAATTTGTACAAAAATCGTATGCGCTGAACCGCGCAGGCATGCTGCAACTCACCGAGGGCTTCCGCAAATTGGGCATTGAACACATTCCTTCGTATGGAAACTTCATCAGTTTCCTTGTACAAGGCGATGCAACCAACACCACGAAAGTTTATCAAAGCCTGCTACAACAAGGCGTCATCGTGCGCCCTCTGGGTATTTACGAAATGCCGCATCACCTTCGGGTTACGATTGGATTGGAGTCCGAAAATAAACGATTCCTGGAATCACTTGAATACGCAATGGGAGAATTGGTTTGATCATCATCATGAACAAAGATGTATCCGAAGAACAAATCGGTGCAGTCGTAAAAAAAATCCAGGACATGGGCCACGGTGTCAATATTTCACGCGGCACCAATCGCATTGTCATCGGCGCCATCGGCGATGAAAGCAAGCTCGACCCGGAATTGTTTGATTCCATGCCGGGTGTTGAATATTCCATGCACATCGTCAAACAATACAAGATTGTTTCGCGCGAATCGCACAAACAGGATTCGATCATTGATGTACGCGGCATCCCGGTCGGCGGCAATCAGGTACAAGTGATCGGCGGCCCCTGCTCGGTAGAAACGCAGGAACAAATGGATCTGGCCGCGCAGCAAGTCTCGGC
>ERZ1292630.2961-Hain-H41-02um-R3-2961-length-15331-cov-48_pt1 | contig 15331 bp, 10 predicted proteins | sample MGYA00564408_ERZ1292630 | MGnify/ENA primary metagenome ERZ1292630 (study PRJEB36523, sample SAMEA6512641) | groundwater metagenome | collected 2019-01-08 | study: AquaDiva: Metagenomics assemblies of 32 groundwater samples | reverse complement strand
TGGCTATGACCACATCAGCCGGCAGGATTCTGCCTTTAGGGGAATTTTTCCAGGTAGTCAACCCCATAAACGGCCGTTTCTTATCCGCCTTGGCGTCAATAATCTCGGCCGCGGTTTGGCCGGTGATGGCAAAATGGAACTTATTCTGCACGGTAGCGAAAAAGTCCTTGGTCGTTTGAGAATCGGGGTTATAGTCAATACTGCACTCGGCGAATATATCTGTGATTTGCAGATAAATCCTGCGCTCGCTGGCCCGGATGGAGCGGACCCGCTCCAGCAATTCCCGGAAATAATCCTTGCCGAAAATGCGTTTGCCTTGTTTGAGCCGCTCATCGTTCAGGACAAATCCCTTGGTGATGTATTCTCTCAAGACCTTGGTGGCCCAGATGCGGAATTGGGTGGCCCGCCTGGAATTGACCCGGTATCCCACGGCGATAATCATATCCAGATTGTAGAATTTAACCGGTTTATCCGAAGGAGGAATGTGCATTTTTTGCACATTGCTTTCTTCAGTCAATTCGCCCGAACTGAAAATATTACCGATGTGTTTGGTGATAACCGTCCGGTCGGTCTGGAAAAGGAAGGCGATTTGCGCCTGGGTCAGCCAGACGGTTTCATCCCGCAGAAACACATCCAGTTTAACATCGCCGTCCGGCGCGGTGTAGAGAATAATCTGATTCTTATTTACACCCTTGGATAGCGACAACTCTTTGGAATCGGACTGCGACTTCTTCTTTTTCATAACTTCTTAATCCTACCATTTTCACCTTTTTAGGACAAGGTTTATCCTGAGATTCTTCTGGCGCCGATGGCGCCATTCCTCAGAATGACATTGATAAGTCCTCAGATAAGCCATTTTTCCTCTTTTTACACCCCCGGATGGGGTCTATGGACACCAACACTCCGGAGCGCCTATATCATCTAAGGGTACGCTATACTGTGTGTATGATTATGGGTGACATACGCTAATCCGGCACTATGGAGTATGCCTATATAGCGCCAAGAGTATGCCTCTGAAGGGCCGGGAGTATGCCTCTGAAGGGCCGAGAGTATGCCTCCGTAGGGCCGGGAGTATGCCTCCGTAGAGCCAAGAGTATGCCTCTGAAGAGCCGGGAGTATGCCTCGGTAGGGCCGAGAGTATGCCTCGGTAGGGCCGAGAGTATGCCTCGGTAGGGCCGAGAGTATGCCTAATATGGGCCGAGGGTATCCCTACGGGAGGCAGTAGCTCCTACCCCCCACCACCCCCCCTCCCCCCTGTTGGAAAAGTGAACAGATGAAAGCAGGATAATCTGGGCGCGTAATCTGGGGACACGTACCAATTTCGCTTCGCGGTCTCTGCGCCCCGATGCCTCTGGATGCGGGGCGCTCTCCGATGGAGTCCGAAGACTCATACGGACTCCTTCGGACCGCTCCACCAGATGAGCATCGGAGCGGAGTTCGCTAACGCGGTCTCTGCGGAGTTCGTCGTTTTTGTCGCGGCACCCCGATGTCCCCCGATGCTACGATACGGGGGACTCCGTATTCCCGCCGAGGCGGGGTCGCTCGCAATGACACTTTCACCAACCTGTCATTCCCACGAAAGTGGGAATCCAGACCCCTTGGGAATTACTGGATTCCCGCCTACGCGGGAATGACATTATTGAGAAGAACTTCATTCGGCTAAATAATTACAGGAATTAAAAACCCAAGGGTAACTTATTTCGTCCTTGCTGGGTGAAAGCCCACACCGATCTCGCGAGTCGTGCCAGCCCACCCGGCGTTGACACGGTCGGACACCCGCAAGTACGCCACGATGTCGAACCAACCGCCGCCACGAACGCCCTTGCCTGCGGCCGCCCCGGGCCAAGACGCCGGCCAGGTGGTCGTCCCGTTACCATTAAGCGGCACGGTCGCCCAGGCGCAGTTTATCAGAAACTCCCAGACATTCCCGGCTAAATCCGTTATGCCATAGACCGATGCACCGGTTACGGCCGGATTTGATGCCGCATAGTTCTGGCTTAGATACCAGCCGACTAATATGGGCTTCTCTCCGCCCGCGATATTACCATAATTGGCATAGTATAGCATATGGGTCCCACCATCCACACTACCGGTAACAGTTGACGGCTCGGTATTGCCCCAGGGATAGGTCCGGGCGTTGGCGCCGGCCTGATTGCCACCCCGGGCCGCCTTCTCATACTCCATCTCGGTCATCGGTCGCAGGGCAGACCAGGATAGATACGCGCAGGTATCGTCCCAGGATAATAAGTTACAGCCCCGGTTCTGGGCAGCCGTGGTATATCTTACTCCATACGGCGCCGCACCCGTATAGGTTATCAGATAGCCGTAGGTGTTATACCCGGCCGCATCGTATCTGTTGGCCGCATCTGTGGATGAAATCGTGTTCAGGAAATCGCAGAACTGCTGTTGCGAGACCTCGTATTTGGCCAGGTAGAAGCCGGTGTATCCGTTGGGCCAGCCGGCTGCCGCGCCGGTCGGGATATCCGTAGCCGCACTGACCGTAATCGCGCTGCCTCCGCCATAGTTATTAAATGTCGAGCCGCCGATGCCGCCGGCATCATATATGAATGACCCGGTCGGCACATCCACCATTTCCATCACGCAGACCTTGATGCGGGTATTGGCGTCAATGGCCGAAACCGAGTCGGCCGAGTAGTTCCAGCGCAGGGTGAAATTAGCGCCCGAAGGACCGGCGTCCGAGGCGCGGATAAAGGCGCCTAAATTATCCGTGACCGGCGTGACCGTGCCGCCCCCGGCTAAGGTGGCATGCCGCCAGGAGCCGTCCGCGCCGCTGGTCTCAGAGAACTTGACAAAGACCCAGATATAGTCACAGAGTCAAACGAGACATTGCCGAACGGGTTCTGCTGGCTGACCCGGAATTCCACGGTCACCTGGCCGGCCGGCGTCCCCGGATTGGTCAGCCGGGCATTGGACACCGAGACCGCATTGGCAAAGACGGTTGAAGAGAAACCACAGATTACACAGATTGCACCGATTAGGAATACCAGGTCGCAACGACCGAAGGAAGTCCCGCTTAGAGTGACAAGGTTTCCCAATCCCCTGATGCCCCAGGTATCGTTGCCGTTTTTCATATTTCACTCCTTTGTTATCCTTCTTCTTCTGTCATTGCGAACGTGAGCGAAGCAATCTCGATGAGATTGCTTCGGTCGTTTCTCTCCCTCGCAATGACATTTCGGGCCTGCCTGCCCTGCCTACCGGCAGGCAGGTCACTTCGTCCTAGCGGGACGGATACCAACACTGCTGCTCCGCCCAGCGTTCGCCCAGCCTGCGTTGCTGCGGTCGGATACTCGCAGGCTGACGGCGTCGTCGCTGCCCCAATTGCTACCACGCAAGCCCTTGCCTGCGGCCGCACCGGGCCAGGACGCCGGCCAAGTCGTGGTCCCGTTTCCATTAAGCGGCACGGTCGCCCAGTCGCAGTTTACCAGATGCTCCCAGACATTCCCGGCCAGGTCCGCTATGCCATAGACCGATGCCCCGGTTACGGCCGGATTTGATGCCGCATAGTTCTGGCTGAGATACCAGCCGACTAATATGGGCTTCTCTCCGCCTGCGATATTACCGTAATTGGCATAATATAAACTATGCGTGCCGCCGTCTATCGTAGCGGTCGGGCTGACCGGCTCGGTATTGCCCCAGGGATAGGTCCGGGCGTTGGCCCCGCCCTGACGGCCACCCCGGGCCGCCTTCTCAAACTCCATCTCGGTCATCGGACGCAATGCGGCCCAACTGTTATACGCGCAGGTATCGTCCCAGGATAAGAAGGCACAGCCCCGGTTCTGGGCATCCGTGTAATACCGGCTGCCGTACGGCGAGCCGCTGTTGTAATAAATCCGGTAGCCGCGGGTGTTATACCCTGCCGCATCGTACCTGCTTGTGGCATCTGTGGATGAAATCGTGTTCAGGAAATCACAGTATTGCTGTTGTGATATTTCGTATTTGGCCAGATAGAAGCCGGTGTAGCCGTTGGGCCAGCCGGCTGAGGCGCCGGTCGGGATATCCGTAGTCGCGCTGACCGTAATCGCGCTGGTGCCGCCATAGTTATTATAGAGAGTGCCGCCAATCCCGCCGGCATCGTATATAAATGACCCGGTCGGCACATCCACCATCTCTGTCACGGCGACCTTGATGCGGGTATTGGAGTTGATGGCGGCCACGCTGTCAGCTGAATAGTTCCAGCGCAGGGTGAAGTTAGCGCCGGCCGGACCGGCGTCTGAGGCCCGGATAAAGGCGCCTAAATTATCCGTCACCGGCGTGACCGTGCCGCCGGCGGCTAAGGTGGCATGCCGCCAGGAGCCGTCCGCGCCGCTGGTCTCAGAGAACTTGACAAAGACCCAGATATAGTCCGAGAAGGCGACAGAGTCAAACGAGACATTGCCGAACGGGTTCTGCTGTGCGAGCCGGAATTCCACGGTGGCCAAACCGCCCCCGATATCAGTCCTCCGGACATTGGAGACCGAGACCGCATTGGCAAAGACGGTTGAAGAGAAACCACAGATTACACAGATAACACCGATTAAGAGGACAAGGTTTCCCAATCCCCTGATGCCCCAGGTATAGTTGCCGTTTTTTCCCGAAGTTATCGGGACGGAGTTTATCCCCGTGGGGCTCACGTTACGCATTTCGTTACGCATAAAACACCTCCTAAATTTAATAACAGGATTAGACAACCCCCTTTTATTCCCCCTTTGTTAAGGGGGACTTTACCGCCTAATTCCCCCTTATTAAAGGGGGCGCCTAATTCCCCCTTAGAAAAGGGGGTTAGGGGGTTGTTACTCCGCTTAATCCCGTTGTTTATATTTACAATTACTGGGTAAAGCCGCCGACGGTGATATCCCAGCCGTCGCCGTCACCGCCGTACCGGCACGGTTCATTCCAGCCGAGTCCGTCGTCAAGCCCACCGCCGGTCATACTCCAGCCGTCTTCTGGGCCGCCGTAATAGCAGACGGTGTTTTCAACCTGCATATCCCAGGCCAGATCCCAGCCGTCCCAGGAGCCGCCCACATAAACATTGCCGCCCGGGACCTCGGTTATATTGAAGTTGTTGGAGACCACCGGGGTCAGCGCGGCGGCTGTGGCCGTAAAGGCATAACCGGTCCCGACCGTGGTCATACTAATAGCGTTAAATGTGGCGATGCCGCTGCTATCGGTGTTCGTCGTCGCATAGGCGGTCACCTGAACCCCGGACTGATAGACCACCCGGGTATTGTCGGTGGCGGTGATAGAAACGGTGGCGCCGGCCACATTGTTGCCGTATTGGTCCTGAACCCGGAGAGTGAATGCGCTCATCGTGGCATTAGCCGTGGCGCTCTGGGGCTGGGTCAGCCAGGCCAGGGAGCCGGCCGCTGCGGCTGTAATATCAAGGTTGCTGGAATTCACCGGGCCGATGGCGCCGGACCGGGCCGCTAACTGGTAGGTCCCGGTCGTAGTGATATATAAACCGCTGAATATTGCTACGCCGCTGCCATTGCTATTGACCGTGGTGGTGCCGTTTAACTGGGTGGTGGTGGTAACAGAAACCGGGGCATTAGGCACCAGGTTGTTATAGGCATCAGTGACCGTAACCTGGGCCGCGATGGTCGTGGCGCCGGCTACGGCGCTGGCCGGGGGCTGGGTGGAGAAGGCCAGAGAATCGGCCGGCGCCGGTGTAACATCAAAGTTGCTGGAATTCACAGGACCGATGGCGCCGGCCCGGGCCGCTAACTGGTAGGTGCCGGTGGTGGTGATACTCAGGCCGCTAAAAGCCGCTACGCCGCTTCCATCGCTATTCACCTCTGTTGTGCCGTTTAACTGGGTGGTGGTGGTAACAGAGACCGGGGCATTAGGCACTGGGTTGTTATAGGCATCAGTGACCGTAACCTGGGCGGATATGGTGGTTGCGCCGGCTGTGGCGGTAACAGGCGGCTGGGCTGTGAAGGTCAGATTGTTGGCCGGCGCAGCCGTAATATTGAAGTTGTTAGAATTCGCCGGGAGCAAGGTCACCGCACTCGCAGTCAAAACGTATGTGCCGGTCAGGGTAATATACAAATCATTAAAGGTGGCGATACCGCTGGTATCGGTATTGGTAGTGGTGGTGCCGTTTAATTGGGTGGTGGTGGTGACAGAAACCGGGACACCGGACTGAAGGACCAGGTTATTGAACTGGTCTCTCAAACGGACGGTAATAGCCGGCGCTATGACAGCGCCTGCGACTGTGTCAGCCGGCGGCTGTTGGACAAAGACCAGGTTATTCGGAACGTCGGGAGTAATGGCGAGTGTAGTAGAGGTGGCGGAGATGGCGCCGGCCGTGGCGCTCAAGGCATAGTTACCCACCAGGGTGATGCTCATCGGTGTAAAGGTTGCAATGCCGTTAGAAGCGCTGGTTATGGCAAGTTGACCGTTGAGCAATGTCCCATCCGTGGTGGTAATAGTCACCGCGGTGCCGGAGACCGGGTTATTATATTGGTCCCGAACGAGCACTGTAGTGGTTATGGTTTCGCCGGCCTGGTAGGTCGGCTCGGGTTCTTGCGCAAAGACCAGATTATTTACCGGACCAGCCGTAATATTAAATGCGTTAGAGGCGAGCGGGGCCAGGCCGCTGGTCGTGGCCGAGAGAGTATAGTTAGTTCCGGCTAAGGTGATGCTCAGGTCATTAAAGGTAGCCACACCGGAGCCGTCAGTGGTGGTGATGAGCGTGCCGGCCAGGGCCGCGCCGTTAGTCGCGCTGATAGACACATCCACTCCCGGCAGAAGGTTATTGAACTCATCCCGGGCTTCCACCGTCACCGCAGGCATCGTCGCGCCGGCCGTGGCGGTCTGCGGCTGGGACAGGAAGGCGATACTGGCGATGCCGGTAATAATCACCGTGCTGCTCTGGCCGAACTTACCCGCGCTGTCTGTTACCTTCATCTGAAAACGGTCGGCCGATGCGGTGGCCCGGTAGTAGATAGTTGCCACTCCGCTGGTCCAGGGGTTGGCATACTGCGTGGTCGTGGTCGTATAAGAACCGGTAGTATAGAAGGTGGCCGAGGGTGTTCCGCTGATAGCGATAATCGTGGGTGTGACGGTGCTATTGGCCGAGGTAACGGTATTGAGATTGACATCCCGGGCCGTGACCGAAGCGGTCTGGTTAGAGTTAACGCCGACCGGTGTAGATGCCGCAACCAGATAATTATCAATCTGGCCCGGGATTACGGTAACGGTCTTACCGCCGGATTTACTCGGCGCAGCCACCGAGGTGGCTGTAATCGTTACCGTGCCGACTAAAATGCCGGTAAGTTTATCCGCATTGAGATTGGCAGAGCCGGTGCCATTGGCCTTGGTCCAGGTATAGGTATCTGAGACCAGGTTACCGGCCGCATCCGTAGAGGTGGCCGTATATGACGATGATTCTATGCCTGAGGTAATCGGGTCAGGACCGGAGACAACGACTGTATTGACCGCGCCCGGGATAACCGTAATGGTCTGGCTCCCTCCCTTGCTCGGAGCAGAGGTGGATGTTGCGGTTATTACCACTGTCCCACTTATCACCCCTATCAACTTATCAACATTCAGATTGGCCGAGCCGGTGCCATTGGACTTGGTCCAGGTATAGGTATCCGAGACAAGATTGTTATTGATGTCCCTGGAGACCGCGGTGAACGACGAGGATTCTACACCCGAGGTAATCGGGTCAGGACCGGAGACAACGACTGTGGCAACAGCGCCGGGAATAACCGTAACGGTCTGGCTCCCTGCTTTGCTCGGAGCAGAGGTGGATGTTGCGGTTATTATTACTGTTCCACTTATCACCCCTATCAACTTATCAACATTCAGATTACCTGTCCCAGAGCCATTGGCCTTGGTCCAGGTGTAGGTATCCGAGACCAGATTACCGGCCGCATCCGTAGAGGTGGCCGTATATGATGATGATTCTAGGCCTGAGGTGATTGGAGTAGGACCGGAGACGAGTACGGTATTAACTGCGCCCGGGATGACTGTGACGGTCTGGCTACCTCCCTTGCTCGGAGCAGAGGTGGATGTTGCGGTTATTATTACTGTTCCACTGAGCGCCCCTATCAACTTATCAACATTCAGATTACCTGTCCCAGAGCCGTTGGCCTTGGTCCAGGTATAGGTATCCGAGACCGGATTACCGGCCGCATCCGTAGATGTCGCCGTATATGATGATGATTCTATACCGGAGGTAATCGGAGTTGAACCGGAGACAATGACTGTATTAACCGCGCCCGGGATGACTGTGACGGTCTTGGCGCCGGATTTAGCAGAATTAGCAACCGAGGTAGCCGTGATAGTGACAGTGCCGGATATTGCACCGGTGAGTTTGTCCACATTGAGAGTGGCCGAGCCGGTGCCGTTGGCCTTGGTCCAGGTGTAGGTGTCTGAGACCAGATTACCGGCCGCATCCGTGGAGGTGGCCGTATATGATGATGACTGGATTCCTGAGGTAATCTGGTCTGAGCCGGCTACCGTTACGGTGGCAATCGCGCCCGGAATAACTGTGACGGTCTGGCCGCCGGACTTGCCCGGCGCAGAAACAGACGTTGCAGTTATTATTACTGTTCCACTTATCACCCCTATCAACTTATCAACATTCAGATTACCTGTCCCAGAGCCATTGGCATTGGTCCAGGTATAGGTGTCAGGGACCGGGTTGTTATAGGCATCATAAGAGAGAGCGGTATATGAAGATGATTCTACTCCTGATGTGATGGATGCCGGCCCGGTGACGATGACCGCGGCGACAGGTCCGGCACTGACTGTGAGCGGGCTGCAGGTCTTGGTCCGTCCGGCCCGGTCTGTGGCGGTAATCGCAACAGAACCGGCTAAGGTTATCTTGACATAAACCGTGGCCGCGCCGCTGGTCATGGTATATGTGCCGGTGGGATTAACAATTGTTAAGGCGCTATTAGTATAGTAGGTAAGTCCGGTGCCGGAATTCATCGTCAGGGTAAACGGGTTGTGCGCGGTTACAACTGCATTGCTGGAATTATAGGCCGTGATGGTCATCGTCACGCCGTTGCCGGCTGTGATGGTCGTGGCCGTGGGCGTAATGGTGTAGGACTTTATCGGCCCGGTTACGAATGAATAGATTGATGATGACCGGTTGCCGAACCAGTTAACTGCCTCCACCTTCCAGTAATAGCGGGCGGTCTCGGTCAGCCCGGACTCGGCGGGGATTTGGATGTTCAGTTCGCCGGGCCTGGCCGTGTCCGTATAAATCGGCGCGGAGAAATTGGAGTCGTTATCCAGATAGATGATATACTTGCTTTCCTTGGGGGCATTGGTCCAGTTGAGTTCGGGTGTCAGGGATATGCCTGAATCATTATCAATCGGCGTGGCCAGGTTGAATGCGCCGGGTATGGTGCCGCCTGAAGAGGTATAGAAACAGGACGGCGTATCTGATGAAACGGTCGTGCCGTAGGCATTGACGGCCGTAACCCGCCAGTAATACCAGATGCCACCCCATAAAGTCCAGGCGGTTATGGAGTGATTGGTGGTGTTGGGACTCAGTGTGGCAGAGTAAACCATATTAGCCGACGCAAAATCGTCATCTTTGGCCACCTCCAGGATATAACTTGTGACGTTGCTTGAGGGGCTCCAGGCCACCGGCACCGGCGCGGAAAAGACATCCACGTTGATAACGCCGTCGGCCGGCAGGGTGGTCTGGAAGGCGCCGGGCTGGGCGCTGCTGCCGGACTGGGGAGCCGGCTTCTCGCGCTTGAAACAGCCCCTGGTACCTATAACCAGAGAGAGCAGAATAACCATTGTCATTACTATCAAAATCCGTTTAGTTAGCATAAGAGTTTCTCCTTCCGGTAGATGTCATTGCGAGGGCTGTCCCGATGTAACATCGGGGCAGACCGTGGCAATCCAACCCCGAATGCCTTCGGGGTGAATAATCCAGGCTAAAAACCATCGGCGCCAAGATTTTCTTCCTCAGGTTATAGGTATTACCATGCCGGGCATGAACCAACCAGCATTTAACTGAATTGGTAATGTCGGATAAACCAATCCGACCAATTCGCCAGTCAAATGCCTTCTGTTTCATCCGCCTAATAAACCGTTTTACATTCTCTTTCTGTATCCGCCGGTAATCCCTGAAGATACGGAATCCCAGGAAATTCACACCGTCTTTAGTCGGGAAAATCGTTGACTTTTTCCCGTGCAGGTTTAACTTTAACTTATCCGCCAGCCACCCGGAAATCCGCTCCTTCAGATAAGTTAGATGTTTCTTGTCGTTGCCGAATACCAGAAAATCGTCCATATACCGGATATAATATTTCTCCCGTAAGTCAAACTTGACAAAGTAGTCTAACTCGTTGAGATACACATTGGCGAAGAACTGGCTGGTCAGGTTACCGATGGGAAGACCCGTTCCGGATTCACCACAAAGGCACAAAGGCAATAAAAGAGAACACGAATCACACGAATCCGGCGAATAAGACGAATTAGAAAATCTATTCGTAGGATTCGTTTCATTCGTGCTATTCGTGTTCCTCTGGTGTCTTATTATCAACCCCGCCAGCCATAAGACCCTTTCATCCCTAATCCAGCGTTTCAGAATACCCAGTAACACCTCATGATTGATTGATTCAAAGAACTTCTGCACATCCGCCTTCAGGACATAACGATTCGCCTGGACAAATGCCTGGCACTTATCTATGGCCCGGTGCGTGCCTTTCCCGACCCGACAGGCATACGAATGGTAGATAAATCTTTTCTCAAAGATTGGCTCTATTATCTGGCAAAGGGCATGGTGCACTACCCTATCACGATAAGGCGCGGCACTGATTAAACGGGCTTTCGGCTCATAGACATAGAAAGAACGGTATTGACCGGGTTGGTAAGACCCATCCATTAACTCCTGCTGTAGTTGGAAGATTTCCCTTTCCATAAAGAAGTTAAAGCGGGCGGTGTTGGACTTGGTGCGCTTTCCTCTTTGGGCATTATGCGCCGCCCGCATCAGGTTCGGGAAACTTATCATCTCCTCAAATAAATTATTGTATGTCTGCATAATTTCTCTTGCTTTTATGTCCATTATGTATTATATTCTTATTAGAGAAAAAGGAGTTAAAATTATGGTATATAAAGTTATCCTGAGTGAGGGCGAAGACGGGTACATTGTCGCCGAGTGTCCGGCTATTGCGGGATGTATCTCGCAGGGAAAAACACTTCCGGAGGCACTTCAGAATATTAAGGAAGCCATTGAACTGGCGCTGGAGTGTTATAAAGAGGAAGGCAAACCAATCCCTGAAGACCACACCAAGGTAGAGGAAATTGCCGTATGAGTCTGCCTTTACCGGTGGTCTCTGGACGTGAGGTAGTAACCGCTCTTCAGCGAATCGGGTATTATATCCGCAAGCAAAGGGGCAGTCATATTCGGCTCTACCACCCCAATCGCTTACCCGTAACCGTGCCTGACCACAAAGAACTTGATAGAGGTACATTGAAATCAATCCTCCGCACTGTTAATCTTACTACCGAAGAATTCCATAATCTTCTTTAGCCAAGTATACATATTATTACCACCAGACGATTAAGCCGGGTAATTGTCTTAGCGGGACGGAAACCAACATTGTTGTTCCGCCCAGTGTTCGTCCAGCCGGCGTTGTTGCGGTCGGATACTCGCAAGTTCGTTGCGGTGTTGTTCCAATTGCCGCCACGCAAGCCCTGAAACAAACGGGGATATTTTTACGACCGCTCCCTGCCCATTTTTGCCTCCCAGTGTAAGTTTCATCCAGATAATTATCGGGACTACTTCCTCCACCGGAAGATTTCTTCTTATTCGGTGACTTTTTACTCGCTGTTAGACTTTAGTCGTTACAGCGAGTTATCCCGCCGTATGGCGGGATATACCTTTCATTAAGGGCATCTCCACCCGGAAGCCGGTCTGGACAATCTTCACGCTCTCTCCCGATATCCTTAAACATCAGGACTCTGGCTTCGCCCGGCTAACCGTCCGGTAATTATCTGGCTTACTGTTCGTCTATTAACACCCTCATTATTTTTTATCTGGTTACAAATAATAACTTTTTCACATCCTAAACGAATTAATCGCCCGATATATTTATCCAATCCGCTGGTGGGAAAACCACAAAAGGCTATCTCATCATCATAATTTTCCACCGGGTCAGGTTTGCTTATGGTAATTAATTTGAGTCCCAATAACCCAGCCCATTTTGTCGCTCCACTCCCGACTATTTTATAGAATACCCCGACCTGAAACAATAATACGGCTTCGGGGTATTGTTTCCTCATAACCTCATATTCTTTTATGATTGATTCGGAAATCATTCAACTTGCCTTTAACCAGCCTCCAACCATCTTCCCCACCTCGTTAATCCCCCGGCTGGCAAACTCATAACTACCGATATTAATGTAATGCATATCATTCGCCATTCGCACCATAAATCTTAATTTCTCTAATTTCAGGTTTACCTTTTTAAGAGCCTTAATTTTCTCCTTTGTGTAAGTGGCATCTATTAAACCCTCTAAAATATCCAGAAGAAACATCTCTATCCGGTCACCTAAGAGAAACCTCTGGTCACGCGGGAATTTTGCCAACTTCGGTAAAAACCAAAGCGTCAGTTCATAAGTCTTACTTACTACTATCGGTACACTCGGTTGCATCATTTTTTCTCGCCGTTCTGTCATGCTGAACCCGCAGGGACCGCGCCAAGCGAACTCGTTTCAGCATCTCATAGACCCTGAAATAAATTCAGGGTGACCCCGATAGCCATCGGGGTCAATTTTCGTCGCGGGCAGGGGCTTCGCCCCTGCACCCCAACCAAGAATAAAAGAATTAAAAACCTAAAGGGTTACTTCGTCCTAGCGGGACGGAAACCAACACTGCCGCCCAGCGCCCGTCCAGCCGGCGTAGCCGCGGTCGGACACTCGCAAGCCCGACGCGGTGTCGCCCCAATCGCCGCCACGCAAGCCCTTGCCTGCGGCCGCCCCGGGCCAGGACCCCGGCCAGGTGGTCGTCCCATTTCCATTAAGCGGCACGGTCGGGGCCGCACAGTTTATCAGAAGCTCCCAGACATTCCCGGCCAGGTCCGCCAGGCCATAGACCGATGCCCCGGTTACGGCCGGATTTGATGCCGCATAGTTCTGGCTGAGATACCAGCCCACTAATATGGGCTTCTGTCCGCCTGCGATACTACCGTAATTGGCATAATATAAACTATGCGTGCCGCCGTCTATCGTAGCGGTCGGGCTGACCGGCTCGGTATTGCCCCAGGGATAGGTCCGGGCGTTGGCCCCGCCCTGACGGCCACCCCGGGCCGCCTTCTCAAACTCCATCTCGGTCATCGGACGCAGCGCAGACCAGGACAGATACACGCAGGTATCGTCCCAGGATAAGAAGTTACAACCGCGGTTCTGGGCATCCGTATAATACCGGCTGCCATACGGCGAGCCGCTGTTGTAATAAATCCGGTAGCCGTAGGTGTTATACAAGGCCGCATCGTATCTGTTAGCCGCATCTGTTGATGAAATCGTATTCAGGAAATCACAGTATTGCTGTTGCGAGACCTCGTATTTGGCCAGGTAAAATCCGGTGTAGCCGTTGGGCCAGCCGGCCGAGGCGCCGGTCGGGATATCCGTAGTCGCGCCGACCGTAATCGCGCTGCCTGCGCCGTAGTTATTAAATGTAGAGCCGCCGATGCCGCCGGCATTGTATATGAACGACCCGGTCGGCACATCCACCATCTCTGTCACGGCAACCTTGATGCGGGTATTGGAGTCAATTGCCGGGACCGAGTCGGCCGAGTAGTTCCAGCGCAGGGTGAAGTTGGCGCCTGTTGTGCCGGCATCAGCGGCCCGGATAAAGGCGCCTAAATTATCCGTGACCGGCGTAACCGTGCCGCCGGCCGCTAAGGTGGCCTGCCGCCAGGAGCCGTCCGCGCCGCTCGTCTCAGAGAACTTGATAAAGACCCAGATATAATCCGAGAATGCCGCGGAGTCAAACGAGACGTTGCCGAACGGGTTCTGCTGCGACAGGCGGAATTCCACGGTCACCTGGCCGGCCGGGGTACCCGGATTGGTCAGCCGGGCATTGGAGACCGCGACCGCATTGGCAAAGACGGTTGAAGAGAAACCACAGATTACACAGATAACACCGATTAAGAGGACCAGGTTTCCCAATCCCCTGATGCCCCAGGTATAGTTGCCGTTTTTTCCCGAAATAATCGGGACTTCGCTCACGCTACGCATACCGCACCTCCTTGTAGATCTGATCGCAGAGACCTAAAGAATTCGGTTCTATTCTCTGTATCTTTGCGGTGAATATTTGTTTTAAGATTATTATGAATATTGGAATGGATTAATTCGCAGGATTTGTAACAGAAAGAATATAAAATACTGGATTCCTGCCTGCGCAGGAATGACGACTTTGTGCTCTTTGTGCCTTTGTGGTGAGGTCGCCCTACATCCCTTATTATATGCGGGATTGCTGGCGTAGGGGGGGGGGTGGGTAAAGACCAAACACCAAAAAATCAAATCCCAAATGCCTAAATCCTAATGCCCTAACGGGATAAGGTGTTCTATGTCGCTTCGCTCCGAGAACACCTAATGACGAATCAGAAAAACAATTACAATTTTCCCTCACGGGATGGTCTGCTGACCTCTTGCTTTTCATAATGTCTGGAATATATTATAAAATCAGATGCTTGTCAAGTATTATTTTGATAATTTCGCAATAAACTGCCGGGCAAGATTAAAAGCGTCCTGAACCGCACCGACACCCCAGAGGAGTCCCCGGTAGTAACCCGCAATATGTAATTCGTCATAGAGTTTGTCAAACTCACGGAATAATTTACCATTATGGATGGAGCTATGTTTCCGCAGGGCTTGTTGATACTGTTCAACTGATTTGGGTAGTTCTTTTTTGGATAGACCCCGGCTAAGCAGATACTCATTAATGGCCTCAAGCACAGCCAGGTAGGCCGTGCCACAGGCCTCGCGCACGGGTTTAATATCGGTATAGACCCGTCCCTGGTGCGGGGCTTTTCGCAGTATTCCCCGCGCATTATGTAAGTATCTTAAAGCTTCTTTCATAAGAAGTAATATACCTATTATTCTCCGTTTGTCAAGTATTTTCTGATATTTTCCCGATTAATTATTCCCTCACGGGATTCGCTGCTGCTCTGGTTTTGCGCCAAGAGCCCGTAATTCTTCAAAGCCGCCTGTCTGCCGTGACGATAACGGCACAGGCAGGCCTTTAATTTATCGGCGTTGGATTTTGCCATGGCGCAGAGCCACAGCACCCCGAAAGCATTCGGGGTGGGGGTTTATCTATTGCTATCTCATCTATTAGAAATGCCCCACCTGA
>ERZ1292630.2960-Hain-H41-02um-R3-2960-length-15337-cov-7_pt1 | contig 15337 bp, 18 predicted proteins | sample MGYA00564408_ERZ1292630 | MGnify/ENA primary metagenome ERZ1292630 (study PRJEB36523, sample SAMEA6512641) | groundwater metagenome | collected 2019-01-08 | study: AquaDiva: Metagenomics assemblies of 32 groundwater samples | reverse complement strand
ACGGTTCAGATCGTGGCTGCGCTTCGCTTGCACGATCTAACCTTATTCGTTGGGCGTCAATCGCCAAAGCACATCTTAGGTCAGAATTCTGCCAACACCTGCCAATGGGATTGGGTGTCTGCCGGTTGCGTTGGACACCTGAGTCGAGGTGGCTTGCAGCTACTGGAAAGCGCCACCTTTTCACGGCGCACGCCAACAGCGGACGTAGAACGGACCGCAAAGCGCTACGTCGGCTCGTTATGGAAATCAGGGCATCGGGTCTCATTGGTGTGCTTATGGTCGCGACCCGGCACGGCGGTTACGTCGAACTGTGCGCTTTGGTAAACCGGAATTACGCCGGAACTACCGAGACATCTTCCAGCCCTGATCAAAATGCCGGAATTTGTATTTGGCCACCGCATTGACTGTTTCACCGTAGCAGCCGGTAAAGGAGTACGGTATAGAGAGTTGCGCCCATCCTTCGGCCGCATTGGATAGGTAGTCCGTACAACCTGAGAAATGTGCACTGTGCCCATATGGGCAGTAATTCGTTCGCTCCAACGGCGGCGGTAACTTTACAAGATCGGCCATAGCTATTCTACAAGCTACATTCTCCGTGATTTGCTTCGGCATTGCAGGTACAGACGCAGTAAGCTTGGCGCGAAGTTGCGCCGCGTATTGCCTGTCTGACTCTTCATGTCGTTGGGCATTTTGCTGCGCTTGACTTTGCGCTTGTGCCTGTGCCGTTCGCTGCTGGGAACGTTGTAACGCGATTGCCGTGTCATTTTGGAGAATCGTCCAGGTATCTTGGCCCAAATCTTTACGAGCATTAACCACCCCGTCCGATTGTGTGCTTATACCGGCAAAAAACCTGCTAGATTGAGTGATTGGTGTATTTCCTGCCTGCTTGTTGCAATATTCGATAACGTTCATCATCGCTAGATTAAGTAGCGAGGCTATGTACGAGCTTGACTGCAAATTTTGCAACGACTTGTCAGGCACCTGAACAATGAACTGGGTCCCGTAGCCGTCGAATCGCGTCCCCGGTGTACAAGTATTAACGGTGGTTCGGGATCCCTCTAACGAGGCAGACTGGGCGTGAGCCAATTTCGGCGCCAAAGCAACCGTGGTAAAAAACAGCGTGGCGGCGAGCAAGATGGTAAATAGGACATTGCTGAGCCGCGACGGCCTTAGCTCCTCGTTCTTAGCCGCTTCGATAGGGCTGCCCCTTCGACAGTTCGTGGCAACGGTTTTCGGTTCTAAGGGCGCTTGCAGAATACGGTGACTGCTCAACATTTCCCCCTCCATCTTTCCCAGATAGGCGGCATTCAACTCCCTTGTAGATGCCACTATAGTCGGCTCTCAGCCGAAACGGAACAATTTCGCGAAAAACTCCGCGTTTCTTTCAGTCTCTCGTGAACAGCAGGAATGGGTCGAAAGCGTCCGTTGCGCTGTCTTGACGCCCAACGTGTTGTTCTGCGGCGGGCCACGACGACGGCCGTAGTGGCACGATGCTGGCGGCCCGTCCGCAGCAACAAAGGGTTGGGCGTCATTTCGCCGACGAGCATGACTGCGCCTTTTCCAGCAATGCGTTCCAGCTTGCACGAAGCGTGGCGTGCTTTACCCCGAAGCTGGTTGGATGGGCTGTGACTTCTACCGGAATTCCAGCCGCTTCTACAACTGGCTCCGAGTGTCGTGCCTGCTCTCGTCCAAGTATCCAGACGCCGCGGGGCGCGTGTTCCTTGAGAAGGCGTGCCAGCCGTACGCCGGCATCTCTGTATTGTTCCGTAGAAGGCCGGCGGTCGCGGGATGCGCCTACTCGCTGAACAAAGTTCGTGAACATGATGCCTTCCCAGAACGCCTGCTTCTCTATCTCGCACGCGTTGGCGATGCGCGTGTATAGCGCATCAGTAACGCGGTCATCCAAATAGGCGCGGATGTATCCGTCGTCGGTTGCCAGATCGTCTTGATAGTCACCGTACCAGGACTCACCCAACACGAAGATCCTTCGCGTTGAATAGGCCGGGCCGATCCAGATTCGTTCGACGTACGTCACCTCGAATCCTCCTTTGACGCCCAACGTGTTGTTCTGCGGCGGGCCACGACGACGATTGATCTGGCACGACGCTGGTGGCCCGTCCGCAGCAACAAAGGGTTAGCCGTCAACCTCTTCAATGCACCACCTCGCCGCTCCAACGGTCACGGTGTCCCCAGAAAGGACATTGGGGACACGTTGAGCCCGCAGGGTAATCGATACCTTCTTCGTGAGGACACCCCATGATTCGGTCAGCCATCGCAACGGTCTTCACGTCGTGAGCCTGAATGAACTTCAAGATCTGTTCGTTCACCTCGTGGTCGTTTCGCACATCGCCGCTATCGGTGAACCAGCGCTCAAGAAAGGCGGGTTCTTTGCACTCGGCGAGAACGATACCCACGGCAACTTTTTTCGCGACCTTGTCGTCCGCCCCGTAGAACGCGACGGTTGCGACCGGATAGCCAGAGAAACCACGATCAGCCTTCTTCCGAAGTGCCTTCGTAAATCGTTGCTTCAATGACAAGGAGCGCGCCCTCCGAAATGGTGATCTTGACGGCTAACTAGTAATAGTCGTCACTTTGACCATCCTAAATCCATATATCGGCATATGCAAGCATACATCTGTATAGAGTCCCATATGCCGCTATATATCGGCCGCTGAACCCTTCGCAGTCATTCGCCGACCACCCGCTGACCGATTCCCAGGGTCCGAACAGCCTCCCAGGACATCTCCCATAGCTTTTGCCTCGGTCGCCAGATGCCGCCGGCCTTTTTGACCGCGATGCGCAGGTCGGTTTCGTCCCAGGCGATGCGAACGGCGATGAGATCGTGGTCCTGGTGGCGCGGTTTGCGGGCGCGACCGCGCCAGGCCGCTTCTTCAATGACTAGTTCCACCGTCTTCAGGCGCCGGCCGCGCGTTTCGTCATACAGGTATCGAACGCACACGAGCCGCTCTCCGTAACGGGCGACGAGTTTCTTGGTACCCGGCATGCCGGGGCGCAATGTGAGGCGGGTTTCCATGGCAGTTCCGGTGCTAACGCGCGAGGCCGGATGCGCGTGCACAGAATCGGGCAAGCGCCATGCGGCCTACCTGCGGAGCCGTTCGTTTGCAAATCTGAAATTGCAGCCAAAATGCCGGAGAGCGGCCACCGAAATAAAAGGGACGTTCCACAAAACTAAAAGGGTCAGAGACAAATTCTTTTTGACGACCGAACCTTCGCAATCACCCGCGCGCGCCGCTTTTGCGCGTGTCGGTGCGCACTGCGCGGTTATCCGTGAACATGCGTCACGACTCCCGGTTTGGCCATGGGCAACGCTTCGAGCACCTTGGGCATCAATGGCCGAAGTACCTCAACATCGTTGCTTGGTGCGTCGACGACGATGACAGCGATCGTAAGACTGGAATAGTTCTGCTGATACTCCAGATTGCGATCAACGGTTAAGAGAACTTCAAACCGTGTTGCCGCAAGTTGCAGAAGCGCGCCATTTTTGACGCCGGCCCACCCGGCTTCGGCAACCGTCGTGACTTCGTGGCCAGAAAGCTCCACGCGTAAACCTCGGGGGAAGCACTCGTCAAGCAGCACGCGCATCGGCGAGTAAGTGCACTTTCGCCTGCTCGATAGCAGCCACCGCGATGTTCCGGCTCACGGTTGGGAAATCATCAAGGAACTTTTCAAGGGAGTGTCCGCCCTCGATATAATCAATCAGCGCCTGAACAGGGACGCGGGTTCCAACGAACACCGGGGTGCCACCCAGGATGTCGGGATCGGAGTGCACAACGGACGACTGTCTCATGCCGCCACCTCTCAAAGTGTCGGATGGATTTTACTCTAAGCGCCGGACCACGACTAAGTTGAAGTCGACCGCCGAAAAACGGCGTCAGCGACCGCGCGCACGGCGTGCGGCACGCACTGCATCGATTTCGGCCTAGATCTCCTCCTCGGTCATGGGCGCTCCTTCGACTGCGGCCATGCGATCCATCGCTTCGAAAAGTTCATCCGTCGCGCAGCGGCGGATTTCCTCACGCAAGAGTTTCTCGGCTTCCGCGCCGGTTTTACGTTTGTTCAACCTGCCCGGAGAGCCGCGCCAGTGCTTGGTTGCCGCGCTATCCCCGCCTGTCGTTGCAGTTGATTTTCATGAATCAGAACGGCGGATGTCCGGACGCTGCGCCTTCAGGGGCAGGTACTGCTGCATTTGTTGCGTGTGCGGGTGATGTGATCGATTCCGGTACCTGTCTTGCTCGGCCCATCGGTGATCGCCTCGTAGTAGGGTTCGAGTAGCGCCACGAGGTCATCGTGGTCGTTGCGATCCTCGGCGACATTGCCGTCGGCATAACGGGCCAGCGTGGCCTTGAAGTGACTCAGGGCGGCTGCTTTCGTTCTCCAGATGCGTCCATTGGACAGGGTGATCGCGAGCGCCATGCGCGATTTGGCCTCGGCATCAACCGATGGCCAGCTTGACCGGCTTGCCAACGCGGCTGAGCATTTCCACCAGCGTGTCGATAGTGAACTTGGCCGTTTTCTTGTTGACCACGTCGGAGACGCGGGGCCGCGAGACCATCAGGATCTCGGCTGCCTCGGCCTGCTTCAAGTGATGCTCGGCAATCCAGGTGGACAGCTCGTCCATCAACTGCTGCTTCAATAGCCGTGTATCGTTGATCTGCTTACGAGAGGCTGCTTGCAAACGCTTGGCTTCAGCGGGCGCGAAGCCAAGTTCCAAGAAGAGGTTCGCTCCCGGCTTCGTCACATGGCGGATTTCAGTGTCGATCGTCATTTCTGTGCCTTTCTCGCGTTGACCACGGCGCGATAGCGCGCCTCGGCAATGCCCTTGTCTTGCTTGCTGGCCGCCTGCGTCTTCTTCTGGAAGCAGTGCAGGACATACACCGCTTCCTCGAACTTGGCGACGTACATCACCCGGTAGATGCCGCTGGTTTCCCGAATGCGGATTTCCCTGGTGCCGGCTCCGACATCATCGAATGGCTTCCAGTCGTCCGGGTCCAAACCACCTTGCACCTTGCCCAATTGGAAACCGGCATAGCGGCGTGGTTCGTCCGGAAAGGCCAACAAGTCGTCGTAGGCTGAACCCACCCAGCGAATCTCTTTTTCGTCGCTCATCACTCCACCATGTATAAAAGTTTATACGCACCTAGGACACAAGTCAAACTGGGTTTGAGCCGTAAATCCAAAAATACGGCTCACCAATATCGATAACGTGAGCCGAAAAAAACGTAATATACCGCTCATGAACGCTGCCTCTCCCAACCGGGCCAAGCCCGGCTGGCCGGTTTTCACGCTCCGTCAAGACGCACTGACCGGGCCGCTTGGCCGCGCGCGTCTTGCACAAGGCACTGTCCTGGGTCTGGCGCATGCGCTCGGCCTGGAGCGCCACCCCGAGATACTCCAGGAAATCTGGGTCGGTGAAGCAATGGCGACCGCGGGCATCGAGGGGGAAAAGCTGGACCTCGAGGCGGTGCGTTCGTCGGTGCTGCGCAAGCTTGGCTTCGGAAAGCCGGGCGCTTCGCCGCGCCATGTGGACGGCCTGGTGGACGTGATGGGCGATGCTACGCGCAACTTCGGCGGCAGGCTGACGCACGCGCGGCTCGCCAACTGGCAGGCGGCTTTGTTTCCGACCGGGCGTTCCGGGCTTGCGCGCATAGAGGTTGGCAAGTACCGCACCCACGTGGACCCGATGCAGATCGTCAGCGGGCGGCCAGGCAAAGTGAAGGTGCATTACACCGCGCCGCCCTCGGCGCAGGTGCACGCGGAGATGAATCGCCTTTTGGCGTGGTTTCGCGACAGCGCGCCAGGCGGCAAGATCAGTATCGACGGTCTGGTACGCGCGGCCATTGCGCATCTGTGGTTCGAGTCGATCCATCCGTTCGAAGACGGTAACGGCCGCATTGGCCGGGCGCTATGCGACATGGCGCTGGCGCAGGAAGCAAATGCACCTTCGCGGATAGTCAGCCTGTCGCGCCAGTTGCACGAAAACCGGTCGCAATACTACGCAGAGCTCAACGCGGCCGAGCGCGGCGAACTGGATGTGACCGATTGGGCCGTCTGGTTTGCGGGGCAGTTTGAACAGGCTTGCAAAAAATCCGCATCCATCATCCGCGCTGCGGTGGATAAAGGGCATTTTTGGCAGGCCGCACCGCAGATGAACGAGCGCCAGAAGAAAGTAGTTCAGAAACTGCTCGACGCGGGGGCGGGCGGATGCGAGGGCGGAATGAGCGCCGAGAAATACGCCAACATTACCGGTGCCTCGAAAGCGACTGCGACGCGGGATCTTTCAGACTTGACCGAAAAAGGTGTTCTGGAAATTACCGGTCGGGGGCGCGCGACGCGCTATTGGATTGCAGGCACGGCTGGGGGTGCGTGAGGGGGGCGCCGTCGAGAAAGGTGAATGTCTCGATGACTACAGGAACGGAAGTGTGAAGCTTCGCCCCCGCCCCATGCAGGATATCCCACTGCTCCCGGGCTTGGGCATGCAGAGGATCCCGCGATAGCGCAAGAGCGATCCACGCCCCGCTGTCGACAAAAACGAACTCACCCTGCCGCATCAGGGCTCGTCGTGAACGCTGTCGTGATCAACGGACAGACGCTTGGGTTTCCCGTCCCAGATGGCAACCGGCCCAGCAGGAGGCGGCTTTAGCACAACCTTGCGGATCGCGTCGCGGACCAACTCCGCCACGCTACGCCCCGATCGAGCCGCGGCCGCGCGTAGCGCGGCAAGTTCTTCTTCGCGCAGATACACCTGTATCTTTTCCATATAGGTCACATTAGTATTTCAATTGACATAGGTCAAGCACGGGTACTAAAAGGGTCAGGGACAAATTCTTTTTGACGTCTGATCCCATGTTGTGACGGGGCTCTAAGGCCATACAAAGCTTGCTAAATGTAGCAACACAATCTACATCCAATTTTGATTTCTAGAACGGCTGGCTGAAGTTCGCCGGCCGGCCGGTCCTGAGGAAAAACAACTTCGGATGGTCAGGATCTATCGTCACCTTGATCCAGTCGACGAAAGGCGAGCCGAAACTCTCGATGCGCGTGAACTGCTCCACGCGCTTCAAGGTGGCCGGGTCGAACAGGGGTTGATCGATGCGGAAGTGATGGGTATCGCCGTGCACCAGCACCACCGGCTTGCCGAAGGCGAGCGTGTGCGCTAGCAGTTCCTGTTTCAATGCCGCATAACCGTCGGCCCGGTTTACCCGGCGCAGGAACGGCAGATCAAAATCCGGGTTGGCCTGGATGAACACGAACACCGCCGCGTAGCTGTTGTTGCGCGCGAGTTCGAAGCCCTGCCTGAGCCATTCGGCGTTGGCTTCGCCGCGCTCTTCGTGCTCCGCGTTCATCTGCGGCGTGCGCCCGAAGTTGTTGTTGCTGCCGGGAACGTTTAGTCCCATGAACAGCACCCCGTCCACCACCCAGCGCGCGTTCTCGCGATATTCGCGAAACCGGGCATCGGTCCCGGGATAGTCGCTCTGTCGCGCAAGCTTGAGCGTGTTTTGGCCGAGACTCATTTCGCCCGCGTAAAACACCTGGCGCAGCTTGGCCAGGCGCTCGAGCGGATCGTAGCTACCTGCGCTTTTGCGGTGGCAATCGGTCCATTCGTTGTCACCGGGGACGAAGATGAACGGATAGCGCGATGCCTGGAACATGCGCTTGCGCTGTTCGTACAGCTCGTCGCTGCAGGGACTGGCGCCGCTCTTGATATCGCCGACGTGCACCACGAAAGCCACGTTTTCCTGGTTGATTTCATCCAGCATTTGCGCGAACAGGGCTTCTTCCCTGGCGTTGTAGGGCGCATCGCCGACGATGGCGAAGCTGAAACGTGCAGGTGCTTGGGCGTCGGATAAGCCTGCGGTGAGCGCCAGCACCAGCCAGAGTAAAGCGCGCATCACAGTTGTTTCAGTTTGTACAGCAGTTCCAGCGCTTCTTTCGGGCTGAGCTCATCCGGCTTGATCGACGCGAGCAGATCCAGCGCCGGGTGCGGCTCGCTCTCGGGTTTGGGCGCGGCGCCGGCGAACAAGTCCGTCTGGCCGTCGCGGGTCAGACTCTGCTCCTCCAGTTGCAGCAGATAGCGCTTCGCCGCGCGGGTCACGCTGCCGGGCACGCCAGCGAGCGCTGCCACCTGCAGTCCGTAGCTCTGCGACGCCGGTCCTTCCTCGACCGCATGCAGGAACACGATGGAATCCTTGTGCTCGACCGCATCCAGGTGGATGTTGGCGGCCTCGCGGTATTCCAGCGCCAGCCGCGTCAGCTCGAAATAGTGCGTTGCGAACAAAGTGTAGCTGCGGTTCTTCTCGAGCAGATGGCGCGCGATGGCCCAGGCCAGCGCCAGGCCGTCGAAGGTGGAGGTGCCGCGCCCGACCTCGTCCACCAGCACCAGGCTCGCCGCGGTGGCGTTGTGCAGGATATTGGCGCTCTCGGTCATTTCCACCATGAAAGTGGAACGGCCGCCGGCGAGATCGTCCGCGGCGCCGATGCGGGTGAAAATCTGGTCGATCGGGCCGAGACGCGCCGCGCGCGCCGGCACGAAGGCGCCGACGTGGGCGAGCAGCACGATCAGCGCCACCTGGCGCATGTAAGTGGACTTGCCGCCCATGTTCGGGCCGGTGATCAGAAGCAATTGGCGCGTCGGATTCAGCCGGCAGTCGTTGGCGATGTACTGGTCCACCTGGGACTCCACCACCGGGTGGCGTCCGGCCTCGATTTCGATCAGCGGCTCGTCTACGAACCGCGGCCGGCACCAGTTGAGGCGCAGGCTGTCGGCGGCGAACGAGACCAGCAGGTCCAGTTCCGCGAGGCTCCTCGCAATGCGCTGCAGCGCCGGAATATGCGGCTGCAACGCCTGCAGCACCTGCTCGTACAGGGTCTTTTCCAGCGCCAGCGCGCGCTCCTGCGCCGACAGCGCCTTGTCCTCGAAGGTTTTCAGCTCCGGCGTGATGTAGCGCTCGGCGTTTTTGAGCGTCTGGCGCCGGCGGTAATCGGCGGGAATTTTTTCCACGTGGGCGTGCGTGACTTCGATATAGAAGCCGTGCACGCGGTTGTACTCGACCTTGAGGTTGGGAATGCCGCTGCGTTCGCGCTCGCGCGCTTCGAGCTCGACCAGGAACTCGCTCGAGTTGGTCTGCAGGGCGCGCAGTTCGTCGAGATTGGCATCAAAACCGCCGGCAATGACGCCACCCTCGCGCAGCAGCGCCGCGGGCTCGGGCAGGATCGCGCGCGTCAACAGCGAGGCGCAGTCCGGCGGCACCGCCAGGCCGCAGCGCAACTCGGCGAGGCGGGGGGCGGATGCGCCATCGAGCAGCGCGGCCAGTTGCGGCAAGGTTGCTAGACTGTCGCGCAGCCCGGAGAGGTCGCGCGGCCGCGCGCTGTTCAAGGCGATGCGCGCGCTGATGCGCTCCACGTCGGCGATCTGGCGCAATGCCTCGCGCAAAGCCGTGCCTGGTGCTTGCGCCAGTTCTTCCACCGCTTCGTGGCGGTTGGCGAGCACCGCGCGGTCGCGCAAGGGGTGATGCAGCCAGTGGCGCAGCAGGCGGCTGCCCATGCCGGTGGCGCAGCCATCGAGCAGGCTGTACAGGGTAGGCGCGGGCGTGCCGCGCAGGGTTTCGGTGAGCTCCAGGTTGCGCCGCGTGGCCGCGTCCATGCGCACGTAGTCGTCCGCGCGCTCCGGGCGCAGCGCATTCACATGCGACAGCGCCTGGCCCTGGGTTTTGCGCGCGTATTCGAGCAGCGCGCCGGCTGCGGCGATCGCCGGTCGCAAGTCGTCGCAGCCAAAGCCCGCAAGCGAGTGCACGTTGAAATGCTTGAGCAGTTGCTGGTGCGCCGCCGCGTAGTCGAAATGCCATTCGGGCAGGCGCGTCAGCGCGGCGGTGCCATTCAAGCCGGCGAGCGGGCCGCGATCGGCGACCAGGATTTCGGCCGGGCGCAGGCGCGTGAGTTCGCCCGCGAGCAGCCGCCGCGGGATTTCGGCCACGCGCAACTCGCCGCTCGCCAGGCTCAACCAGGCGAGCCCCACGCTGTTGTTTTCGGCCGAGAGCGCGAGCAGCAGGTTGTCGGATTTCTCGTCGAGCAGCGCCGAGTCGGTGAGGGTGCCCGGCGTAACGATGCGGGTGACCGCGCGCTCCACCGGACCTTTGGACGTATTGGGGTCGCCGATCTGCTCGCAAATCGCCACCGATTCGCCCAGCTTCAGCAGCTTGGCCAGGTACTGCTCGACCGCGTGGTAGGGCACGCCGGCCATTTTGATCGGCGCGCCGGCGGAAGCGCCGCGCGTGGTGAGCGTGATGTCGAGCAGCCGCGCCGCTTTCTCCGCGTCGCCATGGAACAGCTCGTAGAAATCGCCCATGCGGTAGAACAACAGGATGTCCGGATGCTGCGCCTTCAGGCGCAGGTACTGCTGCATCATCGGGGTGTGGGCGCTGCCCAGCGGGGAGTCCGGCTTGCTCATCGGCGCAATTCTAACCTGTGTGGCCTGACGGCAAGCCGGGAATGCGCTTGCGGGCGTTTTCGGCTTTTGGCCCAGGTAATACCCGAACCGGAAGCCTCTGCGATTGACTGGTACTGAAGCGGGGGTGGTGGCTGGCGGCCATTAGCTGACACCGGGTGCAGTTCGAAAACCGCAAGCCCGGTAGGGCCTGGAACCGCACGCCTGGCGAACTGGAACAGCGCATCCCGAGCTGGCGAAGTGTACTGCGTAAAGAAAGCGTGTTGGGCGAGTACGGGCCCGACGCCATCAGCTTGGCCTTGCGACACAAGCAGGCACTTGAGCGGGCTAACGCCTGAATCCGGCGGGGTCCCTATCCCTTTGAGCGCCCGCTCAGCCCAGGCTCGGCTTCAGCGCCGCCGCAACGAGGGGCTTGGCCCAGTCGGGCGTATTCGGCAGGTCGGCCGCGTTGAGGATTTTTCCCCGCTCCATGTGCAATACCAGCACCGGCTCGGGCGCCTTGCCTGTGGCCGGGTCCGCATCGGCGCTGTTGTCATGGACGTGCAGCGCGGCGAGGTGCGGCAGCAGGTCGATGAGATTGAAGCGACTGTGATCGTAGCGCCGGCGGATGTCGGCTTCGGGAATGTCGTGCCCGCCCTTCCGCACCCGCGACTTCACGCGCGCGAGGTGCAGCTCCGGGCTGGAGAGGCCGGCGTACCAGACGTGGACCTCGAAGCCCTTTTGCGCCGCTTCGCGCAGCAGCGCCGGAATGGTGTTCGCGCCCAGCGTGGACTCGAAGGCGAAATCGAGACGATTGGCAATGGCTTTCTCGATCAGGTTCTTACCTATCAGCCAGGCTTTGCCGTTGGCTTCGGTCTGCCCGAGCCGGGGGTTTGCGACCGTCAGACTGCGGGCAGCCTCGTCGGGGTTGTAGTATTCACCGCCCAAATCGCGTACGGCTGCGCCGCCCAGGCTGCTCTTGCCCGCGCCGTTGACGCCGGCCAGCACATAAATGCGCGGCGGCGCGACAACCTCGACCTTGGGGCCCGGTTCGCCTGAGCGGCGCGGGCTACGTTGCCTGGAGGGCAAGTGCGGAAATGCTTCGCGCTACTTGCGCGCCGCTTTCACGGCGGCGCGGCCCAACGCCTTCGGCGAGGCGTTGAAGGCGGCGGCCATGCCCTTTTTTGCCGCTGGCGTCTGCATGCGCGCGAGCAGTCCCTCGAACTGCCCACTCAGGGCATCGAGGCTGCGCGAGCGCTCGCCCACTAGAGCCTCGAATTCCTCTACCGAGATCAGGATGGCGCGGGCTGTATCATGCTTGGTGATCGCGACCGCCCCGCTGCGAACAGCCTGTTCGAATATGGTTCCGAACTCGTTCTTGAGCCGGGTGGCGGGGACGGACCGGATATCGACCAGCTCGCCCAGCTTGTTGCGGAATGTCAGCGCGCTCATGGCAGGCCTCAATCTACGGTGTCGTTCCGAACATTATATCCAAATTATACATTTTGTCCATATCAGCCAAGTAATCGTCGGGCATGGTACAAAGCCTGCTGTCCCCGCTTGCGCACGCCGATGCCGCGATTCACCGGCCATGAGCTTTTGCGCCGATCGGATCGGCTCCGACTGCTCACTCCTCGAATTATCGCCGACATGAGTGCCGGTGAGGAGTGCGACGATCACGATCATCCAGGGTTACGGGTGGGCCGCACGAGCGCCGCCCGCTCATTCGCGAGCGGGCGAACCATCAGGCATGGTGAGACGGAACTGCACACGGGAGCGCTCAAGCGTTGGCGTAGGGCTAATTCGCCTTACCAAAAATCCTGTTTTGTCGCTTAAACGCTGCGCGAGCACGGCATGACGTTCCGGCCCGCTCAGGCCTCGACCGGCAGTCCGGACGCTTTCCACTCCGGAAAACCATCCTCCAGCCGGCGTGCCTTGAAGCCCTTCGTGCGCAGCAACGCTACCGCATCCACCGAGAGCAGGCAGTACGGGCCACGGCAATAGGCGATGACTTCGCGCCCCTTGGGCAACTTTCTCAGGCGCTTGCCCAAGTCCTCGACCGGGACGTTGATCGCGCCCGGCAAATGCCCGGCGGCGAACTCTTTGGCCGGGCGGACGTCGAGCACGGTCACGAGCCCGAGCTTCGAACGCTTGAACAGTTCGGCGGCGGGGATCGGCTCCAGGTCGTCGCGCGCGGTGATGTAGGTGCGCACCAGTTGCTCCATTTCGGCGAGCCGCGTCTCGGCGACGTGTCCCAGCGCCGCGATCAAACCCACCACGTCCGGCCCCGCCAACTCGTAGAACACCCGCAGGCCCACCTTGCGCGCCCGTACCAGGCCGGCGCGGCGCAGTTCTTGCAGATGCTTCGACGCGTTTGCGACCGAGAGCCGCGTCATGGTCGCGAGCTCCTCCACGCTGCGCGGCCCCTGCGCGACGAACTCCAGCAACTCCAGCCTGTTGCCGTTTGACAGGGCCTTCCCCACCCGTGCGAGTTGGGCATATATGTCCTGTTTGAAATTGGCTGTTGACATCGCGGCCGCGGCCTCCTACTATTCAACTAATCAGTTGAGTACTTGAATTATACCCGAGCGGCGGGGTCAGGCCAAGGTCCAGGTGGACGAGGAGCGATTATGACATTTACCGAATGGGCGCTTGGCCACGAGCCGACCGTCCGCCTGGGCGCATTCTTCGGCATGTTCGCGCTGATGGCGATGTGGGAGGCGGTGGCGCCCAGGCGGGAGCGGTTGTTGCCGCGGCGGGTGCGCTGGCTCCACAACCTGGCGCTGGTGGTGTTGAACAGCCTGATCCTGCGCCTGCTGTTTCCGCTGGCGGCGGTCGGATTCGCCCTGCTCGCCGCCGAGCGTGGCTGGGGATTGTTGAACGCTTTCGAGGTCCCGTTCTGGTGGGCATTCGTGCTGTCGGTGATCGCCCTCGACTTTGCCATCTATCTGCAGCATGTCATGTTTCACGCAGTGCCGCTGTTGTGGCGCCTGCACCGGGTTCATCACGCCGACGCGGACATCGACGTAACCACCGGCGCGCGTTTTCATCCGCTCGAGATCCTGCTGTCGATGCTGATCAAGTTCGCGGCCATCGCGGTGCTCGGGGCGCCGGCGGCCGCGGTGCTGGTGTTCGAGGTGCTGCTGAACGCCACCGCGATGTTCAATCACGCCAATCTCCGGCTGCGCGAGCCCGTCGACCGATTGCTGCGCTGGATGCTGGTGACGCCCGAGATGCATCGCATCCACCATTCGATGGAGGCGGTCGAGGCGAACAGCAACTTCGGTTTCAACCTGCCCTGGTGGGACCGGCTGTGCGGCACCTATCGGGAGCGAGCGCGCCTGCCGCAGGAGAGCATGGCGATCGGCGTGAAGGGGCTGACCGGCAGCGACGCGGCGGTCAAACTCACTGGTTTGCTTGCAATCCCCTTCGTGAACGCGGGCAACGGCTATGCGATCGGGAGCACACAGGAATCCGATCATGAATCCAGGTAACGCAGCGCGCTGCTGGCGCTGGCACTGCTCGCGCTCGTTGCTTTCCTGCCGCGGCTGGCACGACGGTTTCAGCGTAAATCCAACCCATGACGCAAAAGGAGAAACACCATGAAGACCCTGTTCATCCTGAATGACGCTCCGTATGGCAGCGAGCGCAGCTATAACGGCTTGCGCCTCGCGGGCGCCCTGTCCAAGGCCGAAGGCGAGGAAGTGAAGCTGTTCCTGATCGGCGATGCGGCGTCCTGCGCCAAAGGCGGACAGAAGGTTCCCGAGGGTTTCTACAATATTCAGCTTATGCTCGGTCGCGTTCTGCGCAACAAGGCCGAGGTGGGCGTGTGCGGAACCTGCATGGACGCGCGCGGGATCACGGATCCGGAACTTGTGCAAGAAACCCGCAGAAGCACGCTCGCCGAATTGACGTCCTGGACGCAATGGGCCGACAAAGTGATGGTGTTTTGAGCATGAGCCGAACCGCACTGATTCTCGGAGCCGGTCTCGGCGGGCTGGTCGCCGCGGAGACCCTGAGAAAACTCCTGCCCGCCTCGGATCGCGTGATTGCGGTCGATCGCGCCGAGCGGCACTTCTTTCCGCCGTCGCTGTTGTGGCTGATGGTCGGCGAGCGGAAGCCGGAGGATTTCACCCGTTCCCTGGACCGCTTGATCGGCCGGGGCGTGGAGTTCCGCCACGGCGATGTCACCCGCATCGATCCGCAGCGCCGCGAAGTCGAGATCGCCGGCGAATCGCTCGCGGCCGACGCGCTGGTGATCGCGCTCGGGGCGGAGTACGCACCGGAGGCGATCCCGGGGCTCCCGGAAGCCGGCCTCAACCTCTACACCATGGAAGGCGCGACAGCCATCCGCGACGCCCTCGCCCGTTTCGAAGGCGGGCGCATCGTCGTTCTCACCGCCGCGCCCATGTATAAATGCCCGGCCGCCCCCTACGAGGCCGCCCTGTTGCTGGAATCACACCTGCGCCGGCGCGGCGTGCGCGACAAGGCGACGATCGAGTTCTTCGCCGCCGAGCCGCGGCCGATGGTCGTTACCGGTCCCGAACTGGGCGCTGCCGTGCGCGGCATGCTCGAGACACGCGGCATCAGCTACCACCCCGAGCACCAGGTCAAGGACATCGATCCGGCGGCCCGCCGCATCGATTTCGCCAATGGCGTCTCGGCCGAATACGACCTGCTGCTCTACGTTCCCCCGCACCGCGCGCCGGCGGTGGCGCGCGAGGCGGGCCTGACCAACGAAACCGGCTGGATACCCGTCGACCGTCATACCCTGCAAACGCAGTTCGACAACGTTTTCGCGCTCGGCGATATCACGATTATTCCGCTCAAGATGGGTCGTCCCTTGCCCAAGGCCGGCGTCTTCGCCCACGGCCAGGCCGAGGTCGTGGCGCACAA
>ERZ1292630.2956-Hain-H41-02um-R3-2956-length-15343-cov-7_pt1 | contig 15343 bp, 6 predicted proteins | sample MGYA00564408_ERZ1292630 | MGnify/ENA primary metagenome ERZ1292630 (study PRJEB36523, sample SAMEA6512641) | groundwater metagenome | collected 2019-01-08 | study: AquaDiva: Metagenomics assemblies of 32 groundwater samples | reverse complement strand
TCAAGCCGGCCAACGTGTACGTCACGCGGGGCGGCACGATCAAGATCGGGGACTTTGGTGTCTCGAAGATGCTCACGTCGAGCACCCCGCAGGCCGCGACGTTTGTGGGCACGCCGTTCTACATGTGTCCGGAGCTCTGCGTCGGCGAGCCGTACAGTTACGGCTGCGACGTCTGGGCCTTCGGGGTCATGATGTACGAGCTCTATTGCGGCAAGTTGCCGTTCCACGCGTCGAACGTCTTGGCCCTCATTAATGTGATCACGGAGGGCAGCTATGACAAGGTGACGTTGAAGGAAAGGCCTTTTGGCGGGAGCGTGACGGCCGCTGGAGGAAGTTCGACCGCAGGACTTGCGGCAGGCGCCGTTGCCTCGTCGTCGTCCTCCTCGACCTTGTCCACATCCCTCACCGACGAGCAGCAGCGCGCGATGGCGAGTCTCGTGTCGGGCCTCATAGAGGCGGCGCTCGTGCACGACGCGGCCGAACGGCCGACCGCGATGCAATTACTGTGCGCTTTTTTCAATGGTGGTGATGTGGAACGGGCATCGTCGTCGAGCGAGGAGGTGCTGCTGGTGAGTCCGGGCGCGCAAAACTCCGCCAACGAAGCCGCGGTGAGTCCAGGGGTTCGTCGTGCCAGTGGGGTCCTCGTGATTGAGCCGCTTAGTGCTCGAAGGAGAGGCTCCGTTCCGATGGCTGCCGACCTTCCCCCATGTCTGACGGAGCCGGCCGCACCGTGGCAATCGTCGCTCGGTGCTGGGCACGTAGGGCAGGGACTCTCCGAAGATGTCGCGGTCGAGGCGGAACGTCGGGCAGCCGCCCTGCCATGGATTCGGGATCCCAGCGCGTTTGCCGCTCTTCAGCTCAGCGCGGCAGATGACGATGGCGGCACCGATGTACCGGCGCTGCGGCCGCCAGGAGCGGGTGGGGGGGGATACCTACAGGATGGCGGAAGCCGCGTCTATGGCCAAGCTGGAGGAGGAGGGAACGTGCTTCGAAGCGACGAGGCGCTGCTGGTGACTCCTGACGGCCGGCCGCTGGCAACTCCGCGACCCACGACGTCCCAACTGATGCGCGACGCGGTGGCCGGTAGGCCGCCCACGAGCGGTGGCGCCCGGGAACTCGGATCGGTGAGAGGCCGAGGCCGACTCGGCGATATGGCCGAGCCCGTCCCTCAACCGGCGAGTGCATCCGCGTACAGGCCGCAGGGTCTCGGCAGCAGCTGTTACTGTGACCCGGTTGAATTGGAGCGGGTGCTGCACGCCCGCGCGCGGGAGTATCATCGACGAAGACTCGAGAAGGAGGCACGTCGGCGCAGGGACCAACAGGGGACCGCCTCTTGGGATGGGGGGGCGCCGCCGGACGCCACGAGGCGCATCGTAGCGGCCGCCCCTTTCTCCGAGGCGATTGGCGGGGGACTATTGGTCCCTGCTCCCGCTTTTACGACGGCGATGGCCGTGTCAACCGCCGCCCCAGTGGTCGACGATCATCGGGACGATCTGCAACAGCGTGAGAGGCACCAGATCCACTTGAGTCGCATTGCCGAGGCCCGGCGAGCCGCCGGGCTGCCGCTGGGTCCACTCGAGGCGGCGCTTCCAGTGACTTCCATGCGGCCGCTGCAGACCGCCGTCTCCGTAGACTGTTTCCCGAGGAGGAGTCCTTCCAACCAGCACCAAGACGGTGAATGCGACGCAGCAGGCGCCGTTATCAACAGTGTCGATGACAGGGCGGGTATCGGGGGCAGCGAGCGCTGGAAAATGGATAGCATGATGGCCCTGGCGGAAGCGGTTGTGCGGAAGGAAGGCTTGTTGAACCTCGATCGGCACCCGTTCGCATACGATGACGCGGAACAGCGCCGCGAGGAGAGGCGAGCAGAACGACGCGCGTTGCGCCGCCGGTCTCAGCGGGAGGCCAGCCCTGGTGAATCAGACGACGACGCCGATGACGACGTCTTCTACGTGGAGGTGTACATCCTGCCGTGGGACACGACACTGCGGATCAAGGCCGTCTGGAGCGGCACGTCGTATCGAAAGTTTACCAAGGCCCTCACCAAAGCGATGCGCCGCTGGTGGGCGAAATCCGCGAGTGGCGTCGCGTTTCAAAACCGGCACGGCGAGGACCGGAAGCAATCGGCCGGAGAGAATGACGATACGGAAGCCACCGCATCGTCCTGTCTCACGTCGGACGACGGCGAGCTCGCGTACCTTGACAGCGAGGGTGACGTCGTCAAGGTCGTCAGCAGCCGCGACTGGAAATTGTACCTCGAAACAATACAAGAGGAAGAAACGCAGAGGCAGGCGACTGCGGGAACGTCATCGTCGCGCCGGACGGCCGTGGCCCACTTTCGGTGGGCATGATGGAGTCGATGAGCGCAGTCGAGACACATACGAACGGAGGAGGAGGCAAACTTACAGTACTGTGTAGCACCAAGTTGCCGTGGGCAGTGGGCGGGGCACAACGAAAGACCTCTCGGGTGGAAAGAGTTATGGTCTTGGGGTGTTGTTGTTTTTTTTTTTGGAACGCAGCACTGTCGGGTTTTTTCTCGCATAGATGAGCGTCGCCTCCATCAGAATCACGCCTCCTCCACCCCCCACAGCCGGTGGGGCGGCGGGACCACAAAGAGGGGTCATTGCGATTGCCGCGGTCACCGTCGTGTCGGCTGCCGCTTCGTTTTGGTTCGTTCGCCGCTCATGTTGCAAGAAGGCGGCGGACGCTGTGGCAGCCGATGCTGCGGCGGGGGACGACGAGGCGGATGCCTGGGACACCGAGGAGGGTGCCGCGTCGTCTTCGCCTGATCCATTCGCCATTGTGGACCCAGAGGTGCACCGGTTCAACGCGCTGAGGCATTTACTGAGGCCTCGGTTGCAGCGCGTCAAAAACGAGATTGCGGAGCTGAAAACGCTGCACGCGCAGCGAGTGGCAAATCCTACCGCGCCCCTCGCGGGCGCGGCCGCGGTCTTCCGGAGGCTCCTCGCCGTGGACGAGGAGCTCACGCGCGTGATGTTGGACATCGACGGCTGCGAACTCACAAGTGATGCCATGAAGCGGCGTCGCAAAGGGTTGCTGACGGTGGTGGCCTCGATGGCGGCGGACTTCGCCGCGCTCAAAGGAGGGGGGGACGCGTCAACGCCTTACGTCCCGTTTTCAGGTCAAGTGGCGACCACCGGTGCGGGTCCTCCTGCAATCGCAGCGTAAATTCTTTGGTATGGGGTCGTCGTTGCGAGATTGGCACATCGCATACGACACCAGTTTCATAGCGACGGTCTCTCGCGCCCCGCGGCGTTCAACCTTGGCGGAGAGGATGGTATGATGGAATGGGGGGGTGGGGAAGTGAGGGCGCGCCGTCCGTGTTCTTCGCCCTTAACGAGCGGCGCGGCCGCTAACTAGTACCACTCACAATAGTCCTGTGACTCGTACAGCGCACAAAACAAAGGTCTACTTGTAAGTAAGCAAGTATGCATCATGATCATTAGGCGGTGAGGTGCTGTTTCAGCTGTTCGTTCACTGCACTGTGACTTCGCTACTTTTTGTAGTTTTTTTTTGGCCGATCTGTTGCTTGATGATTTAAACGTTTTTTTTTTGTTGTTGATCACTCTGGTGGATCGACCGCCTCGTGGAGCGCTCTCGCACACTCCTTTGTTACCAAACGGAAGGTGGAGTGCATTATAATGATGAGAACGCGGTTTTCGCCTGCAACCGCCAATGTATGCCGCTCGGTGCCGGCGTGCCTGTCTCGTTCGTATTTGGCGTGTCCACGCACCGCGAACTCGACCACGACGACGGTCGTGTGTCTATCCAAACGCATGGTCAACGCGTCGTCGTCAAAGGCCGCGCCGCATCGATCGCAGCAAAGCAGCGGCGGCGGCACGGCTACGTCGGCCATTCCTACGACGGATGCCATGTCTTGGTACTGCCGCGTCTGGGAGCACCACCTAACGCAGCGGGCGACGACAACGACAACTGCTGCTGCGACGACGTCGGCCCAGCAGAATGAGAACAACAACATCAAGGCGACGAACAATGGTCATCATACCGTTGCGCCGCCGCAGAGTCAGGCAAGCTCCCGCAGCAGCCTCTCAGGGCAGGCGCTGAGCAGCAACTATGCCGTGGCCCGGCACTTGGCAAAGCTGGCGTCGAGAACCCAATCGCTAAACGATCCCACTGCGTCCGGGGCGAATGCTGCCACCGCCGCTTCGCCGTCGGAGGGGTCGTCGGCCTCCACCAGAGAGGTGCCCATGTCGATGTTCTCCACGGACTTGTGCGCGCACTTGTGGGCCATGTATGAAGACGCATCGGCGCAGTCGATGACCTCCGACGGTGCCACCACTGGCAAAAAGAAGCGGCCGCCGCCACAACGAAGGAGGGAAAATCAACAAACAGCAAACGCAACGGCGGACGTCGCCGCCGCCGACGCGCGCGCGCACATTGCGTGGCTGAAAGGGTCGCCACTCATTCAGTTCTTTTGTCACGTCGAGCGATTGGGGTGCGTCGACGCCGACGCCGCGCAGCGCGCGATGGCAACGCTCGTGCCCGGGCAACGCGGGGGCGGCAGAAACGTCGCACCCACGACGGCAGCCACAGCCGCGCAGGGCGCAGCCATCGGCCCACCGCCGCCGCGGTCGCCAGTCTTGTCGAATCAACAACTGGCGAAGATTCGGCTCAGCTTAACGCCTCTGTATGAGACGTGGTGGTTGAACGCGACGCTCGCGATGCCGAATGGGTTCCAGCACTTGATGTCGATGCGGCACCGACTCATGGACTTGCAGACTAAGGTGGCAGACACCACGAAAGCGATCGCGCAGAGCTACAATGCCGTCACCGCAGCGGCGGCGGCGGGGCAACACAACAGCCAGACGCCGGGCTCGGCGCAGGAGCAAAATGATGATGGGAATGCCGCATCCGCCGTCGCGCATATGCAGAAAGTGGCTGGTTTCGTACAACAGAGGCTGTCCAATCTGGACGCCAGCGTGACGCATGTACTTCGCGCGTGGCTCACGTCCACCTGGTTAACCCTTGAGGAGCTGCATTGGCTGCGCACACCCGCCGCGGTGTTCGAAAAGGTCGTGGCCAGTGAAGCCGTGCACCCCTTCGCATCGCTATCTTCCGCATCGCAGCGCTGCGCCCCGGTCCCGAAGCGCCATCTCTACGCCTTCTTCCACCCCGCGCTCGTCGCATCCCCTCTCGTGATGGTTCAAGTAGCCATCACGAGAGGGATCGCTGGCAGTGTCGACGGCTTGCTATCCCCGAACGAAAGTCACTGTGGTGCCGCGGTTGTTGGAGATACGACGGCAGGAAGCCGCCAGCATCTTCTTGTCTCCGCGGCTCCCTCGGCGGCAGCATTGCTTACTTCTTTCGATGATGAGAACACCCCGATGAAGAGAGGATCGACGGCCACGGGCAGTCGTCATGTCGGTCGTGACGAGGATGCCGAGATGGCCGCGATCTTCTACTCCATCTCGTCCACGCAGCCCGGGCTGAAAGGCATTGATTTGGGCCACCAGCTCATCGTCGCCGCGGTGGCGGAACTGCAGCGATCGCGACCCGACGTGAGAACGTTCTCGACGCTGTCTCCGGTGCCGGGCTACAGTGCGTGGCTGCGCGCACAGGTGGGGAAAGCCGAAGGAGCAGCCAAGCGCAACCCTCTCTCTCTGACCCCCCGAACGGAAGCCGTCGGTCGTCGCGGGGGACGATCCATGCAGGAAATATTTTTCCCTATCTCGCAGAGTGCGCCTTCGGTTTCCCTCGTGAGCGTCGTGTCGGACGTGCCCGCCGCCTCGGTGTCGACGGCGCTTCGCGCGAGTGAGGAGGAGGACGCGTTTGGGATTCGCGTGTTCTCCGCGTCATCGTCCTCATCCGTCGTGGCGGAGAAGATGGCGACGACGGCGACGACAATGTCAGCGGCCGACACCACCACGGCATCGTCATTGGATCGTGGATGCGACAGCGGCCGTCAAACAACAACAACACCACCAACCACAATAGCGGCAACCTCCTCCTCGGTCGATGACGCCGACGATGTGATGGCCACTGCGGTCCGCTGTTACCGGCTCGCGAGGCGAGACATCGAACGGTGGCTCTCGTCGCGCAACGAGCCGGAGGCCGGCGGGCGCCTGGCAGCGTGGCTGTCGACGTTGATCGCTCATGATGGCTTTCCCGCGTTGCACCGCGCTGCCGCCGTGCGTGAAGAGCCTTCGTCCCCAGTGGACGGCCGGTCGCCTGCGGCGGCTCGGCAAGACGCAGAGAAAGGTACATCCGCCGGTCTGCGAGTCGCCGATGATCACGAGGATGGCCCTGCCGCGATTTTCATCGCCAAAATTCTTCTCTTCTACATGCAGCACAATCTACTCAACGACGTCGACCCCGCGAGGGACAGTCTGTTTGCGCCCATTTTGATGCGATCGGTGGCGCACTATCTCACGTCGCAGAAGAAGCGCTCGAAGCCATTGGACCCAGTGGCCAACTTCCACCTGGGCAATGGCGCCGTCTTGCACCGCGTGATGTATGGCGCGAACCGCCGAGGAAGAGGAGGAGGACGAAATCAGCAAGAAGAAACGGCAGCCATCATCACGGCAACCGCAACAACAACTCTCTCGCCTCATCAGCCGCCACCGTTTCCAAAGGCAGCTATTGGGGGATGCGAGCAGTCTGGAACGGTCATGGTGAATTATTGGTACGATCTGGAGCGGACCGACGTGCGCGCCGCCGCCTTCGAGATGAACAGCTCGGTGTTCGTCAGTTCCTCCGTTGTGGCACAAGCGTCGCTCCCGTAGCGCATGTCTCTCTCGAGGGAGTCGCTCCCTCGCGTTGGTAGTGGCAATTCTCTTCGGAAATTTTCTCATGGCCTTCTTTTTGCACGTTATCGCTTCCGAGTTGCTCCCCCGGCAGACTTTAGTGTAACAAATTGTTCGAGTAGCATGGCTTGTGCGGCACCTCAGCCCGTCGCTGGCGCGACGCATCCGCCTTCAGCGTTTCACGCGTTAAATAACTACATCGACAACGTCATCAAGCCGCGCTGGGACCCTGCCATCGCGACGTTTCTCGTTGCCACACTCCTCGAGCAAAAGGGAGGAGGAGGGGGGGCTCATAGAACACCACCATCGCCGGCCGCCGCCGCGTCGACGTCGTTCGACGGATTTTCGTTTCTGCATGCGTCGTTGTCGTCGGAATCCGCGACGAGCGGCGGGAGCAACGGCAATGGCGATGGGAGCGCGGCTCCTCATTCATTACTCTTAACAATGGCGGATGTGCCGCCTGTAGGAAAGCGCAGCACAGGCGGCGATGGGGCGAAGGCGCCTTCGATCGTTCCTGGGACGGCCGCCGCCGACGCGACGCCCCTGCCGCACTACCACCCCGCCATCCCAAAGCCGTGGGTGACGAAGCTACTTTCAGTCCTACAAGCCGCTGGGGCCAAACTGGTCACTGCGCACCGAGCTGCACTGGCCCTGCCGCAAAACAGCGCTGCCGCATCTCGCACCAGCGGCAATGGCAGTCCGGCGTCTGCTGGTGGCACCCCTCCTGCCACGGCCACACCCCCTTCCACGGGGTCGACCGCTTCCGCGCCCCCTACCACGGCGGCAAAGGAGACGCTGGATGCGTACGTCAACGCGTCTCAGAGTTTGATCCGATTCATCACGTCCCCATTGCAAACTCGCCGCGCGCTGACGGCCGCGAACGCCTTGGCCGCGGTGATGGAGACGACCACGGCGACGGGCGCGACCTCAACCTCGTCCATCGGTGGACAGGTGGAAACCGGCGCCGCAGTCGTCTCGGACCGCAGCGCTGATGATGTCATTCCCGAAGAGACATCCGTCGTCGGTGCGTCTGCGTCAACTGTCAAAGGGGCCGCTGGGGGTCCACGAAACCGCAACGCCGCAGCGGCAACGACGACGCCGACGACCCACCAACGCGCGACGGCCACAACAATCGCGATCGCATCGTCGTACCTCGCTGACTATGAAATTGCCGAACTCGTCCGACTTTCGGCCAAATTAACAACGTTTGGCGCTGAGATCGCCTCGTCGGTGACCAAATTGGAAGATCAAGAAGTGCGTCTCGCCTCCCTGTTCCTCATCGCCGCGCTGGCCGAGGTCTTTCCGAGCACGGGCGTGTTCCCTTTGTGGCCAGAGCTGTTTCCCAACGGCATCGACCCCTTCCGCCGTGGCTCGAGGCACCCCATGTTGTCGCCGATCATCTACGACGTGTTTCGAGTCCGCACGGCCGCCATCGTCGCGGTCACCACCATATTGGACCGTTGTGGACCCCAGCAAATGGTGTTGGCGAAGGAGGTCGCGACGACGACGGCGACGAGTTGTGGTGGGGTTGAAGCCAACCGCCGAGACGACGGCGGCAGCAGCAACATTGGTGGTACGACGGCGATGGGTGGGCGAAGCGGCGCAAGTCGAGGAGGTGGTGCGGGTGGGTCGCGCGCGGCCGGCTCCACGGCCTCAAGCTTCGACTCACTCAGCTCGCGCGTGGCCAAGGTCCTCCGTGACGTGCACGTGACGCTCATCACCGCGTTTCAGAATCCCAACCGCGATCAAGGCCTCGGTTCTATGAAAGGGCTGCTGCTAACCGCGTTGAGCACCATCATTCCGGTGACCCCATACGACGCATGTCCCTCCATCAAAGATGTCGTGGTCAAACAGCTGCTCGAAAGTGACGCCTTCCTTGGCTTGACGGTGACGGCGTCCGCCGCTTCTGCCGCCATGACGAACCACCCTACCCTCCCTAACGCTCCCGCAGCGTCGTCAGCAACGGCCGCACTGCGAGGAGTCCCCTCAACGACGGGCCATGGGCGCGAAGGCGTCCACGAGGCGCTCGCGGTGACCACCATCCTGGGCGTCCTATCACGCCACCGAGCGTTGAAGGCGACGATGGATGCCTACTGGCAACGACACCCAGACGTGCTCGACGCCGGGATCACGTCGATGCTTCCCCGCCTCGAGGCCGTCAAGTGCCTGTGTTTAGTGGCGCGTGTTCACGCCAAGCGGCTGCTCGCGATGGACGATGCGGCAAGGCGTTCAGCTCCCACCCCATCTACTGCGTCATCGTCGCTGTCGTCCTCTCCGCCTCCTCCGGCGCTCGCTTGGTGGGAGAAAGCATCGGCTGGATTTCAAAGCGCGATCGCCACCGCGGCATGCATGTCATCCGGTCCGACCGCCGTGGCGACGATGTACGCCACGGCGCACTGTCGCACCACCTACGCCGTCACTCATCACGCCGACGCCGCCTCGACAAGGTTCGCCGCACCGCCGCGAAAGGGGGGGAGTGGCGGCGGGGTGAGCAGCTTCCGTGATAACCCGTCGGTGACGGTCAGTAAAATCTTCGCGGACGTTCGCGCACCCCCTCCGGGTCCCGCGACGCCCATCATGAGTTCGGGTTCCACGACGACCATGGCCGTTGGCGGCGGGGTCAGTGCGGTACCGCCGCTGGCAGCCGTCTCGATGCGGCCTACCACCGCGACGCAAACCCAAGCCTGGGTGCTGGATGCGTTCCGGGTGTGTCAGCACTTGCTCGGCCCTCGGATCTTACCCATCGACGATACGTCGGTCTTGAATCGTGTCGGTATTTTGGTAGCAGTAGGGAAACGGAATACGCGGCACGGCGTCGCCGCCGCCCTGGAGGGTGACGGTAGCAGCGACCCCTTCGGCCGCACGACTATCGTGGCCGCCTCCTCGCAACGGGCCCCAGGTTCGATCCTGCGCAGCACGCAGCTGGCCGCCATGGCACAGTATCGCCTTTCCGCGTCCGACACCGACGACCCCAGCAGCGTGAGTAACAGCGGCGCCACCGCCCTTCCGACGGACTCGTCGTCGTCGCCGGCGACCACGGCGGCAGGCCAACCCCGGTGCCACCCTTGCATTCAGCGCGACATCATCTACAACCTCTGCCTGGTCTCACTGCACCACCCGATCGACATTATCCGAGCCGCCGCCTGTCGAGTGCTCGGCTCGATTGGCGAAGCCGTCGTGGCTACGTGTCTCTCTGACGGTGAAGTGCTCGCCGTGTTGCAGCAACTTCAGAGCGGCGCTCTCTACCTCAACGACCGCTACGACGTCACCATCCACCATACCATGCACCGCAAGGTCCAGGCGCCCACGGGCAGCACGGCGGCCCTTCGCGAGGTGGTTGCCGCCGAGGGCTTGTGGGCGCTTGCCGCGTGGGTCGGCGCCCCGTTTCGTGACGCGATGGTCACGTCGGTGGTGTGCCCGATGGCCGAGCTCGCCGCCCCATGGTTGCGCTTTTTGTCCAACCGGTTCGCTTCCGAGGAGGCGGCGAGGCGAGCGTGTGACGTCGCAGGTACGGCACCCACCGCTCAGCTCCACTACCACCGCGTGGACAAGGGCGGCCACGAGGTCGCCCATATGTGCGTCTGCCGCGCGTCGTACGTGCTGTACCGTGTTGCGCAGCGGCTGTACATGTTGGCGCTGTCACGCGTTCGCAACAACGCCACGGCCGCGGCCGAGACAGCCTCCCCTCCGTCGTCATCCTTCAACACCAAAACCAAGCATCAACAGCATGCGATCGTGTCGCACGAATCCACGGCGGGTCGAACGGCCTTCACGATTGTCGACGCCGTGAACCTCTTTCTGCATCAATGCGAACTGGACCGACCGGCACGCCTCCTTGCCTCCAGCACCGCGACGGCGACGGTCAACAATGGCAACCGCGTGATAGAGCCGCCGAGCGGTTCCGCCGAAGCGGATCAGCGGTCAACGGGAGCCATTTCCGCTGTGTGCCGCGTTCAATCCGCCGGCGGAGAGGGGGACGCGTCCTCAGTGATTGTGGCCGAAACGCTCGACTTCGATCTCGCGGTCTACTTCTCTCTCCTTGCGCTCGCGAACGCGGTGCATTCCCTGGCGGATGAGGATGACTTCATTCAGCCCTTCCATGGGAACGAGGAGGGGCTCGCCACGGAGGTCCTCCGCGTGCAGCTTTTACGTTTCGTCCGCTGTCAGGGCCTGGTGATCCCATTGCGGGATGTCGTTTGCGTGGCTTGTGGCGTCGCGCTCCGGGAACAGAGGATGCTGAGCGCCGATCCCGAGGCAGGCCGTGACCTTGTGGTGGGACTCGTTTCCGCGGCCAAGTGGCAGCTGGAGGCTGGCGTTCAACGGCTTCAGGAATGTTCAGACCCTTGTGATTCGAACGACGACACGAATCACAACACGACAAGACGACGGCCGCCTCCGCCAGCGAAGCGGAAGGGTGCAGCCGTGTCCGTGTCCTCTTCTGCAACAGGAGAGCCCTCAGACGCGGCCGCCGTTGATCAATACCCCGCGGCAGGCGGAGGAGGAGGAGCACCACGCAGTCGTCGTCGTCCGCAACCCACTGCGACGATCTTCCGGCAGGGCTGGTGTCTGAGCGCGCTGCGGGCGCTGCAAAATGCGAGTCGGTTCATCGCTGGACAGGCCGCCGCTTGGCGCTCCTCGGCGGTGCTCGACGTCGTCAGCGCCTGGTCGGTTCAGCCTCCATGTGGGACGACGACGACGACGGGCGGAGGGGCGAGTGACGCCGTCACGTCCTTGGTTCGCGCCTGGCAGGAAGAGGCAGCCCTGGTCATGACGACTGTCGCTGCCGCGGCCGCATCGCGTTCCTGTTAGCTGGAGAAACGCACGCAATGGATTTGGACAAGTGTGGGTGGGCGTGGTGGTGTTTGCTGATGGGGTGTCTGAGGGGCGTGATGCATTGTGTCTTTATCGCGGTAATGTGATGGCTACAAAATGAACCAGCAGTTTTTTTTCCCCTCTCCCTCCTTGTGAGAATGAAAATAGAAGAAGAAAGCGCGATTTTAATTCCCCGCCCGGTGTCGTTCATTTTAGTCAGTACACACTCTATCTCACCCCGGTCGGCAATGCCCACTGCCACGCGCCGAGCTAAGGCCATTTCCAAGATTCCGTCCACGCCGCTCTCCGGATCCGAGGTTGCGCTCATCCGAGACGCATGGGGCCAGCTGGTCATCGGCCCGTACTTGACGTCCCCCTTGGTGCTGGATCAGCTCTTAGCGCGCGTCCAGCTGCCCGAGCAGATCCTCCGTTCGGGCATTTTTGAGCACTCGATGACAATGTCGCAGGGTCGATTGTCCTTCTTCGATCTCGTGCAAGCTATGGAGCGCGCGAAAACGTTGCATGGAAAGTGGTCCGAGCAACTGCGAGGCAAAGTCCTCGACGATGATCTGCTCGACGCGTTCGTCGCCGTGGGAGGCACCGACGATTGCCATGGTAGCGTCGACGTGGGGAAGCTGACGTCACTGGTGGAGGAGTTCGCGCTCGATGTCGACATGTCGTCGCTGGCCGCCACGGCCGCTTTGGGAAGGATGGGGATTGGCGGTGGCGTCGCGGCGAGGGTGAACCACAACGCCGGCGGTGCCGAGGCGTTGGGGACCGATGCTGCGGATGACGCCGTGCCCCGGCGTCATGATCTGCTTCTACGGCAAGACGACGGCGAGGGTGGATTTAACTCCTTCGCGACCCTGCTGCAAGGCGACGCTGATGGCGATGCTGATGGCCACAGCTTGGACAATGATGGAGACGATGACGACGACGCAGCGGACGGACGACGGAAGAGAGCGATCCTTGCTCACCAATGGCGCAACGTTGCGAGCAGCGGAGCCGCGACGACCGCGGGGGCAGCGGGCACAGGTCCGGTGGTCGGATTCGCATCCGGATCGTTGTTGCCGTTTAATAGCCCTCCGGGCAGCCCAAGCCGCCGGGTGGTCTCCTCGCTGGTTCCGCTGCCGTCTGATCTGCTCGAGGACAGTGTCGACGACTCGTCGCAGCCGTTTGATCTTCATCACGGCGTTGCGGCGTCCATGAGTCTCGGACCTAGGCGCCAAAGCGGTGGTTTCGGGAATGCCACGATGCTGAAGGGGAAAACTTTCCGTGGACTGAGAGGCGGTGGTGGCGGCGCACTTGGCATGTCGATGCGAAGTGGCGGCGGCACCAGTGCCGTGCTGGGCGCGTCCACGAGGCCAGGGGGCCCCGCGGCGGCGGCCACCAGTGCGAAGGAGGTCGCCAGCCATTCGGGGCAAGGGAAAACGCCGCCGGCGGCTGCGGGGGGCGCCGACAATGGCACTGCCGCGGGAGTCGCCGCCTTCGGCGGAGGGACGAGCCAAACCGCTGCGGCAAGGGGGGCGGGAAGGCTACCACCACCGCCGCCGTCGCGTGGTGCTCTCCGTCCAATGAACGTGACCGTGGGCGGTGGCGGCGGCAGCGGGGGTGCGTCCCAACTCCCTCGATCGAGCACCCCAATCTCCCCGCTGCCACGTCCGCAGCCGCTTTCACGGGTGAAGTCGCCCATCCGACGACCACTGTCCTCTGCCAGTAGTGGGAATCGCCCGCTGACCGCGCAACGCCACAATCCTAGGTCGTGTGTGTTCTTGGTGGATCCGGTGTTTGATGTGCGCTCCACTCGTGCGGTGCCCATCTCCCGCCGATGACCCCCCGCTACAGCGTGCCACAGCGCCGCTGCAAGTTTTGTCATTTCGCAGAATGTTTTCGTGATGGTTCGCTCACGTGCCGTGTACACTTTTCAAACCCTCTCTCCTTTTCGGGAAGGTGTTTTCCTTTTGTTTTTCAGACCTTTCCTTCTTTGTGAAATCAGTGCAACTTTCTCTCCCCGCTGGGCGTATGCCCCTCACGACGTCACCGGTTTGCCCTGTTCGTCCTCCCTCGGAGCACCGTTGAAACCGCTATGAAGAACGTGGCTTATTGTTGTTTCGGCGGCTTTCTTTTTTTTCCTTTGTATTTGTCGGCGCCCCCCAGTGGTCGCAACCACTGAACTGTGTCAGGCTATTGGAATTTATTTATTGACCTTGCCCCATTATGTACATCGGCGCATTATGTAGTCAAAGGTGGGGGGAAAAAACAGACGACCCCCCGACTCCCCTTTTCCCCCGATTAACACCATTCGATTTCCATCTGTCACCGAGGCTGTGGAGGTCTGCCGCCTCGATCACGGCAAACCCAATAACATTCGATGGCAGCGTCGACTCGACTGGAGGACCCTGACGTGCCGAGTGACGAAGGAGAGGCCTTCCCGCTATTCAAGCCCTTGTACTGGTTTGTGTCGCCAATGCTGACGCGGGGTTATGACCGGGCAGCGAATGGAGAAGACTTCACCGCGGATGACTTGGTCAAAGTGAGCGATGACGAGCGTAGCCAGGACGTCTATGCTCAATTCAAAATGGCTTGGACAGACGCCTTGGCACAGAATCCTAGCGCGGACTTGTTCACCGTTTTAAAGCGGCTCTTTATGGCTCCGGCGTACCTTGGGGGGTGTTTTTATTTTTTCGGCGTCGCGGCGCAAATCGCCGGCCCCTTCGTGTTGCAAGGCTTGTTGAGATGGATGGCTGCATATGTCAACAACAGCCGTCGTCGGGCGTCGACGGGAACCGCACCGGTCGAGCACGATGATGCTCAGATATGGAAAGGGTATGTGTGGTGTCTCGGATTCGGAGGTCTGATGGTGGTATCCTCACTCTTCGTAAACGCGGCGGTCTACTATACCATGAAGGCCTTTTACCGCATGCGGTCCTCCATGCAACAGGCCGTCTTCGAGAAGACGTTGGGGCTGCAGTTGGGAGCGCATAGCCCCCTTACGGGGCACATCACCGCGATGCATGCCACGGACACGACCAAGTTCTGCGAAGTGGGGAGTTTTGTTCACGCGATTTGGGCCGCTCCGTTGACGATTGTGGCCGCCCTCATTTCGCTATATTTTTTCATCGGCTGGCCTGGTGTGCTGTCGCTCGCCGTCATGTTCATTCTGATTCCATTTCAACTTGGGGTTGGCTCGCGCATGGCCGTGATCCGAGCACAGTGTGCCCGGGTTGGCGACAAGCGCCTGACGGTGGAAAACGAAGTCATCCAGGCAATCCGCATCGTGAAGTTCATGACCTGGGAATTGGCTTTCCTCCGCCGCGTGGAAGCCCTCCGGGAAACGGAAATGGGTCTTTTCTCCTCGTTGTCCGTGGTCCGTTCGATCTTCGTCGTCTTCAACACGTTTTCCCCTATGTTGGTGGCGTTTGCGGTGTTCGCCATCGCTTACGGCTTCGGCAATGCGATCGATGTGGCGTCCGTGTTCCCCACGATGTCGATGCTGAACATCCTGCGGTTGCCGCTGTCGATGTTGCCGATGACGTTGGCACGCATGGCGGACCTCAACGTCGCCCTGGCGCGCATGAAGGCCTTCCTGATGCTTCCGGACCGCAAGCCCTACTTGACGGAGACGGTGGATGAGACGCTGCTGGGGACGGCGAACGCGATTGCGATCAAGTCGGTCACGGTGCAGTACTTATTCACGCCGAAGCCGGACACGTCGCAGCCGCCGCCGCCGGGCCCGCCGCCGCCGC
>ERZ1292630.2953-Hain-H41-02um-R3-2953-length-15353-cov-7_pt1 | contig 15353 bp, 9 predicted proteins | sample MGYA00564408_ERZ1292630 | MGnify/ENA primary metagenome ERZ1292630 (study PRJEB36523, sample SAMEA6512641) | groundwater metagenome | collected 2019-01-08 | study: AquaDiva: Metagenomics assemblies of 32 groundwater samples | reverse complement strand
ACAGCCTCGCCGTGTGGTTGCGGAACGCCTCCGTCCACAGGGCACCCACGGGGGACGCGATGGTCGATGGGGCAGCAACATCCGCCACTGCGGCCACGGCAACGCCGAATAGGACCATGGTGAGCAGCACGACGATCGTTTGCAGCGGCGAGTTGCAATAATTTCGCAAGTGGTTGCCTCGGCAATTTGGCGACCACGCTGTGGTTTGTGGCTCTAGGACGTTCCAGAATGGTCGCACGGCGGGTACTTTGGGGTCGCGGCGCCGAGGTGTGACGAAGCATGGTTCGCCGCTACGCCGAACCATTGCTGGTTCCCTTTCGTTCGCGTTGCTGGGGCCTCTCGCCGTTTTGTTCAACGGCGATCCGAGCATCGATTGGTAAACTGTTGCTGCCGTCGCTGTTGTCATCGATATTGTGTTGTCTGTTGTTGTCGATGTTTGTGTTGTTGTCAATGTTGTGTTCTAGTCGATGTTTGTGTTGTATTCGATGTTTGTGTTGTTGCCGATGTTTGTGTTGCTTTGCGCGGAAACTGTCGGTGGCAACGGCTTTACACGGAAGTTTTGGTCGACGTTGGTTTGCGACGTTGTTGTCCAAAGGTCAAGTCAGGAGGCTCACCAACACCAGAACCCTGCGATAGTGAATTTTTCCTTGTAGGTTCGAAAGAATTCGCTTTGTGACTGCGACAAAATTGCGATTTCGCGAGTTTGCTGCGGGGTGTCTCTGTCAGAGAGAGCAGAAAAAGTTTTGTTGAGTGCTTCGGAAAAAAAACTCCGTCTGTCGGAGGGGAAGGACGTCAGTTTCACCAACAAATGTCATTTTACTCTCTTTCCTTCCATCAGTTGCGAAGTGTAGGTCAAGAAACAGAGCCACCCTCGCCCGCAGAGAGATTTGCCGAGAAGTGGTCAAGAAGGAGATTTTCCCCCTCCGATGTTCCGTTGGAGCGTCTCTAACGCGGCCTTTTTCGTGATTCTTGTCGCTGGGTTTTTGCGCCGGCAGCTGCGTTGTTGACCTTTTGCCCCGCGTCAAGAGACACCGCTGCGGCATCGTTTGAAGCTTCTTCTTGAGCACCCAACGCGCTGTCTCTTGAACGCACGGGAAGGGGGGGCTCCTCTAGGCCGCCGTTGCCCCCCTTGAGCGCCCCGTCCTCCTCCTCCTCCACCTCCACTTTATCCCTATGGGAGGGAACCGCCGCCGCCGCCGTGCCGTCACAAGACGCGCAGCCGCTGCATCCGCATTGTGCACAACGCAGCTCGCCCGCGGCGCGCTTCGCTCGCGGCACGCGGCACGCGCACACCGTCCCAAAGGCAGTGTCGGCGCTGCGGACGCAAGCGGTGCAGCACGCCCTTTCGTACCCTGGAATGTTCCACAGTTTGATCAATTCGCCGTCGATCCATTGCACTTTGCCGCAATAATGTAAAAGGGACTCCGAAATCGTCCCAGTGCGGAACGCATCGAATACAAAGCGTGTGCGATCCCGGTTCACCTGTGCCACGGCCCATAGTGCCTCCACGCGGCGAGTGCCGGTACTTGGCGCCGCGACGGCGTCACGCATGGCGGCTTCGAACTCGTCCAAGCGCGAGGCGATGGCGTCCAGGCCAGCCGGCGGCCTCGGCATCCCGGGTCGAATGCGGGGCATGGGAACTCTGATTGCCGTCTACAAACTTTTGTTTTAAAACGCAGAGGAAGAAAGAAATTGTCCTCCTTTAACTGTGATGTCTGAAAGGGGGAACAGACTGTTGATTCAAAAACATACGTGTCAATATTTTAACCGTTCGCCGATCAGCAGAGCAAGCCAACCCACGACACGTTCGAAGGGCTTCGAGGGCAAATACCTCAGGAATGGGATAGAGCAGCATGTTGTCACGGAGCGAGCACCTCGTTGACTGCCCATCACCTCGTTCGCGTCTACCACCCGTAAACATTCTCATCCGTCGGTCGTCGCGTCTTCAAGAAGGGTAACGTGCTGCCGGAGGTCGTTGGCGAGACTCCGCCGAATCGCCAACGGCGCGGCAATGACCATGGGAGCCACGAGCAGCCTGGCCAATAGTGGCACCGCCGTCAGCGCCACTTCAGGGCCTCCGCACAATCGACACGCCCATCCGAGCGCCGTGCTCACAAACGGCAACAACGACACGGTTTCAAGATTACGGGCGCTCATGGAAAGCATGAGGGATTGCAAACTCGGGATTAATTTTCGCGCGTGGGCTATGGCGTCGACCTCCTCGTCCACCGCCATCGTGGGTGCCAATAGCTTGCAAGCGGCACGGGCCACGCGCAAAGGGGTGACAGGGGCGGAGGATGAGGAGGCTACCCATCCTGGCCGGAGAGAATCCGCCGCCGCCGTGAAATACGGGGATGCGATCAGATTGGAAATGCAATCTATCAGTCGTGTGGAAAAATCGATGGAATGGACGGCGTCGGTCTCACCGCCGGTCCGTCCTGCGGGTCGCAGAAGGCCGCGATTGACCTCGCAAATTCCCGCAATCCACCGAAGCGCGTGCCATTGAACGGACAAAGGAAGCGGATCGCTCACTTCCGCAACGCTGCTGCGGTTCGGAGTGGCCGTAACCGGGCCGCTCCCTACCCCTGCGACCCCAGTGGCGGCGAGGGGTGGGATGAGCGCACGACGAGGATTGAGGCAGTCGTCGACGAGGGAGGCGACGTGACGAGCCAACCCTGGGACGCGAAGCAGCAACCCGACTTCCACTTCGGTGGCGGCGCCACCGCACTCTGTGGTGTCTGTTCCATCGATGCTGTTGCTTGTTGCGAGAACGGTGTCGCCGCGGCGACCGCCGGCGCCGATGAGAAGGTCAAACCCTTCGGAGAGCAGAACCTCTGCCACAGAAGGGTCCCTCGATTCCACCAACGTGCGGAAAGGCCTTGAGAGCAACGAGGCGAGTAAGGAAACGGCGATTCGACTGCTCGGCATGACCATGGACGCCGTGGCGATCGACACGGGGCGACGTGACGACGACAGCGATGAGGACGAAGACGAAGAAGTCCCCGTTTGACGTCCGGAGGCGGTTGACTTGTTCGAAACGAGGGTGAAACATTTTCTGAGCACCGCGAGGTACAGCGGCGCGAGAAAACGGTGCATTCTGGGATCGACGAGTTCTTGAGATAGTACCGGCAGCACCCGGGCGGCGATCGTGACTAGGGATAAGTCCGGAAGGCACTCGTACAAGGCAAAGAGGGTCGCCAATTTGGTCTTGCCGTCGAGCACCGCAAGCTGACGCATGCGACTCAAGACGGCCACCGCGCCAGAATTTAACGCGAATCGCGTCGATGCTGGGGCACTACGACCGAGGAGGACGTTCCCTCCGCCCTCGTGACCCTCCAGCGACGACGAGGGAGGAGCCACAAGGGGCAGCAAGTCCGGTGGCGCACCGCGATCCGTACTTGACTGGCACCCGAAAAGCGCAACCGCCAGCTCGGCTCGCTGGCCGGGATCATCCGCCAGCAACTGCGCCACGTCGGCCAGATACGCCGGCGTGCCAAGCAGCGATGCCGGCGAGGAACCGACGGGGGTGGCTCCATGGCCACCCATTCGAGCTGAAGGCAGCTCGGTTCGGGATGGGGAAGCGGCGGCATCCCCTACTGCTGCTGGGTTGGGCGTCGCGGCGACGAGCGGTGAAAACGGGTCCCAGTGGGCTCCTGCCGCTGTGCGGTTGGCAGCCCCAGCTCGCAGTTGGCCCCCGCCACCCAGGGCTGGCGCCTCAAACATGGAAAAATCGACGGCTTTGACCCTTTCCTTCCCACGCAAAGAAGATGTCGCGTCCAGCTTCATGCCAGCGGCACCCGCGGCGACGGGGGGTGCCATCGCACGCAGCTGCGGCAACCGCAGCGCCTCGCCAGGGCGTACCGTGCGGATGAGCTGCGCCACCTGATCGGCGTAGCGGGTGACGTCGTTGCCGCAGGCGAGAAGGGACCATTCGCCAACCTGTGGTGTCGAGTTGGAAAACGACGACGACGTGTCATGCTGTTGGTGGGCAAATGCCAAACGAACTCGCAGCATTAACAGCGCAAACGCGAAGGCATCCGACAAGGTCGCGGACGGCGCGTTGCCCAGGACATACTCTGGGGCACTGTAATCGAGGTTGGGCCCGAGCAGCGGGTTGATCAACCGCGGCGCCGCCAACATTGTCATGGACCCCGCGGCGGCGCCTTGAGGCGGAGTGGCAAAGTGCCGAAAGTTGTCGGCGTACGTGGGAGGGATGGTCATGAGGTCAATGTGACTCACCGCGAAGGTCATGTCCCAGAGCCGCCATGACAGAGACGCGGACGCAACGGGTAACATCGACGACGACGACGGCGCCGCGCCGCCACTGGTGCCATCGCCACCTCCATCGTTCGAGAAGGAGGAGGACTCCGCGGCGCTGCTGCTGCTGCCGATGCCGGTAACAGCCGCCGTCGCCGTCACGGCGATGTGCCTCGGATCCAAGTTGAGCACCGCCATCCGAGCTTGGTGGGTGAGGAAGAGCAGCGTCTCGGCGAGTTGCCGCAGTTCGATCATCGCGTCGATATCGCAAAGGGGTGGAGGGCCCAGAGGCGATGGCGCTGCGGCCAACGGCGCCGGGGTGACGATGGCCGATGCCGCACCCGTTTTCGCCGACCGCGCGTTCGCGCCGGCGCCCGACATTGACAGCTGCGGCGCAGTAAATCCAAATGCGTCGGCGACGGCGTCCATGCCGAGTCGCGAGGAGAGACCCCCGAGGCCACCGCTGAGCCACGAGGACGAGGCGGCGGCGACCTCAGCGGCACTCAGGGAGTCATCCGCATTATCGTCCATAACGTCCCACGTGAGGTCCACCCCGCGGTTGTACGCTTTGACGAGGACCAGCAAGTGCTCCACGCTGCCAAGGACCCGCTCGGTGGCAAAGTAGGAGCGTTTTTTCCCGCTCTCCTCGATGACCAGCGGGGAAATGACTTTTAGAAGCCCGGGGTGACGATGTCGCGTGAGGCACTGAACACCCTCATGCAGCCGTCGCAGCAAGGTCGTAAACGGCGGATCCACTCCGCCTGGCCTATGCTGCTGCTGCTGTTGACACCGGTCGCGCAGCTCGCGCTGAAATAGCACAAACACGGAGCAAGCGCGCTGCGTGGCTTTTTCGATGGCGGCGTAGACACACCACACTTCGCCATGGCCGAAGCGGAAAAAGGACGCGGTGTGCGCACCGCCTTTCGAATCAAACGACAGGGGGGCGGAAGGTCCGCTCGGAATCGAGACCCCGGCATCGCCTGCCCCGGCGGCCATGTGATCCAAGTACGCCTGCGGCATGCTGTACAGCGCCGTGATCGCGTCTTGGAACACCAACGACTGCAGCGACTTGAACATCGCACAGACCAGTTCTTCGTGCAAGAGAGAGGGGAGGGCGATAAAAAAAGAAGATGCCACACCTCAATGCCACACCACAGTGCCGTCACCCTCCATCGTGAGACCAACATACCGATTCGATGGAGACAACAACAACAAACAGTTTTTTCCAGACAAAAAATGCAGAGGAGAGCTTTCCCCCCAACCCGCTGCCGATTCGATGTTGTGTGTACACCAAGAAGAAGAAGAAGAAGAAGAAGAAGAAGGGGGAAAAACATAGTCCTCCCATCCCGCGCCGATCACGACACGATCGTCTCGAGGAGCTCAACGTGTGCCCGGCTAACGACATCACCCCCATCGATAAACAGACGCACCTTCAGCCGGTGGCGAGCCACCGGCAATTCTCGGGTGGATGTCGACGTTGAAAGCGGTTGTCGAGCCCCCTCGCTGGCGGCTGCGGCGAACGTGTAATCCACGCTGCCTCGGTACTTCGTCGCCTCTGGGATTACGTCATCGAGGAAGGCAAACTCGACTGAGGTGTCGGAAAGAACTTCGAACCGGGGGATGTCGCCGCCCCGTGCGTCCGTCGCCAACCCTGCGGAAGCCGTGGAGGACGTCGCGTGAGCCAGCAGCAGCGGCCGAACCACGGTAGAAAACTGAGCGACAGGGAGCATAAGGCCACCGCTCAAGCTACCCGACCGGCTGATCGCCGCCAAATGAACTTTCGACGGCGAATGGTGGATAGGAGCGGCCGTGAGAGGCGATGGCACGCTTTTAGGAGCCGCCGGGCTCCCGTTGCTGCTGCTTCCGCGCTTCATCGATTCTGTCAGAATAGGATATCCGTAGGTTCGATGCTCCACCACGGGGAGACTGACAACGTTGGCTTCTTGTCGGGCGGCCAACACGTCCAGCGCATTAGCCCAAAGTGTGATCCCCTTCAACGCATGAGGCGCCATGGAGGCGAAGGAGAATTCGAAACCCGACGCGTACATGTGCAAATGCTTGTCGTTGTAGAGGCTGTCTGTCGTGCATTCCGAAAATCGCAACGCCGGAAGGTCCACCGCGCTGATCGAACGGTTTCGTTCGGCTTCCCAAAGTGCCTTCAGTTGGTCGCTTGGCTCGTAGTGCGTCGCAGATCGGATGCTGCAAGTGCTCGTTTCAGTGCCAGTCACTGCTTCCTCGTCCGCGTAATCTCGGTCTCGACGACGGCGATCGGCCGCAACACGGGAGGCCTGTTGGGCCATGAATGTATAAAATATGACCAATGGAGAGCCGAAAAACGCCGCCAGTTGAGGGAACGTCAGCGACCGACCCAACTTGGCGTCTTGTTCATGATTCCACGACGCCACGGCCTGTAGCGAGTCGGTGGTAGCGGGCACCGCGACGCGGAACCCGGCAATGGCCAGTCCCCGATGGGGCGCGCCGTAGGTAAATAAGGCTGGCCCGATGAACCCCGACTCACACCCTTGTTGCATCACGGGATCACTGACGACGGATGGGTGATTGTTGCGACTAATTTGAGTCTGTGTGTGGTAGTCGGATGCGCTTCGGATCACGTGCGTGGATGGCACCGGAAAGTCCTGCGTCGGATCCCCAGGTGCCGTGCGTTCAATATCATCGACGAGAACCAGACTGTTCCACTCTGCACCATGCCGAGCGACACGCTCTAAGTCACAAGGGGAGGCTTGCTGAACACAAGACAGATCGATCACGGCCGTCGCCTTGCCTTGCACGCTACGCGAGCCGGCATCGACCCAGACGTTGTCACCCCATGGTACCGTCACGGACTGTAATCGCGACCCGTGCTCAGGGTCGAAGGCAAACGGCTCGCCATCCAGCCCTCTTGTCGCGGCCTCGTAGAGGTCCAACGGGGCGACAATGCCCCCCAACGCCGCGGCAATTTGCTCCGCGATGTGGAATGGCACCTCGAGCACGGCGTCCTGCAAGCTGGCATCGGTGCCTAGATCGCCTACGGTCGCGGGTTCAATCGTGACCGACTGCATCTCACCGCACAGGAAGGACGGTATCTGAACGTTTCGCCGAAAGAATGTCTCTGGCAAGAGTGGCAGCCGATGGCTGTAGCGTCGATCCGTTAGGAGGCTTCGATACTGCCGGACGGTCATCGGCGTGCGCTGCAGGTAGAAGAGAGGATATTGTAGCACCTTCCGCGGCAGCGTGGCGGCGAAGTAGTGCTGCGGACCGCCGAGAAACTCGATGCCTTCGACGACGCGATGGCTTTTGGATGACAGCCATAGCTGAGTGCGGCGATCAAGGCGAGAGCAACGGTCGTCGGAGGTGGTGACCGGGAACCACGTTTCCGGCAGCTGCGCATCGCTCCGGGACGCGATCTTGCGATGCGCAAAGCGCTTTTGAAGATCGGTGCGACCCGAGCTGTCCGTCGTGAGGTAGCGCAGCTTTTCGCGTTGTTCGTCCTCCACAATGTCGGGGAACAAAATGATCGCCCCTTTTTTGTTGGCCGTCGAAAAGTAACCATGGCTGTTGTCTGTTGGCGGTACGGTCGTTTTTGTTGCACTGCCGAATACTAGTCTATTGTCATCATCACTTCGGTCCGGCGCGGCGGCGCAGCTGTCGACGTAGCGCCACCGTTCCGATCCCAGTGTAAACGGTCCGACAGGGATCACCACGAAGGAGGCCCTGGCGACCTGCTGCAACGACGTGACGATGCGCTGGGCTTCCTTCGTGGGACCGCCATAGTTTTCCATGCTGTTGCAGATGTCGATGAGCTTCGCGGCTCGCTGTTGTGCGGCTCGGGTTGCCGTAATGAGCAACCGACGCAGCGGCGTGGAGGTCGTGGGCACCGGCGAGGCGTGGTGGCCAAGGTGATGATAGCCTGCGGCGGGATCTAACGCGACGGCTCCGCCAGTCTGCTGTGTCGGTGAGATGTGAATCGCTGTCGCAGCGACTCGGTTGGGCGAGGGCAACCCCTTACACCCTTCCAAGCTACGAAAGCCGACCTGAAGTGCGAGCTGGGTGGCTTGAGACGCACGAACGAGATCTGCGGCCGTGCTGACCTTTAAATTCCTCGATGAATCCGTTCCGGATAGGATCTCCCGGTCACGAATGGCCGCCACCTCGCGGTCGGCCTCTTCCAACGCTCGCAATTTGCGTTTCAATTCGCTGAGGTTCTGCCCGCCATCTGCTGCTCCACTTGCGGCTGTCAAGGAGGAGGAGTGCCCCCCTCCGCCTTGTCCGCGGCTACCCGGTTGGGAGACATCCGGAACGCCGAAAATCACAGCGTGAATCGCCGCCGTGGCCATTTTTTCCGCAATCTCCGCTGTTTCGTTCCGCAGCGCCTCTTGCATGGTCGCGAGGTCACGGCGCCCCGCGGCGATGCGCTGGTCCCAAAAGGCGTCGCGGCACTGAGGGAGCCGCGTGTGCAGCAAGTCGTCGATGCCTGCTCGAGCCGCGTTGAGGCGAGCCGCTACCACAGCGGGCAAGTACCCGCGCCCGACGGCGCCCGTGGTCGTCGCCACACCGTCAGCGGCGATGGCGTCGAGCTGCGCGGTCAACTCTACTTTCAGTCGTTGTTCCATTCCCTGCATTTCCAGCAAGATGGCGGCGGCATCGTCGCGGCCAGTAGTATTTTCCAGAGCCTGCTGGTGGTGGTATTGCGCGACGAGCTCGTCGAGGCGTTGATGAATGGCGGACACCTCCTCGTCGACAATGGCCACTCGCAACGACAGGGACATTGTCTGAGCTCAGGGAAGACTGAGTGTTGTGTTTTCCACTGCAAAGACACAGAAAGTTCGTTAGAAATCGCTCCCGTGCTTTCGACGAGCGACAAGGGGGACAGATGGCGGGGATTGAGAGGGCCACGAAATAATAGTTGGGTTCGTTTTTTTGTGAGCGTCACGATTCCACTTCGTCGCGCGGGTTGCAAGCGAATCGGGCGACGAAACGGACAACGAGGGGGACTTGTCACGAAGACGCCAACGGTCGCAAACGAAAAGAGAGTCGCGCGGCGGGAAACCAAAAATAGAAACAAAAAAAAGTGAGAAGAAAGGAGTTTTTCGTCAGCGTTTCGTAGAGATGCTTGTGTGTAATTGTGACGCGCCAGAGGGTGTCCCCGTGGGGGTCCCCCTTCGGGGCGGGGGGATGATGATATATTTATGCTCTCTCTCTCTCTCTTCTTCGCCTTTATGCGAGAATACCGGCCACCTTCCCATCGTTGAGAAGCTTCTTGGGCGCGACCGCTCCGTCCACACCGTTGCAAATGATGTCGCGACTGTTGTCGCTGTTACTCGACGCGCAGAAGTTGGACGGAATGCCCACCTGAAACGGGGAACCGCTGCAAAGACTCACACCGGACGGGTTGTTGTAGTAATTTTGGATGACCGTGAGGCCGCATGGCTCCAAGGCGTTCATCATCACGTACGTTCCAGGCATTTGGGGATTCTTGACGCACTTGCCGATGGCGAGGTTCGTCGCGGTCGAACAGTTGCCGCAGTTCTGGCAGTCGCTCCACTGCGTGACCCAGTGCTCAATCGCATTGCACTCGAAGTAAGTGTTGCCGTAGCACGAGTTGCACGTCAGCGAGTTTCGGCTGATTTGATGGCGGCACTTGTCGTCGGAGAAGGCGTAGCCTTGGAAGCAGGTCCACGACGAATTGCGAAGGCAGTTGAACGAGATGCCGAGGCCGGTGCGCGCATCCTGGTAGCACGTGCTCGTGTGGAGCGTCTGCGTGCTGCAATCTCGAGAGCAGCTGGCGCCGTGGCAGCTTGTGATGTTGAGATCCGTGCGGGCCGCGACGCCGCCAGCGGTGGCGATCACGACCGCGATCACGAGGAGTAACACACGCTTGGACATCGCCCGTTTGCAAATTGAGGAAAAAAAGTTTAAGAGCTATTGTTTGTATGTCCGAATATGCACTGAACTGAAAGCGATTATCAATCGAAGATGGGGGTAACTAAATTCGCGAAAATTTGTACTGAAGCCCGACGACAGCAAGGAGGGGCCAGAAAGAACGACCCAGTATCAGGTCCAACTCTCCAATCTCCAAAATCTTCGAGGGGAGGAGCCCTTTCAATGTCGCAGCGCCCGGATCGTCATGGGTAGCAGGAAGACGGCGGTCACATCGCGCACGTCCTGCAGCGACTCCGACACGCCCCTCAGGATTACGACCCCCGTGCGTTGGATCGTGGCATGCAACGTGCGCTCCAAGGGCGTGTGGGCATCCAACGTGACTACGGCGCGGCAGCGGAAAGGCTCGGCTTGCAACGTACTGCGCACCTCCACTCGCATGTGCAGAATCATGTTCGAAAAATGAAGCAGCGCTGACGATGCTGCCGTGTCGCTCTGTTGGACAAGAGGAGGATGATGCATACCGAAATGACCCTTGCCAAATCCGATTTGAGACACGGCCGACAAAAGGGACGTCGGTGCCGTCCGCGTCGATGCTGCCGACGATGATCGCGACGATGCCGTCGTCGAGAGGAGCAGTACTCTTGAGAGGAGCGAGTTGAGTTGGTGAACGGCGGCCATACCGACTTCGGGAGTCCACGCGGCGGCATAGCTGTAAATCAAGCGCATGTTCACGCCGTCCGAGACGAGGACGGCTTTCAGAAAGGCGTCGGTATCATCCAACGGTGAGAAGGCGACGTCGGCTGTTGCGGTTGTTGTGCCGCCGCTGTCGGGCCTCGTCGGCATCGTCGTTGACGTATCCCTGTCGCCAGCACTCGTGCCGTCGCCGCGGCTGACAAGCACGGAAGGAATCAGCCGCTCCCCGCCACCATCGCCGCTTCTCACCCTTTCGGGGCCGCGACGAGGCCCGGAAGTTGCCTGCTGGCGTTCCTCCTGCCTTCGAAGCGCGAGTCGGACCAGGACCTTGATAGGGTACACCACCGCGTTGAAATTCGTGATGCGAAACCCCACCAGCGTCGTCATTGTGGTGGAGGGGGTAGCCACTACGGCGGCGGTGGCCGATGGCACCCCTCCTCTCATCAACGGCCTCGGCGCAGTATTCTCCACGTCGACGGCGCCGCCATCGTCGTCGTCGTCGTCGTCGTCATCGTCATCCTTGGCGACGAAGGCGCGACTGTAGAAGAACGGCACCATGGAAAACCCCGGCACCTGGGACAAGGAGGAGGAGGAGGAAAGGCCTCCCCCTCCCACGGCCGCGAGGACGCTTCCGTGCGCGTTCAGCGCCGTCGTCGCGGCCTGACGGTGGCCTGCAAGTGATCGTAGCGCCTCGCCGATGTACCGGGTCGCGCGTTGCGCGGCATGCTCGATGAGGCGAAAATCAAGGGTGGATGGGTGCAGCATGGTGCACTTTCCAGTGGAAAATATTTCTACGAGCGCGCAGCGCAGATCCGTCGAAGAATGTGGCGGTGCGGCATCAGCATCGTCGTCGTGATCGTGGCGGAGGCGGCGGCCGTCACCCGCCAATAGCCGTCGATGCTGCTGGTAGGCGTCGACGCCCCCGGTGGTGGTGGAAACGCCAGCGACGGCGTCGCCTGGTGATGGTGAGTGGCCTCGTTGCCCGCCGCCCCTTTTCGAGCCGTGCGTGGCTTCCCCCGTGCCCTTGCGCCGCTCGGAAGGCGGCTCGGCACCTTCCGCGTCCTGAATGGCCGCCGCCGTGGCGATGATCTTTTGGGTAAGTGATGCTGAGGACGGATCAACACCGTCTGCGATGAGATGCGAAGGGGGCCGTTGTCCGCGGCCTCCCCTGCCGCTCGCAGCCACGGCAGAAGCCAGGAAAGGGCGAGGGGTCCTCCCGTGGTTGCTCGTTCCGTCACCTTGAGGCGCGAGGACGTCCGCGACGACAGGAGTCGACAGCGTTCGGGGGTGCAGCGCATCATCGGCCACGTCCTCGTCGTCATCGTCGTCCGGAGCCACGCCGTCGTCGACGACGAGCGACCTCGGCGGCGGCTGCGTCTTCTCCGGCGCTCCCTCTTCAAGGTCACCAAGAAGATGACTTGGCGTTGTCGGTTCCATCGTGGCGACCGCCGCGCACGGCGATGCACGCCTCCTCCTCCTCCGTTTGCGAAGAGGATCGCCGAGCGACGATGGGACGGCGGCCTCGCTGGTTAGGGACTCCTCTTCCTGTTGTCCGTGCTGCTCCACCAACGCAGGAATGTCAACTGGAAGGCGCAGCAGCAGGACCACCGGCATCATGGATGCCGAGCGTACCAGCGTGACGTTCCACATTGCGTGCGAGAGGAGCTCAAGGTCCAATTGCTGGCGCCCGACATAAAAGGCTGCGAAGACGCTGCCTACGGTGATCGGCGTGGTCGCGATGAGCGCCTGGAGGCTGCCGCCCCTGTTATCGTTCGTGATGCCGTAGTTGGGGTTTCCGACGGCGTCATGGCTGAAGGCGATCGACATTATTCTCTGCTGCGGTTTTTTTGTGTTTTCATCTCCTGGGGGAAGGCGACTTCGGTCGGCCTTTTCTCCGCCGCCGGGTGAGGGGTGGGGGAGCGAGCAAATACAGTACGCTGCACGTCGCTCCACGGCACGATGTAGGCGTGAAGCCGAACCGGTTTCCATGATCTGAGAGCCGGGCTGCGGCGGCGACGGTCACCGGCGGCGCATGGCGGACGAGCATCTGGTGGCTGACAAAGTGCAAGGACAAGGGCCCACGGGACGCGGGGGGGGGGGGGGGGGGGGGGGGGGGGGCCCCCCCCCCCCCCCCCAACAAAAAAAAACCCAAGAGGGTCGCTATTCACGTGCGGTGGGGCTGCGGGTTTCGTCTTGGCCATGCCGCCTCCGAGGTGTTCTTCTCGGCATACTTTGCGGCGTCGTCCCGTCTCCGAACCGCTCTGCGCTCCCAGGCGTTTGACCCATGTGTTCCAGCGGGGTCTACAGTAAGGGATATGCGTCGAAACCAATCAGACGGCATTCCGGCTGAGGCGTGAGGCCGCACAACTCTCGAACGCGAATCTGCATAACGCGCGATACAGCGACCACATCCGCGCTCGTCGCTCCTTCTTCGGTGACTATCATGTTGGCGTGAAGGTGAGAGACGGATGCCCCGCCAAGACGCAACTCTCCCTTAACGCCTGCCTTCTCCAAGTAGTAGGCGACGAAGGGGACCTTTTTCTGCCCGACGATGGCATTGAGCTCGTCGGGGAGGAAGTTCCGGAAGAAACTGCCACACGTTCGAGCAGTTGGGTAGCGACGGTGGCGGTGACGCTCGATTTCGTGCTGACGGCCGCGAGCGTAAGCTGCCTCCATGTCGGTTCCCCTTCGAAGAGCAAAGGTTGCGTCAAACAGAAGCCATTCGTGGCCTTGCAACGTGGATTGGTTGTATGCGAAGCCAAACCAACCGCGATCCACGCGCAGAGCAGTTCCCGATTTGAGATTGATCACAGTTGCGGCGGTGAGAAACTGGCCAAGCATAAATTCGAAATAATGGATGTTGATGTACACGGATCCACCCACCGTGCCGGGAATACCGCTGAACTCTTCGAGGCCAAGAAGATTGCGAGCCAAAGCAAAATTGATCAAATAAGGCATCGAGACGCCGGCACCGGCTGTGATGGACGCTCCTTCTGCATCACAGACGATTTGAGTGTTCTTTGGGGAGATCACCAATCCGTCGACGCCTTCGTCGCTGAACAGGACGTTTGCGCCTTCTCCAAGGACAACGATTTTCAGTCCGTTGGTCGACGCGAATTGTATTGCGTCAACGACGGCAGCTTCCGTTGCTGGTGCAGCGTAATACCGTGCGGTGCCGCCGGTTTGAAACCAATTCTTGGACTTGAGGCAGACGCTTTCCTGAATACTCATTGGCACTCTTTGCACAAAACAAAACCCCGGTTTATCGAAAACACCCTTGCGTTGACGCTGAATGATGAGAATGCCGCTACACCGCCACGGCACATCCATCATTTCCGTCGCATGGTGGTGATGAACCCACAGAAATCTCGCGCTCTTTTTTTTCTCTCGTTTTTCAACAAGGGGAAAGGGGGGGACGCTCTCACACGCCTCGAAGCCCGACCACCCCCCCGCCAGACACCTACTCACCCCAGCAGCACCCCCACCGTGTGCCCCGTGAAAGCAACGAAATTTACTCGTTGGCCTGTGAAGTATCGATTTTTTCCCGTCGTTCGTCTTTTATCACCCACATTGTCGTTTTTTTCTCTCTCTCTTCTTTTCCTCCCTCCATTTTTACATGTTCCCTTCATTTCCCCCAGACGAAAGAAATGAAAGAGACCTTAGAACACACAAGAGGGCCCCCCGAGCCGGCCGCGGATCGACGCCGTCAGCCGCACCACTTGCCCGACCAGTGCGTGTTGGACTAGGCGTACGAACCGTAGGTAGTAGGGAACAAAAGTTGCGGTACGGACCGTGACTTGTTTACTTTTTTTTCGGCGACGCTGCGGCCTTCTTTGGCGACGCGGCCTTCTTCGGTGACGCGTTGCCCTTCGCCGGCGGTGGGCACTCTTTCATCATCCGCTCGTTCATCGCCTTCGAGTCGAGGTCCTCGAGCTGCGTCATGAAGCTCCACGAGATGCCGGCGGGGCTCTTCACCGTCGCGGTCCGATCGCCCCAAAACATGGTTTGGGGTTTCGATTCGGTGGCGGCGCCCGCTTTCAGCGCTTTCGCGTACGTCGCGTCGGTGTCGGGAACGTACACGAACAAGCACGGCGGCTGGCGAACGGGCTTCGAGGGGTCAGAGCATTCGGAGGTCATAAGGCGGCCGATGCTCGGGAAGTCCCACTCCGCGTGGACGACTTGAGGCCCTGCCTTCAGCACCTTGTGCTCCTTGGCGCCGAAGACAGCCTTCACGAAGGCGAATTCGGTCTTGTAGTTGACGGGGGACAGGTAGGTGTTCACGCCGGGCATGTAGATGGGATTGACCTTGGTCTGCTTCGTCGCGACAGAGGGCACGACGACCTTCTTCAGGGACGCCGCCGAGGCCTTCTTGGCTGACTTGGGAGGCATATGCCGAGGGCAAGTCGACGAGATTTGGGAGGGAAAAAAGGCTGACTATAATTTATTGCTGCCTGCATCAATAAGCCGAGATGGTAGATCGCCCCAGGGGGGCGGGGGATGCAACTGGACTATGTCCTAGGGGG
>ERZ1292630.1018-Hain-H41-02um-R3-1018-length-28249-cov-26_pt1 | contig 15357 bp, 18 predicted proteins | sample MGYA00564408_ERZ1292630 | MGnify/ENA primary metagenome ERZ1292630 (study PRJEB36523, sample SAMEA6512641) | groundwater metagenome | collected 2019-01-08 | study: AquaDiva: Metagenomics assemblies of 32 groundwater samples | reverse complement strand
CGACATCAAAAAGTACGGCTTGCAGTTTATTAGGTGTATTCATTATGTTGGTTTTCTGTCAAATGAATTGTGGCTTGCACGCTGCAAGCGATCAGTAATGGCTAACCAGGCTGGATGATCCGGTGGTGCTTCCACGATCATATAATCAAATGCCTCTTGATCAAACTGGCGCAATTTTGCATAGAGTTGCTTGCCGTAAGCGACAGGATCCGAAGGCATGGAGAATTGCTGGATTGATTGACCTTGGGGTTGTGATTGATGTATATCTGACCATGTGATGACCAGCGTTCGTAAACCTTGTGCGGCTAATGCTAATGTGCCATGCCATAGTTGTTCTGCCGGATATATTTTTAGTGGTGTGGTAGGTGCATAATGCGCGGGCAATAATCCCGGTGCACGTATCGTTTGGTTCATCATATTATGAGCTAAGATAACTTGGTTGTTTAGTATGGACTCAAGTGCAGATAACGTAATTCCACCGGGACGGAGGATTCTGGGTGATGCATCACAAAAGCTGATGATCGTACTTTCCAGGCCTACTTCACATGCGCCGCCATCCAGAATCATATCGACTTCCGAACCTAATTCTTCTTGCACATGCGTCGCTGTGGTGGGACTGATCCGCCCAAAACGGTTGGCTGATGGTGCCGCCAGCGCTTTGTCCGGCCCCAATGCATCCAGTAAAGCCAGCGCAACAGGATGGGCTGGTATGCGTAAGCCCACAGTATCTTGTCCACCTGTGACGCTATCGGGTATATGGCGGCTACGCTGCAGAATCAATGTTAATGGCCCCGGCCAAAAGTAGTTGGCTAACTTCCAAGCGGTTTCAGGTATTGCTTGTGCCCAGTATTGCAAATGGGAAATATTGCCGATATGAACAATGAGTGGATGATCAATGGGCCGCTGTTTGATTTTATAGATTTTATCGATAGCGTCCAGGTTTGTGACATCGGCACCGAGACCATAAACAGTTTCGGTAGGAAATGCCACAGTGCCGCCCCCGCATAATATTCTGGCAGCCGCAGTAATCTGATCAAATTGCTCCGGCGGAAAATTTGATTTGTCTTGTAAGTCCTGAGTTTGTTCCATTTGTACAGTGATATGTTTTGACTCAAATGAAAGTGATGATCAAGTATTTCTTTAAATTTTTAATAGAACTCATGGTTTACTATCGTGCCAGTCATAACCAAGAACACCTTGCATCATGCGTACAATATGGAAACTTAACCAATTAACAACATAATTTCGCCATGAGAAAAAGTTTTTGCTGGTTTGAGTGACAGGTATGGATTCTTCTGTGATGGCTGTTTTTAAACTTGTTCTTAACTCGTTTGCAAAGTGATGATCTTCAATAATGATATTGGCTTCACGTGCCAGTAGCAAACTAAAAGGATCAATATTGGAAGAACCTACCGTCGCCCAATGCTGATCAATAACCGCTACTTTGGCATGCAGATAACTTCTATCATATTCATAAATTTTTATGCCGGATTTCAATAAATTCTCATACAGTGCTTGTGTCGCGTGATACTGTAACCGGTATTCGATTTTACCTTGTAATAAAAGTTCGACGTTGACACCACGTTGTGCAGCATTCTTCAGAGCGTTGCTGAATTTTCTTCCAGGCAGAAAATAAGCATTGGCAATAATAATTTCAGTGTGAGCCCGGTTAATGGCTGCCAGATAAGCTTGTTCAATATCATGGCGATGACGTAAATTGTCGCGTATGACAAATGCAGCTTTTTGATGCCCGCAAGGTTTATCTGTTGGTTTTATAACGATAGGATTGATCCAGCGTTTTTTTAAATGTACCCAGGCCACCAGCATCCATAAATGTCTTGCAGCGGTATGTATTTGAGCAAGTAATGGGCCTCTAACAAGAACAGCATAGTCAAAACGGGGCGTCAGGTTCTCCGGATTGTGCTGATCGTCAATAATGTTAATTCCACCGATAAAGGCTATTTGTGCATCAATAATTACTAATTTCCGGTGCATCCGGCGCAAGCGATAACGGCGTGGCATTGAAAAAATAAACTCGGGCCTGAATATCAGAACCTGTACACCGGCATCAAGCATGCTTTGCATATCCTCGCGTGAGAGATTCTGGGAGCCAAACCCATCCAGCAGTAAATGGACAGATACGCCGCGTTGTGCCGCTCGCTTTAATGCGGCTGAGATTTTGATGCCAATGGCGTCATATTCAAAGATATAAGTTTCAATATATATTTCGAATTGCGCGGTTTCTATCGTGGTTTCTAATTCTGGAAAATATTCTTGCCCATTGTGCAGTAGGGTCAGTTGGTTACTATCAGCAAAATGTAAATTTCTCATATACGGATGACATTGGTTGATAATGCCGCATGATCAGAAATCTTTGACCATGGATTTCCATGATGAATATGTACATTGCTGACTTGAAAGCCACGGACATAGATTCGATCCAGACGTAATAGCGGCAATGAGGAAGGGTAGCTGCGAGCCGCTCTGCCTTTTGTTAACTCGAATACCTCTGTCAGATCCAATTGTTCAGCTAAAATATGGCTCGCTATTTCGCGCCAATCATTAAAATCTCCTGCGATAACTAAGGGTGCCTGATGTGGAACCATTTGTTCAATGTGCCTGCTGAGCGCTTTCAATTGCAAACGTTGCCCACGTTTGAATAATCCCAGATGAACGCAGATACAATGGAGATTTTCCTGCCAACCCGGTATGCAAATCTCGCAATGAAGCATGCCGCGTTTCTCAAAACGATGTGCTGAGATATCTTCATTCTCCCACGCTACGATGGGATAGCGGCTCAAAACCGCATTGCCATGATGTCCTGCATCATAGATCGCATTTTTTCCATAAGCGAAGTCGCTCCATACTGAGTCAGCCAGAAACTCGTATTGTGAGAGACTCGGCCAGTTTTTGTAACGCGTGGCATGCTCCGTATGGTGGCCGATAACCTCCTGTAAGAAAACGATATCAATATTGAGTGCTCGCAAATGATCGCGTAATTCATGTACGATCAAGCGCTGATTGAAGCTTGAGAAACCTTTATGGATATTGTAAGTGGCGATATGTAAGTTCTTAGGCACGGGATAAACGGTGTCCTGAGGAGATTTAATGATTATTTTGTCAGAGTGGGTTATAAAAACGGCAACTACCTATGATCAGTTAAATTATCTTTGCCGCAATAAGTAATTACGAAATCTTTAACATTCTGTCCAGTGCCAGTTTTGCAAGCTTAGCTTCATTTTGAGGAACCTTAATCTGATTCACTACGTTCCCACTCACCAGATTTTCCAATGCCCAGGCCAGATGCTGTGGATCAATCCGGGCCATGGTTGAGCACATGCACACCATTGGCGACATGAATTGCACAATTTTTCCTTGTGGTTTGAATTCTTCAGTAATCCGGCTGACTAGATTGAGTTCAGTACCTACCAGCCAGCGCGTGCCACTTTCTGCTGCTGCAATTGTTTTGATAATGTACTCGGTTGAGCCCACATAATCAGATGCTTTGCAAACTTCATAACTACATTCAGGGTGAGAAATAACGATGCCATCGGGATATTGATTACGAAAACGTAAAATATGCTGTGGTTGAAACATTTGATGGACGGAGCAATGGCCTTTCCATAATAAAATTCTGGCTTTCTTGATTTGTTCCGGGGTAAGCCCCCCCATTGGTTCATCAAAGTCCCATACCGGCATTTCTTCGAGTGGAATACCCAGTTGATGCCCGCTCCAGCGGCCGAGATGCTGATCAGGGAAGAACAGAACTTTTTCTCGCTGCTTAAATGACCATTGCAAAACCTTGCCGGCATTGCTGGAAGTGCAGACAATACCTTCGTGTTCGCCGCAAAAAGCTTTTAGGTCGGCGGCAGAATTAATATAAGTAACGGGAGTAATCACTTCATCAGGATCCAGTATTTCCTTAAGTTCACGCCAGGCACGCTCCACATTGGAAAGATTGGCCATATCCGCCATTGAACAACCCGCCGCCATGTCCGGTAAAATAGCTGTTTGTTCCGCGCTGGAGAGAATATCTGCAACTTCAGCCATAAAATGTACGCCACAAAAAATCAAGTAGTCGGCTTCAGTCTGAGCTGCAAGGTAGGAAAGCTTTAAGGAATCACCGGTTAGATCTGCATGCCGGTATACATCTGCGCGTTGATAATGATGGGCCAGAATGACAGCGCGTTTTCCCAGAGTATTCTTGGCAGAGATAATGCGCTGGGCGCAAACTTCATCTTGCAAGGAGCCATACTGCTCAAATTTAATAGTTTCTATAGGCATTACTATTTTATTTTTCTCAATGGGTTATCAAATGATGCACATTATTATATGAAATATATAGGTTCAAGTTTGAAATTTAAAGGCTTGGCAAAAATAACACAATAATCTATTCATTAAATGGAGATTTGAGTTCTGGTATAATTCTGCGGTGCATACTCAAATCAATGGGGCTGGATTGAGATTAGATATTCTGGAATTGAAAAAGATAGGCAATTTTGTTAAATGATCAGTCGCCCGCATATCGGTTTTCCTTTGATTCTTTTTGCTTCTTTGGTTTTATTGACGTTCTGGTTGGATCAAGTAACCCGGCCGCTTGAACCTGCCAAGGGTGATGATTTATACCTTAATCCTGATTATATCGTAGAAGATCTATCCGGGATTCGCATGGAGCATGAGCGGGCAGCTCAACGAAAATTTTCGGCTAAAAAGTTATTCCACTATCTCAATGAAGAAGTCACTCAGATGGAGCAAGTAAGTTTTATCAATACCGAGCCCAATAAACCTTTAATTCGCATGTACGCAGATCGTGCTGAAGTCAAGAGCAAGGGTAAACATATCTACTTGACCGGAAATGTAACTGCGGTAAGGGGAGCGGATGATGAGAAGGGCAAGATCACTTTAGTAACTAACTTTTTGCATCTTATTCCGGATGATGATCTGGTTAAGACTGATCAGTCGGTGACTATTTCAAGATTTAATACGACCATCAACGCAATCGGTTTGGAATTGAATAACCATGACGGGATGATACAGCTCTTGTCAAAAGTGAGAGCGGTTAACAATAAGTAATTGAGAAAATTATGAAATTAATTTCTATTGTGTGCTTGTTCGGCTTATTTCTTGCTCAACCTGTTGCGGCTGAGCGAGCTGATCGGGATAAACCTGTTTATCTGGAGGCCGATCGCGCTACAGTCGAGGATGTTAATCGTAAGGAATCCAGCCGGGTCAGTATATTTACCGGGAATGTTATCCTGACTCAGGGAACCATGCGAATTAGCGCTGATAAAGTCATTATGAAAGAGGATCTTAATGGATTCCGGCAAGCGACGGCCGTTGGAGACCTGGTTAGTTTTCGTCAGAAGCGCGATGGTCTGGATGAATATGTTGAAGGATGGAGTCAGCGCGTTGAATATGACAGTAAAACGGACAAAATTGAATTATTCCGGCAGGCAAGGTTGAAGCGTGGTTCCGATGAAGTGCAGGGTGACTATATTTCCTATGATATGAATAGTGAATTTTTTCAGGTGATTGGTAGTAAGGAACGCGGAGATGAAGCAGGTCCTGATAAACGGGTTCGGATCACCATTCAACCCAAGAGTAAGTCTGAATAATACAAGCCACTAAATTAAAAATAAGTATAAGCCCCAAAGAATGAGTGAGTTGAGAGCCAATAATTTAAAGAAACGCTACAAATCACGCACAGTCGTGCAAGATGTTTCTTTTTCACTCTGTAGCGGTGAGGTGATTGGCTTATTGGGTCCGAATGGTGCTGGAAAAACAACCTGCTTCTATATGATGGTTGGTTTGGTGCCCTTGGATGGGGGAGAGATATATCTGGATGATCGCGATTTAAGTCAGTTACCCATTCATCATCGGGCAAAGCTTGGGCTAAGCTATTTGCCTCAAGAGGCATCTATCTTCCGGCGCTTGACAGTCGAGGAGAATATTCTGGCTGTATTGGAATTGCAGAATTGGGATGAAGATACAAAGCAACGGTATCTCGATGACTTATTACATGATTTGCATATCAGTCATTTGCGTAATAATCCGGCAATCAGTTTGTCTGGAGGTGAACGTCGTCGTGTAGAGATTGCTCGTGCATTGGCATCACAACCGCGTTTTATTCTATTGGATGAGCCTTTTGCAGGGGTTGATCCGATTGCTGTTGTGGATATACAGAGGGTTATTTCTTTTCTGAGAGAACGAAAAATCGGTGTATTGATTACGGATCATAATGTTCGAGAGACACTGGGAATTTGTGATCGGGCTTATATCATTAGTGAAGGACATGTGCTGGCTAAAGGCGAACCAGAAGAAATCATTCATAATGAGCAGGTTAGGGAAGTTTATTTGGGAGAACACTTCCGATTGTAAGTTAATGAATTAATTTAGTTGAATCATTGAGCAATTGTTGTTTTTCCAAAATCATGAAACCAACACTCCAACTAAAGTTATCACAGCAACTTAGACTGACCCCCCAGCTGCAGCAATCTATTCGATTACTGCAATTATCAACGCTTGAATTAAATCAAGAGATCGAACGTATTGTGCAGGAGAATCCATTGCTGGAATTGCGTGAAGATTGGGATACGCCGGTGACAGAGTATTCATTCATGAGTTCAGAATCTCATGATTCTCCAGAAGTTAAGAGTATGTCACCAGAAATGGCGCCATCTGAAGCTGAAACAACCCCTGAAGAGAATCATGAGCATGATTTTGAATGGCCTCAGGAAAGTCTTTTTTCTGATCGTACCTATGAAGATGATGATCGTGAGACGCTACAAATTCCTGCCAGACCATTAAGCCTGCGCGAACATTTAAATTTGCAAACCTGCTTGAGTCAAATTTCTGAGCGTGAGAGGAGGATTACTGGCTTATTAATTGACAGTTTGGATGATGATGGTTACTTACTCCAGAGTCTGGATGAGCTAATGGAAATGTTACCTGCAGAGTTGGGTATCAGTCTTAATGATCTGCAGGGTGCATTGGAATATTTGCAGCATCTTGATCCGCCCGGTGTAGGTGCGCGTAACTTGCAGGAATGTCTGGTGTTGCAACTACAGGCATTACCGGCTGGTACTGCCTATCGTGATCAGGCAATAAGAGTTGTACAGGAATATTTGGAGATTCTGGCGTCACATGATTTTGGTCAAATTAAGAAGCTGTTGGCCTGTGACGATCAAAGCTTACGCGCTATCCAGAAACTGATTACTAATCTGAATCCTAAGCCAGGCGTTGAATTCAGTTCTCAAAGCGAACGTTATATTGTGCCTGATATTACCGTTATAAAAAATAATGGAGTTTGGGTCGCGAATCTTAATAAGGATGCAATCCCGCATCTCAGTATTAATCATCTCTATGCTAACATATTGAAACGGGAGCATCATAGCACTACACGTGGATTGGCAAGCCAGCTGAATGAAGCTAAGTGGTTGATTAAAAATATCCAGCAACGTTCAAGTACCATTCTGAAAGTGGCTGGAGCCATTGTTGAGCGTCAGCAGCAATTTTTTGAACATGGAGAGATTGCGATGCGGCCGCTTGTATTACGGGAGATTGCGGAAACATTGAATTTACATGAATCTACCGTATCACGGGTAACGACACAAAAGTTTATGTATACCCCGCGAGGTATTTTTGAACTTAAATATTTTTTTGGCAGTTATGTATCTACGGATTCAGGCGGGGCTTGTTCGGCTACAGCTATCCGTGCATTGATCAAGCAATTGATACAGGAAGAAAATCCAAAGAAACCACTCAGTGATAACAAGATCTCAAATATGCTTGAACAGCAAGGTGTTGTTATTGCTCGTCGAACCATTGCGAAGTACCGGGAAACGTTACAGATTCCTGCAGCAAATCTTCGTAAATCATTTTAATTAGAATAAAGGAAGGATAATGAACCTTAAACTTACCGGCAACCATGTGGAAATTACTGATGCCATGCGCGAATATGTTATTTCAAAAATCAGTAAAATTACACGGCATTTTGATCATGTCATTGATGTCAGTGTCATTCTATCGGTAGAGAAACTTAAACAAAAGGCCGAGGCAAATGTTCATGTGCGTGGTAAAGATATTTTTGTCGAAACCGACAGTGAAGATATGTATGCTTCAATTGATAGTCTTATAGACAAGTTGGACCGGCAGATACTCAGACACAAAGAAAAGAATCTTGAGCGCCGGAATCATGGTGCATTGAAAGATCAGGATTTTGAGCAATAGCAGATAATTCAGTATGTTTCTGTTTCCAGGCAATAGAATGATGGTATTTCTTGAAATACTTTCTTAATTGTAATTAAGAAGTTTGCCACTTCATTAGCATTGATTTAAATAATCTTATTTTTTCATGAATTTAATTTCGCAATTATTACCGCAGTCCAATATTATTGTAAACCTAGATGTTGCCAGTAAAAAGCGTGTTTTTGAACAAGCTGGGTTGCTATTTGAAAATACGAATCAAGTCGCGCGCAGTCAGGTTTTTGACAGCTTATTTGCACGCGAGAAACTAGGCTCAACAGGCCTGGGGCAAGGTGTTGCTATTCCGCATGGTCGTATAAAAGGGTTGCGTGAGGCGGTTGCTGCTTTGGTGACCATGAAAGAAGCGATACCATTTGACGCGCCTGACGGCCAACCGGTCAATATTGCTTGTATTTTATTGGTGCCGGAAAAAGCTACCGACAAGCACTTACAGATTTTAAGTGAGCTGGCGCAGATGTTTAGCGATAAACAGTTCCGTGAAAGTATCTTGCAGTGTAAGGATGCAGCGGAGATTCATCAACTTATCGTTGACTGGAAACCGAATGTCACGAATTAGCATTGCTCAGCTATTTGAAGATAAAAAGGAGAAACTTGAGTTAACCTGGGTGGCGGGGCAGGGTGGCGGCAGTACTGAGCTCAGTGATGAGGCCATTGCCCAATCTGCTCAGGGCATGATTGGTCATTTGAATTTTATCCATCCAGACTGGATTCAGGTGCTCAGTAGTGATGAGATTCATTATTTAAATAATCTGGAAGCTACCTCACTTGAGAAAAAGATAAATCAGCTTACACAAAGTAACCTGGCATGTATCATTGTGGCGGATAATGCTGAAGTTCCTGCATCAATCTATAACATGGCCAATGCATTCAATATCCCCTTGCTGCGATCATCCTATCCTAGTCTGGAAGTTATCTGGTTGATACGTACTTATCTGGGAAGCGTTTTGGCGCCTTCCTGTTGTTTGCATGGCGTGCTTCTGGATGTATTGGGTATGGGTGTCATGATTACCGGTGAAAGTGGTGTAGGTAAAAGCGAATTGGCTCTGGAGTTAATCAGCCGGGGACATGGCCTGGTAGCTGATGACGTGGTGGAGTTACGTCGTATCGCACCTGAAACACTGGAAGGCCGCTGCCCGCCGATGTTGAGGGATTACCTTGAAGTACGGGGGCTAGGTATGTTGAATATCCGTACAATTTTTGGTGAAACAGCCGTACGGCGGCATAAGAATATGAAGCTGATTGTTCACTTGCAGAACAGTGGCGGGACTGATCCCAGCTTATTGGAACGACTGCCTATCAGCAATCTCAATGAAAACATTATGAATGTTGATATCCGTAAAGTTATTATCCCTGTAGCGGCGGGGCGGAATTTAGCAGTTCTGGTGGAGGCGGCGGTACGAAATTATGTTTTGCAATTACGTGGTATCGATAGCACCAAGGATTTTATTGAACGGCATGAACAGGCAATGGGCAGCGAGTCTGTAGATAAAAACGAAAGTTAGAATAAATTATTTGCCCAATTTCTTTATGTGATCATCATTGACAGCAGTCTCTCAGATCAATTCGGGCTAAGATGAAAAATCCTCAAACTGTTACGCTGGCACTGACCGGCGCATCTGGAATGCCTTATGGTATTCGTTTGCTGGAAATGTTGGTGGCTGAAGGTAAGCAGGTTTATCTTCTGTATTCACAGGTAGCGCAGATTGTGGCCCAGCAGGAAATGAATCTGGCCCTGCCTTCTCGCGCTAAGGAAGCCGAAGCGTTCTTTAATCACTTGTATGGCCTGCCTGAAGGGCAGCTACGTGTATTTGGACGGGAAGAATGGTTTGCGCCCGTTGCTTCCGGTTCAAATCCGGCCGATTCGATGGTGGTTTGCCCTTGTACCATGGGAACCCTGGCGGCCATTGCGGCGGGTATGAATCAGAAACTGATAGAGCGGGCAGCGGATGTCATGTTAAAGGAAAACCGGCAGCTTATTCTGGTGCCACGGGAAATGCCGTTTTCTGCGATTCATCTGGAAAATATGCTTAAGCTGGCGCGTAGCGGAGCGGTCATTTTACCGGCTAATCCGGGTTTTTATCATCATCCGCAGACGATACAGGATATGGTCGATTTTGTTGTTGCCCGTATCCTTGATCATCTGGGGGTCCAGCATACCCTGATGCCTCGCTGGGGATCAGAAAGCTGATACGGAAGCCATTTTCAAGTGCTTATCCGTCACATTGCGGTGCGGAAATAGGTTTGAGTTTGTCGTTTCCAGTTTGGAAAATACCCGCTTCGGTCACGATATAATGCATTGCGATATCATGCGATTGAGGATAGACATTCGCTAATCGCTGTATTTCAAAAGCAATCCCGATGGTTAGCGGTTGTGTCTGATAAGTAGCCAGAGTGCGATCAAAATAACCACTGCCGTAGCCCAATCGATAGCCATGCTGATCAAAGCCGACCATTGGAATAATAACCGCATCAAGCCTGACTACTCGGGTCTCTACAGGGACAGGGATACCATAAGCGCTGTTTTTCATGGGTGTATCAGGCAACCATTCACGGAAACACAGCGGCTCATCCTTACCGGTAACTTCCGGTAGCGCGAGCGTTGCTCCTTGTTGTCCAAAGTACCGGGCAACTTGCCGTGGATCGTATTCGCCACGAAATGGCCAATAAATTCCAAGGGTCATTTTCTGAAGTTTGGGAAAACCTTGCTTAAGAAAATCAGAAATCGCCCGGCTCCATTGCTGATAAGTCTCCTCCGATAGGGCTTCGCGAGCGGCAATCAATCGCTTGCGTTGTTGTTTCTTCCACTCCAGTAAATTATCCATTGTTTTTAATTTGAACTCAGATATTGATGGGCACGGTCATCCGATAAGAAATTTTGTTTTAACAGCTTTCTGACAGGCGCCGGAATAGCTTGTTCAAGCGCGTCAGATGGTTTAATCCAGATAAATTGATTTTGCTGGACGTGGTTATTCGAAACAACTTTCAGCAACTGTGAATGAATGCGTAATTTGTAATGGGTAAATTGATGATCTATGGTTGGCAGCTCAATAGGTGATTGGACTTTCATGCCCAAATGATGTTGGCAATAAATCGCAGCATCTACTCCGGCTTCAATTTCAGGCGGACACCATAATGCTCCCCAGATACCCGATGGAGGTCTTTTCTCAAAAAGTAATTTTTGCTGGTGCATGAGTATTAAAAAGACTGTTTCTTTTTTGGGTAAAGGTTTACGGGGTTTAACAGCTGGAAATTGAGCCACACGATTTTCTTTGTACGCAACACAGTGTTGTTGCAGTGGGCAGGTTGTACAAAGGGGGGTGTGACGGCTGCAGACTGTAGCGCCCAGATCCATCAAGGCTTGTGTGTAAGTTTCAATTCGGCCTTCACGATAGTTAGCGGGTAACGATTCTTCGGCTTTTTCCCACAACAGGTTTTGTATCTTACTTTCTCCCGGGTAACCTGCAATACCGAAATAACGCGCAAGAACTCGCTTAACATTACCATCTAAAATGGCATCGCGTTTGCCATAAGCAAAAATTGTTATGGCAGCAGCTGTAGAGCGCCCGATTCCTGGTAGTCGCTGGATCAGTTCCCGGGTGTCTGGAAATTGACCTTGATAATCCTGCATAATGATGTGAGCAGATCGGTGTAAGTTCCGGGCGCGTGAGTAATAACCCAGACCGCTCCAAAGCGCCAGCATTGTATCAAGCGGAGCCTGTGCCAGACTGCTGATTGTAGGGAACTCCTGCATGAATCGCACATAATAAGGGATGACCGTATTGACTTGCGTTTGTTGCAACATGATTTCAGATAACCAGATCGCATAGGGATCCCGGTTGCCTTGCCAGGGGAGATGATGGCGGCCATGCTTCCTGTGCCAATGAATTAACTGGGTTGCGATCGATGACATCTTTATGCCGGTAGGTAAGATTAAGCTGTTTTCTGTAGAACTTAGGTCGGAATTGTTATTCTGGAATCAGAAGATTAACAGAGTGCCTATAGGATATTGATCAAGTACAAAGCTATTCTTTTGCAAGACCTTACGGGAAAACAACTTCATTAAATTTGGCATGGGGGGTGAGAACCTGCATTCTGGCAAGCTGAGTTAATTCGATTTGCTGTCTCGAATCATTATCAATCACCAGACATTCTCTTCTTTCAGGAGAATTAACAATATCAACGGCTTTACCTTCTATGATCTGATTGTTTTTTAAGATGAGTTTAAGCTGATAGCCGTACATACAGGCTACTTCCACAAAATCATGAAGTTCACACGAAATGGCATCTTGAGTCATGGTTATCGATTCCTTTGAGTGGTATTAAATAAGAATAATGGATACGATACCAGAAGCAAGATAACAAGGCAGTATTTAAACCTAAAAACCGCAGTTGACCGCTCGAATGGATATTCAAAGCATGGTTCTAATAAACTTATTAATAACTGATCATCTCGCCCAACTGCGGTTTTTAGGTTTAAATGGATTAGCTGACCGGTTCTGTTTTTGCAGTGTTATCAAAAAAGATATACAAACGGGCATGGATTTTTTTCTAAGATTGTTTCAAAACTAAATGATGGAAATTTTAAAAACATTGGGTTTGTTTGCTGTTACTGCGCTCGCTGAAATAATTGGCTGTTATCTGCCTTATCTTTGGTTAAAAGAGGGAAAGTCATTCTGGCTGCTCATTCCGGCCGCAATCAGTTTGGGAATGTTTGTCTGGCTGCTGACGCTCCATCCTCAAGCTGCGGGTCGTGTTTATGCCGCCTATGGTGGTGTTTATATCTTTACGGCTCTGATGTGGTTATGGGCAGTCGATGCTGTCCGTCCTACTGTCACGGATTGGATCGGAGTAATGATTTGTTTAATCGGCGTGGTCGTTATTATGTATGGAAGGCAGCTTATCAATGATACATAAATAAATTATTCAGAATTAATACGATTATTGAGGGATAAAGTGATTTTGTATTTAATTGTGATGAACTATTGATGAATGTTACGACTTATACAATAAATATTTTATTAATCATAGAGTAATAACAAATTCCTGTAATCTGTAATAATTGTAGGAAAATAAGAAATTATATATAGGATATATTCCTTCTTTTTCAGAGAAAGTGTAAAATTGAAAATAAGTAGAATGATAATTAAGAATGTTAGGAGAAGATCATGGCCGCTGCAATAAATAAAGGTATTGTTACCTCATTTGGTAATACTCCTCATGCAAAGGATGATGTATTTTTAGGGTTGACAGAAGATTCTAATAGCTCAGTAATTTTAGATGTAATGGGTAATGATAATGGAGGTAATGCTAAGACTCTCTGGTCACTTGATAATGGTACGAGTGTTGGGGGTAAATCGCCGACCGATTTGTTAACACAAGATACTACTGGATCTACGGCAGATACAAGCGCAAACGGCGCCAAGATTTGGATTACCTCAGATGGGAAAGTGGGTTATGACATCTCAACTGCTTCTGAGTTGTTTAAAACAGCGCTTCAGAAGCTGAATGTGGGCGGATACTTGACAGATACCTTTACTTATGCAATCCGTCTTGGTAATGGAACGCTGAGCTGGGCTACGGCCAGGGTGCGCATTGATGGTGTTAATGATCCGGCAATTCTGGGTTCTGTGGGAATTGGTTTGTCAGAGACGAACGATGTATTGAGTACTGATGGAAAACTCACTATTACCGATGTGGACAATCCAGAGAAATTCATTGAGCAGACAGGGACTACGTTAACTGATGGCCATGGCTCCTTCTCAATCGATGAAGATGGTAACTGGAGCTATGTGGCTGATAGCGCTTTTGACGAGCTAAATGTGGATGACACGATTACTGATGAATTTGCTGTATTCAGCGTTGATGGAACAAAGACCAGTGTAACCGTTAGCATCACTGGCACGAATGATCCGGCAATTTTAAGTTCTGTTGGGATTGGTTTGTCAGAGACGAACGATGTATTGAGTACTGATGGAAAACTCACTATTACCGATGTGGACAATCCAGAGAAATTCATTGAGCAGACAGGGACTACGTTAACTGATGGCCATGGCTCCTTCTCAATCGATGAAGATGGTAACTGGAGCTATGTGGCTGATAGCGCTTTTGACGAGCTAAATGTGGATGACACGATTACTGATGAATTTGCTGTATTCAGCGTTGATGGAACAGAGACCAGTGTAACCGTTAGCATCACTGGTACGAATGATGCTGCTGAATTCAGTGGCGATTCTGAAAAGAATATACTTGAGAGCGATGGAGGCACTGAAGGAGTTCTTGCTATAACTGATATAGATAATTCCAGTACTTTTCAGTTGCAGCAAGATGCTGTGGGTTCTTATGGTTTATTTTCAATTGGTGAGAATGGAGTCTGGACTTATGACATCACCAGTGCAGATGAGGAGCTTGTGGCTGGTCAGATTTATACTGAGACATTTGAAGTATTTAGTGCTGATAACACAAAGACCAATGTGACCATTAATATCACTGGTACAACTGAATCAAGTACAGACCTGCCTCTTCCATCTCCTATTATTAACGAATCGACTTCATTCAATATTAATTATGGAAAGAATGTGGTAAATGGTATATATGAGATTAAGGGTTTTGATAGTAATGATACATTGCATCTTACAAGCCCTAAATTTGGCTTAGTGCCTGATGGAGTAACAATTAAGGATTATTTAAACGATGGAATTGATGATACTTCAATAGCTATTACCTATACTGATAAAGTGAAAATTGGAGAAGGTAAGAATGCTGAGTGGATTGATGTGGTTGAGGACTATACAATTATTCTTGTAGGATATACAGGAGATGCTGGTTTTAGTTAAAATTAATTTCTTATCAGAGTGTATAAATTAAGAGTATCCTGCAACAGATATAGTTAAACAAGAATAAATAAGAAAGCCCTTCTGATAGATTCAGAAGGGCTTTTTCTTTTACTCTGGATAATGAATTTACTCAATTGAATAAGTAGAAAGTCCTATAAGTCAGTAAGTGGTTGCTGGGCTTATCGACAGCTGCATTGATGGCTCTATTCCCACTCAATCGTCGCTGGCGGCTTGCCGGAAATATCATAGACCACGCGGT
>ERZ1292630.2951-Hain-H41-02um-R3-2951-length-15361-cov-5_pt1 | contig 15361 bp, 8 predicted proteins | sample MGYA00564408_ERZ1292630 | MGnify/ENA primary metagenome ERZ1292630 (study PRJEB36523, sample SAMEA6512641) | groundwater metagenome | collected 2019-01-08 | study: AquaDiva: Metagenomics assemblies of 32 groundwater samples | reverse complement strand
AGCTGGCTGGAACAATCCTCAATGCTGGAAAGCAAGACCGCCGACGCCATCATTGGCGACGAGCCTTTCGCCTCGCGCCTGCTGGCGGAAAACAAGGTGTTTTTCCTCGCCAACCTGGCCGATCCCAAAACCAGCGAAAGAATCCCCGGCGCCAATTTTCTCCATGCCGCGCTGGAAACGCGCGAGGAAACCCTCAGCGAAGACCCGCGCAAGGTGGAAAAAATCAAATCAATGAAGGGACGCTTTTAGTCGCTCTTTTTTATGAAACGGATTCTCCGGCCGTTTATGCTTTAGCTAAACAAGGTCTAACTCAGTTTGATGTGATCAATTATATCTCTCATGGAATCACCAAAGATGGCAGCATGGGACCTTCAAATGAATTCTTACCTGCAGCCCTTCCCCACTCTGAATCTCAGGCTGAATCGGAAGAAAAAAATAATCCCTTAGAAAGTTTTTGCGTTAATTTGAATGAGCGCGCCTCGCAAGGAAAAATCGATCCCTTAATTGGCCGGGAAGATATTCTGGAAAGAATCCAACAAATTTTACTTCGTCGTACTAAAAACAATCCTTTGTTAATTGGCGAGCCTGGGGTTGGGAAAACCGCAATTGCGGAAGGACTTGCTCAGCGAATTGTCGAGGGCAAAGTCCCAGAAAGTCTAAAACAGACAGTTGTTTATTCACTTGATCTAGGTTCATTGCTAGCAGGAACAAAATTTCGTGGCGATTTTGAAGGTCGTCTTAAAGGAATTTTAAAAGAAATAAAAAAACGTAAAAAAGTTATTTTGTTTATCGATGAAATTCACACCCTGGTCGGCGCCGGATCAACGAGTGGCGGCTCTATGGATGCTTCCAACTTGTTGAAGCCAGCTCTGGCTAATGGCGACGTCACATGCATTGGCTCTACAACTCACCTGGAATACCGTCAACATTTCGAAAAAGATCGCGCTTTAAATCGACGCTTTCAAAAAGTGGATATCAATGAACCCAGTCTTGAAGATTGTTTTCAGATTTTGCTTGGCTTGAAAAAAAATTACGAAACCTTCCACAATGTCACCTATTCTGATGAAGCTTTACGTTCCTCCATTGAACTTTCTCAAAAACATATTCATGGAAAACTTCTGCCCGATAAAGCAATTGACGTCATTGATGAGGCCGGCAGTTTTTTCCGCATGCAAAAACAAAAAGAACAAAGTGATAGCAAAGAAACACTTCACATTCGGCCTGAAGAAATTGAAACAGTGCTGGCGCGAATGACAGGCTTGCCTGTAGCTGCAGTCTCATCAAATGAAAAAGCGCAACTTAAAGATTTAGATAAAAAATTAAAAACTTTAATATTTGGACAAAATGAAGCCATTGATCGCGTCGTTGCCAGCTTAAAAATGGCCCGCACCGGAATGTCACGAGCACAAAAACCGATAGGTTGTTTTATTTTTGCTGGCCCAACCGGTGTCGGCAAAACCGAAGTTTGTAAACAACTGGCTCAAGTGCAGGGCCTACCTTTCCAACGATTCGACATGTCAGAATACATGGAGAAACATGCAGTGGCTCGTTTAATTGGCGCTCCTCCGGGTTATGTTGGGTACGAGAGCGGAGGATTGCTCACGGAAGCTATTAATAAAACTCCTTACTGTGTTTTGCTTTTGGACGAAGTTGAAAAAGCTCATTCGGATATCCTGAATTCGCTATTGCAGGTCATGGATGCGGGACGTTTGACTGACGGTCAAGGTCGCGTCGCTGATTTTAAAAATGTAATTTTAATTATGACAACAAATGCTGGCGCCCTTGAAGTTTCTCGTGGAAACATTGGCCTGGTCGACGACGCGAAATCCCATATTTCTTTAGAAGCTTTGAAAAAGTCTTTTGCTCCCGAGTTCTTGAATCGTTTGGACGCTATCGTGCATTTCAAAGATTTAAGCGAAGAGACTTTACTCCAAGTGGTCGGAAAATTTGTCGATGAATTAAAAATGAATCTCACTTTAAAAAATGTCGAATTGAATGTAAGCACAGATGTTCTGAAATGGATCCTGAAAAAAGGCTATAATCGAGCTTATGGCGCAAGGCCGCTCTCTCGAACCGTCGATGAACATATCAAAACTGCCCTGGTCGATGAATTGCTTTTTGGTCGACTGGCAGAAGGCGGAAGAGTTCAAGTCAATGTTGAGGGCGACATGTTAAAGTTCCATTTCAGCACCAGTCCAAATGGAACTCCATCGACAAAAGCGCGAAAACAGAAAGTCATTGCTAATTGAGCTAACGCAAGAGAAACCTCTATTGACATTTTCCGTAGCGTTGGCAAATTTACATAACAGGGAGATAAAATATGTTTAAACGAATAAGTTTATTTTTATTAACTAATATCCTCGTGATGGCCACCATCGGTATCGCTTGGACTCTAATTTCTACATTCTTTAATGTGGGCGCTTACGGGAATGTTATTCAATTACTTCTATTTTGTGGTTTGTTCGGAATGCTCGGCGCCTTCATCAGTTTGCTCATGTCCAAGTTCATGGCAAAAACGATGATGGGTGTGAAAATTATTTCTGCCGATGTCGCCGATCCAACTTTACGAAATTTAATCAACCGGGTTCACGCGCTGGCGCAAAAAGCGGGATTATCCAAAATGCCCGAAGTGGGAATTTTTGAGTCTGACGACGTCAATGCTTTTGCCACTGGGCCCAGCCGATCAAACTCTTTAGTTGCAGTTTCCTCTGGCTTATTAAGACGAATGGAAACCCGTGAAGTCGATGGTGTTCTCGGGCATGAAATTGCTCATATTGCTAACGGCGATATGGTGACGATGACTTTGATTACTGGAGTGGTAAATACTTTTTCTATGTTCTTTTCCAGAATTTTAGCTAATTTAATCTCGAACAATGTCGATGATAAATACCGTCATATCGTTTATTTTATTTGTGTGATCTTGGGTGATATCATGTTCACTGTTTTAGGATCAATTGTGGTTAATTCTTTCTCTCGAAGACGAGAATATCGCGCCGATGCCGGAGGCGCTCAATTTAGTTCCCGAGAAAATATGGTCGCCGCTTTACAGCGATTAAAAATGCTCACAACACCCGCCTCACAAAATTCAGATCGCGACGCCTTTGCCACATTAAAAATTTCATCAGGAGCTCCTCATGGCGGACTTGCTGCTCTCTTGATGACTCATCCTGCTTTAGACGATCGCATTGCTGCACTTCAAAGCGGAAGACTTTAATTCATGCTAAGACGTGTCTGCTTCCTGATATTATTCTTTTTATCAGGCTGCACCCACACCTCTCATCTTAACCGGGTGGATGAAAAAATTGATCCCCCCGATCACAAATGGATCGAAGACCTACGCGCTGCTAACGACGGCAAAATTGATTTTTCAAAGGAAATAAATTCTTCTTGGAGCGAATCCCAAGTTTGGTGGTTCACCTATCAACGAGCGTTGTTTTACGAAAAATCCGAGCCTCTTAAATCTTGCCAAGATTATTTGATTCTCAGTAAAAAAAAAGATTTTCCCTTATGGGATCTGGCTTGGCTAAGATCCCAACTGGTTTGCGCCCAACCCGATCCTACATTCGCCGAAAATCCAATTTCTCGGAATCCATGGTATTCCCCTCTGCAAATTTTAATTCGTGAAAAAGAGTCCAACCTAACTGCGGATCTTGGCGATGACGTTGATCTTTTAATTGAAAAATCGAAATATGAAACACAGCCGAAAAAAAAAGAAAAACTAATTTTGGAAGCCGTCACTCTGGCAAAAAAATCTGGCAAACAAGAACTGATGTCCTTAGCTGAAGAACGACTAGTTCAAATTTTTCCAAGATACCAAAAAAATCCTCCTCGAAAAATTTGGCTGGAAATTGCTAACGATTTTCGACAATTCAGAAAATTCGATCAAGCTGAAAAATTTTATAATGCTCTACTTCGAGAGGGCGATCTTGAGTCACAATGGAGTGCGTGGAAAGGTCTACGCCAAATTAATAAAACAAAACAAGACCGAAAAGCCACCTTAGCCATCGATAAAAAAATCCAAACCTGGCTCGCAAAAGTTTTGAAAAAAAATAAAAACTCTTTATGGATAAAGCGATGGCACGATCATAAACTTATGCAAATTCGCCAACTTTGGACGGAAGATCAATATCAAGTTGCTTTTCAAAACTTAACAAAAGCTAAAACAACTTTTAAAAATCTCTATCCTCGAGATGAAATATTTTTTCTTATGTCTCGCATGCAGGAAGAAAAGTCTTTGTCAAACGATGCACAGGAAAGTCTGAGTCGTTCCCTTCTGGAAAAAGAGTCCTCCCCTGGTCTAAAAGAAAAAGTATTATGGGCGTCAGCTTGGCTCTATTACAAAGAAGCTAAATACGCACTGACACTGGAACGCTTAAACGAAACTTTAAAACTTTCTATTGAACCCCCCAGTCGTTATAAATATTTATTTTGGAAAGCACGAACCCAAAGTCGACTTTCACTTTCTGAAAGTGCTGACACCTATAAAATCTTACAGCAAGAAGATCCGCTGGGTTTGTATGGTCTTTTGGCTTTTTATGATATGAAAATGCCCCTGCCCGCTCTTAAAGGTCACAGTCGTGATTCGTTGAATCTTCAGGTCCGTACAATTCCCGAAATTTCCTATCTCAGTGGCTTGAAGATTGATTGGCTAATCTCTTTAGAAGAAAAAAAAGTTCTAGAAGAGGCTCTTAAAAATAGCCTTGATAAATTAAAAAATGGGAAAACATTATCTGATGATTCGTGGCTCAAGTTTTTTTCGGCCTTTGCTCAAGCACACTTGTATTTGCCTTTATTTTCCAATTTAAATAAAATTAAACCTGCAACTCGGGATCAGTTATTGAAAACTCATCCCGAGCTTATTTTCGGTAGGCCTTACAATGAGTTCGTGCTGGCCAGTGCCGAAAGAACCGGCGTCAGTCCTTGGTTAATTTATTCTATCATGCGACAAGAATCAGCTTTCGATCCGCAGGCCCGAAGCCTTGTGGATGCTATGGGTTTGTTACAATTGATGCCGAACCTAGCTCACAACTTGGCAAAAAAAAATGGGATTGAATATGAACAGCCCGAAGATCTTTTTGAACCAAAAATTAATATTAGTTTAGGCGCACTTGAATTAAAGAATCTTTTAAAACATTACAACAACAATTCCATTCTTGCTGTCTCTGCCTACAATGCCAATTCAAAAGCCATTCAGGGTTGGCTAAAGACCCGCCTTCGTCCCGACCCGATTGAATTCATCGAAGAAATTCCTTATGAAGAAACCCGCAGTTACGTCAAACTTGTTTTCAGAAACTTTGTTTTTTACGAACGACTGAGCAAAAATTCAGAGAATTTAGAATTTCCAAAAGAGCTTCTAAGCTGGCCTCCTTAGATAAGCCTGTTGTAGTTTTTATAGATTATTTTTCTGGGACATCAAAAAATTTCAAACATGACGTTTGGCATTTGCGTTTGCAGGGGAAGGCAAACGCAAATGCCAAGCCGAACTCATTTTTCGATGTCCCAGAAAAATAATCTATAAAATAAGACACTAGCCTTTGTTATGTGGGCACGCTCGAAGATGTTTTGGATATTAGTTGGGCGCCTTAAGGCGTCTGTGTTTTTGTGTATTTAAAAAATCCTCCTCCTTTCTAAAAGGACCTTTGCGGTGCAGGACGCACTCAAGCAAGAGCCCATGGATGGGCGCGTCCTTTTAGAAAGGAGGAGGATTTTTTAAATACACAAAAACACAGACGCCTTAAACCTATCTCATTATAGGACAGAAAACTCTTTCGTGTCTCTGATTGAGACTTAATTTTCCGAAAGACTCGTCAACTTTCTAGAGTGGCTTCCGATAACGGGGATGGGGGATCGATGCAGTCGCTCAAGCTAACATTTGGAATTGCCATTTTTTTCTCGCTCTTTCTTGGCGGATTAGCTTTGATGTATTCGATGGATGGCCAATTGGATTCTGGCGAGTTTTCTTCACTCATTAAATCCAATAAAAAAATGAAGCTCTCGAACCGTGACTTTGAAGTTTCTGAAATTACCTCTAAAGTTGGTAAAGTCGAAGATGAGCCAAGTGCGCTCTTCAATGATCCGGCAATTTCACAAGCTTGGGGACTTAAAAAATCTGATGCCGCCCGTGCTTGGAGCATTACCAAAGGCAATAGAAAATTAGTCGCGGCCATCATTGATACAGGCATCGATGAAAAGCATGAAGATCTTAAAGTTAATCTGTGGGTCAATGCCGGCGAAACTGGTTTAGATAAAAGTGGAAAAGACAAAGCCACCAATGGAATTGATGATGACGGCAACGGTTTTATTGATGACGTTAATGGTTGGAACTTTGTTTCCAATAATAATAAACTTACAGACAATCATGGTCATGGAACTCATATCGCGGGAATTATTGGTGCAGAGGCTGGCAACGGCAAAGGCATCATTGGTATAGCACCTGAAGTTAGTTTGATGGTTTTAAAGTATTATGACCCAACCGTGACTAATTCAGATAACTTGAAAAATACTGTTAAAGCGATACATTATGCCATAAAAATGGGAGCCACAGTTATTAATTATTCCGGCGGGGGAACAGAATACAGCCAAGAGGAGTTTGATGCTGTTCAGGAAGCTGAAAAAAAAGGAATACTCCTTGTCGCCGCTGCAGGAAACGAAAGATCTAATTCAGATCAATTTCATTATTATCCAGCGGATTACAAACTCTCTAATTTAATTTCGGTAACGGCTCTTGATCCTAGCTTAGAGGTTTTATCTTCTAGTAACTATGGTGTTGAAACCGTTGACTTAGCAGCGCCCGGGCAAAACATTCTTTCAACCCTTCCCGGAAATACTTATGGATTTTTAACAGGCACCTCGCAAGCTACGGCATTTGTTACCGGCGCTGCCATTTTAATTATGGCAAAAAAGCCAGCCTTTAAATTCCAGGATGTAAAAAAACACATCCTTGCTACCGGTGATGTTTTTTCAGGCTTAGCGGCAAAAACTCGCAGTTCAAGAAAATTAAATTTATATAAATGTCTTACAATATTGGACGAAGGCGTTGCTGCTAGCGGAATTATGGCCAACACAAATACTGAACAAAAGTTCAATTCAGCAAATGCACAGTTTGGCTTAGGCGGAAAAGGGGCTAGTTCTAATCTTTCGCCATTTGGAAAAGATCTTTTAGAAGCCGTTAAAAAGCCAAAAAACGACAAACTCGGCGCAAAGCCTGCTGATGGTTTTCAATAAATAATTTTATTTTCTTAAAAAATCATCCAAGGCGATTCGGCCCTTGAATGTATAGATTAAACCCATATGAAGAATTAATATGGCGACACCGGGACCGACTGTATTTCTTTGCCCAAAACTTAAAATACCTATTCCAATTAACAATAAGGACAGCAGCACCGGTCCGCAATAAAGAACTCGTCTTTGATTTAAAAACTGAAGAATCTTTGTTAAAAGAATATCCCTGAATTGTTTTAAATCTTGAACTTCATTCTTTTGCACTTCTTTTTGACGAGTATTTTTTTGAAACATTTCATCAAGAATTGCAACAGCCTCGGCGCAGTAAGGGTCTTGCTCGCCCATTACTTCTCTTAAAGACTCTAACTTGGCTTTCGCATAATCCAACTGATTTGTGCCATAACAAAGATTAAGAAATTGTTTTTGTTTTTCGCGATTTTCATATTCTTGAACGTATTGTTGCCAAGATTGAACTGCACTTGGCAGGGCATTCGGGTAATCTTCACGCTTAAGAAGCTCATAGCTACGAAAGATGACCTGGCACGAATAGCATTCTTGAGAAGAACTCGAATTTAAAGCCGAACATTTAGGACAAGCTTTATCTAATTTTTGTGACGCAGAGTTTCTATTTTCTAATTTCTGAGTTTCAATTTTTGACCAATTTTTTGGTGGAAAGGAAAAGGTGAATACTTCGCCGCAAACTAAACAGTCAAAATGGGGCATAGAACTTTTAACTAACCGTGAGTCGACTTCATAAAGTTTAGTGCATGTTGGACAGCGGAAATTCAATGCTAGCACAGAACATCGGTCCTTCACCATCACCTTTGATGTTCCAACTTCGTCTTGATTTTGGAAATCTTTAATATTCATTTTTTAAGTTCCGTTATACGTGACCTATGATATTGCTTTAATGATGCTCACAATTTGGAAATTTATCAAGAAATATTCTATGCCAATTTTATCTGGCATTTTGATTGGCGTTTCCTACATTCCTTTCTCCATTGGAACTTTATGGATATGTTATTTACCTTTGTTTATCTATTTGGCCAAAGAGGACCTGGTACCTAAAGAAACTTTTATCGCGGGTTGGTTAACTCAATTCGTTTTAACTTTGATAGGTTTTCATTGGATTGCCTATACAGCACATGAATTTGGCAGTTTCCCCTGGGTCCTCGCGGTCATAACATTGCTTTTATTTTCTAGTTTCATGCATATCTACATCCCCATTGCCGTCACTTTTGCCCAATGGATAAGACAGAAAAGACAGCTTTCGGCTGGAAAAACACTTTTCGTGATGGCATTGTGTTTATCTTTGCTTGAGCGCATCTGGCCAAGTATTTTTCCATGGAATCTTGGTTACGCTTTGCTTTGGAATAAGAATAGTGAACCAATTTATAATTTGGCCGATGTCATCGGATTCCTTGGCTTATCAACGCTTATATTTCTAAATAACGCAACATTAGCCTTATTTGTTATTCGCACCGGAAAAAGGCGATGGTGGCTGATCGCAGCTACAGTCGCTGTTCATATAATGCTTTATTTAGCTGGGAATCTTCAAAAGAAAAATTGGGATAGAACAGACTCTGAAGTGAATTTTTTAGCGATTCAGTCGAATATTGGCAATGCCGAAAAAATTCAAGCTGAAAAGGGGCGCGGGTATCAAGATTTTATCGTTCAAAAGTTTTTAACTGATTCAAAAACTGGAATCGAAAAATTCCCTCAAACTGATATTCTAATTTGGCCCGAAACAGCTATTCCCTACTTTATGGATCTCAACTTTCACGAACATAAATACCCACAGATGATCGAAGCCGGATTTGCTGAGATAAAAAAACCTTTACTCAGTGGCGCTTACTCAAAAGACCTCAGCGTGAAGGATTTAGATCGTTCCGTATTCAACGCTCTTTTCTTACTTGATGAACAGGCGCGCCCCTTAGGCCTCCCCTATCGAAAAACTCATCTTTTGGCTTTTGGAGAATATTTACCATTCAGCGACAGCTTTCCTATTCTGCTTAAATGGCTTCCTTTTGTCGCCAATTTTGGGCGCGGTCATGGTCCAGTTATTTTATCATGGCCAAGATCACCCGAGGATACCGTTCGCTTCGGAGGACAAATTTGCTACGAAGGGCTTTATCCTGAGTTTTCTCGTGAGCTTGCTAAAAAGGAAACGCAGATTTTAGTGAATGTAACTAATGACTCTTGGTTCGGAAAATACTTTGAACCCAATCAGCACATGACCATGACATTTGCCCGAGCGATTGAAACGCGACGACCTTTGATTCGATCCACAAATACCGGAATTACTTCGGCCATCCTTGCTAATGGCGATATCTTAGAGAAATCCCCTACTCATGAAACATGGGTTGGAGCTTTTAAAATTAAATATCTTAAGTCTCCACCTCAAACTTTTTATGTTCTTTATGGCCACTGGGATTGGCTTTTGTGGACTCTCTTATTGGTCGCCATCATTTGGAGAGGCTCAAGTCGTGCTCGACATGCAAAATCTTGATTGGACGAGAGTCTTAGAGAAAATACAGTCTTCTGCGACGAGCGAAAGAGCGCGGCAGAAAATTCTTGAAACTGCTCCACTGAAATCCGCAGATGAAGCGCGTACCAGCTTTAATGAAATTCTGGAAGCGACTGAAATTCTAAAATTAGGTCACCGCCCTTTCATGCAAAACCTTGATTTATTTTCAACATGGTTTCCACGCTTGAAAAAAAAATCAGCTCTTAAAACTCTTGAAATTAAGGACGTTCGTAATTTTTGTCTTGAGGTGCTTGCCTTACGAGAAGCGATGAGTTCACAAGATTCACCATGGGTTAACAAAACCCGACAAACACTGATGGATCCTATTGAACCTCTTTCAGCGATTGACCAAATCCTGGCTCCCAACGGAGACATTCGATCCGACGCCAGTGAAACTCTTTACCGTCTTTATAACGAAAAAGAAAAGCTCGCTCGTGAAGTTCAACAAAATTTGGATCGTCTTGTTAAAGATCATGATATGGAAAATCTTTTACAGGAAAAATTTGTTACCACCCGAGAAGGTCGTTGGGTCTTACCGATCAAAAGCGGTATGCAGCACTTCATGCCTGGTGTAATTCATGGTTCTTCTCAAACAAAACAAACTGTTTATATGGAACCAGAAAAAGTGATTCCCATTAACAATCGCCTTCGACAAATTGAAGTTGAAATCGAAGACGAAATTGAACGCTTGCTGAACGAGCTTTCAAAATATCTTTCTGGTCTTTCTGCTGATTTTGAAAGCTCAAGCCAAATTCTTGAAGTTTGTGATATCCGTTTTGCTCAAGCTCAATTTGGCGGATTGATTCATGCTGCAACTTGTGAATTCACAGAAAATGAACTGGATCTTCATGATGTTCGCCATCCTTTACTTTTACTTTCGGGAAAACCGGTGATCTCAAATTCGGTAAGGTTAGACAAAAAAAAATCGATTCTTTTGCTGTCAGGACCAAATGCCGGAGGAAAAACGGTTTTGCTAAAATCCATTGGCCTTGCCGCCCAAATGGCACGATGTGGTCTATTGATTTGCGCCAATGAAACTTCCAAAATTCCATTTTTTAAAAAAGTACTTATTGGCATCGGTGACTCCCAGAATATCGGAGAAGACCTTAGTACCTTTGCCGCTCATTTAAAAATTTTAAATACAGCTACTCAACTGCAAGGTTCAGAAAATTTAATTCTTATTGACGAGATCTGCGGTTCGACTGACCCCGAAGAAGGTTCAGCGTTGGCAAGATCCTTCATTGAATCATTTGCAAAAAATAAAGCCCTTGTTATTGTTACTTCTCATTTAGGTCCACTTAAAGCAGGATGGGAAGATTCTTCGGCGATTTTAAACGGCAGTTTAGAATATGATACAAAATCTGGAAAACCAACTTACCAGTTTTTAGCGGGCGTCCCTGGTGATTCCTTGGCTCTATTGACTGCTAAACGTGTCGGCGTCGATGGCGCTTTGATCGAGCGGGCCAAAGAAATTCTTTCACCGGCTTCACGAGCAAGAATTGAAGCCCTTGAACAAATCGAGAGTTTAAAACACGACATTGCCCTCTTGCAGGAAAATTTAAGAAAAGAAATTCAGCTGGCAAATAGCGAGAAAAAGAAATACGAAAAACTTCGCACTGATTTTGAAAAACAAAAAGAAGATTCTTTAAGCCGTGCTGTAAAGAAGGCAGAAAAAAAAGTCGACGAGGCCATCAGCCAAGCCAAAGTAGAGCAAACCTTCAACCGGCATCGCAATTTACAAGAAATTAAATTTCAACTACCGGAAATTATTAAAGCTAAACCTGTGAACACAAATTTTCTTGCAGAAACCGCAGACGACTTTGCCAAAAAATTTCCACCAGGTACTAAAGTTTATATATCCACATTGAACCAAGATGGCATAGTCCAGAGCCAACCCAACACAAAAGGCGAAGTTTATATCTTATCTCAATCCATTCGCTTACAAGTGCACTGGCAAGACCTGCGACCGCCAGGACAAGCTACAAATCCAACGCTCCAATTGGTCAGGCAGACCTCCAAATCAAGCTTTGCCATTTTAGATCAGCAAAAAAGCTTAGATCTGAGAGGTAAAATTGTCGACGAGGCTATCGAGGAGCTTGAAATTGCCCTGGATAGAGCTGCTGTACAAAAGGAAGAGCGAATTAAAATCATTCATGGCCACGGCACCGAGGCTCTTAAAAAAGCCGTCAGAACCTACTTGTCCCGCTCAGTCTACGTTAAAAAATGGAAAGCCTGCACATCAGACCAAGGCGGCGACGGCATCACTTGGGTCGAACTTCTTTAATAACTCTAGAAGCGGGGCTTCTAGCCTGTTTTTTCTTTAGAATTAATGTAGTTCTCTCGAATCCACAAACGGATATTTTTCAAAAACATATCTCGCATACCAAAAAATATAAAATGATTCAAAGAATGAGGATCTTCTCCCTCGACAGCTTCAACATAATTGCAACTGCCCGTGTATTCTAAAAGATCGGTCTCGCTGGGCGACCACAAAATAAATTTTCGAAAAGAACCCAATGTCATGCCCCGAGAGTATTTTAAAATAACTCCACCTTCTGAGATTTCTGTGACTTCAACTGGATTCGCCACTTGGGCCACCGAACCTCGTTTGTAAGTCGTTGTGTGCTCGGGCAACGAAAGTCCCATGAATAGTTTAATTTTACCGGCGAGATAATTTCGATCATAAGGGGCAACAAATATGTCCTCAACCGTCGCTCCGTATGTGCGTTCTTCAGCATCTGTTAACGTGCGATTAGACAAAAGGAAACTTTTACCCTCGAGCTTGCATTCGTTTTCAGCTAATTTTCGATGAAACTCTTGTGTCAAAAGAACGATATTGACAGTTTTAGGCCATCGAGAAACCGACTTTAAATAATTAATTTTTTCTTCCGTCGTTAACTCGTTAAGCCCAATTTGAAGGCAACTCACGCCATCAGAGGTTTGAACTTTTTCTTTTTGCGTCACTTTCACGAATTTTTTTTGATTTTGAATTTCAAAGCAAATCGTCTGAGGGTGAATCATTGGATCTGTGGCGCGAAGAATGCTTTGCCAATCCGCTTTTGATTCAGGCGCGATGCAACCACCAAAATCTATTTTTTTAAGCTGCTCAATGCTTAGCCCAAAAATTTTATCGCCTTCTTTAAGCGCAGGCTCACTCCCAATCACAACATGTCCTGGATTATCAAAGTTGAGTTTAAACCCAGTTTCCTGTGGTAGGTTCTTTTGTGTTACCGACGGGTGAGTCGCCGGATTGTAATCTGCATAAAACTGTTCCCACGAGCTGTACTCGACAACTTTTGCACCAACAAAATTTCGCAGTAAACTCTCGCCTAGATTTTGTTTTTTTTCGTCTAACACAACCATATTCAATCCGTTTGGATTTGGTCGAATTGGCGCATTGTTCCAGTTATGAGAAGCTAAGTTTTCAGCTTTTAAAGTGGCTACAGTTTTTCGAAGATCTTTAATTTGATCTGTCTCAAGAGCGAAAAAATTAAGTGTAACCTGAAACTGTTCTTTGATCAGCGGATGAGGTTCGCAACGTACACATTTCGCCATTACACTACGAGTTTTCCCTGATACAAACTCTTTTGCGTAATATTTAGAAATCGTACCAACTTCGATAGGTTTATCGCTAAAAGTGACAAATCCAACCTGAGAAATAACTTCCATTTTAATGTTTTTTAGCATTTCTATCGAGGCCTTCATCTTCATATTGTGCAGGTTGTTCTGTTCGGGCGGATGTCTACCATTAACTGCGTTAGTAAGATGCTGCTGCAAAATCATCAAATCAAAAGGTTTGAAAATAACATTACTGATGACGGGCTCTTCAGTCAGACTGATATCAAAATCCGGATCGTCAAAGGCGGTGATCACCATCGCTGTTGGTGCTTCCGCCGTGCATAGGCCCTTACGGGCAAATAATTGGTAGGTTTTTTTGAGCAAATTCATCGATTTGCTTCCCATCATTTCATCGCTTGAAATAACTAAAGCAAGTTGATCGTCATCGTTACTTGCCATAGGTTCTTTTGATTCCAAATAAGGCACTCCGCCTTGAGCTAATGCCTTATTTCCATCAGTGACCATCAAGGTGACCCATTTGGCGAAGGTTTCAAGCTCCTTAAAATAGCGTATTTGCATCTTAGGATCGATTTTATTCAATGCTTCGTGGATTTCCTTACGGAACTTTGCTTCTTTCTCTAAGACATACACGTACTTCATAGCGAAAATGTATCATATTTTACAGCGCCAGTAGAAGACACTTCTCAAACTTAGACTATAATCTAGCAACAATTTTTGTCGCTGGGGTAAAGGTTTATCGCCTTAAATTAATACGCTTCATTTTGATCCGAAAAAAAAATTATTTTGTTTAGTCAATTCACGTTGTTATCGTTGCGTTTCAAAATGAAACATGGTCTGCGACTTGCTCTGTATCAAGGCAGAGGTTGCAAATGAAAAATACAAATGTGTATCTTAAAGTTTTATTGTTAGTTGTTTCGACCGCATTACTTTCTTCTTGCGGAAGCAACACACAGCCCAATAACAGTTCAGATTTCTCGAGTCGTATCGGCAACAGTGCTGATCCATTGAATCCGAATGATCTTACAAGACCTTTAGCTTATTGCAATTCGGCATCAAATTCTCTGATTGAAGTGGTGACTTCGGTCTACAAGAGCGGCGATACCGTGGTGAACTCTTTTATTAATCTGAAACTGACAAAAGTTCCGGCTTATTTTTCACAAAGCCAAAACTACATTCAGTTCTGGAAATGGCAAGCCAATCCTGCAGGCCAGACCGACATGGGCGCAAAACCACTTCGCTTTCAACTGGTCAACATTGCTACAGGTGAACCCGTAACGACAGCAAAGACTTCTTTGTATTGGAATGATTTACAAGCAGCTGCCCAAGCCCTAAGCGTGAACACACCAGCTGATTTGTTTAAAAAAACCAGAATCGTCATCGATCTAGAAGATCCCTATGCTGACTATGATGTTGTGCGCACTGTTTATTACAACATGGATAATTCAAAAGTAAGCGAGCTCGACAGTCTGATCCCGATTTTTGATGCTGATCCAACTCGCTATGCCGTTGAACCAAAGAGCGGCGGAGTTCGCGCTCCGATATTGCAAGCGCTTCATCCTTTCAAATCAGCAGTGGGATTGGGATGGACGGCAACTTACTTCCAAACAAAAGCCAACGAGTTTTGCACACCAATGAATTCGACTCAATAAATCAGTGACTTGATTCCTGCGAGATTTCTTCGGCCTGAAGATTCTCGCCCTGCCGATAACGATCCACCAGGGATTCATCGTTGGTAGGAAATGAAAACAATAAGGCATGAACATTTGAATTGGAATCTTCCTGAGTAACGGCAACGTAATAAAGCCCTTTTACTTCGTGATCTGGAAACTCCTTAATAAAGCTCACCAGAATATTTCCATCCATATCATTTTTACGCCAAATTTCATCGGCATTTTCAATGGTATCTTCACGAAGATCTTGAAATTCTTTAAATCGCGCCTGAGGAATATCTTTTTCAGATCGCAGTTTTAAGGTTGAAAGATACAATCCAATCGCCAAAGGATCGCCATCGACAAGAGCGTCTCCCTCGACAGC
>ERZ1292630.2942-Hain-H41-02um-R3-2942-length-15374-cov-7_pt1 | contig 15374 bp, 10 predicted proteins | sample MGYA00564408_ERZ1292630 | MGnify/ENA primary metagenome ERZ1292630 (study PRJEB36523, sample SAMEA6512641) | groundwater metagenome | collected 2019-01-08 | study: AquaDiva: Metagenomics assemblies of 32 groundwater samples | reverse complement strand
TGTCGCTGCGAGGTGGGCACCACCACCGCCCTTCACGTGCGACCCTCCTCTGCGCCCCCACGACGACTCCATCGAGCGATGGTGGCGCCGCGTTCCTCCGCCGCCGCTTGGCGTCGACGATGGCGTCCACCGTCCGGTTTCACGCAACAACAACCGCCACCACCGATGCGGCGAGTGCGGCCTCGACGAAGATGATGGGGTTATCCCCCGCGCAATTGACGGCGCTGCGCAATGACGTTGCGTCACGAATCCCAGCGCAAGGTGTGACGGAAGCGGCGTTCCTGGCGTTGGTGAAGAGTTACGTGCCTGCGATTGCGCTGCTCCCTCCGTTTACCTCAGCGTCGGCGCCAGAAAGAACGCCGCCTTCACTCACCGATTTTCTCACTGAAAACTGTGCCGATATCTTCGCCGTCGTCTCCTTGCCATCCAGCCAACGTGATGACGGCGGAGAGGAGAAACATCCGCCCGCCGCAACAGGGGATGGAAAGAGTGGCCTGGTGGTGATGATCAAGCCGATGAATCCGCGAATTGGAGGGTTCGCCGCGTCATTGGACGTGGGGTCGAATGGGTCCGTATCCTCCACCGATGCGTCCAGTGGGATCGCCGAGGTCGAGACGGCCATGCACAGCGCGCTGTCGGCGTTTCGCAGGCACGGGCATCGCGGCTCTGGCGAGACGTCAGCGTGCCGGGCGGCCGGTGACAGGCGGGAGTGGGTCGATCTGGAGGACGTGCTTTCGCACGCAGCGGCCAACTCGCCGGGGCATGGCGTCGCTACCGCCGGCTCAAGCCGAGCGGCGATCCTAAGTAAGTATTTGTCCACCGCGGATGTGTCGGCGCTGGACGCGCTTAAGGGCGTGTTAGAGTGGGAGCCCCGAGTCATCTTGAAGCCAAAGCGCCCGCAACGCACCGCCACGGTGTTCATCCAAGCCGATGGCCTTCTCTTCGGAGAAGTTATCGAAACGTTGGATCGGCTACGTGTGTCGACGTCGGAGTCGAGCGTCTCGGTCATGCGTCAAGCCACCACCCCTGCGCTGGCCGTTGCCGCACGTGCTGCGTCGGCCGAAGCGGTCAAGAAAGCATCGACCGCGGCTACCCAGGAAATTGCGAAGTCGCTGCAGGACCTTGCTCGTATCGCTCATCAGCAGGCGACCCTCTTCGACAGAATGGTGACCATCGACCGCATCGCACCCTACGGCGTGCCAACGTACGCCGTCGTGGAACTGGAAGCGAAGGCGTTTAAGCAGTCGCAGTCTCTAGTGCTGAATGACGTGGTCTACGTTTGCGCCGACGCGGACCTGCCGATGTTTGCCAATTACGTGGCGCGATGCACGCCCTTTTCCGATGCCGAGGTGGTGGTGGCATCGCCGCAGCGCGACGTCCTGGTGTCCACGTGGAGGCCGGTAACACCGTGACGCCGGAAGGGGTCGCCGCAGCGGGACGTCCTGGTGTCCACGTGGAGGCCGGTAACACCGTGAAGCCGGAAGGGGTAGCCGCGGTCCGTTTGTGTTCCTCCCGCCAGACCCGGAGGGAAGGGCACTAACGTTGCTCTATTCATTTTGCGTTGTTTTCGTTCCTTCCGCCGCCCTCCTCACGGAGATTCCTTCAGAGGAGTACACGATGGTCTTTGCGGTCCGGCTCTTGGCGAGTTCCCCTTTTCGCTTCGCTGCAAGGTGGCCGACCCTGTGTGCCACCGTATCCCCGTTCGTCTCCAGGTTCCAAGAAGGTCGCCTCCGGGGCGACGGCGAGTTCGGATGTGCCTCGTTATCGTCTCGGCGGCATTTTGCCGACGCGGGTGGGTTCGATGATCCCAACTTTGAGAAGTACAACGAAATCGACAACGCGTCGCTCAGCCGAGTTCAGCCTCTCAGAACGTCCAACACCGACGAGTGGATCGCAACGGAAAAAGTCCATGGCGCCAATTTCGGTATCTACGTACTCAACAAGGGTGCTCAAGTGCGGTTCGCCAAGCGCACGACCATCATGCCTGAGACCGAACCATTCTTCGGATACCAGTGCATTGCCCCGCAGCTGAAGGAGCAGGCGCTAAAAATCAGGGAGCTCGTGATGCAGGATGTGAAGCAGGACCCGGATACCATTATTATTTACGGTGAGCTGTTCGGCGGGAAGTATCTGCATCCGGAGGTTCCGAGAAGTTCGCAAAGTTATACCCTTCGGGGTGCCACGCGTGGCGTGTCCTCCGTGCAGAAGGAGCCGTTTCCCCAGTACACACCCAACTTAGCCTTCTACGCCTACGACATCAAATACAAGGTCTTGGCGGACGGTGCCATGCGTACCATGACGTTCGACGAAGCCACCAACGTGTTCAAGCGGATCCCGGGCCTTCTTTATCAGCGCGCCATAGTACGCGGTCACATCGACAAGTGCCTCGCGTTTAATGTCGAGACGTTCCTCACGACGGTGCCTCAGTGGTTAGGATTGTCCGAGTACTACATGAAGCACAACAAGGCCGAGGGCGTCGTGATCCGCCACGCGAAGCGGGGGCTGCCAGAGATGGAGGCGAGAACGACCATGCTCAAAATCAAGTGCACCGCCTTTCAAGAAATGAAGGCCGATCGAACTCAAATGACCGCGCCACGCGCCGCGAAGGATCCCATGCTGGACGTACGGATGTTGGCCATTCAACGGGTTGGTCCGCAACTCGCGGCGATGGACAGCGTGTTGCCCACACCGGAACTGGTGGAGCACTGCCAAAAGCTGTCGGACCACATTTGTGACAGCCGATTGAGTGGCTTATTGTCGAAGCTTGGCACCGACGGGCTCGTGACGGGGGCGCTCACGCAAAAGCGGCTCGCTCATATGCTGGCACAGGACGCGTTGAAAGACTTCCTGAAGGAAGCGCCGCCCACGGTGATTAATGCCCCAGTGGTCATCCGGCGGGAGTTTGCCCGGTACCTCTTGACCGAGGCGCGCCGTTTCGTTGCGGCGGGTTGGAAGGCCTTGTTGGAAAACGCGGCGCCGCTGGCCCCGGGCGGACGCCTCCCCGCGGTCGGGAGTGATGCCGCACCTGACGACGGTGCGGCGGCAGCCAGTGGTGCGGGGGTTCTTGGGACCAACTTTGCCTGAGCAATACGCACGCCGGATCCCCCTGCGTGTTTTTTTTTGGCGTGAGGCACATCAATCAGCCACCATGATTCTCGCTTGGAGTGTCACGCCGCGTGTGGCTTTGTGTGTCGACAGAGGGTCCCACTAGGGTTCGTCGCCTGAGGTTCGCCGCTCTCTTTATCCTCCTCCTTCTACACCTCTCCCCTCTCGTTCTCCCCACCCATAAATGCGGCGCGCATTGGGGGTGGGATCATCATGGTTCGGTTCCGATCGGCGACGAGTCGCCGCCGCCGGGGAGGCGTCCGTCCGGCGGACGCTGCGGTGGTCCATCCGGACGATCAGGAAGGTGGCGATGGTGTGGCCGCACGGCGGCTGTGCCACGGCGGCGTGTACTGGGTACCGCACGAGCGGATGGATCATTTTCTGGCATGGATGTGCCCGCTGGGCTGGACGATGGACCACCGCGTGGCCGAAAACTGCGTTCAGATCCATTGCTCGCCTCCGTGGCCTCCGTCACTCGCTAGTCGGAAGGGAAGTGGACCAACACCACCACCTCGCGACGCAGTCGCCGGTGGCAGTGGGGCGGCACACGACGCGACGTCGGTGAGGCCATCGTCGTCCCCCCCAGTCGTCGTGTCGGTGCATGGGCTCGTCATCAGCAGCTTCGCATACCGCGACAAAATCAAAGTGACGGATGAAATCGCGCTGCTGCGCACCTTTATCGCGCAGTTCTCCAGGAGCGTAGGGAACAGCGTCACCGTCGTCGCGACGTCATGGAGCGATCCCAGTCTAAGCATGGCCAATGGCGTGAATCCGGCCGGGCAAGAACGTTGCCGCCGCGTGTGCGAAATCGCGGGAGGGGCGAGTGCTGTTTGCGAGGTGACCTTCAAGCCCCCGCGGTGTGCGGTGACGGCCAAGGGACTCTGTCGAGCGTTTTACCACAGCAACAAACGGTTCCACAGCGTGGTGACCTTTGCGGTTCCCGAGGATGAGTACGCCGCGGTGTCTGATTTGGTCGTTTTTGGCGTCGGTCGGGTCACTGAGCATCGTGACGCCAACAGCACCTTATAGGTTTAGCTGAACCCTCGAAGGTTGTGGAATCTCAATGCCCCGGCGGAACGGTAGGAAGGCAAGTCGGTCTTGTGGGAGGTAATATTAGGTCTAATCTCAGTGGCTCGCTCGCGCATCTCCCCCTCATTCATTCGAATAATAATGTCATCTCCGCACGATGTGGCGGAAGATCCCTATACTCATCGGCGGCGGCGACCTGACGCCGAGGCGGAGGGCGTCAACGGCGATGACGACGCGGCAGGTGAGAGCGACGACGGGGAGGATGCGGCACCCGCAGAAGATGGCATCGAGGCGCTAACGAATACGATGGATGCCAATCGCTCAACCATCACCGTCCCTTCTTGTTCCGCCTTCAGCAGCGGGACGCCCGCCGCCATCAAAATGGCCGAGTTCACGAATTCCCACCTGCTGAAGATCAACACCATGGATCAGTACTCTACCGCGACGGCCCTGAAAAAGCAAATCGCCAAAGCTTTGTTTCACAACCGATCCGCCGCGGCGGCCGTCGACACGTCGTCGTCTTCGGACACCACGAACGCCATCAACACCACCGAGGCGGCAATAGCGGCAAACGCCGCGTCATCGCTGCCCGGCTTGCTCCGGGTAGGAAAGAACCCAAAGAACATTTACGCTTTTTTTGCCTTCGACACGGACGCTAACCGAGCGTCGGCCGAGTCGTTCCTCACGACGCACCTCAAAACACGGTCACGGCCGTGGGTGGCCTGCAAGGTGACACCGAGCGACTTGTCGCAAACGCACCGACTTGGCAACAAACGTGAACGTGTCGACGTCACGCCACTGCAAGGGCAGCCAGGGGGGCAACAAGGATTGGATGGACAAGGCGGGGCGGCGGCGGCTGGTGCGGGAGGTGGAACAAGTGTGTGCCCGTGGAGGGGCGTGTCGTACGAGGAGCAGATCCGCCGAAAGGCCGAGCACTGCCGTGGCGTGGTGAAATCCCTCGCGGCCGCGCGGCCGGGTCTCCCCTCCGCTGTCGTCGACGGCACTCTCATGACTCACGTCGTTCGCAGTCCGGTCGTTGACGGGTATCGCAATAACGTCAATTTGACCTGCGGGTATGATAAAACGGGTGCTCCGACGGTCGGCTTTCTCGTCGGTGCGTGCCTTGATGGTCACGACGCGGTTGACGGCGACGTCGCCTCGATTCCCACGTGTCATCCTCTGGTCTCTGCGATCGTGGACCGCTTCATGACGCAGGTGTTTCGGCCATTGCTCGCACAATGCGCGGCCGCCACCATGTACCGCAAGGCCGCCCATGCTGGTTTTTGGCGGCGGTTGCATATTCGTCATTCGAGCGAGTTGGAAGTCATGATCGATGTCGAAGTGCATGGCGTAGTGGCGCCGCCGGACCCAGAACAGCCGTCATTTTCCTTCTCCGAGATGCTCCAACGCGCGACGGCGTTGCTGACCCACGCGTTTCAAAACGTGGACGTCGCGTTTCACCCAGTCGCCTCGGATGCCGAGGGATCGCTGGAGACCGCATCCGCCTCGGCACTACCCGCCTGTGCAAAGATGCAGGATACAACGAAAACGTGCCGGGTCGTGTCCATGCAGTGTCACGAGTACAGTGGCACAAACAACTCGGCACCGAACGATCTCGCGCGGCAGATTATCTTCGGCACGTCCACCTTAAAGGAGTCCGTCTTTGGGATTGCGTTTGAGCTCTCACCAACGGCTTTTTTCCAGGTCAACCGGGAGGGCCTGATCGCCATGCTGAACGAGTTGTCCCGCCTCACGCCCGAGTTGAGCGCGGCGACCTCCAAGTCCTCGGGGCCCACGCTCCTGCTGGATATCTGTTGCGGCACGGGCACGCTAGGACTGTGCCTCGCCGCCGGCGTCGATCACGTCGTGGGCGTGGAGATGGTCGCCGATGCCGTTCACAACGCAATCATCAACGCCAAGCGTAACGGGCAAAGCGACAAAACGACATACGTTTGCGGTCGCGTGGAGAAAGTGTTTCAAGGGTCACTCCTGCCGCGCATTCGGGCTCACGCAGGTCCGATCATCGCCCTTCTGGACCCCCCGCGAACCGGCGTTCACGCGAACGTCCTGCGCGCCCTCCGAGCGGAAGCGGCGATCGACACGCTCATCTACATATCATGTGATCAGAAAGCGTTGGTGCACGACGGAACGCTGTTGATGAAGCCCTCCAGTCACAACTTTCCTGGAGAACCGTTTGACCTTGACGCTGCGATCGGGGTCGACTTGTTCCCACACACACCACACGTTGAGATGGTGGCCGTGTTTCGCCGGACGGCCCAGCGACAGGCGGCTGGGCACGCCAGGGAATCGCTGGCGGCAGCCTCAGCCCCTGCCGCCTGACGACGCCCATCTCAGTCACGCTTCCGGGTTAACAAAAAAATAGGCAAGCCCCACACGATGCTCGGTGACCTGCTGCCAGAGTTCACCGGGCCCGTAGGCGTCACCCCCTTAGCACCCTTACCTTCCTGTTGTTTCTGTTTGTTAGCCGTTCTTCACAGGTGGCGAGTGATCTGTCGACCTGGAGCGCGGTTTGAAAAGCGAGTGCAACGGCACACCCCTTCAGTTATTTTCTCCCTCTTTTCGACCATCAGCAGCGACGCACCGAGGTCCGGCAAAAAGTCGACCCCCCTACATCGTTAGCTGCTGCGCTCCCGGAAAAAAAGACCAACAGAGACAACAAACCGGCTCCAGGTACTGCAAGAAGAAGCGACCAAAAAAGCTTTCTTTGCAACCACTCGCCATTGTCCCCGTTCCGGTCAGTTTTTTGGCGACTCCTTGCAACTTTCTCTTTCGCAAACGACAAAGACTCAGTGACGTCTGTTTGCTGCAAGAAGGCACGCGTCGCAATCGTATCTGACTCCGACCACAGCCACCGCCACTCTCTCTCCAGCGACCAGGGAAGGAAAGGTAGGCTCATCATCGGGTTCGGCCTTAACAACCTTATTTATTTTCGCACGGCTAGTTAGTTGCCCGCGTCGTTCCAACTGAGGAAAGCGAGTGCTTCGTTGATCAAAAAATCTTCGACCCCTAACGATTTTCCTCTTGACGCGGTAGTAGCTCAGCAGCGTTTTAACAGACAAGGCACGACGAGTACTTCTGACAGTGTGAGTAAAACAACGGTTCATCAAAGCCTTTGCTGCGCTCTCCTCTCGTTTGAATCTTCGATCGTCCGTGTAGTCGTAAATTCATCGGCAAGCGGTTGTCCATCACTTGGAACAGTCGCAATATTCCGAAGAGCACTCTCGGACCGAGCACGCGATCGCTTTCACTAGGAGGTTTTCGTTTGTTCTTTTCAGTTCAGCGTGTGACCTGCGAAAGAGGGCGCCTCCCGTTCACCCCTTCCGTCAGCCGCGCAGCACCGTCTGGAATCCTCGTCATCGTACGCGACCCCCAGTGAGACGAGCACTCCGCGGCGGCACCCCAGTCCTTCCTAACAGTTTCCCTCGTGTCGCTTCAGTCGCAGTCGGAGTCGTTTTCCCCCTCTTGTTTCTTCGCGGCGGCATACTTCGACGCGTTTCTTCGAATTGAAAAGAGAAATTCCTATCTTCTCGTCGCCCGTCATGTCCGGAAAAAGTGGATGGGGCGCTGGAGGCAACTCGCTGCTCGATAAATTGCGCGCGGAAAAGAAGCCGGTCCCTGTGCCTGCGAAGGAACCTGTGCCCGCGGCGAAGGACGCGACACCGGCCGTGATCACCGCCGCCGCTGCGACTCCGGCCGCGGCGGACCCCAAGGTCTCCACGGTCCCCGCGGCGACGGCAACGACGTCTGCCACGGCGGTCGTCAAGGAAGCCGCCACCGCCGCGACGACCACTTCTTCCGCTCAGCCTGTCGCGGCAGCTCCTGCCGCGGCTAGCCCGGACACCACAGTGGCTGAATCCAAAGCGTCCACGACGGAGGCGTCGCCGCGCTCGAGCGCCACGCTCCCAGCTGCCGCGTCCGCGACGGGGGGCGGCGGATCCCCTTCGGCGTCATCAGCCGCCACGGTGGTCGCGACTCAGCCTAGTAGCCTCGGTTCCGTGCGCCCGCCGCCACCGGCCACTCGCGCCCCTCCAGCCTACGACGACCGCGAGGCCAACCACCACCACGAAGCCGCCGTGTTAGCCGTCTGCGAGGATCCCCCGAGTCCCGCCGGACCACTCTTACTGTGGGCGAACGCGGAGCTTCAGGCCTTGGTGCGCGAGGGCGAATTCACCTTTGTTGGCAAGCCCCCCGCGTCGATCGCGCCAACTGCCACCCCGGCGCTCGCGGTGCGCCCAGCTCTACCGCACACGCCCAAGGTGCCCTCGGTGCACCACCAAGCGCAGGCCGCGCCGGCGACGGCGATTCCGCCGCCCTTGGCCCCGGGCATCAACGGCGGCGGCGGCGGCCTGGTCGGCGGAAAGGGAGGCCTTCCCGGTGCCGGCGGCCCATCCCGTCCCAACACATTCAACGCCCATGCACAGTCCTACACGCCAGGGGTAGGGGGAGGCAACAACCTGGGGATGGCCGGCCTGCCGTCCGGGATGCAAGGGCCCTCGTTCTCGTACGCGGGCATGGCCTTACCCGGCGGCGCGCAGCCCAGGGGCCCTCCCGGCATGATGTACCCCCCCACCACGTGGCCCGGTTCGTACGGTAGTGCGCCCGGGTCCATCACGTCCATGGGGGGGGCCCAGGCTCGCCACGACGGCGGCGGTTTTGCCAGCATGGGGTATCCGCCGCCGGCGCAGCCGCACCCGTATGACGCTCTAGGAGGGGGCTACCAGCCAGGCCGCGGCGGCTTCATGCCCAACGGACCCGGACGCACCCCCACGCCGGGGACTGGAATGCCGATGCCAATGCCGAACCCTTCGGCCCCGCGTGGGGGACTGCCACCCGCCATGCCCAACTGGCAAGGGCCGCAGTACGGCCGAGGAGGCATGCCGCCAATGGGTGGGCCAGGTGGCATGTACGCGCAGCCCCCGTTCAACATGTCGCACGCCTTTATGCAGCAACCGTACCGCGGTTATCCGCAGGGAAGTCACTTGCACGGTGGAGGTAGTGGCGTGCCGCATGCCGGTGGCGGTGGGTTCTCGCACCATGCGCCCTCGGCGGCCGTCTCAGTGGGTGCTCGTGCCCCTGTGCCACCCAGTGCGGCTCAGCCGCATCAGCAGGATTGGGCCACGATGGACAGCTCCAAGCCATAGTGATCCCCCTTCCTTCCCCCCCGCCTCGCGGTTTTCGTTTCTTTTTCTTTAGTTCTCTTTTCTTTTCTCCCCCCTCCCTCCTCTTTGGTGGTGTTTCCTGTGACGCGCGATCCCCCCCCAGCGCTCAACAGAAAGGGACTGTACGCCCGTCGCTTCGCGATTCCTTCATGGATGTGGCAGCTGATGAACGCTTTCGATGGGTCGGTCGACACAACCTACCGTCTTTTCTTTCCTCCCTTCCGCTTTCATTTTTCCTCTCTGCGTTCTTTTTCTTCTTGGGGTCCCTCGGTGTGGGTGTATGGCATGGCAGGACGGGACCCCTCTCCTTTTTTTTTCTGACAAGGTAACTTAACCACAGAGAACACAACCGACTATGGAGCGAGGCACATCGAGGGAACGGAGAAAACGTCGGTGCTTTTTTTTTGGACGTGCGAAATCTCGATGTATTTGACACCGCTTGCGACGGCGACGCCTCGAAGCGTGCTGTTCCCCCCTCCATCCCATCTCGACCGCTTTCCCTTTGGCGTGACTGACGAGAAAGAGGGAGAAAGGGAAAGGAGGAAGGCCGTGTGCAATCGAATCCAATCAACTCTCGCAACCGTTCTCTCCCCTCGTCGTCCTTCAACCAGGTGGAGAGCCCCGACGGTCGATGTTGTGTGTGTGTGTGTGTGTGTGTCCGGAGGGAGAGATGAGGGGAGACGGGGGGATGAGGAACGCCGCGATTCCTATTTTTTTTTCGGTGAGATGCAAACGAGGAGGGGAGAGAACCTTGGACAATTCAATCGCGACGGAAAACGAACTCTCGCTTTCGCGCTTGTCGGCCTCAATCTGCTCCCCTATCGTCGCAGGAGTCCCCCCCGGACGAATCACTCTTCCGGTTTCTTCTTTCGTCCCTGTCGTCTGTTTCGCCTCCACATGACCGCTTTGCTCACTTCTTAGTTGTTGTTAATTATTAATTTTCAAGAAGCAACGGGTCTTGATTACCGTTCTGCAAAAAAGTCAGAAACGCAGTATGCAGAGGGTTTTCGGGCACCAGCTGCTGCGCGTGGTGCATGGGTCATCTGCCGCTTCCCGGATGACCGTCTCGCGCCGGACGGCTGGAACGGCGAGCGCGGCAGCAGGGACGGGCAGCGGAGCCAGCGATCCGCTCAACTGGCGCGCTTGGAGCGCCGGCACGAAGGGAGCCCTCGGCGTCGCCTTCGTGCTCGCGGCGCTGGCCGAAGGCACAGCATGGAAGACGTATTTTTCCCGAAGACGTCGTCGTGATGGATCGGAGGGCTGGATCGAAAGACAGATTTTCACGAATCACGGCCAGTGAAAAGGGGGGGGGGCTGTCACGCGCACCAATACACGTGAACTGTGTGCACCGTACATCACCTGCTCAAAAAATACATCTCTCTGCAACGATCGACACGCGGCGATCGTCGTTGTTGTGGTTCAATTGCATATGACGTCCTCCCCCTCGACGGGCACACAATGAGAAACGATCGTAAATGATGATGCCTCCGCTTGCTTTGTGTTTTTGCTCGTCCCGTGTCCACGTTTTCAGTTCGGCGCGAAAACGATACTCGGCGCACCTCAGAGTCGGCACCGACTTTCGACACTCCATCCAAATGTCGCTGACAGGAGAAGAGTTGTTCACGAAAGCGGAGGGGAAAATCAATCGGATCCTCTTCAACGACCACGAGGCGGCGTATGAGTACTTCATCAAGGCCGGTGGTGTGTTCAAGAGCGAGCGGAACTGGCTCCGCGCCGGGGACGCCTTCATGCGCGCGGGCGACATGTCCATGAAACTGAAAAACGCGGGCGATGCCGCGCAATCCTACACGGAATCGGCGAACGCGTACAAAAAGGTGGACATCTCAAAGGCGCAGTCTGTGATGCAGCAGGCCATTCAGCTGAACCTTGAAAACAACAGGTTGAGCGGGGCGGCCAAGTTGCTGAAGGAGTGGGCGGAGGCGCTCGAGCTCGACGGTCGCTCGGACGACGCCGTCGCGGCGTACACGAGGGCGAGGCAATATTTCGAGGCCGAGGATCAACCGCAGGCTTCCAACGCCTGCACACTCAAAATTGCGAAACTCAACGTCGACTTGAAGAAGTACGTCTTAGCAGCAAAGGAGTACGAGACGGTTGCTTTTCGTTACACTGAAGGACCGCTGAAGCACCAAGCGCGAGAGTCTTTTTTCAAGGCATTCCTTTGCCGCGCAGCGCTCGTCAAGCCGGACAACGCAACGGAAACCGTCGCCGCAGCGCGCGAGGCCTTGTCGACGTACTGCGTCGCCGATCTTCATTTTCCCCGGAGCCGGGAAGAGGAAGTGTGCAATTTGCTTCTCGAGGCGCTCGATGAGAGCGACGAGGACAAGTACCAGGAGGCCCTCGGCATCATGCACGAGCTGCGTATGATTGACGACGTCAAGGTCAGCATCATGACGGACATCGGAGGGTCATTCAGCAGTACCAACTAACACACTCTCTCACAGCTCCGTGAATCCGGGGTATGGAGGAAGGAAGGGGAAAAAAAAGAGGGGGAGTTCGAAAAACGGGAAGATCGCCCGAGGCAAGTGAGAGGGAGCCCCTCAGTCAAAGAACAGAAAGCGCCTCCACACGCCGTTAGGTGTCCCCTCCCCTATGTTGATGTTGCGGCTAGAAAAGTGACAACGTCGACTTCTCCTTTTCTCTTTGTTCTCAGAAGCTGTTCTGCCGAACGCGTGGCGCGTACTACGACTAGTCTCCATCTGCTTTTGCACCTCTCTCTACTTGGATGCGCGAGCGCTCGTGACGACGAACCTCACGGATGCGACAAGATACCGGGTTGGTTTTTTTTTGCTGTTCCCCGGTCTACAGGTCTGTATAGTTGTCTTCACGTTTCTTTTCTCGCTTCGTCTTTCTCGCATTCGCTCTCGCTCTCCGATTTCCGAGGGGTTGCACAGCGAGAGAGAAGGTCGACGAGCAACAGCGCAATTCATGTCGACCTCCTCGGCCCGCGTTGCCGCCGCGTCCTTGCACGCAAGCGTCGTCGCGTACGTCAACGACCCGCCAAAGACCGTGGAAGGGGCCAATGTGTGCATCGGGGCACTCATCGCGCTCATCGCGGAATACGGTGGCGGCCTTCTTGATCGACCGATGCAGCCGCCGTGCTACCCATCCCCGCTGGACCCCGTGAAATTACTGGGGAGCCTGTTGACCAGCATGGCGAAAAGCGGAGGCGCCGCGGGGCGCTTGGCAGTTTGCATCCTTGTGGAGGTCGCGCAGGAGGTGGATCCTGTGTTCGGCATCGTCGTGACCAACCATGCAGCGTTGGGCATGGGTCAACAGGCCGCCGCCACAGAGGCCACGACAGCAGGCGGTTTTCCTCCGTTTCCTTCCTCGCCGCTCCAGGACGACTACTGCGCGCTAATGTGCCGTATGGCGGTTGTGGTGCTGGGCAGCCAGGAGCTGCTGTCCTTGATCCTCGTCAACAGCCTCGCACCACCGTGTGACGGCGGAGGGGCGGCGGCGACCGGCGCCACCCACGGCAAGGAGGACGAAGAAGGATGTCAACACCTACGAGAGGGCGACGAGGATGATCCTATTGTTGGCGCGTCGGCGTTGACGTTATGGTTTGAACGACTTCCGAGTTGGTTCGAACGGCTAATGGTTCCGAGCATCGTCGTCGAAAAAGAAGGGGACGCCTTCGGTGCGGACAGGGAAGCGGGTCGAGTTGGCCGCAGCGCCAAAGGGCAAGGGCTGCTCCTCGACGACACGACGAAAATGTCCACGGCAACTGACTATGGAAAGCTGCGGCCTCTCGCGGCGAGTGGTATCGATGCGGTCGTGAAGCTCATTTGCAACGTGCTGGCTCTGGCACAAGCGCGCTGCCGCCGGGGAGCGCGCCGCCCGGCGGTCCCCGTAGCGAACCGCGCCTCCTCTGTCCTGAACGACGGCAATAATGAAATGGAAGAGGATATTCACGACGACCGCAGCACGCTGCGTGAAGGGGCAGCGCTCGTTGGGGTGTGGTGCGAAGCGATAAGTGCCATCTTACCGCCGCCGCATCTCGTTTGTCTGTTGTCGCCGGCCAAATTTTGCATGGCCGTCGCGGATGGGACCCATCTTAGTGAGGGGGGTTGTCGAGGCGCCCCTCCCGCGTTTCAGTCACCTCTTCAGACCAGCTTGCGCACGACCACCATCGCGGTGATTAACGATTATATCGGGAAGCATCGGCTCGCCGGCAACCGCCTGTTACAAACCGTTTTTTCACCGCACGGTCTCGGTGCGTCTCCCGCGCCGAATACACCGACGATCGGGCTACTTTCTGCGGCACCTGCCGCACCTCCTCAGACAGGTCGCGACGAGAAGCAGTGGGAGTCTCTATTCGGCTTCGGTGACAGCGCGGCCGGTCGTTGGGTGCCTTGGTGCGACGCCCTTCCCCGGCTGATGCACGTGGCCTCTAGCATTGGCGACGACGGCGATGGCGACGACAACGACCACGTAGCCCGGCGGCCAAATGTCGCAGACGGGGAGGAGGTTCGCGCGCTGCGATCGTGGCTGTCGTTCACAGTTCGCATGTTAACAGCGACAGCGACCGACACCGCCGTTCCTTCGTCCGCACCGACTCTATCGCACGTGATGAGATGGCTGCTGGTGCCGAATACCCCTATCGGCCCAGCTGTCGCAGCGTCTCCGCTGGTGCGTTCATCGCTGATGCCGAAACCTGACAATTCCGCTCCGCCAAATGCGACGGCGGCTTACACAACGTCGTGCTTCGCATCGCTGATCAGCCTTGCGTCCGTGGCCCTTGCGCACGAGCGGTATCGTGAGTGCCTCGACATTAGCCACGTGCTGCTGCTAACCTGTGAGGGAACGATCCGCGAGGAGTCGGGTGGGGGGTCGTCGCGGAGCCGGACGCTGCGCGCCATGCTGTGGCTTTTGCGCGGCCTCTGCAATATACAGTTCACCATCGGAAAATGCGCATCAACATCGCCGCTGCGGCCGCAGCTCCCCGATGGTGCACCATCATCGTTGTCGCCGTTGGAGCAACTCGTTTTCCAGCTCCTGTGTCTCCTTGTGGCCAATGGCGGTGACGAACAAGTCACACATAAGGATGATGGCAAGGAGCGGCAACAAGGGGTCTTGATGCGGCTCATCGACGACATTGATCGCACGATTCACGTGGTGGCGTCTCTCGTCGACGACGACGACAAGAGTGAGCGGACCCAGCGAGGTGCGTCCTCGTCCTCCGCTCTCGCGGTGGAGGCGTTCCCCACTGTCAAAGTGCTCGAAACGATCGCGTTACTCAGCCGCGTGATGGTTGCGACGTGCGCGGCGGTCGTCGATGCCTCGGTCATGGAAAGGCGTCATGGGGATGGGGGCCGTCTCGCGATCGCCAGATGGTCGATCGCCGCGCTATCGCCCGTCTGGTACGACTACATGGTGGACAAACCTCTGCGGTTCGCCGCCCCCGTGTCAAGCCTGTTCCAGGTGTCGCTGCTGCACACCGCTGGCTGTCTGCTGGTGAGCGCCGCTGCTAGCGTGTGCCGGCCCCTCCTTGACACATGGCTGTGGCTCACTCCCAAAGCTGCGCCTCCGGCCGGCGGCGAAGGGGGCCGACCGGTGATCAGCTTTGATCCCCTTCGTCAGACGACTCGACAGGCCGCGAACATGGCGCGATACCTCCTGACGCTCGCCCTGAACTCCCCGGCAACCGCAAACCCCTCACGGATGCGGGACAGTCTCTTGTGCCTCGCCGCCTGCCGACTTGCATGTGGGCCTGGCGGTGATAAAGGCTCATCATCCGAGACCGGCGATAACGACGATTGGTTGGCATCGGCCAGCGCGTTGCGGGACGCATTGTCGTCGCAGCGGCGGGCAACGGCAGCTGGCGGTGAATGTCGCAGCCGTGTTTTGTTGCACCGCTCGCTTCGGCACGTGCTGTGTCGTTGGCATGGCGACCGCGTTGGTGGGACGCTATGGCGCGCCGTGGCGACTGGCGCCCGCGAACAAGAGAGGACGCACTGCCTTCTGGTCGAATCCAGCGCGGCGCGCGCGAATCTGTGGGATGGAGCACCATCCGCGCGCAGTCCTTCGCGGGCGGTATTA
>ERZ1292630.2941-Hain-H41-02um-R3-2941-length-15379-cov-3_pt1 | contig 15379 bp, 16 predicted proteins | sample MGYA00564408_ERZ1292630 | MGnify/ENA primary metagenome ERZ1292630 (study PRJEB36523, sample SAMEA6512641) | groundwater metagenome | collected 2019-01-08 | study: AquaDiva: Metagenomics assemblies of 32 groundwater samples | reverse complement strand
AAGAACGATCCGCATCTCCATCAAAAGCCACGCCAAAGTCAACTTTTTCTTCGATAACCTTTGCAACCAAATTTTCGATATGCGTAGAACCGCAATTATTATTGATGTTTTTCCCGTCAGGCTGATTGTGAATAGCAATAACTTCCGCGCCAAACCGTTCAAATAAATGAGTTGCAAGATTTGAAGCGGCTCCATTAGCACAATCAACGATTATTTTGAAATTTTGCAGAGAAAGATTCTTAAATTCACTGGCTAAATATTCTAAATAAGCGTCTTGATATCCTGTTACTTTTGAAGAACTAACTTCCGAATTTTGAATTTTTAATTTTAAATTTTGAATTTCAAAGATGTCTTTTTCAATCTCGCGTTCCGTCACTTCATCAAGTTTTTTACCTGTTGGCAAGAAAATCTTGATTCCGTTGTCGTGGAATGGATTGTGTGAAGCACTAATAACGATTCCGGCATCAAACCCAAAGTTTTTGGTTAAAAAAGCGACTCCCGGAGTTGTAATAACCTCAGCGGATTCACATTCTGCACCACCCGCAACTGCACCTGCGGAAAAGGCTTTTTCAATCCAATTCCCCGATTCGCGGGTGTCTCTACCGGTAATAAAACGCGGAGTTTTGTTGAGTTTTTCTTTATATTGCCGGGCTAAAGAAAATCCGACAATTTCAATTGTTTTGGCATCTAGCGGAAAAATTCCTGCTTCTCCGCGCATTCCATCTGTTCCAAATAATTTCTTCATAGAATTGAAAGTTTTAGAATGAAAAGCGGTAAAAGTTGAAAAGTCGGTTGGTTTTAGGTTGTTTGTCATAAAAATTTACACAATTAAAAGTAGATTACATTCCTAACCTTTTCACTTTTCCACATTTTCCCTTTTCCATATTCTTACTTATTTTGTATCCTAAATCTTTCGCTATAACAAATCCACTCAAACCATAAGCATTCCTTGTGGATACTATAAATTTTTCTCAAACATATTTGACAACCTTTTAGGTTTTGAGAGAATCTTTATACAGGCATAGCGATAATCGCCTTGCCGAAAACTCATCGCTTGAGTCTTCTCCTTCAGAAATTTATCTTTGAGGTTTTAATGACAAACAAATTTTTCTTGGGTTCGTTAATATTTGCATTTTCAACTTTAACCATTTTTGCACAAGGAGTTCTGCCTTCTCCAACTCCAACTCGTCCGCGTGTTATCGTAGTTGGCTCGGCTCCGGCATTTTCGCCAACTCCAACGCCGACTCCAAAGATAGTTGTTGTCACAAATAATTTGCCATCTCCGACCCCAACGCCATTTTCTACCCCAAAGCTAACTCCTTCGCCGACACCTTATTTCAGCACAACTCCAATTCCGACACCAACTCCGATTTATCCAAACAACGCTCCCGTTTTGAGCTTTAGACAATTGAAAAACAAAATCTCTGAAGCAAAAAGACTAATGCAAGGTCGTCCGATGCCGATTGCAATGACTGATAGCTTTTTGGCAACAGACGTTTTACGTGTAGCTTTTTACGATGCCAAAACTTCGCAAATTGATTCTGTTGTGCTAACTAAAACCGTCTTTTTAGCTAAAGATAATTTTATTCCAACCGTTTCAGCAAATGGAAAAAGTGTAGCCATCAAAATTATTCGGGCAAACGGTGTTAATACGCCGATTACAATTGTTGACGATAAAAATCAGGCGCATATTCCGCTTCTTGTTCAATATCCGATTGAACGAAATGGTTATTTATCGGAAATGGCATTCTATACTTCAACTCATCCCGGAGTTGTTACACCCGAAGTAATTAATGCGGGAAAATTCTATGTCCGCAATACGATTGATATTGCTCGTGCCAAACTTCAAGAAAAAGGAATTTACATTTCGCCACAGGTTACTGATATGGCGGAAAGATTGGCAACGGTTGAACACGTTGACCACGCCCGTTTTCGCAATGAATATCATCTGAATGTTTATAACGATATTTTCACGCTTTATGCGCTAAATGAGGGAGATACATATCGTTATGCAGTTAGCTCGGCGGGTGCAGGTGGAATGGTGCAAATGATTCCTTCAACCTATTCGATGGTTCGCAACCGCTATTACAATGTGGGGTTGATGCCTGATTTTGTTGCGGGTATGAGAAATCACGTTAATGCTTCTCAGGCAATGCTTCTCTATATGCAATGGACTTGGAGTGATTTAGTTTCAAATACAACTGTAGCAAATGCTCTCTCTAGCGGAATTGCCACGCCACAAGATTTAATGGCAGCAGGATATAATTCAAATCCTGCGCGTTTAGCAATTTACATCCGTCGCGGTGGTGCAAACTGGCGTTCACTTATTCCAAAAGAAACTAAGATTTATTTGCAGATTTATGCTTCGTTAGAACGAAATGTGCCGATGGCACCAAGGATTAAGTAAGAAATATTTGGAGGATTAACTCTTAAATTCGGATTGAATATCTGCCAGAGTTTTTCCGATTAAATTTTGACCGACGAAAAAATTATTTTGAGTTACTTCGAGAATAGCAAATTCGGGGAACTCATTTTTTTTGAATTCCTCCGCTGAATCATAAAAAATTCTGCCGATGATCAACCCGCGAATTTCTTTGCTCAAATACACATCAATTTCAATATCTTTTCCCTGATAAGAGTAAAAATAACGGTTGTAGCGAAGTTCGCTGGTTTTGTGCCTTTCAAGTTGTTCAAAAACTTTATATTCTGCCTCATTAAGACAAATCGTGGAAAAATTGTAAGCTGATAAATCGTTTTCATTGACAGGAAATTTCTGGTCGAGACTGTAAGTGTATTCTTTAGATTTTGGAGTGCGGATTTTTCGTAAACAAAGTCTTGTCTTCTCAAGATAATTGTCGAAAATTTGCAAATGCTCGCTGGCGCGGCTTAATGGTTTGGGTATTTTTTCTAATAAAAACGTCCGTTCAAAAGTTGTTTGATAACTTAAATCTTTCATAATTTTGTGTTTTCTACTGATTTGATTATAATTTTGAGTTTAATTTATCAAATCTGGAGAATACAATGCGTTATCAAATTTTATTTTTATTCATTTTTTTAAGTTTTCTTATCAATTGCGGCGGAACTACCGAAATACCGAATAACTCGCCAAACAGAACCAATACAACACTTCCGAATAAAGCAAACAACAATTCACCTTTAGGAACGAACAAAGTTGAATCGGTTAAGACAGGAGAAGCTCCAACCATTTCACCTGTCGTTCAAGGTTATTACGAAGCATTGAAAAAGAAAGACGAAGCCGGAGCAAAGAAATTTCTCTCAACAGCGGCTTTGAAATATTATGAGAATGAAGCAAAAACCGAAAAGAAAACCTGGTTTGCTTTCGTTTTAGAAGAAAATGATCCGGTTGATGAGAAGCGTGAAATTCAAAATGAAAAGATTGATGGTGAAAAAGCAGTTGCCGAGATGAAAGGAGGAAGTTTAGGAAAGTTTTCCCCGATAGCTTTCATCAAAGAAAATGGAGAATGGAAATTCGATTCGCCAACCGTAACTCACGGACTTTCCAACATTAAAAAGACAGAAACACTTTCAAATACTTCAAAGTAACTCATTGATTCTGTTAGGTTTATAAAATGGTAAAAAAATAGTTAAAAAAAACTTCATTTTTTTGCCATTTTTTTTTATTTTTCTCTTTACTTTTGCAAAATTTATGCTACTATCTGCAACTTGTTTGGGTGAGATTGTGAAATTTTGTCCAAACATAATTACAAACTCTTTGAGAGGTATAGACAAGAAAATGAAAATTAAAGTTTTAACATTAACAACAGTTGCATCTGTTGCTTTGGCATTATCAGCTTGCGGTGGAGAAGCACCAAAAACTAACACAACCAATGCGACCAATGCTACAAACGCCACTAAGCCTGCTAACACCACGAATTCAACCAATGCTACAAACAGCACCACCACGAATTCAACAAACACAGCAAATTCAGCTAACACAGGTAACAAAGCTGCTGACAATAAAGCCGCTGACAACAAAGCTGCTGACAATAAAGCCGCTGACAATAAAGCTGCAGAACCTAAAAAAGACCAATAATTCTTTTTTAGTCTGAAAACTTAAAAGCCGATCGGGTTAATAAAACTCGACCGGCTTTTGTAGTTTAAAATACTCTGCTAAATTTATTTTATGAAACTACGAATTCGCGGTAATTCAATCAGACTCCGTTTAACACAAAGCGAGGTCGAGAAAATTAGGGAAACAGGATTAGTTGAAGAAAAAACTGAATTTCCAGACGGGCAGGACTTCATTTATTCAATTTCAGTAGCGGAAAAAGAAACTCTATCGTCAGAATTTTCAAATGGAAAAATAAAAATCCAAATTTCTAAAACAATCGCAGAAAATTGGGCTGATTCAGATGAGGTTGGAATTTACGGCTCTCACGAAAAAATTCAAATCTTTATCGAAAAAGATTTCAAATGTCTAACTCCCCGCAAAGGTGAAGAAGATACCGATACATTTCCACATCCAAAAGAGAATTGTTGATTATGCAAAATTTTGAAACAACCGAATCATTTGCCGAACAACTAAACGAACAAGATTCGCTCAAACTTTTCCGCGATAAATTCTACATTCCAAAACAACCTAATGGTGAAGACGTTTTGTATTTCACGGGAAATTCGCTCGGACTTCAACCAAAAACTACAAAGAACCATATTGAGCAAGAACTCACAGATTGGGCAACAATGGGCGTAGAAGGACATTTTCACGCTAAAACGCCTTGGATGCCCTATCACGAGTTTTTAACCGGACAAATGGCTGAAATCGTCGGAGCAAAGCCAATCGAAGTTGTTGTGATGAATTCGCTGACCGTTAATCTGCATTTGTTGATGGTTTCGTTTTATCGTCCAACTGAAAAACGGAATAAAATTGTCATCGAAAAAGGTGCGTTTCCTTCGGATCAATATGCGGTTAAATCACAAATTCGATTTCATCAAATGCAAAATTCGGATGATTGCTTAATCGAACTTCAACCAAGAAAAAACGAAACTTGTTTGCGAACTGAAGATATTTTGCAAACAATTCGTGAAAACGGTGATAAAATTGCTTTAATAATGCTCGGTGGTGTGAATTATTACACGGGACAAGCCTTTGATTTTGAAGCAATTACAAAGGCTGGGCACGAAGTTGGAGCAGTAGTTGGATTTGATTTGGCACATGCGGCGGGAAATATTTTATTAAACTTGCACGATTGGAATGTGGATTTTGCGGCGTGGTGTTCGTATAAGTAATTAAACTCATGTCCGGGCGGAATTGCGGGAGTTTTTATTCACGAAAAACACGTTACGAATACCGAATTGCCGCGTTTTGCGGGTTGGTGGGGACACGATAAAAAAACGCGATTTTTGATGGGCGATGAATTTATTCCGACGCAGACTGCCGAAGGTTGGCAATTATCGAATCCGCCGATTTTTCAAATGGCGAGTTTACGGGCAAGTCTGGAAATTTTTCACGAAGCAGGGATGAAAAACTTGCGTGAAAAGTCGGTTAAATTAACTAATTACCTTGAGTTTTTACTCAAACAAATTAAGACTGACCGAATTGAAATTATCACGCCAAGCAGTTCAGATGAAAGAGGTTGTCAACTTTCGATTCGCGTCAAAAATGCTGATAAAAGTTTGTTCAAATCAATTTCCGAGAAGGGTGTAGTTGCCGATTGGCGTGAGCCTGATGTGATCCGCGTTGCCCCTGTCCCGCTTTATAATTCGTTTTTGGATTGCTGGAAATTTGTTGAGATTCTAAAATTTTGTCTATGAAAATAATTTTATTGCCTGCTAAGAAGTTTCGAGTTATTATTCATCAATCCAAGAAATGCTAATCTTCAGTTAAAAGGAAAACTAAAATGATGAACAAAAATTTTATTAATGGCGTTTTTGTAGTAGCGATGTTGCTTTTTGTCGGGCTTGCCTGCAATCAACACGGAACAATGCTGGAATTTAATGGCGGAGAGCTTTATTACACCAAAAACGTCAATGAAGCGGAAACAAAAAAGCTCGGAGAATATCTTGTTAAAGAAGGATTTTTTGATGGGGTCAGAAAAACTGTCCAGCTAGATAAATCCGGCTCAACCTATCAATTCCGAATGGTTGTCCAAAAAGAAAAACAAAATGACGATGCAACGGCAGAAGTAATGAAGACTTTTGCTAAAGAAGTTTCGAGCGCAGTTTTCAGCAATGCACCGGTCGAAATGCACATCTGCGACGAAAGTTTGAAAACTTTAAAGGTTGTAAAACCATAGTTGAACAAAAAATTTATCAGTATAGACGGATGCAAATTTAGAATTCTGCGTCCGTTTTATTTTACAGTCTGCTGCAATGAATTTTCCGATAATCAAAACCGACAAAGATTTCGACACTCATTTTCAAAGCGAAATTTGGCTCGATGTTGCAAATTTAATCTGCCAACATCACCAAATTTCTTTCAACGAATTGAAGCGTGCCAATAGTAGCGACCACATTGTTTTTCTGATGGATAATTCTCTCGTTCTCAAAATTTATCGTCCATTTTGTGATGGCTTTGTCCGCGAGAAAAAAGCACTTGAATTTTTTAGTGATAAAACCAGTCTTAAAACCCCTCAAATTATTAACACAGGAGAAATTGAAGGTTTCAAGTATTTAATCCAAACTCAGATTTCAGGCGAAATAATGACGCGGGCAGAATGGCTCAAGTTATCGGAAAACTCGCAAAAACAATTCATTTCAAAACTTGCCGTTAATTTGAAAGAAATCCACCAACTCAATTCGGATTCTGTTCGTTGCGATTGGACAGAATTCATTAAAGATCGTGCAGAAACCTTTATTGAAAGACAAATCGCTCACGGCGTAAACCAAAGCGTATTAGCTAGTTTGCCGGCTTATATTGAAACCAATCTGAATCTTGTTCCCATGAATCCGACCGTTTTTATGCATAGTGATGTTCATCTCGGAAATCTGCCTATTTTTCGGGTAAATGGCGAATGGAAAATTGCCGGATTGGTTGATTTTGCCGATTCGCGGAAAGGATTTTACGAGTTTGATTTTCTGGCTGTCGGGATCTTAATAATTCAAGGTCAACGCGAAATTCAACGCGAATTTTTCAAGGCTTACGGTTATGCAGAAAAAGATTTAGACGAAACGATGCGAAGACGTTTGATGATGCTGACGATGCTTTACGATTCCGCCGATTTGCGAAGATACGCACTGCGTTTGAAACCTGAAGCCGTGGACTTTACACTTGAAGAATTGGAAAGCGGGATTTGGAGTTTTGTATGAGATTTGTAAAAAGTTTAGTTATTTTATTTTTTTCATTGCTACTTTTCTCGTGCCAATCCTCTCAGAAAACCGATTTACGCAATCTCGCACCTGCTGAAACGCTGGTTTATTTGGAAACAAATAATCTTGGTGAAACCTTGCAAACTCTGACGCAAGCCAAATCTTTTCAGAAACTTGCAAAATTCACAACCGATTTTTCAGCGTTAAAAAACATTCAAGTCGCGGTGGTTGTGACAGGTTTTGAGACTTCAGAAAAACAAATTACAGATGAATCTGCAATTTTGAATTTTAAACCTCGTTTCGCACTTATCGGCGATACGCATTCTTGGGAATCAACCGCTGTTTCGCTGGTTGAAATAAACATCGGGCGTTTCGTGAAGGAGCGTTACGGCGAAGATATTAAACTTGATAAGGGAGAGAAAAACGGCATAAAGTTTTTTCATTGGACAAGCAAAACCAACGAAAAGATATTTGCGAATATTACGGGAAGTCTCATTTTTATTGGAAATGATGAAACGATTATTGATAAATGTTTAGCAGTGAAGCGTGGGGAAGCTGATAACTTACTGAAAAATCCAAACTTCGTAACCGCTTTTGAGAAAAGTAATGACGAAAAAAATCTTGCTTTCGGTTACATTTCAACCGATGGAATTGCTCAAATCGCCAATCTTGCCGGAGTTTCAGTAGCTATCGGGACGAGCGAAGAAGATGTTGTTAGGAGCTTTATCGCTAAGATTTTGCCTGTTTTAGTGCAGAAAACGGCGAAAGAAGTTGTTTGGACGGCACAAAAAACTGAAAAAGGTATCGAAGATAAAATTCAAATTAAAACCGATTCGGAAATTTCAGGAGTTTGGAAAGAGACTTTAATTGGAGCAAATAATCCAAAATTTGCAGCCGCTCATTTTATACCGAACGAGTTTAATTCCCTCACCCGCTATAATTTACAAAATCCTCAAATTGCCTGGCGAAGTCTTTTGTTGACTTCCTCAAAACAACTCGATGCAATTAGCGGAAAATTATTAGGCGAAGCATCCGCCAGTTTTCTTGAACCTTACGGAGTTGCTGATGCGGAAACTTTTTTGAGTGCAATTGGAAATGAAATTGTAGTAATCCGTTTTGATGATGAAGGCGATGAAACTGTAGTGATTGCGGAAATCAAGGATATTGAAAAGCTCAAAAAATCAGTCTCAACTGAAATTAATTTCAAATCTCAACCCGAAAAACAAGGAACGGCTGAAATCTGGAAATCTGAAGATAAATTGTTCACCGCAGTTTTTGTGGAAAATATACTGATTTTGGGTGAAACTGAAAGCATTTTGAAATGTTTGCAAGCCAAAGAAAAAGGACAAAATTTTATTCAATCTGAATATTTTCAACGATTTACAAATAATAATTCAGCTACAATTTCGGTCGGTAAAGATACCGAAACAGCAAAAAAGATAGTTGAAGTTTTAGGCAATCGAAAAGATGAGAATCAAACTTCGTCGAGCTTTTATCAAACTGAAACACGTTTTGACGGAAATGGAATCGAACGCAAAACTGTTTCAGATTTTGGCTTGATAGGAATGATTATCGAGCAATTTGAGAAAGAAAAGTAAGTAAAGGAATGCAGGCGACCTCGCCTGCAAACGTCGCAAATGCGGCGTAACTTTCTTTAATTATTGGCAACTTGATTAAAACGTGAAATGTTCGTGCGATGCACTCATTGCAGTCGAGGGCGACTGCGTTCCGACGAACAACATTTTTTTTCTTGAAAATTACCAGCTAAAAATCTAAAAGCCTGCGTATAAAACTCTTTGTTTGCTTCCCTTTTCGTTTATTGGCTGAGGAAATTTCGCCCCAATGCCGTTCGATCCATTCTTCCGCTTCGACAAAGTCTGAAAATTCTCGTTCATCTCGCCGAAATTCCGTCGTGTGGCTATAACGCCGCCCGTTTATGATTTTGGTCGGATGTTTGATGTGGAGCATTTCGTGATAAACAACATAGCTGACGACATACGGCGGCACTCGCAACTCGTCGAGAGATTTGCTGATAGAAATTGTATGGTGAATAGAATCGTAATGACCTAAAATGCGGTAAGTATCTTTAGGTGACCAAGTTAGAGTAGGAGTAGGGATTGTGTTTTCAAAATACATTTCATTCAAAACAACAAAGAATTCTTCCAAGTCATAATGTTTTCCTTTTGAACCCGTCAAGATTTTTCGTCCGCGAGTTTTTCTTGCTTCAAGAGATTTGTTTCGGAATTCAGTTTGTTTAATAAAATTCTGATAAACCTCTAAAGCGGCTGGCGAAACTTTTTTGCGGTAAAGTTTTTTGATTAAAATATCGGCTAAGATTTGGTGAAATTCGAGTGGAGCGTCTTGTAAAATGTTGGATAATTTAACGTGAATTACATCTTCCCGCAAGAAGATTTTATTCCTGATTCCAACATAAGGATAGAATTCTAATTTGAGTTTCCGGCTTTTATCGTAACCCTTTATTGCAGTTAAAGTTTCCTGATATATTTGCCGGATTTTGTCTAATTCGTTAGTCATTTGTTATTTTTGGCAATTGTTTATCATTTTTTAACCATAAAATCTTGACATTTAATCAGTTAAAATGATACACAATTATAGGGGCTTTGCTTGCCTTAAGCGAGGATGGCTCAATTACTTGAGAAAATGTCTGTCAGTAACAGAAAAGATATGACAATTCCTGATGCTCGCGGACAGATAATTTTATCAGCAATTATCAGCGAACACCTTCTCACAGGCGAGCCGGTCGGCTCAAAGGTTCTCGCTGAAAAATTTTCACACACGGCAGGCTTTAGTTCGGCAACGATTCTCAACATTATGGGCGAACTCGAAGAAGCCGGATTCGTGGAGCAACCACACACCTCTGCCGGAAGAATTCCAACCGATAAAGGTTATCGTTTTTATGTTGATAATCTGCTTGGAATTTTGAGTCTGGATAATGAAGACTTGAAATTGATAAATAAGGAATTCGGATTAGGTGAACTTGATATTTCCGATAAGCCTGACCGCTTAATGGAAAGAACCTCGCAATTACTTTCTGCTCTTTCTCAGAATGTTGGAATAGTTATCTCGCCAAATTTGGCAAATGATTATTTACAACACATCCAGTTTGTCAATTTATCTGATAAACGAATCTTAGTCGTGCTGGTTTCATCACCGAATATTGTTCACAACAAAATTATTCGGCTTGAAGATACCTTTACGCAAGAAGAACTTGACCGCACTTCACGTTATCTTAATGTGGAATTCGCGGGAAAAACTCTTTCAATGATTCAGGCGGAAATCTTACGGCTCATGCACGAAGAAAAAGCCTTATTTGATAAATTATTGCAAACAGCAATGATACTTTGTTCGCAAAGTATTGAAAGTGAGAAGGGTAGTATTGGCGAAATCTACATAGATGGAACGTCAAATATTCTCACTAAGCCTGATTTTTCCAATTTTGAAAGATTGCGTGAACTGCTTCTCATCCAAAAGGAAACAATGGTTTTGGCTACGACCCGATTTTTGTTCCTGAAGGATTTTTTGAGACGTTTGGAGAGCTTTCAGGCGAAATAAAACAGCAAATTAGCCATCGAAGTAGGGCAATTGAGAAAATAATTGAGTTTTTGCACAGTTTTTCTACTCCTTAACTTGATTTTCGTTCATTACACTTGTAAAATTCGCCTCTTGTTAGCAGTTTCTTCAATGAAACAAATTTGTTTCGGGGCGTGGCTCAGCTTGGTAGAGCGCTCGGTTTGGGACCGAGAGGTCGCAAGTTCGAATCTTGCCGCCCCGACCAAAAATCATTGGATAATAGATGCCCCTATCTAACCCATTTGCAATTTAGCAAATAATGATTTATTGATTAAATATTAAAATTTCTCAAAAACTTTTGGAGGTTACTTAAAATTATGTCACGTATGACACAAACTGAAATCATTAGCCATTTGGCAGAAAAAACCGGAATCAAAAAAACCGAAGCTAAAGCATTTTTTGATGCTTTATCAGGACTTGCAGCCGGTGAAGTAAAAACAAACGGAGAATTTACTCTTCCGGGATTCGGAAAATTGGTAAAGGCTACTCGTAAAGCTCGCGAAGGACGCAATCCGGCAACCGGTGCAACCATCAAAATTCCTGCCAAAACTACGGTTAAATTCCGCGTTGGCAAAGCTATGAAAGATTCTATCGGCTAAGAAGTTTTTGCTGAAGATTTTTAATTAAAACCCTTTGAAATTATTTTCAGAGGGCTTTTTATTTATTTTTCAATACTTTGAGAAAAAAGTTACAAGCGTGAAAAAAAAGTAGTGACAAAAGGTTAAGAATTTGTTACGATTTCACTTTGATTTGATAGATAAATGATTAACCGACGACTTTCTTGACAACGATTCCACTCGTTTTTTCAACTAATGTCATTCGGAAAATCAACTAATTTTTTGAGTTTTTTTAATAACGCTGTTATGAACGAAAGTAACAGTCTTTTTATGAATACGAAGGGGGAATATACAGTGGCAGCAGCTAAACCAATGACCTTGCAAGACAGAATCTTGCAAATTGACCATATCCAAGCACGTCGTTTTTCAAAATTAAACGGGGCGACTTTGGAGATTGCATCTGAGGGAATTATCAGACATCTTCGCGCTTGTGCGAGAATGGACGTTAATCCTGATGCTTCAGCAGTCAGAGAAATTATTGACGACGCATTGAATGGAAGAAGAGTATTTGCCGAAACGTCTAATGATCTTCTTGCCGCTTAATTTATTTTTTTTAACGCAATATTTAGTAGTATAACTTTAACCGCCTGATTGTTAGGCGGTTTTTTTTATTCATTTTTATTGGGTAAAGGTTCTTTTCTCAGTTTAACTTTGTAAAGTATATATTTTCCGTGAACTTCGCCATTATCCCGCTCATACCATCTATCTAAATTCTTTAGCTCCATATTCCAATCGTTTGGAAAAACTACATAAGAAAGAGTTGGGTTTGAGGCTTCCTTGAGACTGAAATTTTTGCGGTATTCACCATACTTTCTCGCTTCTTCATCAATTTCGCCAAAAGTAAGAGGTTTCGATTCACTACTCAAACGGTTTGAATGTCTTCCCCAACCAAAAAGGGCAATCATCGAAACAAAGTCTCCATCTTCCTTCATTCCTTTTGCGAGCCAATCTTCGTCTAAATCGGAGTAATACAAAAATTGATAGTAACGCTCTTTGTTTTCTTCCCAGGTTACGCCTGCAAAAACGTGTTGATGTCTTGCCCAGAGAACAGCTTGCGGCGCAACAGTCGGTAAATCATCAGCCTGTATATGACTAAAAGCGAGAGTTACTGCACGCTGGCTTTGAGGCGAAGGCACATCGTTAGCCGAAAGTTCCTGCAATCGTCTGGCAACAGGCATTCCTTCGTCTCTAACAAGGTTTGCGTCGTCTAAAACCCGAACGGTGTAATGACACTCAACAATGCCCCAAACTGCCGCAATTATGGCTAAAACGGCAAATCCGATTTGTTTGAAAGCATTCTGAGAGAGAGTCTTGAAAAGTAAACCAAGCATCAAGATTAGAGCAAGCCCAGCAACATAATTTCCAATAAAAACTTGATAGTGGATTGGATGAAGCGAACGCCCCGTGAGTAATTGCTGATTAAAGACGGCGATTACTGTCAGAGCTAAAGATAAAACAAAAAGTGTAGAACGCTCTTTTATTTGAACTGCTTTCAATAAAATCGCTAAAATCAGCATTATTAAGACAGCATAAGTTATAAGTTCCGGGAAACGCCACAAGTCTAAATCTCGCGTTAAAACAAGTAATTGAACGTGATCCATCGTATGCGAGCGTTTCGAGAGGAAATAGGCGTAAGGTATCAGCGAAATCACACAAGCTGCTCCAAGTGCCGCAAACGCCTTAAAATCCTTCATCCAGCCTTCTGGACGAATAATCAGCCACGTCAAAACCAGACATCCGAGAAAAGCTGCGGCTGTTGTCCAAATATAGAAATAGGAGAAAACTGTGAAAGCGAAGCAAAGTGATGAAATAACTGTGTAGGTAATTCTTTTGGTCATATCTTCTGTGGTTAGCAGTTGCCAAACACAGGCACAGAAGATAAAAAAGACGGCAAAAGGCATCGCCGGAAGATAACGCCTCAATCCGGGATAATACGGATAAGAAAATCCATCAAACAAAATTTCGCTGATTGCTCCTTCGCCTGCAAAGAGCGAACCACCGCAGACAACAATCAATGCCCCAGCCATTGCGTAAATCGAATCATCGGTCATTTTTCCGATCAGCCAAAATAACGCGAGTCCGGCGATAAATGCTGCCAGTCCGCCCGAAAGCCACATTGCTGTATTAACTGATAATCCTAAAATTCGTGCCGGAATTGCAACGACATAAGGTGCGGCAAATTGGATTGAGAAAAGAGATTCCTCTTGTTCGTGGTCGGGCGTGTCGCTACGTCCTGTGTAAGGATCATTACGACGCGGTTTGCCTTCAATTAAAGAGTTTAGATACGAGGCATAAGCTACTTCGTCAATATCATTATAAGCATACGCACCTTGCCAATCGTTGCCCCGCACATACCACATCTTTAGCTGCGGATACATCCCGCAAATCATCAAGACAATCCCTGCAATAATTCCAAACTGCCACTTTACATTTACCATTGAACAATTAACATTTACCAATTAAGATTAAGGGATAAATATTAAATGATAAATGGTAAATGGTAAATGAACTATGAGTTTAAAAGAAAAAATTATTAGCGATATGACAACGGCGATGAAGGCTAAAGATGCTAATCGTCTCGGAACTTTGCGGATGGTTAAAGCCGCTTTGATGAATGAAGAAAACAAACGCGGACTTGGAACGGTCTTGACCGATGAGGAAATTACCAAAATTCTCAATACGCTCGTCAAACAACGAAAAGACTCCTTTGAGCAATTCACTGCTAATGGTCGAACTGAATTAGCTGAAAAAGAACAGTCTGAATTAACAATTTTAGAAGAATATTTGCCGCAATCTGCGAGTGCCGATGAAATTGTTAATGCAGTGACCGAAGCAATCAGCGAAACAGGTGCATCGTCAATCAAAGAAATGGGCTTGGTGATGAAAGCAACTATGGCGAAATTAGCAGGGAAGACTGTGGACGGAAAATTAGTGAGCGAGACGGTGAAGGCAAAATTACAGTAGGATTATAGTCAAAGGATTAGAAAGATTTCACAGAAAATAAAAATTGATAATACAACTGATTTGCCGTATTATCAACGGCATAGAAATTTGAAAAAGGTTGATGATAAATGAATTATCAAGCAAAATTATAACTAAACCCATTGATAACACAAAAATAAAGAGGATTATCAATGGCTGTGGAGTTAATCAATAGTTCGATTGCTCGTGTTGAATTTGGAAATTGTAAAAATGAAAGACAAATTTATATTTTGTGCTGTCTTTTTATCTTGTATTTTTGCAAGCACAATTTTTGGTCAAACATCTGAACAAATTAAAGAAAAATACGGTCAACCTGTCGAAGCCTATTCTGTCTCCGAACGTATTTGGATGACTCCAAAATTTACCGCCAACGGACAAGTTTGCACGATGCGGCTTTATCCTAAACGTATTTCCTCAACGACAAATTATCTCTCCAATAAATTAGATTACTGGGAATTGAACGAAGTTCTAAACCAACTAGCGCCGCCTGAAACTAGAGGTAAAAAAACGCCTTTCTATGGACTGAGGAATTTTGGCGGCGGAATGATACGGACGCTTTATAACTACGAAAAAGTCGGGTTTATATTTCTGGAGTCGTTTACTCTCTATCTTGACCCAATAGATAAAAAAAAATCAGGCAAGCTAAAAACGAAATCGGCAAAAGTCAAAGAAGAAACGCCCAAGAACATAGAGTCAGAGAAAGAAATGATTGTGCCGACCGAAGCAGAAATAGTAACAATATTTTGGAAAGAAAAAACTTGTGCCGAATGACGGCGCAATCGAACAATTCAATAGACTTGCAGGCGAAATAGCGACTTTCTTATTTGGCTTGTCAGTTAAATTTCGGCGGGCTTGATGGCGGTTTCGCCCCACGCCATCTCAGCCGTTCGACGTTATCTGTTAAATGCTGACGAATCTATAAA
>ERZ1292630.2940-Hain-H41-02um-R3-2940-length-15384-cov-4_pt1 | contig 15384 bp, 12 predicted proteins | sample MGYA00564408_ERZ1292630 | MGnify/ENA primary metagenome ERZ1292630 (study PRJEB36523, sample SAMEA6512641) | groundwater metagenome | collected 2019-01-08 | study: AquaDiva: Metagenomics assemblies of 32 groundwater samples | reverse complement strand
GCAGCTTACGGTTGCTGCCGACACTCAGCAAGGAAAAGGCCGGATACCAGTTACACATCTTAAAGTTCGGTAAAAACCTTGTGCCCCGGCACTGGCTTTGCTCAGAATCCATCAGATGCGCCCGTCATCGCCATTGAAATTGAGTTCGCGCAAACCGGTGTTAGCCGGTTTGCTGGCGGCTTTATTTGTGGTCCTGACGCTGATCGGCGCGAATGAACGGCTGCATGCCCAGCTTCACGCAGGCGACGAAGAGCATGAGCATGGCCCCTGCGCCGTTTGTTCGATTGTCAAAAGTCAGGTGGATGTTCCGGACGTCACGGTGTCGGAAATCTTCGCGACGTTGTCTGTTGTCTGGACAGTTTCCTTCCCGGTGGCCCCCGTGTTCGGGTCGGTGGAACTCTGCGCCGCTCCTAGTCGTGGTCCGCCCGCTGCCGTTTCTTCCCAGTCGTAATTCTTGTTGTTGGTCCCGCCCGTGTGGGCAGGATTCAGTTTAACCCTTTTGGTAAATCCCGTGGCGGACTCGTGTCGAGTTCGTCAGGAAATCTTTGGAAGAAACGTTATGAAACAAAACTTTTTGAAATGGAGCGGTGTTTGGATCGCGTCGGTTTTGGCGGTGAGTGCCGTCAGCGCGCAGGAAACCAATGAAGTGGAGCAGTTGCGGAAGGAACTTCGCGAGATGCGCGAGCGGATGCAATCGCTTGAGCAAAAGCTCGGGAATATTGAGCAAAAACCAGCAGCGGTCGCAGTGCCGCAACCGACGGCAAATCCCGAACCGGCCTCAGCCCCAGCCAGCGATTGGAAACCTTCTGATCTCGTCCGCGCGACGAAGGGCGGAGCGTATGTAGATGTCGGGATGGTAGCGACCTTTGCGGCGGGGAGTTCGACAGCAAAGGACATTGAAGGCGGCACGCAGCTTGGTGGGCACGATCCGAATCAACGCGGCTTCACCGTGCAAGGCGCGGAGTTGAATCTGCAAGGCGCGGTGGACAATTACTTCCGTGGCAATGCGAACATTCTGTTCTCGATTGATGCGGAAGGGGAATCGTTCGTGGAATTGGAGGAGGCGTGGTTGGAAACCGTTTCGTTGCCGGGCAACTTCCAGATTCGCGCGGGACAAATCCTCAGCGACTTCGGGCGCTTGAACACGCAACATCCGCACTCGTGGGGTTTCGTGGATCAATCGCTGGTGAACGCGCGTTTCTTGGGCGCGGATGGTTTGCGCAATCCCGGCGCGCGCATTTCCTGGCTCGCGCCGACGCCGTTTTACTCGGAGTTGTCGCTGGGCATTCAGGACAGTCACGGCGAAACCGCCTCCAGCTTCCGCAGCGCGGGGCACAGTCACGGCGGCGAAGAACCGGAAGGTTTGCCGTTCGGCTATCGGCATCCCGACAATGATCGCGGCGTGCGCCACGTGACCGATCTGTTGTTCACGCCGCGTTATGCGATGTCGTTTGACCTGACTGATTCGCAGACGCTACTCATTGGCGCATCCGGGGCATTCGGGCCGAACGCCAACGGTAGCACTGGCGATACGATGACGCAGATCTACGGCATGGACTTGTATTGGAAATGGAAACCCTCGGATGGTCAGGGCGGTTTTCCCTTTGTGAGTTTCCAGACGGAAGCGATAGTGCGGCGTTACGAGCTTGGTTCGTTCGATTGGGACGAAGACGGCAATCTCGGCGATGGCGATGGCAATACTTTCGTGGACGAAGGCGTCGTGACGGATTCAACCGGTCTGACGCCCGCCGTGTTGAATCCTGAGACCGTGACGGATTACGGCCTTTACTCGCAACTGCTCTATGGCTTTCACAAAGGCTGGGTGGCCGGCTTGCGCTTTGATTATGTGACGGGCGAAGCGGCGGCGTATGAGCGTGCCGGTTTGTTGCTCGCGGATAATGCCGGCGGTGGTACACTCTTGGGGCGTGATCCATTGCGCGATCAACGCTGGCGCATTGCTCCGAATCTGACCTGGTATCCGACGGAGTTCTCGAAAGTGCGGCTGCAATACAACTACGATGACCGGCGTGGTTTCGGGACGGATCATTCGGTGTGGTTGCAGTTTGAATTCCTGCTCGGTGCACACGCGGCGCATAAGTTTTGAATGAAGAGGGATGAATGAAGAATGCGGAATGGAGGACCATCCGTCGTGTTTGTCCTGTTCGTCCCATGCAATTATGAAAATGAAAATCTCAATCCTGTTTGGTGCGTTACTGCTGGCGGCAACGGCCCACGCCAAGCTCAATGTCGTGGCAACCACGCCCGACATTGCCGCCATCGCGAAGGAAATCGGTGGCGACAAGATTGATCTCACCACGATGGCGCGGCCCACGGAGGACCCGCACTTCGTGGATGCCAAACCGAGCTTTATCTTGAAGCTGAACAAAGCGGACGTGCTAATCCACGGCGGAGCGGAATTGGAAGTGGGTTGGTTGCCCAAGTTGGTCGAACAGGCGCGTAACGCCAAAATCATTGGCGCGGCGAAGGGCGAGGTGCGCTGTTGCGAAGGCGTGCAGATGCGCGAAGTGCCGGAGAAGCTGGATCGCTCGGCGGGCGACATCCACGCGGCGGGCAATCCGCATTTCCTCGTGGATCCCGCCAACGCCAAGATCGTGGCGCATCATATTGCGGACGCGTTTGCGGGCATTGATGCGGCGAATCGGGAGTTCTACGAGGCCAACGCCAAGCGTTTCATGGCCGCGCTGGACGCGAAGCTGGTGGAATGGCAGGCGAAGCTCGCGCCGTTCAAGGGCGAGCATCTCGTGGCGTATCACAACTCGTGGCTTTATTTCGCTGAGCGGTTCGGATTAAAGATCGAAATCTTCCTCGAACCCAAGCCGGGTATTCCGCCGTCGCCGGCGCATCTGGCCACTGTGATGGCGAAGATGAAGGAGCAGAACGCGCGGGTGGTGATCGTGGACCCGTATCTGAATCGCAAGACGGCGGAAACGGTGGCGCGGGGCACGGGCGCGAAGGTCGTGGATGTGACGCAATTCCCCGGTGGCGTGAAAGGCACGGAGGCCGGTTACATCGCACTGATGGATTACTTGGTGAACTCGCTAGCCGGTGCGCTGGGAGAAATGAAGTAATATGGAAGCAACTGACGCATTGACGTGGTCGCAAGTGATGGCCGTGATGAAATGGCCGCTCGTGGCATGTCTGCTCTTGCCGGGCATCCTCGTCTATTACGGCCTGCACATCATCAAGCGCGAAGTCATCTTCGTGGATCTCGCGCTGGCGCAGGTCGCGACGCTCGGCACGTGTGTCTGTTTGTGGCTTGGTCACGAGGCGGAGGACATCCACAACTTCTTCTACTCGCTTGGCTTCACGTTGGCGGGGGCGTTGTTGTTCACGTTCACGCGGCCGAGCAAGAAAGCCCGAGTCCCGCAGGAGGCACTCATCGGCATCATCTACGTGGTGGCGGCGGCGGCGGGAATTTTGCTGATGAGCAAGAGCCCGCACGGCAAGGAGGAGTTGCAACGCACACTCGTCGGCGATTTGCTGACGGTGACGCCAGCGCAAATCTGGAAGACCGCCGCACTCTACGCGGTGATCGGTCTGGTGCATTTCATCTTCCGCAAACAATTCATCAAGTTGTCGTTTGACCACGCGCACGCGGAGCAGGGCGGTCTGAAGGTGAAGCTCTGGGACTTCCTGTTCTACGCACTGTTCGGATTGATCGTCACCAGCTTCGTGCAGGTCGGCGGGGTGCTCATGGTGTTTTCCTATCTCATCGTGCCGGCGGCGAGCGCGGCGTTTCTTGTGAAGTCGCTGCCGATGCAATTACTCGTCGGCTGGATCGTCGCCACGCTTGGCAGCATCGGCGGATTGTATTGGTCATTTCACAAAGACTTGCCGACCGGCGCAGCAATCGTGTGCGCGCTGGGAATTGCGCTGCTGGTGGCGGGGGTGATTTCCAAATTTCGCCGGGCGTGAGGGAGCGCGGGCTTTAGCCCGCTTCAACGTCCTTTATGGAAGGGCGCGGAAAATATCCAACCATCGGTGCTTGTGACATTGAAGCGGCGTGAACGCCGCGCTCCGTTGCGAATCAGTTCGCTGCAACGGTGACAGCACCGTGATTATCGCAGTGGTCGCCGTGCGGATGATGCAGGTGGCCGTTGACGACGTAGTCGGTATGGTCGCCGTGCGGGACGGCGGTGTGACCGCAATTGGTCGCGTGAACATGACCAGCAGGTTGTTCTGCGGAGCCATGACCGGGCGTGCAGGTCGCGGGATTGACGGCGGTGATGGCGATGACGTGCTCGTCCACATGCCCGCTATGGCTGTGGTGCAGGTGGCCGTCATCCAGGTAGTCGGTATGACCGTCATGCGTGACGGCAAGATGGCCACAGCCCGCGCCGTGCTGATGTTGGTGAGACTGGGCATGTTTGGAGTGCGTGGCACAACCGCCAGCGATGAGCGCGAGCGGAACGAGCAGGAACAGGAATTTTTTCATAGTTGTTGTTTGGTGAACGAAACGGTGAAGACAGAAAACAAAGTCTGGTGCGGGCGCACAAGCCGGGGATTTGCAAGCGACTTGCAAATATCACCGTTGCTGGTTTGCACGAGTTCTGCTGAATTGAGCCTGCGTAAATGAAACGGTTGCGACATCTGAAGATTTGGGCCGCGAACCGCCGTCACTGGATGGCGGCGACGCTGCTCGGTGTCTTCCTCGGTGTCTTTGCGCTGACCCTCAGTGAGACACTGCACCGGGCATTGCACGATGAAGCGTGCGAGCCAACTCATCAATGCGCCGTCACCATGCTCCAAAGCGGGCAGGTGGAAACACCGGTGATCCTGATTGAGCCGGTAGTGGCCTACGTCGCCGTCTTCCTCGCGGCGCAACCTCAAGTTGATTTCATTTCGTCGGTTGACCTCTCTCTTCCTCCTAGTTGCGGTCCGCCCGCGCTTTCCTGACTCCTCCTGGCCTGTGCGCCTGTTGACGCCTGAAGTGTATTCAGCGCCAGCGGTGCAGGTGTCGTTCTCCAATTAAATCCGGCTCGCTGTCAGTCCGTCTCCGCCTGCGCGCGGGAGAAACGCAGCATTCCATCCTATGAAATTGAATCGGTCGTTGAACTGCCGTGGTGCGTTCACGTTGATCGAACTGCTCGTGGTCATCGCGATCATCGCAATTCTGGCGGCCCTGTTGTTGCCAGCGCTGGTGCGGGCGAAAGGTAAGGCCAAGTCCATCTCGTGCGTCTCGAACCTGCGTCAGATCGGCCTAGCGATGAATATGTATGCCGAGGAAGCGAATGGTTATCTCCCCGGCACGGCGCACACGAGCATCAGTAACAGTTGGGTGTACAGCCTCGCGAGTTACGTCGGTAACGTGGACAAGATTCGCATCTGCCCCGGCGACATGAAGGGCGACCAACGCTTGCTCAATCGCGGCACGAGCTACTTGATGAACGAATACACGTCCGTGCCGGCGCTCGATCCGTTCGGCGACCCGATTCCCACTGAACCCGTCTGGAACAAGCTCAGTTCCATCAAACGTCCGAGCGATACGTTTCTCATCTTCGAGATTTCGGATCGCGCGGGCACGGGCACGGGGCAGGATCACACGCACTCGCGCAACTGGCTGAACAATGGCTGGAACAGTGTGCTTGATGACATCCAACCCGACCGCCACGGCAAGTCAGCCAACTATCTTTTTGCCGACTGGCACGTCGAGGCCCTTCGAGCTGACAAACTGAAAGCGCGGATTGAGGCCGGATAAAACTTCTCCAAGCCTCCGCAGTAAAAAATATTTCTCGGTGAGAGCCGTTATTCACACAAGAAACCCAGTAGTAACAAAAACGAAGTATGAAAAACCAAACGACTCAATTCATCGGTCGCATCCGTCAGCTCGGGCTGGCGGCGCTGTTGACCACGGGCCTGACGACTCAGGCGCAAACCCCGCTCTACACCGGTCACACCGATGTGGGCGTGGCCTATGACGAAACACTCAACGAATGGGAATTGCACGTTCACGACGAGCAGAACGATGTGGAATATTTCCCGGCCACGGATGCGTTGTTGATGGTGAAATACGCCGCGCACACCATAGTTCCGGCTGGGGCACAATGGAGCTTCCTCGGGACGACGGGTGCTGACACCTGGATTCTGCCGCTGGCGGAAGATCCGAACCTGTTGTTCCTCGGGATCGGTGCGGAGGAAATCGGTGCGGGTGTTTTCTCGGGTGACAGTTTTTCGCTGGCGCTCAAGGGCGTGAGCGGGCCGGGCCAGTTTGCCTTGTTCGATCTGGACGGCTTTGGCGATCCCACCGTGCGCTGGAATTCCGCTGATGGTTTCACCGGCGCGGATGTGTTGAGTGTGCTGACGGGCGGGCACAGCCACTTCAATTGGGCCTTAAGCGCACCGGGCGATTACACGGTCACGCTCGAAGCCTCGGGGATCAGCACGCTGAACGGCGCGACGAGCAGCGGCGACGTAGATTATCTGTTCCGGGTCGAGGCCGTGCCTGAACCGGCAACGGGAGCTTTGGCTGGCGTGGGTGCGCTGGCTTTTCTGTTGGTGCGTAAGATGAGACGCGACTGACATGGTTGATGGGCGCGGTCGTCGGTTTGATCTTCCCGGCGACCGCGCTTCCTGCCGAGTTCACAAAATACTTTATGAGAAAAATGTTTAATGCTAGCTCACAGCAACAGTTGCGGAGCGAGAGCGGTGCTAAAGCCACCGCAGTCCAGACGCTATCGCGATTGCCGGGCGTCTGCGAACTTCGCGAAGCGTCTGGACTGCGGCGCGTTCACCGCCGCTTTTTGATTTGTCTGAGCGCGCTGATTCTACTCGTGGCTTTCACGACCACAGCCCAAGTCACCTACCTTACCAACCAGCACATGGACTTCCGGTTGCAGTACGACGCAGCCGCCACGGGCAGCAACCGGCTGGATGTCATTCTCGGTTACGATCCCGGCCAGCGCGTCACGAACACGCAGGCTTACATCGTCGCCAACACCAACGCGCAGCTTGCGGTGCCGGGCAATCCCAACTTCGCGTTCCTCGGTTACCCCGGCGCTCCGATCTGGATTCTGCCGCAATCGCAGAACGTCACGCTGCCGTATCTCGGCATCTCGGCGGAGGACATTCCCGCTGGTTTCTTCAATGATCCGATGGAACTGGAACTTGTCTCGGTGGAAGGGCCGGGTGATTTCTTTGCGTGGTCGGTGAGCGGCGCGGGCAATCCGCCCACAATCAAATTCATCGCGACCAACGGTGTCGTCTCGCCGCAGTTCAAAACGGCGCAGCCGTTCATCGGCAGTCACGAGCACAACAACTGGGCCTTCAGCACCAATGGACTTTATCGCGTCACGTTCCGCGCCAACGGCAGATTTTTGGGCGACACCACGAATACGATTGGCCGCGACGTGGCGTGGTCGTTTCAGTTATTGCCGTTGCGGCCGTGGGAGAACTGGGTTGCCACCAACTGGCTGCCCGCCACGGCCAGCAGCACGAATGGTCCGGCAGCCGATCCTGATGGCGATGGGATTCCCAACGCGCTCGAATATGCGCTGGGCTTGAACCCGAACAGTGCTTCCACCACTGGCCTGCCGGAGTTTTCGCTCGTAAGTGACGCAGGACAAACGTATGGCGCGTTGACCTTCACCCGCGTGAAAGCCGCCAAAGATATTGACTATCTGCCGTCGGCACGAAGTGAACTGACCGGTGGCGCGTGGACTACGTTGACCAATGTTGTCAGTACGATGGATCACGGCGCGACGGAAACTGTCACGTTGCGGGATTTCGCGCCAGCGGCGGCAAATATGAGCCGGTTCTTCCAATTCCGCGCGCGGCTGAATTACCCATGAAGACGCCGGAAGAACAATTCATCTGGGCGATCAGTGTTTGCAGTGTGGCGCAGATGCGGGTGACACCGGTGCGGCGGGAGATCCTGAATTTCCTCGCCACCAGTCGCGTGCCGGTGACATTGGAAATGATTTCGCAGGCGGAAGGCGTGCGTGGGCATTGCGATGCGACGACGGTGTATCGCACGCTGATGCTCTTCAAGGAAGCGGACATCGTGCGGCTCGTCGGCTCATCGCGGAAGGAAAGTCATTTCTGCCTCAACGTGCCGGGCGAGAACAATCACTTCCTCATCTGCCGCGAGTGTGGGTGCACCGTCTTGTTGCGATTGCCGGAGATCACCGTCAGAGAAATCGCTGCTGCCGCTGCCACCAGTGGATTTTCTCCCTCGAAGCAAGATTACGAAGTCCACGGCGTTTGCAATGATTGCCAGGAAGCGCGTCTGCGTGAACCGTTGCCGAGCAAGCTGGCGGTCTGACCGTACCCCAAGGTTGCTTACGGTCGCTTCAGTGGCAGGACGAGCACCTTGTCCACGCGATGCCGGTCCATGTCGAGCACCTCGAAGAGATAGCCCTGCGCCTCGAACGTCTCGCCCTCCTTGGGCACGTGGCCGAGCGATTTTACGACGAAGCCCGCCAGCGTCTGGTATTCGCTGTAAGCCGCACCGCCAAACTTGAAACCAGGCAACGCCCGCTCGACGGCTTCCAGATCCAGCATCGCGTCAATCAACCACGAGCCGTCGTCGCGTTTCCTGGCTTCCGGTTTCGCGCGTTCGCCCTGCGACGGAAATTCGCCGACCACTGCTTCCATCACGTCGTTCAACGTGACCAAGCCGACGATGCTGCCGAACTCGTCGGTGGCGAGCGCGATGTGTTTGCCGGTTTGTTTGAAGGTCTCGACCAGTTGCAAAACTGTCTGCGATTCCGGAACGATGAGCGGCGTGACCATCAGATCCTTGAGTTTCACGCCCGCGCCGGCGGCGAGGTTGGCGTAAATCGCCTTCACCGATACTGTGCCGACGGTGTGATCGCGATTGCCTTGGTAAACGGGGAAGTGCGAGTGATTGCTGACGACAATCTTGTGCCAGATCTGATCGTGCGGATCGTCCTGGTTCAACCAGATGACCTTCGGGCGCGGCGTCATGATTTCGCGCACGGGCAGTTGATCCAGTTCTAGCGCGCTGTGGACGATCTGGCTTTCGACCTTGTTGAACGCGCCGGCCCGCACGCCTTCCTGCATCATCACGCGGACCTCTTCCTCTGAAACCGCCGCTTCCTTTTCCGGCTTGAACCCCAGTACACGCAACAGCGCTTCCGTGGAGACGCTCAGGAAACTCACCACCGGCCCGGCAAATTTCGAGAGCCAGTTCATCGGACGCGCGACTAGCATCGCGATGCCCTCGTGGTTGCTCAAACCGAACCTTTTCGGCACGAGTTCGCCCATCACGAGCGAGAAGTAGGTGATGACAGCAACGACCAGCCCGAAGGCGATCTTGTCCGCATACGGCGCGAGGAACTCAATCTGGGCAATCGGTCCGGTGAGCTTCGCAGCGAGCGTTGCGCCGCCGAACGCGCCGGCAAAGATGCCGACGAGCGTGATGCCGATCTGCACCGTGGAGAGAAAGCGATTCGGTGATTCGGCCAGTTCCAGCGCGACCCGGGCCCGACCGTCGCCTTGGTCGGCGAGGCGGCGCAACCGCGCCTTCTTCGAGGACACGACGGCGATCTCCGCCATCGCAAACACTCCATTCGCGACGAGCAGCAGGAAGATGATGGCGATTTCAAGGGCGACTTGATTCATAGACTGATTCTAAGGGCAGTTGTTAAGCAGCGAAAGCATTCCGAGCGGTAAACACGGTGCTTCGGTCAAGCGGGTTGAGATTCTTGTTCAGGACCGTCCTTTTGCCGGTGGAAAATCCGATAAAGTCCGGGCAACACCAGCAACGTCAGCGCCGTGCTGGAGAGAATTCCACCGATGACAACCGTGGCGAGCGGGCGTTGCACTTCCGCACCGGTGCCGGTGGCGAGAGCCATCGGCACGAAACCCAGCGAAGCGACGAGTGCAGTCATCAACACGGGACGCAGCCGCGTGAGCGAGCCTTCGGTGATGGCGTCTTCGAGCGATTTGCCGTCGGCGCGGAGTTTGTTGATGAAGGAGATCATCACCACGCCGTTCAGCACGGCCACGCCGCTTAGCGCGATGAAGCCGACGCCCGCCGAAATCGAGAGCGGGATGTCGCGCAACCATAGCGCCGCGACGCCGCCGGTCAACGCGAGCGGCACACCGGTGAAGACGAGTAGGGCGTGTTTGATCGAGTTGAAGGTCATGAACAGCAGCAAGAAGATCAGCAGTAGCGTGAGCGGCACGACGACTTGCAAGCGCTTGGTTGCAGAAATGAGTTGCTCGAACGTGCCACCCCAATCGGTCCAGTAACCGGCGGGAACTTCAACCTGCTCGCGAATTTTCGTTTGGGCCTCGGCGACGAATGAACCGAGGTCGCGTCCGCGCACGTTGGCGGTGACAACGACACGGCGTTTGCCGTTCTCGCGATTGATCTGGTTCGGGCCGGGGGCGATGACGAGGTCGGCCACGGCGCTGAGAGGAACGTGGTTCAATTGCCGATTTGGGGAAGCGCTCGTGTCATTGTCGTGTGTCTGAAGCGGGATCGGTATACGTTTGATGGCTTCTAGGTCGGTGCGCAGAATTTCCGGCAGACGCACAACGAGGTCGAAGCGCCGGTCGCCCTCGAAGACTTCGCCCGCCGTTTTGCCGCCGAGCGCGATCTCAATGGTTTCCTGCACGTCGGCGACATTGAGGCCGTAGCGGGCAAGTGCGTCGCGCTTCATCTGGATCGTCATCAACGGCAGGCCGGTGGTTTGCTCGAGGTTCACGTCAGTGGCGCCGGGCACGGTAGCGAGAATCTTTTCGACGGCTTGACCGACCTCCTCCAGAACTTCCATGTTGTCGCCGAAGACTTTCACCGCCACGTCAGCGCGCACGCCGGAGATGAGTTCGTTGAAACGCATCTGGATCGGCTGCGTGAACTCGTAATTGTTGCCGGGCAGCTTCGTCACGGCGGCTTCCATCTCGCGCACGAGGTCTGCTTTGGACTTCTTTGGGTTCGGCCATTCGGAGCGCGGTTTCAGGATGACGTAGTTGTCCGAGACGCTCGGCGGCATGGGGTCGGTGGCGATTTCCGCCGTGCCGATCTTGGCGAGCACGGTTTTTACTTCGGGGAATTCCTTGATGCGGTTTTCCAACACGCGTTGCATTTCGATGGCTTGCGACAGGCTCGTGCCGGGAATCCGCAAGGCATGCAACGCGATGTCGCCTTCGTCGAGGCTGGGGATGAATTCGCTGCCCATGCGCGACGCCGTAATGCCGGTCACGACGACGAGCAGGGCCGCCGCGACGGCAACGCTGATGCGGTTGTGCAAACAGAATTGCAGCAGCGGGCGGTAAACGGACTTGGCCGCGCGCGTCACGATGTTTTCCTTTTCGGAAATCTTTCCGCTCAGGCACAGCGCCACGGCGGCGGGAACGAACGTCACGGAAAGCACCATTGCGCTCGCCAGCGCCAGCACGACGGTGAACGCCATTGGGTGAAACATTTTTCCTTCCACACCGGTGAGCGCGAAGATGGGCAGATAGACGATGGTGATGATGAGTTCGCCGAACAACGTCGCGCGGCGGACTTCCTTGGTGGCGGAGAAAACGATGTCGAACCGTTCCGCCCGCGTGAGCTGTCGCCCGAGGCGGCGTTGTTCCTCGGCAAGACAGCGGATGCAATTCTCCACGATGATGACTGCGCCGTCCACGATGAGGCCGAAGTCGAGCGCGCCGAGGCTCATGAGGTTGCCGCTGATCCGGTTTTCCACCATGCCGGTGATCGTGAAGAGCATCGCCAGCGGGATGACGAGTGCGGTGACGAGCGCGGCGCGGAAGTTGCCGAGCAGCGCGAACAGGATCACGATGACGAGCACCGCGCCCTCGAACAGATTTTTCTTTACGGTGTTGATCGTGGCGTTGACGAGATCGGTGCGGTTGTAAATGGTGCGCGCGACAATGCCTTCGGGCAGGGTGCGATTGACTTCCTCCATCTTGGCGTGAACGCGTTCGGAAACAGTGCGGCTGTTTTCGCCGATGAGCATGAACACCGTGCCGAGCACGACTTCCTTGCCGTTCTCCGTGGCCGCGCCGGTACGAAGTTCCGAACCCAAGCCCACGTCGGCAACATCGTGGATGTGGATCGGCTGACCGTCGCGATGGCTCACTACGATGTCGCGGATATCCGCGATGCCGCTGACCTGGCCGGGGGCACGGATGAGATATTGTTCGCCGAAGCGTTCGATGTAGCCAGCGCCGACGTTGGCGTTGTTGCGGGCGAGCGCAGTCATCACGTCGTGCAACGTCAGGTTGTAGGCGAGCAGTTTGTCGGGCTGCGGTGTGACGTGGAATTGCTTCACGTAACCGCCGATGGTGTTGACCTCGACGACGCCAGGCAGGTTGCGGAGCTGCGGTTTGACGATCCAATCCTGTGCGGTGCGCAGGTCCATGGGGGTGTATTCGCTGCCATCGGATTTTCGCGCGCCGCGCTCAGGCTCGACGGTGAACATGTAAATTTCGCCGAGACCGGTGGCGATCGGGCCGAGCGACGGTTCGACGCCGGGCGGCAATTTGCTTTTCACCTCCTGCAAGCGCTCGTTGATGAGTTGTCGCGCCCAATAGATGTCCGTACCGTCCTTGAACACGACAGTGATCTGCGACAGCCCGTAGCGCGAGAGCGAGCGGGTGTAATCGAGCTGCGGCAGACCAGCCATCACAGTCTCGATGGGGAAGGTCACGCGCTGTTCGGATTCGAGCGGCGAGTAGCTGGGCGCTTCGGTGTTGATCTGCACCTGGACGTTGGTGATGTCCGGCACGGCGTCAATCGGCAGGCGGTGGAAGTTGTAAACGCCCAGCGCCGCGATGCCGAGTGTGGCGAGGATGACCAGCCAGCGTTGGCGGATGGAGAAGGAAAGAATTTTTTCGAGCATGGCGTCTCCTCAGTGATCGTGCGTCGCGCCGGATTTCAAGATGTCGGCCTTGATGATGAAGCTGCCTTCGGCCACGTAGCGTTGGCCCGCCTTCATGCCGGAGGTGATTTCCACCCAGTCGGCGTCGCGGCGACCGGTTTCAACTACGATGGGTTCATAAAAATTTCCTTCGTTGACGAAGACGACCGTCCAGTCGCCGAACGCCTGCACGGCGCCGGGTTTCACGGCGAGCGGCACTTCAACTTCCTCGAACAACACTTCGCCGGTGACGAACAGGCCGGGCCGCCAGTCGCCGTTGGGATTTGGCAATACCACCCGCGCGAGCAATGTTTGCGTGCTCTCCGCGCCAAACGGGGAGAGGTAACTGATTTTCCCTTCCGCCTTCGACAAGCCTTCGCCGCCATCAATCGCCACCGGCTGGTCCGCTTTCACGCGCGCGGCGTCCTGGCGGAAGATGTTCAAGTCCACCCATACACTGCTGAGATCGGCGATGATGAAGATGGCTTCGCCTTCGCCGACGAATTCGCCGAGCGCGGCGTGTTTCTCGATGATCGTGCCCGCCAGCTCGGACTTCACTTCGTAACGCTGCAAGCTCTCGTTGCTTTCAACGACGGCGATCACTTCATCTTTCGCGACATGGTCGCCGAGTTTCTTGCGGACTTCCTTGAGCACGCCGGGGTAGCGCGGGACGACGTGTTTCATCTGCTCCTCGTTGACGCGGATGCGGCCATTGACCTTGAGCGTGGATTTGATTTTCGCCGTGACGACCGTAGCGACGACCACGCCGGAACTTTTCGCCGCGTCGGGCAAAAGCTCGGTGCGCGCTTCGGGGGAATCATATTGCCAGCGATGGGTTTTGCCGCCGCGTTCGGCGGTGACGGTGACTTTGAACGAGTGCGGCTCGTACACCTCCAGCGATAAATCGCCCGCGAGATATTCGCCTTCGGGTTTGAACTGGTGAACGTCCGTGCGCCCGCCGAGGCGTTCGAGTTGGATCGTCAGCTTCATCTGCGCGGGGTCAACGGGTTTGCCTTGCTCAAAAAGGTAAACCCGAAACTGCGGCGGCACGCCGGTTTCGTAAATCGTGACCTCCGCGGCGAAGTCGCCGTCGCGCAACATCCGCCCGCGATGCGGCCCGCGCTCGAATTCGCCAGCCGCAGGCGCGGCGGGCGTGCCGTGCGTGTGACCGGATCCGTTGTGGTCGTGGCTGTGGTTATGATTGGATTTGAGCGCGAGCCAGGTCAATCCCGCACCAAGCGCGAGGACGATAAGGAGCGAGATAAGTTGCTTCTTGTTCATGGGTAAATCAGGGCTGGGAGGTTTTTGAGGATTGCACGGATTCCGGCGACAGCGGTTCGCCGAGGAGCTTTTCGATTTCGATGACGAACTGGTGATAGGCGACGGCGGCGACGATGCGTTCACGGCGCAGTTCGAGGAGGGTGCGCTGGGCGTCGAGCAGTTCGAGTTGCGAGAAGCGCGCCCGCTCGAAACCTTCGCGCGCCAACGTCAACGCGGCTTCGGCGTCGGGGAGCATGTCGCGATCAAGCGCGGCGAGTTCGGTGTCGGCATGAATCAATTCCTGCGCGATGCCGAACAACGCAGTGCGCAACCGCAGTTCCGCCCCCGCGCGTTCGACTTCAACCTTGTCTGCGAGGGCGCGGGCTTCCGCGCGCGTGCCTTGCTGGCGATCGCTCAAGGGCAGGGGCAGCGAGAATTGAAAGACGAAGCCCACGTCGTCTGGGCCGGCATACTGACGGACGCCTGCGCCGGCGGTGAGATCGGGCCGACGGCGCGCGTCGGCAAGTTTGACTTCCGCGTCGCGCACGGATTTTTCGCCGGCCCAACGCGTGAGTTCGGGGCTGCGGTGGATGCGGGCGCTGAGTTCGTCAAGGTTCGGGAGCGGCGGGCGCACAAACAAATCCGCCTGCAATTCGGCGAACGTGGCATTGGTGGCGCCCCAGAGCGCGGCGAGTTTGCGGCGGGCGACGAGCAGTTCGTGTTCGTCGTGTTCCTCGAGGAGGCGCGCTTTGGAGAGTTGGATGCGGGCGCGCTTTTCCTCGATGGGCGAGGCGTTGCCGGCTTCGACGCGACGTTTGGCGAGTGCCAGCGTTTCCTCGGCGAGCTTGGTGGCATCGCGGGACAAGGCAAGTTCATGTTGATCACCGAGGACGTGGACGAATTGCTCGGCCACGGTGGCGAGCACTGTGATGCGGGCGAGATCGGCATCGCTTTGCTTGAGGCTGCGTTGGGCGGTGGCGATGTCGCTGCGCGCGCTGCGTTTGCCGCCGAGTTCGATGAGTTGGCTGAGTTGTAACGTGGTCTGGGCGTTGCGTGCGTCGCGATACATGCCGCTGCCCAACACATCTTCGACTGCGAGTGAGAGTTCGGGATTGGAGCGCAGGCCGGCTTGTTGGCGGCGCGCTTCAGCGGCGCGCAAATCGAAGCCATGCGCACGGAGCGACGGGTTTTGCGCGAGCGCGAGTGCGGCCGCGGCAGGCAGGGTGAGTCGCGCGGGGGTGACGGGTGGCGCGTTGGTTTCCGTTGC
>ERZ1292630.2696-Hain-H41-02um-R3-2696-length-16167-cov-6_pt2 | contig 15392 bp, 20 predicted proteins | sample MGYA00564408_ERZ1292630 | MGnify/ENA primary metagenome ERZ1292630 (study PRJEB36523, sample SAMEA6512641) | groundwater metagenome | collected 2019-01-08 | study: AquaDiva: Metagenomics assemblies of 32 groundwater samples | reverse complement strand
TTCAGCCTCGATGCTCTTGTGAATATGCTGACGAAGGCGGGCATGCGCGTCGAACTCCGCGTCAAACCTCTGCGCAAGGCCGCATGACGATCAGCCTGCGGCTACGGTTGGGCGAGAAGGAACCGGCCACTGAAATGATCTCGTGAAACAATAACACGAGCTGACCAAGCCAGAAGATTTCGCACTTTTGTGATTGCCTGCGCCCCTGCTTCATTCAGCCTAAGGGCTCAGCGCGCGCTCTCCCAATCCTCGACGCGCAGCCCCATCACCCGGCTGAATTCTCCGGTGTTGTGCGTGACCAGTATCAGGTCATGCGCGCGCGCGATCGCGGCAATCATCAAGTCATTCGCCCCGATGGGCTTGCCTTGCGCCGCCAGATCAGCGCGTATCAGTCCATAGTCGTGCGCGCAGCTATCATCGAACGGCAGGCTTTGCAGCGGGGCCGCAAAGTACTCCAGGCGCTTCAAGTTGAATTCAACACGCGCGCTGCGTCTTGCGCCATAAAGCAACTCCGCTTTGACCACGCTGCACAAAACGACGTCGGCGGGCTGGCAAGCGGTGTAGCGCCGCGTCACTCCGTCATCGCCGGAATTGAGCAAGCGGATACAGGTGTTTGCGTCGAGCAAGTATTTCATTCCAGTGGCAGCCGCTCTTCAGGCGGACCCGAAGGCTCATACCTTATAGTGGCGCGTTCTGCTACGCCGGATATCCGCGCGAAGTAGTCCGCTGGCCAGCCCTGTCCGACATCACGCTTGACCAGGTCGGCCACATAGCGGGAAATCGGCAGCTTGGCCTGAGCGGCGCGGGCTTTGATTTGCTCCGCAACGTCATCAGGAACGTAAAAGTGTAGTTGAGGCATGATATTTCCCCCGCATATATGTGCTATATGTGGATTATATCCTGAACTGATGAATGAACGCAAGCTATTGGTATAAATAGAAGTTATTGTCAACCAAACAGGCTGCAGTCCAATCGCCAGATTCAAGGCTAGAGGCATCCAACCCAATCGCGGAAAATGGCAATGTGATAATTACCAAGAAATATTCATATTTCAGTTGACACATCTCTGGGATGTTGCAATACTTCACTCAGCACATGACGTTTTCCACGAAATACTCATTTATAGAGGGCAACATGGCCAAGAGCGACCGCAAAGAAAACCTGTTTCAAGATTTCTTCCACAGTGCCTTCAATTCATTTGAGGCACTGGAAATCCAATTCGACATCAGCGGCGTCAGGGATCAGGTGTTTGGTAAAGACGTCGACGAGGAGCAAGCCAAATCCAATCTGCGGTCCTCGCGCTCTTGGGCCACGCTTTCCGCCCTCTATGACTACGCCGTTGATGGTTTGGATGGTGGTTTGCATCCGACGGATATCGTGATCGATGGGTCAGACGTCATCAAGCTTGTGAGTAGTGAAAACTACTGGCCGTCAGCTGAGTGGGAGCAAATTGTCGCAATGGGAGACGGGCGTTTTGCACTGGACGACGGACAGCATTTCCTGCTTTTTAAGGTGGCGCTATTGGCCAATGTTGATATGCGAACAGTGCGTAACGCTGTCAGCGCGGGTGGTCTGGTTTCCTTCAAAAAAGACAACGAGATCTACGTTGAAAACGCGTCGGCTCGTCGCTGGCTGCACGGCCGACGGGGGTTCAAGCCCACCGTAATGAATGATGGCGATGAATATTCAAGTCTTGAGAAAGTGAGCAGTCCAGCAGAGTTCGGTGCGTTCCTAGTCAGCCAGCGCAAGCGTATCGGTCTGGACAGTGTAAACGACAAGTTGGTCGTTTTTCACCCTAGCGTAAATCCACAAGCAATCTCTCAGCTTGAGGCAGGCGTTTTTGCCCTGCCACTGGATGCGGCATTCCCCCTCGCGGACTTCTATCAGGTTGGCCGCAAGGAGTTTCTCGAATGTGTAATGCGCGTGTTCTTCTATGAGGAAATGAACATGCTTTCTCACGAGTCCGCCAAAGAGGAGGTTTAAAAAGTGGGCACCAAGAACCTGACCGAGCATGCCCAGAAGCGCAAACAGCAGCGTGGTTTCTCAGATCTACAGGTTGAGTTGATCCGCGTGTTTGGCGAGGACTATTCAGCTTTTCCGGGGAACCGTCATCCAGTCCACCTTCTGAGCGACGGATTGAGGCACGGAGTGACTGGCCGAGGTGCGGCCACCGCGCCAGCTTCGCTAATGGCTCCTACTTGGAAATGACCGGACGATCATCGGTGCGATTCTGTTGTCCACTCAGCAGCTGGTAGTGGCCTCAGACGGTCTATCAAATCTGTAGTTTTTGAATGCGGCCAATGTCCGGCATCGGGCTGATGCCGGCCGATTGGTTGCTCCTGGCCGGAATGCCAGTCAGCCGCCGGAGCGTCAGTCAGCCGCCGCCGCGCTTGGTGTAAAGATCGAAGCACGCCATGAATTCGCGGCGTGCATTCGCTTCGGCGCCCGAAAATCGAAATGAAACGTTCAGCACCGGTATCGAAACGAGGCCGATTCTGCGCGGCTCCGCCGGCGTGAACAAAATCTCGACTATCCCCTGGCCCGTGCGGACCACGGCCTTGTCCGCGTCGATCTGCATGCGCGCGTGGCGTGTCGCACCCGGAAGCCAGCGAATGAATTCCTCGCGCGTGCATCCCATTTCGCGCTGAAGTCGGAATTCGTCGGTGTCTTCGGTCAAGCGCGATACCTGTGCAAGTTCATCCCGCCGCAAAGCGGCACACGCCGTCAGCCGCCCGCAATCGGCGGCCAGATCGCAAGCTCGTCGTCCGCCGCGAGGGCATGCCCGGCGCGAGCCTGAGGGGGAATATAGACGCCATTGACCAGCACCAGATGAACCAGCTTGGATGGAAGCTTGAAGCGATCGATGACGCCCTGCACGGTCGCGCCGTCCGGCATGTTCAGGGGCAATTCGTTGCCCTTGCACCTCTGGCCGTCCGCTTCGGGCGGAAGGTGATCGCTGAGCATGGCATACAATTTGAGGGTAATGCGCATGAAAATGTTACCGCTCATCCGTTCAATGCGTTTGTCGGCAAGGGATTGCCCGCCTGCAATTTTCAACGCGCCTGCCGCGGCGACGCAGGGCGGCATTCCCATGCCGCATCGGTGCTACGACGCCTTGAGCCCCCACGCGGCCTGCGCCTGTGCGGTGGCGAGGTAGGCTTGCATCAGCGCGAGTGGATTCTGCAGCAGGCGGTCTTTCCAGGCGCCAAGGCATACGCGCGATTGGATCAGCCCGCGCAATACGCCGACGTGCTCGGTCAGGCCGATGCTGTTGGCTCCGACGAGAATGTCGCCGCCGAACTCCAGACGCAAAAACCTGTAGTTGGCCTCATCCGACAACTCCGCATGCTCCCCGCCGGGCACGCCCTGCCATTCGCCGAACGAAGTCGAGACGAGGCCGAGCGTGTCGAGGACGTTGATCTGCGTGACGCCGCGCAAAGCCATTGTTTTCCCCGCCATGTTCATCCCGGCGCAGTAAGCTTCATCGGCGGCATTGGGCTGGATCGCGCTGACGATGTGCTTGCCGGACACGAGGTCCAGCGCTTCGGCGCAGTCGCCCGCAGCGTAGATGCCCTGCACATTGGTCTGGAGATACTCGTCGGTTACCACGCCGTGAGCACAGGTAACGCCGGAGGACTGCAGAAATCCGATATTGGGCTTGACGCCGGTTGCCGAGATCACGAGGTCGGCATCGACTTTTACGCCATTGCTCAAGCGGACACTAAGCGCATTCCCGTTCTTCTGTATTGCTTCCACGCGACTGGAGGTGTGAACCTTCACGCCTTTGCTTTCCACCCAGCGTTTGATCATGCCGCCGGCGCCCACCCCCATCATGCGCGGCACCATGCGATCGCCCATTTCGACCACGCAGAGCGCCACGCCGCGACTGGCCAGGGCCTGCATGATGATGCAGCCGATGAACCCGGCACCCATTTGCAGGACCTTTGCCCCCGGTTTGGCGAGCCCCATGATTTTGCGCGCGTCAGCCAGGGTCCAGCAGGGGTGCACGCCCGGAGAATCGATACCTTCAATCGGCGGACTGGCCGGACTCGACCCGGTGGCAATCAGCAAGCGGTCGAAGGCGAGCGTGGTGCCGTCATCGAACAGGACAGCGCGCTTTTTGCCGTCCACCGATTTCGCCCGGCCCGTGCGCAGCGTGATTTTCTGGGCGGCAAAATGGTCCTTGCCCTTGCGCAGATAAGTGCCCTCTTCGCCGATGCTGCCCGAGAGCAGATAGGGAATCGCCATGCGCGAGTATGGCGGCTCCGGTTCGTCGCCGATGAGGATGATTTCGTCCCGCGGCGCATGCTTGCGTATGGTCTCGGCCGCGATCACGCCGGCCGGCCCGTTGCCCAGGATCACATGCTTCATGCTTGCTCCACGAAAAAAAGGGCGGTTCCCCTGGAACCGCCCGAATTCAACAGTTCAACGAATGGGAGATCGAAGGGCGTCAAAGTCCCAACCGCGTCCTGGTCTCCTTCGTCGGACGGCCTTCCTGGTCCCAGCCGCGCACCTTGTAGTATTCCGGCAGCATCTTGTCCAGGCCGCTGACCAGCCCTTTCGCGGGGCCGGTTTTTGCGGGCTCGGTCATCAGCCGCTTGGGCAGGAAATCGTCCTTGCTGGTAAAGCCGGCGCGATTGTTGAATTCCCTTTCCATGTTCCAGACGCGCTCGCCGATTTTGCCGAGTTCTTCCAGCGTGAACTCGCTCGAACACGCGGCGGCGAGTTGCGGCTGCAGGTCTGCGAGCGTCCAGGCGAAGGTCGTGAACACGCACACACCGGCCGAATCGAACACCGCGGTCGCGTCCTGAAAGGCTTTGACCAGGTCGGCCTTGCCCTCGGTGACCAGGGGATCGGTCTTGACCGGAATGCCCAGCACCTCGGAGGCGACGGTGTAGCCGCGCAGGTGACACGCGCCGCGGTTGGACGTGGCGTAGGCCAGGCCCATGCCCTGGATGCCGCGCGAGTCATAGGCGGGGAATTCCTGGCCCTTTACGCTCATCGACAGATCGGGGTGCCCGTACTTGGCGGTGAGCCGCTTGGAGCCCTGCGCAATCTCTTTGCCGAAGCCTTCGCCCTTGACGGTGATCTCGACGAAATGGGTCAGCGCTTCGGCGGAACCGAACTTGGCGTCGATGCCGAGTTGCTCCTTGGTCAGCACGCCCATATCGTAGAGCTCCATCACGGCGCCGACGGTGGCGCCAAATGAAATCGGGTCCATCCCCTGTTCATTGCAGATGAAATTGGCGAAAGTCAGCGCCTCGAGGTCGTTGACGCCATTGGCGGCGCCCAGGGCCCATGCGGCCTCATATTCCAGCCCGCCGGATGCACCCCAATACTGCGGCCGGTTCTGCACCGTGAAATGCTTTTCGTCGATCTTGGAAATCCGCCCGCAGGCAATAGTGCAGCCGAAGCAGGCCTGGTTGGTCACCAAGTTGGCCTTGCCGTCCGACTTGCGCGGCTCGTGCATTGCCTCCGCGGAAATGTCCTTCGCGCCCTCGAACTGGACGTCGCGATGATTGCGCGTCGGCAGCGCGCCCACGGTGTTGATCACGTTCATCAGCACCTGGGTGCCATAGGTAGGCAGCCCCTGGCCGGTGACGGCGTTATCGTGCAGCACTTTCTTCGCCGCCGTGGCGGCCTGCATGAAGGCCTTGAAATCGCGAATGTTGCCGACCCCCAGCGTGCCGCGCACCGCAATCGCCTTCAGGTTCTTGCTGCCCATCACCGTGCCGACGCCGGAGCGCCCGGCCGCGCGATGCAGGTCATTGATGACGCCGGCATACAGGCAGCCCGTTTCCCCCGCACGCCCGATGCTGCTCACCCGCATTTGCGGTTCCTGGTGCCTGGCCTTGAGCGCCGGCTCCGTCTCCCACACCGACTTGCCCCAGATGAAGGCCGCGTCGTGGAGTTCCGCCTTGTCGTTTTCGATCGCGAGATAAACCGGTTTGGCCGACTTGCCCTCGAAGATGATCATGTCCCAGCCGGCCATCCTCAGTTCGGCGCCCCAGTAGCCGCCCGAGTTGGAGCAGGCAATTGCCCCGGTGAGGGCGCCCTTGGTGATCACCGAATAGCGTCCGCCGGTGGAAGCCATCGTTCCGGTAAGCGGGCCCGTGGCCCAGATGATCTTGTTGTCGGGAGAAAGAGGATCGACCTTCGCATCGACTTCCTCGACGTAGTACTTGGTGGCGAGACCGCGCTGGCCGATGTAGTCGCGCGCCCATTTCATGTTGAGCGGCTCGGACTTGCAGGTGCCAGCAGTCAGGTTGACGCGGAGTATTTTTCCAGCCCAGGCCATGATCGTTCTCCTTAAGCAGAAGCTTGGTTATCGAGTTTGCCGGCCCATTGCTTCATGCGCTCGAGACCGGTCCAGTCGGCATCGACGTAGGTAATCGCGCCGGTGGGACAGGCCGTGGCGCAGGCCGGATCGCCGCCGCAGAGGTCGCACTTCTGCACCTTGCCGGTATCCTGAACGTAGTTGACGGTGCCGAAGGGGCAGGCGATGGTGCACACCTTGCAGCCCACGCATACGTCGTCCATCACCACCTTTGCGCCCGTGGCCGCATCGAGCATGATGGCTTCGACCGGGCAGGCGTGCAGGCACCAGGCCTCGGCGCACTGGGTACAGGTATAGGGCACTTTCCTGCCGGCCTCGTAAAAATCGAAGACCTTGATGCGCGACTTGGCGGGGTTGAAAACGCCATAGTTTTCGTAACTGCAGGCCATCTCGCACTGCAAACACCCCGTGCACTTGTCGGGATTGATGTGAAGTGATTTCTGCATTGCTCGTCTCCTCGGAAGCTATGGGTAACTCGACCTTGCGAACCTGCGCCCGCTCGCCGCAGCGATGTCACGACCCGGGGCACAATCACAATATTAGAGAAAAAAGTCTGGCAACGAAAGAAAAATCTATCCGGGCGAGAAAATCCTTTCCCGCCAACCGATGTTGCGTCGCGGCAAACGCCGCGCGCGATCATTCGATGCTGATCCCGGCCTGCTTGACGATGCCGCGCCAGCGCGCGATGTCGTTGCGGTAGTACTCGCCGAACCTGTCTGCGCCGAGCGAGAAAATCTGCACCACGGCGCCGCGAGCGCCGCCCGGAAACCCGCGTCCCTTCTGGCTCTCCAGCTGGTGCCGGGTACGCCCCGCAGGGGTCAGGTCAATATGGGTTGGACCGCTCGGCGTCAAAATCGCACGCCGATCGCCAGGCGTGTCATGTCACTGTTGGTGTAATTGGCCTTGGGGTCCCATGCGAGCCGGACGAACCAGGGCTCGTGGTCGTAGGTGAGGGCGATCCCGTTTGCCTTGAACGATTCCGACTCGGGGTCCGCATCGCTGCGGCCGCTGCGGTTGAACACGTCGACCGTCCAGCGCGAGCGCGCTCCGGTTTTTTGGCGCAGCACGAAATGGGTGACGCGCTGTCCGGTTCCGAGCCGATCGTCGCGCACCTGGAATAGAGTCAGCGCCGTGCCCTCATCTGGCCGCCAGCCGGCGCCGATCAACACCGAGTCGTTCGGGTCGAAATTGAGGTTGTAGTAGGGCTTGCGATTGGTCCGCCCCAGTCCGAGCAGTCCCACGTAGGGTCCCATCGCAGCCGCGCTTGCCTCGAGTGTGACACTTCCGCCCCAGAAGCCCTGTGAGGCGTACTGACCCGAGGCGATGACTCGCCCCATGGGCACGGCGAACTGGCGTTCGTAGCCTGCGCGCGTCTGTTGAAATTCGACGCCGCGCCGGTATTGACCGATCCAGAACGTATCGTTTTCCCGATTTCCCCGCAGGTTCAGGTCGACCGCCGAGCGGCTGGCGGTCTCACGATAGACGCTGGGCGTGAACTTCCAGGCGATGCCGCGATCCGGCCCGACCGGTTCATTCGGCTCGATATCGGCGCGATCTTCGATGGCGAGCGCTGCTGCCGAGAGGAAAGCCAGCGAACACGCCGCAGCGACGCTGCGAAAAGCAAACAGGGCAAGCGCGGATCGGGTTATTCGCAAGGGCGGCCACTTCGCAGGAAATAACGGGTCACTCCGCATTATCCGCAATCCTGGTGACATTGGGGCCGGAATCTCCCTGCATGCGATGGCTATTCCGAATCGAGGACCTGTATTCGCGCACCCAGCACCGCTTCAAAGCGCGCGGCATAGGCTGGCCACACTTCGGGATTGATCAACCGCGGTGGCCGCCCGCCCTTGAGCGCGCCCACTATCTGCTCGGCGGCGATCGCCGCCATGTTGCGCCGCGCCTCGTGGGTCACGCCGGCGGTATGGAAGCTCGCGATCACGCTGTCGAGCTTGAGCAGCGGATGGTCGAGCGGCGGGGGCTCCCGCTCCCAGACGTCGAGCCCGGCGCCGGCGATATGGCCGGACTGGAGCGCTTCGAGCAAAGCCGCCTCGTCGTGGATGCCGCCGCGCGCCGTCGTGATGAACAGCGCGCCGCGCTGCATCCGCCGCAATGCGCGCGCGTCGATCATGCCGATGGTGTCCTGCGCGCGCGGGCAATGCAGCGACACGATGTCGGATCGCGCCAGCAGGTCCTCCAGCGCTACGGACGCGGCGCCCCGCCGGCCGATCTCCTCCTGCGTCAGGTACGGGTCGGTGGCCAGCACGGTCATGCCGAAGGCATGGGCCAGCGCGGCGACGCGGGTGCCGACGTGGCCGATGCCGATGATGCCCAGCACCTTGCCGCCGATTTCGTGCCCCATGACGTCCTCGCGCGAGAAGCCTTGCTCGCACCTGAGCCGCCGGTCGCATTCGATGATCCGTCTCGATAGCGCGAGCATCAGGCCAAACGCGTGCTCGGCGACCGAGTTGGCGTTGCCGCCCGCCTGGTTCACCACCGCGACCCCGGCCTTGGTGCAGGCGGCGACATCCACCGTGTCGTAGCCCGCACCGAACGAAGAAACGCACAGTAGCGTGGGACAACGCTGCAGCAGCTCCGCGCTGACGAACCAACGGCGCGGAAGCTCGTCTTTGGCGGCGGACACGTGGTAGACATGCGAGCGTTCGAGCGCCGCCCAACCCGCCTCCTCCGGGCCCGCGCGCGCGCAAACCGTGAGATTGATATCGGACTCGTGTGCCAGCCGCTGGTCAAAAGCCGGATTCAGCGGCAGGTCGAAGCGGACTACATTCTTGCGTTTCGTGGACATCGATGCCTTCTCGTAATTGCGCCTCTGCGGGGCAGACCGGAAGCGGCGCGTGGATAATGCGAGTCAGGCCATTATACCGACGCGTGCCACTCCGAGGCAGGCGGCTCCTCTCGGAGAGCGTCTCCATCCACAGGAGGGGACAATGTTTAGGAACTGCTGGAAATAGGCGGCGCGACCGGCAGCGCGCGTCTGATCCAAGGTACTATTGTCAACCGGAGAACAAGCAATAACAGGAGATCGCCATGTCTGAAATCAGCGGCGATGAAGTCATTGTCAGAATGTTGCAGGCCGAGGGGGTGCAGAAGGTGTTCGGCATCATCGACGGCACCTATTTCGGCTTCTATGCCAGCCTGCGCACGCACGGCATCGATCTCATCACGCCGCGCCACGAGACCAGCGCCGTGCACATGGCCGGCGCTTATGCGCGGCTCAGCGGCAAGCTCGGCGTATGCATGGCGTCGAACGGGCCCGGCATCGCCTACCCCGACCGCGGCGGCAGCTACCAGTGTTTCGACCAGTCCGGCGTGATCGGCAAGATGGCGAAGTGGAGCTGCGTCATTTCCTCGTTCGAGCGCATTCCCGAACTCGTGCGCATGGCACTGCGCAAGTCCTGGGAGGGCCGGCCGGGCGTGGTGCACATCGACGTGCCCGAAAACATCATGAACACCAAGGTGAAGGCCGAGCCCGCGTTCTGGGCGCCGCACCAGTACCGCAGGACGGCACCCACCGTGCCGTCACCCGAACTGGTCGAGCGCGCAGCCGACATGCTGATCGCCGCCGAGCAGCCCTTGATCCACGCCGGCAGCGGCATCATCCATGCGGCTGCGTATGCGGAGCTGCGCCGGGTGGCGGAGCTCCTGTGCGCGCCGGTGACCACGAGCTGGTCGGCGCGCGGCGTGCTGCCCGAGACTTCCGAGCTGTCGCTGCCGATGATCCACGTCAAGCTGAACCACAAGGCGCGCAACGACGCCGACCTGGTGCTGGCGCTGGGCACGCGCCTGGGCGAGACCGACTGGTAGGGCAAGGCGCCCTACTGGCGCCATCCTTTGAAACAGAAAATGATCCAGGTCGACGCGGATGGCGAGATGCTCGGCATGAACAAGCCCGCGGACCTCGCCATTCTCGGCGACGCCAAGCTGTTTCTTGCCGCCCTTGCCGCCCGCCTTACGGCGAAGAAGGGCGAAATCCGCACCGACGCGCGGCAGAAGAACATCGCGCGCTACAACGAGACCAAGCGGCGCGACCGCGAGGGGTGGAACAAGGCGCTCGCGGATCGCTCGGCACCGATGAACCCGGCGCATGTCGCGAGCGTGTGCCGCGAATTCTTTGCCGACGATGCGATCCTCGTGGCCGACGGCGGCAACACCACCATCTGGGCGAGTTTCTATCACGAGGTGCGCGTGCCCAATACGCTGCTGTCGACGTTCAAGTTCGGCATGCTCGGCGCGGGCGTGGCGCAGGCGCTAGGAGCCGCGGTGGCGTTCCCTGAGCGGCAGGTGGTGTGCATCATCGGCGACGGCGCGATGGGCTTTCATCCGCAGGAGGTCGAGACCGCGGTGAGGCACAAGCTCAAGGTCATCTATCTGGTGCTGTGCGACAAGGCCTGGGGCATGGTGAAAATGAACCAGTCCTTCACCCTGCATCCGATCAAGACCCTGCTGATGAAATCGCTGCCGCCGGAGGAAAACATCGCCACCGACCTGGGCGAAATCGAGTTCGACAAACTGGCGATCGCGATGGGCGCGCACGGCGAACGCGTGTCCGACCCGAAGGAGCTCAAGCCGGCGCTGGAGCGCTGCCGCGCCAGCGGCCGCTGCGCCGTGATCCACGTCGATGTCAATCCGGTGAAACACATGTGGGCGCCGGGCCTGATCCACTTCAAGGACATGCACCAGGAGCCGAAAGGAAAATAGTGGGCGCGCCGCGCGTACTGGTGACGGGCGCGGCCGGTTACCTCGGCAGTCAGTTGGTTGCCGCGCTGGCGGCGGGGACGCGCCGGCCGGCGACACTGGTGGCGATGGACGTGCGCGAAGTGCCCCCCAAGGGGCGCCTGGCGGGCGTCGCTTATGAAACCGCCGACATCCGCGCGCCCGGCCTGGCCGCGATCTTGGAGCGCCATGCCATCGACACGGTGGTGCACCTGGCATCGATCGTCACGCCCGGAAAGAACAGTAACCGCGAATTCGAGTACTCGGTCGACGTGCTGGGGACCGAGAACCTGCTCAAGGCCTGCGTCGCAGTCGGGGTGGGGAAAATCATCGTGTCCTCGAGCGGCGCGGCCTACGGTTATCACGCCGACAATCCGGCCTGGATCACCGAGGATGCGCCGGTGCGCGGAAACCAGGAATTCGCCTATTCCTGGCACAAGCGCCTGGTCGAGGAAATGCTTGCCGACTACCGGCTGCGCCAGCCGCAGCTGCGGCAGGTGGTGTTTCGCATCGGCACCATCCTCGGCGAGACCGTGCGCAACCAGATCACCGACCTGTTCGAAAAGCCGCGCCTGATTGCGATTCGAGGATCGGACAGCCCGTTCGTGTTCATCTGGGATCAGGACGTGGTCGGCTGCATGCTCGAAGCCGTGTACTCGGACCAGGCCGGCGTCTACAACGTGGCCGGCGACGGCGCCCTCGGCCTGCGCGAAATCGCCGCGCGCCTGGGCAAGCGCTGCGTGACCTTGCCCGCATGGCTGCTGCAGGCCGCGCTCGCCTTGCTCAAGCCCCTGGGACTGACGCAGTACGGGCCGGAGCAGGTGAACTTCCTGCGTTATCGACCCGTGCTCGACAACCGCAGGCTGAAGGAGGTGTTCGGCTATGTGCCGCGGAAGACTTCGGCCGAGGTGTTCGAGTTCTATCTCGCGGCGCGCGAGCGTCGGGGTGAATTGTGACGCGGCGCGATTTTGCCGGCAAGGTGGTGGTGATCACCGGCGCCGCCGGCGGCGATCGAGGCCTGGGGCCGGATCGATGTGCTCATCAACAACGCCGGCATCACCCACCGCAGCGCTTGGCGGCGCACCGACCCGGCGGTGACCCGGCGCGTGATGGAAGTGAATTTCTTCGGCTCGGTCCACTGCACCCGCGCGGCGCTGGATGCGCTGTGCGCATCGAGCGGGCTGATCATCGTCGTCTCCAGCGTCGCCGGATTTGCGCCGCTGATCGCGCGCACCGGCTATGCGGCGGCGAAGCATGCGCTGCACGGTTTTTTCGAGAGCCTGCGCGCCGAACTCGCCGATGAAGGGGTAGGGGTGCTGATGGTGTGCCCGTCCTTCATAGCCACCGGCATCGACCGGAACGCGCTTAGCGGCGATGGCCAGCCGGCGCGGCACGGGCAGAAAATCGTCGGCGCGCGCGCGCGCCCGGAGGCGGTTGCAGGCGAAGTGCTGCGCGCCGCCGAACGCGGCCGGCAATTGCTGCTGCCCGGGCGCATGGCCAAACTCGCGTGGTGGGTGAGCCGGCTTGCGCCGCGCTACTATGCGCGCGTCATGGCGCGGCGGCTGCGCGCGGAGATGGATGGCGAATAAGCAGGGTCGGGCGCAAGGCAGTGGGGCAGCCAGTAGATCAGCCATTGATCAGCCAGTTGCGAAGTCCCTTCGGATGAAGTAGGGTAGCTGCATGAACTCAAACCTTTACGACGAGATCATCAAGCTCGATGCCCCGACCCGACTTCAGTTGGCTCAGGACCTTCTCGATAGTGTAGCCAGCGAGGCATTCTCGCCACCTGTCACGGACGAGCAGCGCGCCGAATTGCGCGCGCGCCTCGCGCATCATCGGGCACATCCCGAAGAAGATACCGTCTCGCTCGGCTACATCAAGGCGAAGCTCGGTCTGTCGTAGTGCTGTATTCGGTCCGCTACAAGCACGCCGCGGCCGCTGAAGTGGAGGCCGCAATTTCCTGGTATGCGCAGCCCGAGATCAATCAGGCGTCTGCGTTCGTCAAAGATATCGCGCGGACAGAGTCGCAACTGCGAACTCAGCCCATGCTCTACCAGCGAGTCGAAGGCGAGATCCGGCGGGCCGCGTTGCGCCGCTTCCAGTATTCGCTTTTCCATGTGATCGAACACGACCAGCTTATCGTGCTGGCGTTCATGCATCAGCATCAGAATCCGCGTACGCGCGAGGAACTGATCAAGTCCTGAGATCGGCCACGCCCTCGGACAAACGCGGAGCGGTCCAGCGGGCTCCTGCAGTGCTGGTCGCAGACAGACGCTAATGTTTGTTCAGCTCCGTCACTTCGCCCTTGATCTGGGTCGATTTGCCGCGGAACAGCGCCACCAGTTCACCTTTCTGGTTTTCGACGCGGATGTCGTACACGCCGTTGCGGCCCTCCAACCCCTGTTCCCGCCCGGTGGCCGTGAGCAGGTCTCCTACGTAAGCCGGGCGCATGTACTCGATCATGCAGGTGACCGCCACCGCGTTCTTGTTGTGGCTGTTGCAGGCGTAGGCGAAGGTCGAGTCGGCAAGCGTGAAAATGAGCCCGCCATGGCAGGTATCGTGGACGTTCGCCATGTCCTCGCGGATCGTCATCTGCATGCTTGCCGTGCCGGGGCCCACCTGGAGCAGCTTCATGCCCAGGGCGAGCGAGGCGCGGTCGCGCGCGTACATCGCCGCGGCGGCGGCCTCGGCCAGTTGTTGCGCTGTCTTGTGCATGTCTTGTCTAGAATCCCCGAGCGCAGCGCTGCAGACGAAAAATTGAGGTTTCAGAGCATACACCAACAGCAGTAAAATGGCCCCTTTGCCGCGGGCGACACCTTCATGGTCAAAGTCTATTCCATCGACGGCCTCACCCCCGTCGTCCATCCCGATGCCTATGTGCATCCGAGCGCCGTGCTGATCGGCGACGTGCACGTGGGCGCCGGCGTGTACATCGGGCCCTCGGCCAGCCTGCGCGGCGATTTCGGGCGCCTGGTGATCGAGGCCGGCGCCAATATCCAGGATTGCTGCATCGTGCACGGTTTCCCCGAGTCGGACACGGTGATCGAGCAGGACGGCCATATCGGCCATGGCGCCGTGATTCATGGCGCGCGCGTCTGCCGCAACGCCCTGGTCGGCATGAACGCCGTGGTCAATGACAATGCGGTGATAGGCGAATCGGCCTTCGTCGCCGCCATGGCTTTTGTCAAGGCGGGGATGCAGGTGCCGCCGCGCACGCTGGTGGCAGGTATTCCGGCAAAAGTGATGCGCGAGCTGAGCGCCGACGAAATGGCATGGAAGCTGGATGCGACGCGCACCTACCAGAATCTCGCGCGCAGGTGCCTGGCGAGCCTGCGCGAGACGGTGGCGCTGACAGAGGAGGAGCCCGGCCGCAAGCGCCTGTCCTTATCCGAGGTGCTGCCGCTGTCGGCGTGGAAAAACAAGAAACCCGGCGCCTGAAAACGCAAGCCCGGATCACGCAAGGCCTCTCGATATGAGCCATCCCTCCATAGCCGAAATCAACGCCGGGTTTGCGGCGCGCCTGCGCGCGGGCGAAACCCTGCTCGGCGCCATCATCGCACTGCCCTGCCCGGAGGTGGCGGAACTATTTTCGCGCGCCGGCTTCGACTGGCTGTTCATCGACACCGAGCACGCGCCCCTGGATCCTCTGGCCGCGCAGGGCCTGCTGCAGGCGGCGCGCTGCCCCTGCCTGGTGCGGGTGCCCGTGGGCGAAGAGGCGGTGATCAAGAAGGCGCTGGACATAGGCGCGGCCGGCGTGATCGTGCCGCAGGTGAACACCGCCGCCCATGCCGAACGAATCGTGCGCTACTGCAAATATCCGCCGCGCGGCAGCCGCGGCGTGGGCATCGTGCGCGCTCAGGGCTACGGCCTGGATTTCCAGGAATACGTGGCGAGCGCCAACGACAACGTAATCGTCATGCTGCAGATCGAGCATATCGACGCGGTGAACAACATCGAGTCCATCGTGCGCGTACCCGGCGTGGATGCGCTGATGATAGGGCCCTATGACTTGTCCGGAACCATGGGCAAACTGGGCCAGGTGCATGACCCCGAGGTGGAGCAGGCGATAGAGACCGTGCGCCGCGCCTGCGCGGCCGTGGGCATGAAGCTGGCCATTTTCGCCGCCACCGCCGAAGGCATGAAACCGTATATCGCCAAGGGCTACACGCTGCCCATTGCCGGAATGGATTTGATGCTGCTTGCAGCGGCGGCGCGCGGTGTGGTGCAGGCGCTGAAGTGACGGCTTTTGTACGGCGTATTGACGACCGTCGCATGCGACAAAAAATGACTTGCGCGCTGCGCGCGCCAACCGTGGTTTCTG
>ERZ1292630.2934-Hain-H41-02um-R3-2934-length-15393-cov-32_pt1 | contig 15393 bp, 11 predicted proteins | sample MGYA00564408_ERZ1292630 | MGnify/ENA primary metagenome ERZ1292630 (study PRJEB36523, sample SAMEA6512641) | groundwater metagenome | collected 2019-01-08 | study: AquaDiva: Metagenomics assemblies of 32 groundwater samples | reverse complement strand
GCTCGACCATGGACGCGAGCGTGGCATGCACAATCTTGTCGTACGGCACCGCCGCGGAAAGTTCGAAATGCAATTTCCCGGCAAGCCGATTCGTCTTCAACAGGTCTTGCGTCAAACTGTTCAGCCACCGCTGCAAGGCCAACGCATCGGCGTGACTGATGTGACTGGTGATGATCTCCCGCTGTTTGAGATGTACTTGCTCGAATTTGTAGACCGAGTCGATCGCAGCCGAAAACAGCGGCTTCTGCATGAGCAACAAGTGATAGTACGTCTCGATCCGCACCACGGCATCCACGATGTCCTTGAGATGCGACACGTCGATCCGCGCCGTTCCGACGCTGACCAGATACCGCTCCCGCCGATGCTCATCGGGAGTAAAACTGGTCACCACCGTCGTCTCTTCGTCGAAGATCCGGCTTCCGTAGGCCACCGGGCCCGGCAGCATCTGACGAAGATCGTCACGCGACGGAATTGCGTCGGCTTGCAACACAATATCCAACCGGCAGACCTCGGTCCCCAGCGGAGTAATCGGAAACCGATAGTCCGGAAAGGTCAAAGGTCCGAACGTCAGTTGACTGCCTGGCGTTCCCGGCAGATGCCATAATTGATAACTGTAATATTCCGTATGCGCCTGCCACACGACGATCAAGCGATCCCCGTTGGCCGCGACCTTCACCGCATAACCGAACGTCTCCCGCAACACCGTATGGTTCGGCGCCATCTGAAACGATTCCACCAGACGGCGAAACTCTTCACGGCTCGCCGGACGCTGTGTCGGAGGATCGGCCATCCGAAACGCCTTATAGTGCACATGGGCCGGCACCCGCAGCCATTCCGTCAACGGAATCTGCGGGCGCTCATGTAACTTGAGGATAAGGTTTTCGTGAGAGGACTGGTCGATTTCCGGCTGTTCCATGCACCCTCCTTGGAGGCCCGCATTCTAGCGCAATCCCCCTGGCGTTCGCCAACCACACAGTACGAGGGAATCCAAAATCCACCGGCCCAAACGCCAGCCCGTCAGCCACACTCAGGAAGAGAGAATCTCGCGATAATACGAATCGAGCATTCCCTTGCGGCTTCCCTCGACCACGATGAGTTGCCGTTGATCGAAGGTGTTGGCACAGTAGAGATAGACCTGCCCTTCGGCCGATCCGAGTTCGACATGCAGTTGGCGACCGTCCGGCTCCTGACGAGTCTCTTCCTGCTGCACCAGACGATCCGCGAGCGATTCCCACGCCCGCTGCGCCGACGGCCAATGATTTTCGTACAGCGGTATGTCCGGATCTTGCGGATCATGTGGGACTGGTCGAAGCATCGCTCGATTGAACGGCAAGCCTTCGTCAGGTTCAGGCGCTTCGTTCCATGCGAGAGAATGCGAACCTCCCTTCTGCACCACATAGAACGGCCCGTCGTCGGCGATCTCCTCGACGAGGCGATACCGGATCGGTTCAGGAGGCTCGACCAATTGCAGACTCCGATACCCCAACGCCCGTTGAAACGGCACGCGCCGGGCGAGTTGGCGGGTCTTCTCGAAGATGACCATGCATCCGCCAGGACTGAGCACCTCGCTGAGCCGATCAAGCCGCACATCAATGCCGGTCCGCTGCTCAAACGCGGCCTGCTGCCGCTCATCGTACATCCGTTCAAAGGTCGTCCAGTCCCGACTCGGCATTCCCGGATCTTGCTCGGCTTGAACCAGCGCATGGGTCGCGATGATCCGATCATACGATCCGCAAAGCGCCTCGACTTCCACATCACGGCACTCAAAGCGCACATTGGTCAGCCCCAACTCATTGGCTTTCGATTGCGCCACGGCAATCGATCTGGGAGAGCGATCGATCCCCACGAACTGCGTGTCAGGACAATGCCGCGCGTAGAACGTGGTGAGAATCCCCGCCCCGCACCCATAATCTAAGACCGTGGTCGCCGCGCCGATTCGAGGCAGCACCCGGCTGCCGATCTCCATGAAATACTCGTAGCGTTGGCTGTAGAGGACGGGAAGAATATGAGGGTCCGCTGTCAGATCGTAGAAAGCGATTTCATCCTGACAAGCACCGCTGCGCTTCCGCTCGACCTGCGTATTCAGCCGATTCAGATTCGCCGCCGACAGCGTCGCTCGCTGCCAGGCGAAGTAGTCCGCATCGGACGAGAACGATCGAAGGCCCCAGTGGGCCAGGTGAGCATGAAGGGAGGCTTGGAGAGAATCGGTTGACATACCTGGTCAGCAGAACGAAATCGGTAGGCCGTACAAACAACCGGCAGGATGCTCAAAACGGCTGTCCAGCAAGGCCGAAGCCAGCGCGGAAGCGACGACGCGTACTCGCAGCAGTACGTGGAGCCCTGCGCGCCGCGAGAACGCCGCTGGCAGGCGTTTTCAGCATCCTGCTAAGCGCGCTTCAGCATGATGGCATCTTCGTACGTATCCGGCACCGGATGCGGATGGCGCAACTGCCCGCCGCCGAACGCCACATACTTCTCGTTCGTCAGCTGTTCGAGTCCGATCGGCCCTTTGGCCTGTACGCGGGACAGATTGAGCCCGATGTCCGGTCCCATGCCGTACCCGTCGCCTGAATTGAGCCGCGTGGAGGCATTGACCATCACGGCCGTTGCATCCACCTCACGCGAAAACCGCATCGCGGAATTATAGTCAGACGTGGCAATCACCGCCGTCAGACAAGGCCCATGGTCGGCAATGTGCGCCAGCGCCTCATCGAGCCCCGCCACCATCTTGATCGCCAAGACCGGTGACTGGAACTGCCGGTCCCAGTCTTCGTCGGTAGCAGGTGTGACCGCTTCATGTCCGGTCATCGCCATCTGCCCCATAAGCGCCACGGTCTTCGGACAGCCGATCACCTGAATCTTATATTCTTCAAGCAGACGGCGAATGAGCGCCGCCAAGAACGGCCGCGCCATCCCCTGCTGCACCAACAAGGTATCAATGGAATTGGTGGATGTCGCATGCTGAATTTTTGAATTGATGACGACGTTCTGCGCGATCGGAATATCCACATCCGCATCGACGTAGGCATGGCTGATCCCGTAGTCGTAACAGAGGATCGGCATCTTCGCCTGCTCGTGCATCGCTTTGCGAAGGCCGGGTCCGCCACGGGGCACAATCGCATCCACGCTCTTCCCGGCGCGCATGATTTCCAGCGCCACTTCCTTCTCGGGCCGGTCGACCAATAACCAGGCACCCACGGGAATTCCCGCGCGCTCCGCCTCTTCACGCATTCGCGATTCAATGGCCTGATGGGTCCGACTCCACTCAAACGCAGGACGAAAGACACAGACGTTCCCGGACTTGAGACAGAGAGCCAAGGACTCCACGGTAATCAACGGTTTCATTTCTGAAATCACGCCGACCACCCCGAGGGGCACGCGGACCCGGCTTACTTGTAATCCATCAGGCCGCTCCCATCGCTTGGTCACCGCACCGACCGGATCCGGCAAATCCGCGATGAGACGAAGACGCTCGGCCAGCTCTTTCACATCATCCGGCATCATCCGCACGCGCGTGACCGCTTCCTTCACCCGCTCTCCCCGCAACCCTTCTCCGAGCAGCGTCTTCCCCACGGCATCGACATCCAGCACGTTCGCAGCAAAAATCTGTTCCTCATCCGCTTGCAACCGATCCGCCATAGCACGTAGCGCGCGATCCTTCACGGGGCCCGCAAGCAACGCCAATGGACGCTGCACATCGCGGCATGATTTCAACAACTTATCGATGTACATCTTAACGGGAACTTCCGGCATGTGACCCCCCGTGAGAAATGAACCGTCGCGCAAGCGTGCGACTATAACATGCGATTTTTTAGGGAGTAAAGACGACCCTCTACGGCGGCGCCGGTGTAGGGACAGAAAAAAGTTCTTACCTCACTGGCATGGGTAGGATTATCACAAATTGATTCGATAGCTGTTTCTCTCATTAGCGTTTGTTCTACAGCTGTTAAAAACTCGTTCTCTGCCGGTTAATGGCCATACACACGAGGAGGGCTAGTCATGTTTGACGAACAGACCACCGGTATCAAGGTTTCGCGACAAACCCTGTACGACCAAGTCTGGTCTATACCTATGGCGCGATTCAACCAGGAAGCCAATCAGATCAATGGCTTATTTGGGCATACCAACATGCGGACAGACTTGATCCACTGGTCACCGGATAGTTTCCTAAATTGCGTCTACTTTGAATCTCTTACCTCCCAAGCTGGGTGATTTCTCACGGGGAAAAGGGTAATCTTCGTGGCCATAGTGGAAATGGATTCTCGCTTGTACATGGAGAGGATGAGCACCATCAATGGCGCCTAAAGGAAAGATAGCAGCGAAAGCGGAGACTGGTGCCAATCTCGGATTTGAAGCCAAGCTTTGGGCGGCGGCCGACGCGTTACGCAATAACATGGATGCGGCGGAGTATAAGCACGTCGTCCTCGGCCTGATCTTCCTCAAGTACATCTCGGATGCCTTCGAGGCGAAGCATGCTGAGCTTGAAACGCAGCGCAAGAAGGGTGCGGACCCTGAAGATCCCGACGAATACAAAGCCGCCAGCATCTTCTGGGTGCCGAAAGAGGCGCGCTGGTCCTATCTCAAGGCGAACGCCCCTCAGCCGACCATTGGCACGCTGGTCGACGATGCGATGGCCGCGATCGAACGCGATAATCCATCCCTCAAAACCGTGCTACCGAAAGACTTCGGAAGAGTTGGCCTCGATAAGGTCCGACTCGGACAGATCATCAATTTGGTCAGCGATATCGCTCTGGGCAGTACGGCCGACCGCGCCAAGGACACCCTCGGCCGCGTCTATGAATATTTTCTTTCCCGCTTCGCCAGCGCCGAAGGCAAAAGCGGCGGACAGTTTTATACGCCCTCCAGTGTCGTGCGTGTACTGGTCGAAATGCTCGCGCCTTATAAGGGCCGCGTGTACGATCCCTGCTGCGGATCAGGCGGCATGTTCGTCAGCAGCGAGAAGTTCATTGAGGCCCACAGCGGCAAGCTCGGCGACATTTCCATCTACGGCCAGGAGTCCAATTACACTACCTGGCGCCTGGCCAAGATGAACCTCGCCATCCGCGGCATCGACGCACAGATTGGCCACGGTGACACGTTCCATCAGGATGCACATCCTGACTTGAAGGCTGACTATGTGTTGGCCAATCCGCCTTTCAACGACAGCGACTGGCGCGGTGATCTACTCAAAGATGACAAGCGCTGGATCTATGGTGTGCCGCCAGCGAGTAACGCGAACTATGCCTGGGTACAGCACTTCATTCATCATCTCGCGCCTACCGGGCTGGCGGGCTTCGTGCTCGCCAACGGCTCGATGTCCTCCAACCAGTCGGGCGAGGGTGAGATCCGCAAGGCGATTATCGAAGCCGATCTGGTCGACTGCATGGTGGCGCTGCCCGGTCAATTGTTCTATTCAACGCAGATCCCGGTGTGTCTCTGGTTCATTTGCCGCGATAAGAGCGGCAAACCCTCGCCCGGCCTTCGGCCACCCTCTCCCAGTGGGAGAGGGGCTAGGGGTGAGGGATACCGAGACCGACGGAGCGAGGTATTGTTCATCGACGCGCGCAAGATGGGAACCTTGGTGGATCGTGTGCATCGCGAGCTCACCGACGACGACCTCGCCAGGATCGCCGGCACCTACCATGCTTGGCGCGGCGACAAGGGCGCGGGCAAGCATGCCGATATGCCGGGCTTCTGCAAGGCCGCAAAGCTCGATGACATCCGCAAGCACGGCCACGTGCTCACACCCGGACGTTACGTCGGCGCCGAGGCGCAGGAGGAGGATGCCGAGCCATTCGAAGAAAAGATGAAGCGGCTCGCTACCTCGCTACGCATGCAGCAGAGAGAAGGTGCGAAACTGGATGTCGCTATTGCTACCAACCTGAAGGAGCTTGGGTATGGTGGGTGAGTGGCGCAAAACGATCTATGGAGAGATTTCTGAAGACTTCGTCGAGGATAGGCTGTGGAACCTCTGCGATCCAGATGTCGGGATTCAGACTGGGCCATTTGGTAGCCAACTTCATCAAGAGGACTACGTTCCTGTAGGCACTCCTATCATTACAGTTGAGCACCTTGGTGAGAATCGCATACTTCACAACGGAATGCCGCGTGTCTCTGATCCAGATCGGGACCGGCTGTCACGATACATGCTCCGAACAGGCGACATTGTTTTCAGCCGAGTCGGCTCCGTTGACCGGCGAGCCCTTGTTCGAAGCGCAGAAGATGGCTGGATGTTCTCTGGTCGTTGCCTACGTGTCAGACCGGACCCTAAGAGAATTGACTCAGGCTATCTTTCCTACTTCTTCGGGCTTCCTGCATTTAAGGAGCACATTCGCGCCATAGCGGTTGGTGCGACTATGCCATCGCTCAACACAGCTCTTTTGAGTAATGTAGTTATCCCACATCCGAACGATATTGCTGAACAACGGGCCATCGCCTGCATCCTCGACACGCTTGACGACAAGATCGAACTGAACCGGCAGATGGACATGACGCTTGAGGCGATGGCGCGGGCACTCTTCAAGTCGTGGGTGGCGGACTCCAACTCTCTCCGAGTAAAGGTTTCTGACTTGATTAGGGATGGCATTCTCGAGATAGGTGATGGTTATCGAGCTAAGAACTCGGAGATTCGAAAACCAGGCCTTCCTTTCATACGAGCGGGTGATCTCAACAACGGATTCGATACGGGCGGTGCGGATGTCTTGTGCGATGAGAGCGTCGCAAAATCCGGAACAAAGATATGTCGTCCTGGTGACATCGCGTTCACGTCAAAAGGTACCATCGGACGGTTCGCACGTGTCACCGATCACACAGCAGTATTCGTATATTCGCCGCAGGTTTGCTTTTGGCGTTCTCTAAATTGGAAGAGGCTCAACCCAAACGTCCTTTATTGCTGGATGCAGACAGCTGACATGAAGTCACAGATTGAGGCAGTTTCTGGGCAGACTGACATGGCACCTTATGTTTCGCTAAAAGATCAACGCCACATGACAATCCCATTCTTCCCAGAATCCCAGGAAACAATCGGCAAGCATATTGAACTTCTTTTCGCTCGCCAAGCACTGTTCACTAAGGAAAACAAGATTCTAGCCTGTCTGCGCGATACACTGCTGCCCAAACTCATCTCCGGTGAGCTGCGTGTGAAGGACGCCGAACGGATTGTGGGGATCATCTGATGGATCATCTTCGGCGACTTGGTAACAGCATTTCGATCCCGATCCCGGCGGACGAGAACGCATTCATGGGGCGCGAGTGCCCGCAGCCAGACTGTGAAGGGTACTTCAAAATTGAATTTGGTACTGGTCTCAAGGGCGAAGGGCTCCCGTGTCACTGCCCGTATTGTGGGCACACCGCTGGGCACGATCAGTTCTGGACCAAGGAGCAGATCGAATACGCTAAGTCGGTCGCAATGCGAAAGATTACAGACGCGATCTACAAGGACTGCAAGAAGCTGGAGTTCGACCATAAGCCGAAAGGCGCGTTCGGTATAGGCCTCTCGATGAAGGTCAAGCCGGGTCACCCGACGCCTATTCACCACTACAGAGAGAAGAAGCTCGAAACCGAGATCGTCTGTGTCAACTGCACTCTCCGCTACTCGGTTTACGGTGTCTTCGCCTTCTGCCCAGACTGCGGACAACACAACTCGTTGCAGATTCTCGGCAAGAACCTCGAAGTGGTCGGAAAGATGTTGGACCTGGCAGCGGGGACGGAGAAAGAGCTTGCTGAAAAGCTCATTGAGAACGCCTTGGAGGATTGTGTTTCGGCCTTCGACGGGTTCGGGCGTGAACTATGCCGAGTCCACCTGAACAGGGCACGGAACCCCGCCAGGCTGGAGAAGATGAGCTTTCAGAATCTCGAAGGCGCAAGAACGCACCTCCTGGACCTATTCGGAATAGACCTGTCGGTCGAGGTAGCACCGGGTGAATGGCGGGCGGCTACCATGGGCTTTCAGAAGCGTCACCTTGTCGCGCACAAGATGGGAGTCGTGGATCAGGACTACATCACAAAGACAACCGACACCCGAGCTGTCGTCGGGCGGAAGATTAGTATCGGAGCTGACGAAGTAAGGGGCCTCGCGCGGATCATCAGCACACTTGCACCACGCGTATCGGGAAACCTCCAGAAGTTGGGGAAGAACTCATAACGATGCCCACAATACCGTGACCACGCGGCTTGCAGAGTTGGTTGAGGGGCAGGACGAATCCCGCACTTCCGTTGTCCTGCGCGACACGTTACCTCCCAAGCTCATCTCCTGCAAGGTTAGGGTAGCAAGGATGGAGGCTGAAACAGCGTGATCGACCCGATTCACTCGCTCGCGTTTTCTATTCAAGCAAATCGCGGCGTCTATGCGATTCTATTCGGCTCGGGTATATCTCGGGCTGCCAAGATTCCAACGGGCTGGGAGATCACGCTAGATCTTGTCCGTAAACTCGCCGCAGTCCACGGAGAAGCATCCGAAGCATCTCCTGAGAACTGGTATTCAGAGAAGTTCGGCAAGGGGCCGGACTATTCGGACCTGCTCGATGCACTTGCGAAGACTCCAGCTGAGCGCCAGCAGTTGTTGCGTGGGTACTGGGAGGTGACAGACCAAGACCGTGATGAGGGAGCAAAGCAGCCGACAGAGGCTCACCGAGCTATCGCCTCACTGGTCTCGCAGGGATTCGTGAAAGTCATTATCACGACGAACTTTGACAGGCTAATGGAGACAGCGTTGGCCGATGTTGGCATCGTGCCCACAATTCTCAGTACGCCAGACCAAGTGCATGGGGCATTGCCACTGATTCACACCCAATGCTGTCTATTTAAAATTCATGGTGACTATCTCGATACCCGCATACGCAACACACCCCAAGAGCTTGCTGCCTATCCTGCTGAGTTCGACGCTCTCCTTGACCGCATATTCGATGAGTTCGGTCTCGTCATTTGCGGCTGGTCGGCAGATTGGGATGAGGCATTGCGCAAAGCGCTACTGAGGGCTCCTTCCCGTCGGTTTGCTACCTATTGGGCAGCACAAGGTAAGCCCAGCGAGACAGCACAGCAACTGATCAGTCACCGAGGTGCTCAGATTATCTCGATTAAGGATGCCGACTCATTCTTTCAATCGCTTCAACAGCATGTCCAGTCGCTAGAAGAATTCTCGCGCCCTCATCCTCTTTCTACAGAAGCGGCAATCGCGAGTCTGAAACGCTACCTAACAGAGCCCCGATACCGGATTCAGCTTGTCGACTTGATTAGCGATGAGGTTGACCGTGTCATCACAGCGACGTCGGGGCCGCAGTTCGCAACGCAGGGTGGCCCCATACCTGATAGTGAAACGACAACTGTCCGTGTGCGTTCCTATGAAGCTGCATGCTCAACGCTTGTGGCGATGGCGCCGATTGGAGGCTTCTGGGCAGAAGATGAGCACAGCTATATTTGGCAGCGCGCATTGGAAAGGTTATCGTCCGTCATTTCAGGTGGCGGTTTCACCCTGTGGCTGGAATTGCAACGCTATCCTGGAACGCTTTTACTCTATGGGCTAGGCCTTGGCGCGATTGAGGCTGATCGCTTAAAGTTTCTTGGTCGTTTGTTCTCGGTCCCGGTCCATCGGGAAAACTCTGAGGAATTCCCCGCCGTTCAGCTATTGCCACCTTTTTGCTTATTTGCAGATGGAGGACAGAGAGCTCGAATTCTGAGCGGTATGGATAGACGCCATACTCCACTCAATGACTGGCTCCATGACGTACTCCGAAAAACCGCCGGACGTCTAATCCCGAATGACAACCGGTACACACTTGTCTTTGACAAACTTGAGATACTGATGGCCCTCGGTTATGCGCGCCACGCCAAACGAAGCAACGATTGGTACTGGGCTCCGCCGGGAGCCTATGGGTATCGTTCCGATAATAGAAATCGAGTCTTGCAGGAAGTGGAGCAGTCGATTTCCAGCATGGGCGATCAATCACCCTTTGTGGCGAGTGGCATATTTGGCGATTCAGCTAAGGACTGCACTCAGGCCCTTACCGCCTTTCGCGAGTTCATCGCAAAGGTCAGCGGGAGTTGGTTGTGAGCGTGGTGACCTTCACTGAGTCAATCGTCGAAGACGCCGCCCTCGCCTGGTTGGATAGTCTTGGCTACACAGTGCTGCATGGCCCGGACATCGCAGCTGGTGAGCTGGGGGCAGAGCGCAGCGACCCCAATTATCGTGATGTGGTGTTGGAGCGACGCCTGCATCAGGCTCTTGAACACCTGAATCCAGACCTCCCCACCGATGCCCTCGAAGATGCCTGTCGCAAGCTAATCCGAAGTGATGCACCGTCATTGATCGAACGCAATCGTGCTGTGCATCGCATGCTCGTGAATGGAGTCACGGTTGAGTACCGTCGGCCGGACGGATCGATTGCAGGCGCACAGGCGCGGGTCATTGGGAGGGGGGCCTGATGATAAAGCTCGATTCGCGCAAGCTCATGCAAAAGGCCGTCGAAGTCATGCGGCTATCCGTGTCCGAACCGCGTGCCGATGGCAAGGCTAGCCCGAGGGTTGGCGCGGTGCTTTGGAAGTCGGATGGAACTGTGGAGATCGCATGCCGCGGCGAGCTGCGGGACGGCGATCATGCGGAGTACACCCTGCTGGAGCGAAAGAACCGCCACTGCAAACTTGACGGCGCCATTCTGTTCGCCACATTGGAACCCTGTGCCCCCGGTTCACGCCGGCATCCGAAACTGGGCTGTGCAGAACGGATCGTCCTCGCGCGAATCAAGGAAGTCTGGATCGGCATCGAGGATCCAGATCCAACCGTGGACCGAAAAGGCATCAAGTACCTGCAGGACAGCGGCGTCAGGGTGCACATGTTTGACCGAGACCTCCAGGAAGAGATCCAGAAGGCGAACAAGGCATTCATTGAGCAGGCGCTCGAAAGGGCCGCGGCGGCGCGTGAGAAGAAGCCGAAGGTCGTTGTGCTGTCGCCGCTGGAAAATACATTTGCCACCGTCGAGATGAAGGACTTCTCGACCGAAGGGATGGAGCAGTATCGGACCAGCGCCAGAATTAGTGACGCGGTGGGCTCGCCGGCCTTCAACCGTCGTCTGGTCCAGCAGGGCCTTCTCAAGCAAGAGAATGGACAATCGACTCCGACCGGCTTCGGGCTCCTGCTTTTCGGCAGAGAGCCAAGAACGGTCATGCCTCAAGCCGGTCTGCTGGGCACCATTCACTTTGCCGACGGAACAGAGGAGCCGAAGGACTTTGACGGACCGCAGGTGCTCGCCCCTGAGCAGGCGCTTCAGTGGCTGCGGGACAAATTGCCCAACCCGATCGAGCGCTCTGCGGCGCGGCGGCGGCAGGTGAATGAGGCGCTCTTCGAGCTCGTTCGTGAAGGTGTTGTCAATGCGCTCGTCCATCGCGACTACGCGATCGAAGGAGCCAAGTGCCAGTTGGTCGTCACCCCGGACACGATCACGGTGAAGAGCCCCGGGCGGCTAGTGGAACCCATCACCTTGGAGCAGATGCAGTCCTTCAACGCTCCGATGCTCAGTCGCAACCCAGTCCTGCATTATGTTTTCGCCAGAATGGAATTGGCCGAAGAACGGGGGCTTGGACTGAAGTCCATGAAAACACGTGCTGAAGCGACGGGATTGCCTCTACCCAGATACACATGGGAAGACCCGTATCTGGTGCTGACCATCTACCGCAGTTCCGCCGCGGCTGTGCATACGTTGAGCCCCGAAATGCTTGAACACCTGAATGCAGACGAGAGGGCGTCGTGGGAATACATCGTCGGGAAGGAAGTCGTGACCAGCGCCGCCTTGATGAAGGCGATGGGATTCGATGAGCGCAAGGCACAGCGAGTCCTGAAGAAGCTTCAGGGGGCTAGGTTGCTTCGTCGTGTCGGCCAAGGTCCGGCAACGCGTTACAAGGTTATTCGGTCATGAGACCGCAACCCGACAATCTTCCCGACAAGCTGTCGGGACTTTGGCTTCCCCTGGAGGGGTCTGCACGAGTCGCGACAGTAATCCCGACAAAGTGTCGGGATACGCGGGGTGCGCTCCAGAAAGAGGCAAGTCCCGCCAAAATGGCGGGATTCCTGGGGCGGATCAAAGAAGTATGCGCGCTATTTACCATTCTGGGCGTGAGCCTAATTTAGATGTGAACCGGCGGTGCCGGGGCTGAAGGCCCTAAGTCATTGAAAAGCAATCGATTCATTATTTAGGCCCGATTAGGTCGCTGGTATGAGTTCTACCCGTTTTACAGAATCCGTAGTTGAAGACGCGGCTCTTGCCTGGCTCGAAGCTCTTGGCTATGTCGTCCTTCATGGCCCTGACATTGCCGCCGGCGAGCCTGCCGCCGAACGCAACGACCCCAACTATCGCGAGGTAGTGCTGGAGTGGCGGTTGCGCGAGCTGGTGCAGACGGTTGTCCCAGGCGATCTATGGTTCGAGAACGCCGAGAAGTTCGTCGGAATGGCCAGGTGACGGCACGGACCTATTGAAACTAGCGAATAGCCGACACTCATATTAGCGTTCAGCCGACCAAAATACTTGGCTCTGGGAGTCGCCATGACAGCTGCCTTTACCGAATCCGTCGTCGAAGACGCCGCTCTTGCCTGGCTGGAGTCTCTCGGCTATTCCGTCATCCATGGTCCGGACATGGCTTTTGGTGAATTGGCCGCTGAGCGGAACGATCCAAATTATCGTGATGTGGTTTTGGAAAGGCGTCTTAGGCAGTCGCTTGTCCGGCTTAATCCAGACCTTCCACCTAAGGCCATCGAAGATGCCTTCCGCAAGCTCACACGAACCGACGCCGTGACGCTGGTTGAACGCAACCGTGCTGTGCATCGCATGGTCGTGAACGGAGTTACGGTTGAGTATCGCCGAGCGGATGGTTCCATCGCAGGCGCACAGGCGCGGGTGCTCGATTTCGACCAAGCTGACAACAACGACTGGCTGGTCGTCAATCAGTTCACCGTTGCGGAAGGCCAACACATGCGCCGCCCGGACGTGGTGTTGTTCGTGAATGGGCTGCCGCTCGCAGTGATCGAACTCAAGAACCCGGCCGATGAGAGCGCCACCATCTGGAGTGCCTATCAACAACTCCAAACCTATCAAGCACAGATTCCCTCCCTCTTTGCGACCAACGCGGCGCTGATCGTTTCTGATGGGGTGCAGGCAAGGATTGGGACGCTTGGTGCAGGGAAGGAATGGTTCAAACCGTGGCGCACGATAACGGGGAAGGAGGACTATGCTTCCCCGTTACCCTCACCCCGGCCCTCTCCCACTGGGAGAGGGAGACAGGGTGAGGGGTTCGGGCTCAAGCCCGAACTACAAGTCATGCTCGAAGGGGTGTTCGAGAAGCGACGGTTTCTCGACTTCGTACGGTACTTCATCGTGTTCGAGGACGAGGGTGGCGGCAAACTCACCAAGAAGATGGCGGGCTATCACCAGTTCCACGCGGTGAATGTCGCTGTCGAAGAAACTTTGCGGGCAGCCAGACGCGTGGAAGACCATCGGGCTGCTGAGGTCTTGGGCCACTATGCGTCAGGTCATCAGCCAGGGGGTGCCCAGGGAGATCGGCGAGTCGGTGTGGTCTGGCATACCCAAGGATCAGGCAAGAGTCTGACGATGGCGTTCTATGCTGGCCGTGTGATCCTGCATCCGACAATGGAGAATCCCACCATTGTTGTGCTCACCGACCGCAACGACCTTGACGATCAACTCTTCGGCACCTTCGCCCGTTGCCATGATTTGCTCCGGCAGTCACCGGTGCAGGCTGCGGATCGAGCGGACCTACGTGAGAAGCTAAAGGTCGCGTCCGGCGGGGTGGTTTTTACCACCATCCAGAAGTTCATGCCGCCTTCGGCGGCACCCTCACCCCAACCCTCTCCCAGTGGGAGAGGGGGGAGCGAAGCGGAGGGTGAGGGAGACTGGCGCATGCCAGTCTTGTCGGACCGGCGCAACATCGTGGTGATTGCGGACGAGGCGCACCGTAGCCAGTACGATTTCATCGACGGCTTCGCCCGGCACATGCGCGATGCGCTCCCGAACGCGTCGTTCATCGGATTCACCGGGACGCCGATTGAGAAAACCGACGCCAACACTTGCGCCGTCTTTGGCGACTACATCAGCGTCTACGATATCCAGCGGGCGGTCGTCGATGGCGCCACGGTCCCCATCTACTACGAAAGTCGGCTCGCTAAGCTGGAGCTGAAGGCATCGGAACGGCCCAAGATCGATCCCGAGTTTGAGGAGGCGACCGAAGGCGAGGAGGTCGAGCGCAAGGAGAAGCTCAAGAGCCGCTGGGCGCAGCTCGAAGCCGTGGTGGGATCGGACAACCGGGTCAAGTTGATCGCGCGGGACCTGGTGGATCACTTCGAGAACCGGCTTTCGACGATGGACGGCAAGGCGATGGTGGTCTGCATGAGCCGCCGGATCTGCGTCGAGCTGTACCGTGAGATTGCTGCGTTGCGCCCCCAGTGGCATGGCGACACAGACGACGTAGGTTCGATGAAGGTGATCATGACTGGGTCAGCATCCGATCCGATGGAATGGCAGAGCCACATCCGCAACAAGAAACGCCGGGAGGACATGGCGCTCCGGTTTCGCGCTCCGAAGGACCACTTTCAACTCGTGATTGTGCGGGATATGTGGCTGACAGGATTCGATGCGCCAAGTCTCCACACCATGTACGTGGACAAGCCGATGCGCGGGCACGGTTTGATGCAGACCATTGCGCGTGTGAACCGCGTCTTCAAGGATAAGCCTGGCGGGCTTGTGGTGGATTACCTCGGCCTTGCCGACGAACTCAAGCAGGCACTGGCGACGTATACCGAAAGCGGCGGAACCGGCAAGACGGCGATTCCACAGGATGAGGCAGTTGACGCACTGCGCAAACATTACGAAATCTGTCGTGGCATTTTCCACGGGTTTGACTGGTCCCGCTGGATGACTGGCAAGCCTCAAGAGCGATTGTCGGTGCTGCCTGCGGCGCAGGAGCATATTCTGGCCCAGCAAGACGGCAAACCTCGTCTGCTCCGCGCAGTCACCGATCTTTCGCAAGCTTTCGCCCTCGCCGTCCCGCACGAGGAGACGTTCCGTATTCGAGACGATGTGGGCTTCTTCCAGGCTGTCCGGTCAGTCCTGGCCAAGAATACTCCTGGTGAGCAGAAAACCGACGAAGAACTCGATCACGCCATTCGGCAGATCATTTCTAAAGCGGTTCTATCCGACAAGGTGGTGGATATCTTCGAGGCGGCCGGACTAAAGAAACCGGACCTCTCCATACTTTCCGATGAGTTTCTGGCAGAAGTGCGTGGCATGCCGCAGCGCAACCTGGCGGTCGAGTTGCTCCGCAAGCTCCTGGCTGGTGAGATCAAGGCTCGATCGAAGCGGAATGTTGTGCAAGCTCGATCCTTCGCAGATCTAC
>ERZ1292630.2931-Hain-H41-02um-R3-2931-length-15404-cov-8_pt1 | contig 15404 bp, 18 predicted proteins | sample MGYA00564408_ERZ1292630 | MGnify/ENA primary metagenome ERZ1292630 (study PRJEB36523, sample SAMEA6512641) | groundwater metagenome | collected 2019-01-08 | study: AquaDiva: Metagenomics assemblies of 32 groundwater samples | reverse complement strand
ACTCCATCCCTCGCCCTGACGGGACGGGGATCTAAGTAAGGTGGGTTAGATTTTGATTTCTACACACATGCGTTACTTCTCCTCTGGACAATCCAAACTTTTGATAAATCCTACAGCTTTTGCCTCATCTTCGGTACAAAACCACTGGTCACTCTCATTGGGGTTGATATTTATTTGCGTATAGTTGTAGCAATCCGGCAAATGGTAAACTCTCTCTTTTGTCCCTTTGTGATAATTGCCCTTTATCACACATCCCGTTTGTTTATTGGTGCACTCCTGTGACCATATACCTCGCGTCGCATCCTGTGCCCTCTTTTGCACAGCTGTAAGCAATGCTCCATGCTCGTCGTTTATGTCATCAACGACTCCCAATCCTTCCTCCGCCAACACTATTGATACCAGCACATCTTGGTCTACCGTCACCCACGCGATACGCCTGCCAAAACGGTCTTTTTCGTTACCACCGAGTACTACTTCTTTTCCCAAAATAAGTTCACCAAGTCTATCTTTTGCACGTTTAGAGAGACACGCCTTTGGATATTCAGGAGCATCAAGCCCCAAGAGCCGCACACGCGTCCCATCTTTGGCATCAAACGTATCCCCATCCACGATATTGGTGACGGTTGCAGACGTCGTATCGTGGGAAGAAAACTGGTCAATAATGCGCGGGACTGCCCAGAAAAGATTGAGAAGAAGTGAAGCCAAGAGGGTAAAAAGCAATGCAAGAGTCGGCAGTCGTGGTAATCCATTCCGCTTTACCATACAAAAAATAGTATAGCATAATGGTACCACTCACCCCGCTTCGCCGAGGCGAGCCGACGGGTGATAAACGGGTCTATTTACGCTTGCATCATCCGAAAGTCTGCAAACGGCATGCCTTTTGTCTCTAGTTTCGAAAGATTCACCATCTGACTTGCGCGCTCAATATCTATCCCCACGATATTTCCCTCAGCATCCATATCCATGACAATCCCTTCGGCTATTTCTTTAGAATCCGTACTCTTCTTTTCAGATAAATCAATATAGAGCGAATCTGTATCTTCATAATATTGAAATTTCATATATCCTCCTTTCGAACGTTGCGATCTGGAAATACATTATGAACCGTCTTTCCGTCCGCAAGTGTCACAACGCGCAAATATTTATCCAATTCTTTTACAAAAATCCAATATCGTATTCTTCCGTCATCTTGCACGACTTTTTTCTCAGGGTAAGAAAGAGCACGACGTATCCATTTTAGCTTCAAGTATGATCGTTTTCGTAATACCTGCTCATCGAAATACTTTGTCGACTTCACAATATGGAGTATACCACAATGAATAAAACCTCATTGTATTCAAAGTAAACTACCGATTTCTTGCTTGAAAAATTTATTATCAAGAAAGGTTGCAAAGCCCTGCCCGCAATCCCTGCCTGCAGATTTACCCGCCAGTAGGAGGGCAAGCGGGCAGTCCGTCCAACGGGTGTTAAGCAAGAAAGGGTGCGAAGCTAGTCCACCCTAAGGGTGATAAAGGGTGATAAAAAGGGTGATAAACAAAATGCGAAAGTTCAGAGGTTAAGTTACAAACACCGGGGGTTAGTAACCGGGGGTTAGTAATTTAAACTAAAACACGAGAGGCTTCTCGAATTTGTCCAAGAGTCGACAAACGCGACGCAGATGCAAATTCAGATGGCGTGACCCCATAGACATGTAGATCATACGGAAATCCTACGCTGGCACGATATAACATTTTCGAACGATCATCTGGATTCAGAGCACCAAAATCTTCGGAAAGAATCAATACATCGACATCACTTTCATCTGTCGACTGACCTTGCACCACAGAACCATATAAATATGCAGCCTGAACCTTCACCCGTTTTGCCACGGAATCAATGTAGCGTTTGACTACTGGTTGAATTGTTTTGATATCCATAAAAATATCTCCTTTGTCTTTTCGATCGTAGGCAAAATAGTCTCTTTTGAGGTATACGTGTACGTTTGAAAATCCGGATATCGAACCCGCCAATAATGTCGAGTAATTTCAGCCAAGTCTTCTCGCCATGTATCGGAGATTGGTAGTGTCGATTGAAGCGCTAACTCATCGAGTTTATGAATTTTGGGTGCCGATATATTACCAAACTCAACAATGGCTGCCTTTAATAATTTTTCTATTGATTGATGAGCGCAATATACGGCCATGGAGTACCGGCGTCCCTCATACAAATACACCATATCATCATACTGTTCTTTTGCCTGATCAAACCAAACCTGTGCTTCCGGTTTCATACGTATATTGTAGCATACACCACCATGCTGAAATTTCCCAAGCCTACAAACAGGTGCAAACCTGCCTGCTAATTTATCCACTTTTATATTTTGATTTCTATCCGCACGTGCGTAAAAATATCAAAAGAACTTTCGTTTTTCTCCTGTCAGAAAAACCACAAAAACAAAAACAACACCCACTCATTTTGACCACGCTTCGGCTACAGTACAAACCCTCTCCTACGCATCCATGGAGGAAACAACGTGGTTCTTTAAGGGGGTGACATTTCTATTTTGGAATGACATCCTGTTAACACCGGGGGTTAGTAAGGTTAGTAATATTATGAAATATTTGGAATGGGAATATATTCGCCATTCACTACGCCACCGATGGGCAACAAACCAGAATCTGTATGATACGAAATCGTCAAAAGGTGCGGCATAGACATGTCACCGTCGGTAAATGCAACGTTCTCTGGTTTATTTGCGTCAATTTGATTAATTAACTTTGTTATGTTGTCGCGACAGATAACTTGACTACCGTCAATTTCTTCAACCGTTTGTCACATTTTCCAACGCTTCACTTTACGACCTACATATCCTAAGCCACAAGGACGCAAGCCATCCTGAATAAATCGGCACGATACCTTACATGGTAAATCTTGTTGTTCAACTGTTGTCATAAATGTATCCTCACTTTTTTCTCTAACTTCAATACGACTGAGGACAAAGAAAAGAGTTCTAGAGATGAGAGTGGCCGAGGGCCAAATAGGAAAATCCTACTTTTTTACTCTCATCTCTAGACTGTCCTGCCATATTGTGGCAATCGTTGGTCCCAAAGGGACATTTGATCGCCTTTCCATGGCAGGCTTGTTTGTCCCGCATCCGAAACCCGTTTGAAACCCCAATTTGGGCTCCGGATGTGGTGTGAATCGAAGGAAATCGATATTTGGGAGGCGGACATAATCCACACTCCTTACTTAAAATCAATCTTGAGCACCCTGTCAATCGCCATCTGAACCAGTTTGTCAACATGCGGTCTCATACGACGAGCAAGTTCTTGTAACGCTCGAAGTTGCGTTTTTCTGGTCACGGGATCGGGCTCGCGAACGATTTGCTTTAACGCATTGTTTATGGATTCAGCCATAGCATTTTCGTCAGCAAATTGTCTTCCTTGAAAAACATAAAGCTGATGTATCACGGGATTTTTCTTCCAATCCGCGACGGTCAACTTTGTCTTCCAGTTCAGGCCAACTTTGTGTGAGAATCTGCGCCACGCTGACCGCCCGTCCTGCATCAACAAGTCTCGCATTTCTTCATGAAGAGCGCTGGGTAATGCTCCAATAAAGTCATCAAGTTCAAGCGGAGCCTTGTGCACCACGTCAGCCTTTTTCGGAACTGCAACTGGAAGCATCTTACTCCGTAACACTTCTAACTTCTGTTGAAATTTCTGCGGCCAAGGCATCAGTGCCGTAACGAGCGAGTTACCAGACTGACGATCAGTAATCGTGAGCGTTCCAGATGGAACCCATTGACTATACGCGAGCTTCTTACTAAATGGCCTCAATAATCCGTTTACCGGATCAGCAAGAAACACGGCATTGGTCGAAATAGTGAGGCTACCTGACTCTGCCCACTCAATCCAGAAAAAATCTTTGCCAGAGTCTGGATTTGATATGCCGATCCCTTTTTGAGTTACCACGACGTAGTCGTCAAATAATCCAGATTCGATGTGCAGCCCGACTCTTGAAATACTTGTCACCTCCTGATCCCCTTCTTTCTGGGTTATACTGACCGAACTAGTTTGTAAATTCCATAGCACTCGCCAAAATTGTCCAAAAACCCAACCTGTTCCACCAGAACGTGTGCTTACTCCTAGTGAACCATTTATATCACAGATCTCTTTTACTGCAAAAAGCTTTCGCATTTCACTTTCAAAAACCTTTCTTTGGTCTTCCCGAAGAGTTTGTTCCTGCTCTGCGGACATAAAGGCCAAATAATTAGCTTTTTTTCTCTCAGTGACATGGGAATGAGCAAAAGCAAATGCTCGCATGAGGCCCACTCTATTTCTGGTTCGCGCGACTTCCACGACCATCTGGTTAAAACCATCTAAAACCGCTGCGGCATCAGGTGGAAGTCCCAAAAACTGTTGGCGTGTAATTGGTTGCGCGCGCGAAATTAAAAACTCAATCTGTCGCGCATGTGCACGCTCACCTTGCCATGGATGCGCTTGATGTGGCAACTCAGGCTTCGGGTTCTTTTGAAAGCGACTAAATAGTCTCATTTTTACCTCCTGAAAGAGGTACGGATCCGATATTCAGGTGTCCGCACCTCTTCATGGTGTTCATTCGCAATCGGCTAACGATAGTCACAAACCACAGGGTTTGTGATAACGTTTTTTGCGCCGTCCCAGGTCTGTTGAATAACAGGCCAAGGGGAAGTTCCGGTCACCGTTTCGCCGCCTAACGCCTTTTTGATCGCACGGGCATTGACACCGTCAATCGTGTAGACTTGTTGAGGAATCTGGTCGTGCGGATAACTAATTCGCAATTCCCAGGACTCATTATCAACGGTCTGAAGCGCAGTCTTCAACGCCACGATCGACACGGTCATGCCTGATGGCACGTATCCGTTCATAAACATGGTCTGTTGCGCCTGTTGGTTATAAAAGCAACTCACCTGATATGGGAGCAACTCTGCGTTATACGCAGGGCTAACCGACCCGACCCAGCTTATCTGCCCAACCACGGGCGGAGCATAGGCAGTCGGTATGGAAACGAACTGTTGATCATTTTGACCCAAATCGCCTCCGCCGAATGTTGAACTATTAGCGCTGTTCTGCTGTTGCACTGGGCTACCATTGACCAAAATCTCCGGCTGCGAAATGATTGCAGGAAGCGCGTTTGAGGCTAAACCCTGAAACTGACTGGTCACGCCTGCCGCCTGCTTGTTTAACTGGGGCATCGCCGTGTTGACCGAAAACAATATCAGCCACGCAACGAGTGCAATTCCTGGCCCGCCCAAGAAAAACTCGAGGCTCCAAAAGCCATAATTCTTGAGCAACATAAACGCTCCGACAATCGCTAATATAACGATTGCCAATTGGAGTAAACTTGAAAGATTCATCACTAACTCCTTGTGCTCACGCACTCGCTTAAGAAGTTCTCAAACGGCCATGATAACACATATTTTGAATCGTTGTTTTCAAATCGCGAAAATGTCTCCTCAACGGTGACCCACACGACTGCAATGCGAACAGAATTTTTTCCTGGCAACTCCTTTTGTTAAAGTTACATCGGCGCCATTCATTTCCCCGCAAGCAAATTTCTGATTCGTAAATCGGCCGGTACTGCACCGATTATTGATAATGGTACGCATCCCCCTTGTCCATCGCGAGCCACCATATGCTGATGAGTGCTATCGTAGCCGTTCATCACGTATGGGTGGTCTCGCCATGACGCAAAAGAGCCTCCATGGCAGTCAATGTTGCCATTGTATGCCATGTAAATCGGCCCTAAGACATCAAAATCTGATGTCTGGTATGTAACGGGAGTTCCAGTCCTATTGTGGACATGAAATTCCTTTGCACATTCGCGCAGCTGACGCAAAATTTCTGCATCGTCGATCGGCCCGGGGGTGAAATAACCTCTTCCACCTTTAACCCTGCTATAAAAACCACAAAGGCCTTCACCGTTTGCAGGGTTTCGACGACGACCGCCTGACTCTTTGAGCCAGAGGGTAAAAATCGTCGAGGCGGGAACGTTCTCCTCTTGTGCGATTTTTTGCACTTGAGGTCCAAGCGCCTTTACTTCCTCAGCAAATGCCACAGGAATATCTTGCATTCCAGGCTCAACACTTGCTCCTGCCATAAATTCTGGCGCGGGAAGAGTTAACGGAGTAGCCGCTAGTGCTGGCGCCATAATCTTTTGCCATTGGTTTTTTGCCAGATTCGTCCAGTCAAATTTGACTACCGATAAAATCGGAGCCAATTGACCAAAAAGCACGAGCGCAGCAAAGAAAAATCCAGGCAAGAGACTTCGTCGGAACAGTGCAAATAATCCCCGGCTTTCGCCAAAGAAAATTATAACCAGCACTGCCAAAACTATGAGGCTCCAGCCGGAAATTCCCAAAGCAAACGGCTTAATCCAAGTCCACAAATCCACATCTGTGGATTGACCGGAGTGAGCTTTCACAAAGTCGTTGGGATTAACCCAATCGACAAAGGAATGCTCCTCGGTCGGACCCTTCGGGCTGATCGCAAAATGGAGGTGAACTCCTTTCGCGGCACCAGTCTGACCCATCAGTCCAAGTATCTCTCCTTGTTTGACGATTTGGCCGACCTTAACCTGGATCTCGTTTAAATGCGCGTAGTAGTGATACCACGACACACCGTTACAGCTCGTTTCTACGACCACAGTATTTCCGTGACCAATATTGAGCTGCTGCCACATAGGATCACCCGGCCACGAGTCTGCCCAGACAACCTTGCCTGAGGCAGAAGCCGGAATCGGCTCGTTAAGCGTGCCCATTTTGTCTACCCCCGTATGGTACTCCTGGAAATCGGTGTGAACACCAAAATCCCAAGACCCATCGGAATGATCTGACAAAAGCGGAACAAAACTACAACTGCTTGATCGCTGACCTACAGTTTTTAACTGAAAGCCTGATGCAATCAGAGCAATCGCAAGCACCGCAGGGAGGCCTACACGGATAAGTCCGTGTTTTTCTTGCGCCTTCCTTAGATCACGAAGCATCTTTCGCCTGATCCGCCAATCTTGAATTTTGGCTAACCCCCGAAGGAGTTTTTTCGTATTTTTGTGCGGATCACGAGAGACCCACATGAATACGACTCCTCCGAAAAGCAAGATGACTATGCATGGCAGGAAATTTAATGAAATTCCCGTTGACGGCACCGTCACAATTGGACCAGTCGAAAAAGTTGGATTATTGAATGCTTGAGCAGTTAACTCAGGCAAATAATCATAGATATTGTCCCCTGGACACTCGGTGGTATAGCCGTTCAGCTTTCCCACGTCGCGATGTCCGAGAACAATTTTTGCCGCGCCCTTTTTCACAAACCAACGAAACACATTTTTTAATGTTTCTTTTTGCTGGTCTGAAAGCTGATCTGTCCGAAAGTCTCCAACAATAGCTACACTGACATAATCAGTGTTTGCACATTGGCCGACTTTTCCGTATTGATTGCAACGAGACTGATTGGTGCGACTTCCGAATTCCGCGGTTTGGTGGGCAACCCCATCTTTGTCAATCACAACAAGATATGGAGGCCGATCTTCTCCGCAATGTCCCCCAAGTGCCGCTTGAAACCAATCGCCGCCGCCATTGCCAACGGTGTGGTGCACAACAATCCCGTAGGGATACGTCGTTTCCACCACGCTGGTTTGAATAGCGGGGCATTTTGCATTGACCAGAGCAATATCATTCTCTGGGGCCCAGTCGGCTGAAGCTGACTGAGGATTGAAAATCGACAGCGACGCGCCAAGGACGAGTAGTCCGATGACACGGTAAAGCAACTTGCTTTTTCGTGCCATGTGGCACTCTCCTTTTTTTTGAATTTCACCAATGCCGAATTGCATTGGATTTTTTATCAAACCTGCTCGCGAAAGCGAGAGGTCTGGAATTTCAAAGGATCAGGCACCCAATGGTGCGGTGCCTGACTTTTATAGAAAGACTTATGCGCTAGCTTTTGGCCAACGCGGTTTGTCTTTCCGCTTTGGAGTCACGGGAGCCGCAACAGCTACGGGTCGTAGCGTCTTTTGCTTTTTCCGTTTCTCCTTCGGGGCGGGTTTTGTCGGCATGACAAACCCTCCTTTCTGATGGATTTCAAAAGATCTCACTAATGAAATGAGATCCAATGATTTTAAGTAGCCTCCGGATAAATTTATTTACCCTTTGGATTTTACATTCGTCCCGATGGTTCGCTAAAAGCGAATGATATCGGGATATATTTGATAGAGAGATGCTATCAAAGTTTTCATTTTATTTTTGAACAAAATAAATGAACATTTATTCTCTGAGATTGTGAATTGTGTATCCACCCTCTTACGTTTGGTATTCCCCCAATACGTGTTAACGAAAAATTTCTTTCGTCCTCTTACTATTTAATTGTATTTTTATCCCCTAGATGTATAGAGAAAATGAATGATCCTTCGACAGGCTCAGGATTACTCACTCAATCTATACATCTAGCTGGCTACTTACTTCTTTTTTGATCCGGTCTGATCTCTTGACACACAAACATTATTTGGTGGTATAGTATGCTTGATATGAAAAAATCTATCTCGCTTCATGCTGATGTCAATGATCTCAAACAAGCAATGAAAGCTGTCCTTAAGGAAGCAAACGTTGCTACCAAAGAGGATCTCAAAAACTTTGCTACCAAAGATGACCTGAAACACCTCGCCACAAAAGATGATCTTGCAAACGTTCCAACTATCAAAGAAATCGAAAAGACGCTCGAGTCGTATCCTACAAAGGAAGATCTCGAAAACTCACTGGTGCCAGTTCTTGTTGAAATCAAAAAACTTCGCAAAGACATCACTGGTGTTTCCACTTCCTTTTCTTCCACCCTGTAAGATTTTTTGTATCACCACTCGCCTTTTTCTCTTTCCTTATCTATTCCCGCCTGCAAAAGCTATCGCTTTAGCGATTGCGGGCAGGTCCTTCGTTCACTTATTAATGTGCTCTTTGTTTCACACGAAAAATATCTTCGCAAATGAAGATTGTTCGCAAAAAACAAAGATCTATTGTTAAACCTATTTTTGCCTCGGGACTCATCAGGCTGAGCCTGACTCCGATCAACAAAAAATTCACAGCTAATACCCTTTATCAGCTGATCGGAGCCCTGATAGAAATCAGGACTCGAAACAGCCGATAGTATTTAACTTCAATACACACGAAAACAACCCCAATACAGGGGCTTTCACACTACAACCAGATAAAACGCCACAATATGCACGTTTCATAGAATGGCCCCTCCTTCGCTAAAGCTACGAAGGGCACAGTAGACTATATCCTATAACATATTTTGACAGGAAAAGCAAATATGTGTATACTAATTTTTAGTATGAATACTCTTACATATAGAACAATTATTGAAAAAGATGGCGCATCGTATCATGGGTACGTTCCTGCACTCCTAGGCTGTCACACACAAGGAGATACCATTGAGGAAACGCAAAAAAAACTGAAAATTGCGATGGCAGGTTGGCTTTTATCTCGGAATGAATTGGACTGGCCAATTCCAGAAGATAACAAAATTGAATCGCTCCAATCCATAACTCTTCCAGAAATTGTTCAAGCAGCGTATGCCTAACATTCCTATTGAAGAATTTCAAAAGTTGTTGTAGTAATCCCACAATTCCTCTTCCTAAACTCTCGTGATATACTAAGTGCCATGAAGAAAAAGGATAGTTCCATAGACTCTCCCCTCATCACGTGGTGTGATCGGCTGATCAAATTGGGCTTTTATTTGCTTTTTAGCCTCATTCCCCTGCTTTTAACGCCATGGAATTACGAATTATTTGAATTCAATAAAATGATCGGCGTGTACGCGATCACCGTCATCATCACGTCAGCATGGATCGCAAAAATGATACACCAAAAAGAAATCAGGATTGCACGTACGCCTCTGGATATACCGATAGCGTTATTTGTACTTTCACAATTGGTTAGCTCTATTTTTTCTATGGATCCTCACGTCTCGTGGTTTGGGTACTACTCACGATTTAACGGTGGGATGTGGTCAATTTTTTGCTATACCCTATTGTATTACGCATATCTCTCAAATAAAACTGATGAAAAAAATTTGGTACGAGCAGCACTCACTACAGCATCCTTTGTCGCTCTCTACGGCGTCCTTGAGCGATTAGGGGTAGATAAAAATATCTGGGTGCAGGATGTCCAAAATCGCGTATTCTCTACTCTTGGTCAACCCAATTGGCTGGCCGCGTATCTCGTGGCACTCATACCTCTCTCGATAGCACTCGCCATCAAAAACAAATTCTATTGGATAATAAGTATCCTGCTTTTTATCACTCTTCTCTTTACCAAATCTCGTTCTGGACTTGTAGGATTTGCTATCGCAGATATGATCTTTTGGGGATTAACTATTGCAAAATCTCGCATTGTAAAACCCGCACTCCTTGTTCATGCTATTTTTGCAATTATCATCTTTTTCATCGGCACAGGAACCCCAACAATCGATAAATATATTACGCTACACGGTTTGAAAAATTTTTCAATAAAAGAAATCGTAAAAGAACCTACTGGTCCAGTGTTGGAAGTGGGCGGCACAGAGTCTGGTGAGATTCGAAAATATGTCTGGCAGGGGGCGTTTAACGCGTGGAAAAGTACGCCAAAAACAATGCTGATTGGCACAGGGACAGAGACGTTTGCCTTTGCGTTTTACCAATTTCGACCAGTTGGTCATAATCTGACCAGCGAATGGGACTTTCTCTACAACAAAGCGCACAACGAATACTTAAATTATCTTGCAACGACTGGTATTTTTGGGTTAGGAAGTTATCTTTTATTTGCTGGATTATTTATTTTCTGGTATATAAAAAACACACAAAAAGACTCAATCAACATTGCCCTTTTTGCCGGTTGGATTTCAATCCTTATCACCAACTTTTTTGGTTTCTCTGTCGTGATCATGCAAATATTTTTATTCCTCTTTCCTGCAATCGTCATTGCACGTTCTCAACCTAAACATGACGATTATACGTATACAGTACCAGTAGCCACATGGTCACTATGGATTGTCGCAACCTGTACTATAATTCTTCTTTTTGTGATTGGTATCTATTGGTATGCAGATACTCTTTATGCGTCGGGGTATCGTAATAATCGCGCGGGACTTTTTGCGAAAGCCGCACCAGTACTTTTGACAGCGACACGACGTCTTCCTCTTGAACCATCGTATCACGACGAATTATCACAATCGTATGCCGCGCTCGCTGCAGCTGCATTTGAACAACAAAAAGCCACACAAGCGGCTGAGTTCGCCACGCGTGCAATCGACGAGAGTGATATTGCGATCACAAAATCTCCAAACAACGTAAATTTCTATAAAACACGTACCAAAGTGTGGTATACACTTTCAGCTCTAGATCCTGAATATAATGGTCAGGCAATAGAATCACTTCGTCGCGCCGCATATCTTTCTCCCAATGATCCGAAAATTTATTACAACCTTGCGATACTTTTGGGTCGGCAAAATCAGGGAGATCAGGCAATTACCCTGCTTCAACAAACGGTACGTCTCAAAAAAAACTATCGAGATGCATATTACGCACTCCATGTCTTTTATCTAGAAGCCAAAAACCCTACCGATGCCAACGCTGTTCTCACAGAGTACCTCACCACTGTGGATCCACATGATAAAGACTTTCAAGACCGTGTGAAATAATTGTATGAAACCAATTGTTCATATCCCCAACCCAGTACTCAAAACTCCAGCCAAAGAAGTAAAGGTCTTTGACAAAAAGCTGGAGCGTTGTATCGCTGACATGAAAAAAGCGCTCATAGCAACAAAAAATCCCAAAGGTGTTGGACTTGCCGCTCCCCAAATTGGCGTACCGCTTCGCATATTTATCACAAGACCCAACGAAAAAACAGCAATACGCATATTTATAAACCCTACCATAACCAAAACAAGTAACGTCGTGTCAAAAAAGGATGCAGATCATGATGGGAAGATGGAAGGCTGTCTTTCTGTGCCTAACCTTTGGGGCAAAGTGAAACGCGCTCCCACCCTCACACTCTCCTTTCAGGATGAAAAGGGTATGGGTCATACAGAAGTTTTCACGGGCTTTATCAGTACCATTATCCAGCACGAGACAGATCATATACATGGCATACTCTTTGTCCAACGTGTACTCGAACAAAAGGGCACACTCTTTGAGAGTATAACCGATGAAAACGGGAAAGAAGTCTTTGAAGAGGTAACGCTGAAATGACACGCATACTTTTTTTTGGCTCTACTACTGATTCTGTCATCGTTTTAGAAAAACTACCGCTCCAAGATGTTTCAGCAATCGTTACTCAACCCCCACGTCCTATAGGACGTGAACACAAAATTACTCCAACACCTGTAGAAGTCTGGGGGAATGAACACAATGTGACTACCCTTTCATTTGAAAGTAATACGGATAAACCATGGTTGTACGAGAATGAACAACAAGTCATCGATACCCTACAACCTATCAAACCAAATATATTAATCTCTGCCTCATATGGCCAAAAAATCCCATGGGAAACGATCAAAAAAACACCACATGGCGGCATCAACGTGCATCCGTCTCTCTTACCGCGGTGGCGAGGTGCTGATCCTGTGCCATGGGCGATACTCTCCGGTGATCATCAGACAGGCGTTAGTCTGGTATCTCTCTCAGAAAAATTCGATGAGGGGAAAATTTTGGCACAACAAAAAATTCCAATCACACCACATGATATGAGTGATCCACTAAGAAAAAAACTCTTCTCCCTCGGCGCGACGCTTCTTATCGACACCCTTCCCGATTATCTTTCCGGCAAAAATAAAGGTGTCATCCAAAAAGACCCTGACTCTGCCTATGCCAAAAAATTCATGCGCGATGATGGCTTTGAACCATGGGTAAAAATCCTAGATCCTCTCGAATCAGAACGCATTGAACGAAAATTTCGTGCTTTTCATCCATGGCCCGGAATATGGAGCACGTTTCAAGAAAGACGAATAAAAATCCTTGGATTTTCTCATGAACCGACGATTGTTCAATTCGAAGGAAAAAATCCTGTTTCATGGAAACAATTTCAAAAAGCGTATCTTGACACAAAACAACAATCGCTCTAGGCTGAATATATGAGAAAAAAGAAGATTTCTAAAATAGGAATAACAAAAGATCTCGGTGCATGGAATTTCATTATCTTTTTGACTATCGCCCTGATGTTACTCGTTTTGGTCGTCAGTAGTATGCGGGGGGTAGCCGTTGATCTACGCAGTAGAGCAGGGCTTACATGTCCCAATCCACTCTCGGCATTCGGTGGACAATTACCAAAGACAGCCGATTGTAGCGGTGAATGGAAATTATCAAAAGACGCTAAGGGGTGTGAAGTGTTCCTCTGCCAAGCTAGATAACGGGTGCTACTGCCAATTTCGCATTATCAAATTTCACTCTCTTAATACACTTAGCGCAAGACTTCACACGAACCATCACGCCATTTATAGACATAGATACCCAGTGAAGGTTTGCGCCAATCGTTCGTTTGGTGTGCTGCGCACGTCGTTTCCACTGCCCTCCAGCCACGCCACGATGATGGACATGAGATCCACCAGCGACTGACTTTTTAGCACAGAGTTCACATTTTAATGCCATAGAGGTTATACTATACCATATGTTCTCTGAATTATTCAATAATCCCTTAAGCTTCTTGGGTTGGCTTGTCGCACTTATCATCGGTATTACCGTGCATGAGTTCTCTCACGCATTCATGGCAGACCGCTTAGGAGACCCGACACCACGCGTGCAAGGCAGGCTCACCCTCAATCCTCTGGCACATCTTGATCCCTTGGGTACACTCATGATCCTGATCGCGCGATTCGGATGGGGCAAACCAGTCGTATTTGACCCATATAACCTCAAGAACCCACAACGAGATACGGCACTTATCTCTATAGCAGGACCGATTTCAAATATTCTTGTGGCAACAATCGCTTCCATACTTCTTCGCGTCTTACTGATAACAAGCATACAAAATGGCATACTTATTTCCATCGGATTTCTTTTGTTACCTCCTATTATTATGCTAAATATTGGCTTGGCAGTATTTAATCTCATCCCTATTCATCCTCTGGATGGATTTAAGATCGTACAAGGCATCCTTCCTACAGAATACGCGAGGCAATGGGCAGAACTCGAGCCGTATGGCATGATATTTCTTCTTTTTCTCGTTTTTCCAATTTTTGGCAGTGTGGCACCGCTTTCACAAATCACGGGGCCAATGATACATTTCTTCCTTTCACTTTTAATGCCGACTGTATGATTGCCTATTTTACTGCCTCTATCGTTGGAAAAAAACAATTACTCACAAAGTATCATGCCATACTTTCTATACTGGAAAAACGTGGCATCCAGACAGTAGCCGATCACATACTAAACGTGGAAGAAAAGGATATACACCTGCAAACAAAAGAAAAACGACTTCACTTCCACCAACAGCTTGAGAATTGGATCCATGGATGCGATTTCATGATTGCAGAAACAAGTTTCCCCAGTATCAGTGTCGGATATGAGATATCTATGGCGCTTGATCGAGGCAAGCCAATCCTGATCCTTTATAGCACAGGCGATCCACCATCACTCTTTGCCTTTCACGAAAGCGAAAAAATTATATGTGAAAAATATACCATCGCGACACTTGAGACCATCATCACCGACTTCTTACAGTATGTTCGAGGCGAGGCAGATGCTCGATTTACGTTTTATCTGACCAGTAAGCAGGCTGTACACCTTGATAAACAAGGGAAAAAGAACCATCTTCCGAAATCTGCCTACCTTCGACAGCTTATAGACGAAGACATGAAGAAATAGGCATGCATCATGGTGATGCATACCGTGTGTACCTCCCTGCCCCGTACACTACGTCTATATGGCGAGAGTAGTACAACTGCATGTTTCATTCTGGACTTCACAGGTGGACGTAGCATGGAACTCATTGCGGCTCGATGAACAGCTTATATATCTGTGGTTTGCCGTGCAAACTATTTGCATTCTCACGCTTTTTGAACTTATTCTTCTGGGCTAACTTCTTCATGCTTGACAATCTACATGTGATTACCTACGATAAATATGCCTGTGTGGAGTTGTAGCATATTTTCCTCCACAAAAGCTTAACAATGAGGTAGTCTCGATGGCAACATCGGACAACAGGATGCTGTATTGGTAAACCTTGGTTTACTGATCAATCCTTCCGTCGTCATTTATACGGGGAAAATACTTCAACTAAACACACGGCAGAACTTATTGATTGTCTATCTCTTTCTTCTCTCTTTTGGTCTCCTTTGGTACAATTGATTGATATTGCCTCCATAGCTCAACGGCAGAGCGACGGTTTTGTAAACCGCTGATGTCAGTCCAATTCTGACTGGGGGCTC
>ERZ1292630.2930-Hain-H41-02um-R3-2930-length-15405-cov-8_pt1 | contig 15405 bp, 16 predicted proteins | sample MGYA00564408_ERZ1292630 | MGnify/ENA primary metagenome ERZ1292630 (study PRJEB36523, sample SAMEA6512641) | groundwater metagenome | collected 2019-01-08 | study: AquaDiva: Metagenomics assemblies of 32 groundwater samples | reverse complement strand
TTTACGATGCGCAAACCACTGCTGGTGGCAGCGGTGGGCCTATTTTTAACAATAAAGGAAAGGTAATTGGTATCAATTATGGTGTCTTTCCTGGATTTCGAGGGTCTAATTTTGGTGTGCCGGTAAGTTATGGTCTGGATCTGATTAAATCAACATCATCTAGGAAAAAGGATTAAACGATGAACAGTTATTCGAAGGATACGTTAAAAAGAATCAGCTATCTCATTTTCTTCGGAATGTTTGTTTTAAATGTATTTTGTAAATTCACATATGCACATTCAGATGGTGCGCCAATAGCTTGTTTAGGTAGTGGCGCGGATAAATATAGTCATAGATTTTATCCCCCGAGGAGTTGGGATACCTGCGGTGTTTTAGGATGTCATTACCAGTATCCAATTGATTGTGGTAATGCAAAGTTCCAATTGTTTGTGGTTCAAAAATGCGAACCTGATGAAATAGTGGATATTTTAATATCATTTAAAAAATCGGCTACGGAGTCTCACGGGTTTGAAATTACAGCGCAGGATAGATATGAGAATCGAATAGTGGGTAACTTTATTATTGAAGATGCTGATGATGTACAGATAATAGGCAATGGACTTTTTGTGACTCACACAAAAAAGGGGAATAGTCAAAAGTCCTGGCATATAAAATGGCAAGCGCCTCCGGCAGATTTCCTGATACAGAATCCCGTTAGATTTTATGCTTTGGGAGTCGAAGGCGATAACGACGGTACTGCTCTGGGTGATTATATTTATAAGGCAACAAGGCTTATTGAAGTAGTGCCAAAAAAAGTAAAAAAAGAACGTATCCGAGTCATTAAGAAGTAGTAATTCGATGAAATTAAAAATTAACGTGTTATGGGATAATTCTTTCATTGGGTATTCTCCAAAGAATTAGTTCGGCTTCGCTTGTTTTTGTGGAGTAATCATCTCAATACATATATGCATAGCGACGGGATGGATAAAAAGTTTATGTACATCGTATGTTTTACAATCTTGTGTAGATTTTTGAAGATGGTAACCCCAAGTCAATCGTCTTGATATATTTGTGACAGAGATATCACATTTTTCCTGACATTCGTACGAATTTTAAATGAAGGGTTGTTGATTAATATGAAACGAAGATTAGCAGAAGAAACAGTTATCTTCATCAGTGTTCTTAAATGGGTTATTCTGGCCGCAATCGTTGGAGCGATTGTTGGTTTGTCAACAACAGCTTTTTTAAAGGCATTGAGCTGGGGTTCTGATTTTAGTAGTAGCTATTCATACTATTTTTTTGGTAACAATACGTACTATTTCTTTTTATTACCCGTAGCACTCTTTTTAAGCACGGTAATGACAAAATATTTGGCTCCCGACGCTGAGGGGCATGGAACTGATAAGATTATTGAAGCAGTTCATAAACGTTCTGGTAAGATTAAGGCAATCGTTGTCCCTGTAAAGCTTGTTGCTACGATAATAACCCTGGTTACTGGTGGTTCTGCAGGGAAAGAGGGGCCGTGCGCTCAAATAGGAGCCGGGCTTTCATCGGTTTTTGCAGACTTGCTCAGGGTTGATGATCATGACCGTAAAAAGCTGGTAATATGCGGTATCAGCGCTGGATTCGCTTCGGTTTTCGGTACTCCACTAGCGGGTGCTATTTTTGGACTTGAAGTGCTATTCGTAGGGAATATATTGTATGATGTGCTTTTGCCGTCTTTTGTTGCAGGAATTATGGGCTATCGGGTGGCCTGGTTACTTGGTAGTAAACATTTTCACCGCAACTTAAACTTTGTTCCTACCTTCAGCGAACATCTCTTTTTACAGGTGATTCTTGCTGGGATTTTCTTTGGTTTATGTTCCTTTTTGCTTATTGAAGCATTAAGGACAGGGGAGAAGCTATCCAAGAAAATACAGATATGGAAGCCATTAAAGGGTCTCATCGGCGGTTCTGTCCTCGTTGTTTTGACTCTTGTATTCTCAAATAAATATCTTGGGCTTGGGGTTGATACCATTAAGTCTTCTTTGCTAGGCAGAGATGTTCCGTGGAGTGCCTTCTTACTAAAAATCGTCTTTACAAGTGTAACACTAAACTTTGGCGGGAGTGGTGGGATTGTAACCCCGATATTTTTTATTGGAACAACTTCCGGGAGTTTCTTTGCAGATATGTTGGGAGCGGACAAGGCAACTTTTTCTGCACTTGGCTTAGTGAGCCTTCTGGCTGGGGCTGCTAACACCCCTATTGCTGCAAGTATTATGGCATTAGAATTGTTTGGTCCGAAGTTGGGACCCTACGCAGCTATAGCATGCATTATTAGTTTTCTTATGACTGGTCATAGAAGTGTGTATCCATCTCAGATGATCGATTTTAGGAAATCTTCATCTATTCACCTTGAATGGGGAGAGGCGGTTGAAGACGTAAAGGCACACGTTAAACCGAGAAGCAAAAGTTTGATAGGGATATGTCTTAGGATTGGTAGCAAAATGAAAGAAATATTCCAAAAGAACAAGGAGTGATTCGGTGAAAATAAAATTCTTCATTTTCGGACTGCTATTATTTTTAATAAGCATAGTCCGGGTTTCCGGCGCCTCCCAGCTTGATTTTACGTGGAATGCGCCCAAAACCTATGTGCATAACAAAGGCACAGGCGGAGAAGTCCGATACATTATATGGTTCTACAATCTTGGGAATACCATAGACCAGCCAATATTAGTTCCCATTGAAGTGTTTTTAATGACCGATACGGGGGAAAATCATCTGGACAAATATTATCCGGAAATTATGGAACATGTGGCAAAGCTGGATGAAGATTATAAGGAAGGCAAGAAATATCAGTATGCCGCTGTTGCAAAGGGAGAACTTGCTCCTAAGGCGACAAAGCATTGTGTGGCTATGTTTGAGGACGTAGACCCGAAGGCCAGGCGTCTTGATATATTTGTGACGGGCATCTCCCATTTCTTTTTCTGGCGGTGGAGGATGATAGATTATTCTTACAAAATCACCTATGAAAGGGAGCAGGATTACTGGAAGCTGATCGAGCATGGGATGACAAAGGACTCATCTCATCGTTCGTATGAATTTGAATCAAAGAACTGGTGATAAGCATGTTGTGCATGGGGTCTTCATTCTGATGCGATGAGTATGGATTATGAGAAAAAAGTAATAGTTTTCAAATAGTCTCCTCCTCAATTTTCAGATAATAATCATCAATTGATTTTTGGATTTCTGTGTCTGTGATGATGTATATTGTGGTTCCTTTTTTAGATATTTTAACACCCATCATTATTATTTATTCGATGTGGTACATTGCTGCAAGCTATCGGACAACACTTCTGTACAAAATAATCGGTGTTCAAAAAAATGGTACATAGTGTCTGAACAAAAGCATCGTTCCTCCTGCCTCTTTCGTACCCTCTCCTGAAACACGTCCCCGAATGCTTCTATCGGGGATTCGAAGTTAATACTCCGGGTACGCAATACCTTTTAATTCCTCACAACTTTTTATCCAGACCGTTATACTCCAAACGATAGAAGGCCAATTCAACCGCCGAGTGCCTGTGTCGCAACTCCTGAAATCTCTTGCCCGACTCCTCCGCTTCTTCCACACCATGCCCTTACTCCTCCTCTTTCCCTTGATATGCCGGGCATTGAAGTGTTACCGTACAAACACTATTTGGGCGTTAAATAATAATACATTCATAAGCCGTTGGCTTACAGAGAGGAATGAAAACACCCCTCTATCCTCCTTTCTCTAAGTGGGATTTTCAGTTCCCCCTCTTTAGCAAGGATGGATTAGGGGAGATTTGAAAGGATTTCCAAGTAAAAAATTAATTAATTTTCATAAGTATCATAGTGGATGTTGCTTATTGTTGGTTATATGTAATCAACTGTATACAAATACTTGACAAATATGTATCCATATGTATACTTTACATAAATTATTATCTATGTCGCAAAACGTGACGGTGTCCTATGACTTGTAATCGTTGACTTGGAATAGTCATTGGGAATTTTTAATAAAGGGGGGCTATATGCTAAGAGTGTTTAAGGAACGAATTGTGATTGTCATTATCGCATTTATATTATTTGGGTTATTCCCCCTTGTTCTGTTCAGAATGCTTGCATTTCCAAGGGCAAGCGCCGAGCTGAAACAGGGAGTCCAAAGAAACCTGGAAGGTATCGTAAACAAACAGAAAGATGTCCTTACAATGTTGTGGGATGACAGGAAATCTCATGCCAGGTCTATTTCTGACACAATACAAAGTGAATTAATTATCCATGGCGATGAGGATTTCGTGGGTCTTATGAATGTAAATAATGAACATGAATATCTCAGGTTAAAGACTCAGCTAGAATGCACGAAGGCAGATTATGGATACAAAGGAATATTTATTAGCGACGGCGACGGTGTCATCCAGGCTGCGACTGAAAATGAAAAGTATCTTTTAGGCATGAACATTATGAAAGAAAAAATATTCAGCAATGTTCAGGAGACATTAAACAACGGTAAAACATATATTTCCGATGTAGTCCACGTATCTTTGAATGGTATGAATGCGGGGAAAGAAAATGATTTGCCTTCTGTGTTTATGTCTTATCCTATCAAGGGGAATAACCGTAGTGTGTTAGGATCTGTGGTGTTATGGATGGATACTTCGATACTTACGAAGGCTATGGGGAGTATTGCCCTTGGAAAAACGGGTGAAGCATACTTGGTAAATAAAGATGGGGTTATGATTACGGAATCAAGATTTGCAGAGCATATCCAAAAGTCCGGGGATGCATGCAGGGCGTGCCACGAGGTGGTGGACCCTGATACGAACCTTTTAACAAAAGGGGTGAAAAGATGTATTAGCGAGAAAATCAGTGGTTATGACCTGGAAGGATACAGAGATTACGACGGATTAAAAGTTGTTGGCGCATGGAGCTGGCTAAGAGACTCGAATATGGGGCTGATTGTAGAAATAGATGCGGATGAGGCGCTCGGTATCATAAACAACCTTAATTTTATGGTAAAGTCTCTCATGATGGTGATAATCATTCCGGCATTTGTTATGGCGATATTGATGTATCGGAAATTAAATACAGGATATATGCTCAAAGACTTATCGCTGCCAAAGAGGGCTTTGATCGGAGTGACAACCGTCATGGTAGTGGGTTTTGTCATGGCTATTGTGGACGGGTATGAATTAAGCAAAGAGCGCGGCTATCTTCGGGAACAGAAGTATAAAGTCCATAATCCCTTAAATGTCTTTGGTTCAATTGTAACACAGAGAGACGAAGATTTTATGAAGAGCAATATTTCTAAATTTAAAGAGGAGTTCCAGATATTCAAATCTGAGAACACTATTAGTAGTGGAAAGGAAGAAAAAGAGATCGTAAAGGGTGACACAAAGCAGTCTGTGGAAAAAACTGTAACAACATGGGAATAAAAACCTTAACACAGAGGATTATTAAGGAGGTATTTTATGAACAAAACTATGACACCAACAAAGGATGAGCCTAAAGCGCCTCTTGTTGATGTACAGGATGTAAGAGGCTGGTGTGAGTATGAACCTTCTTATGATGGGGTTGTAACTCATATTAATACGGCGGGTGCAAGACTCTTCGGATTTAACTCGCCGGATGATGTGATTGGGAAGAAGATTAATGAGTTGTATGCACACCCATTTGACCACGAGAAGACATTGTCCATGCTTTTCAGGGACGGACACGTACATGGTTTTTTCACGCTGATGAAATCAAGGAAAGGAACCTTGTTTTTCATCAGGCAAACAAGCACTCTTATTACAGAGGGAATAGATATCAGCCCCTTAAAGGTGAAAAACGAATTCGAACCTGTTCAGCCAACGTTTACCGCATGAGAGTATTTTAATTTTTGGGTTATTTACGAAAAACATTTTAAATTACTTGGAGGACTTATGAGCGAAAATATACAAACACAAAACGGGAATACGAGGGTGCTGATACTTGCGACCGTTGCATTTGCCCTATGCTTTGCAAGCTGGTCGTTGTTTGCGCCGTTAGCAATATACTTGAGGGCGGAATTCAACCTGTCTTCAACAACGGTGGGATTACTGCTTGCAGCGCCCGTATTACTTGGTTCTGTTGCCAAAATACCTATGGGCATCGTAACGGATAAATATGGCGGCAGATTAGTTTTTACTATCATGCTTCTGTTTGGTTTTCTCTCAGTATTTATGACGACCTTTGCGCATAGTTATGGCTTTTTATTAGCATGCGGTTTACTTTTTGGTTTGATAGGTTCATCATTTGCAGTTGGAATCCCGCATGTTTCGGAATGGTATCCCAAGAAGAAACAGGGCTTGGCGTTGGGTGTCTATGGCGTAGGTAACGCTGGTACCGCTCTCGCAGCTTTTGGAGTTCCTTTTATTGCGGAATCTTTGGGATGGAATAAAGTATTTGTGATTTATTCAATTCCTTTGCTTATAATGGCCTTTGTCTACTGGTTTTTTACTTCTAATGCGCCAAGATCTGTCAATGCAAAAGTTCCGACATTGAGTGAGAAATTGAAGGTATATAAAACATCTGGCCTAGCTTGGGTTTTTTGTTTAATTTATTTTATGTTTTTTGGACTGTTCGTCTGTTTTTCTATATGGCTGCCATCTTATCTGAACGATTTTTATCATATTAGCCCTGTAAAGGCTGGCACTTTCACGTCAATATTTGTATTTCTATCAGCTTTTACCCGTATTCTTGGAGGTTATCTGGGCGATAGATTTAATGGACGAAAGATAATGATATTCCTTACGCTGATTGTGCTCTCTCTCACGGTATACCTGAATTTAAATGTGTCATTAATAACTTCACTTGTTTTGTTCTATGTTATGGGTATTTGTTTAGGGACAGGCAATGGTGTAGTTTACAAACTTGTAGCAGAGTATTTCCCAAAGGATACAGGGACGGTTGGCGGCCTGGTAGGAGCGGCAGGAGGCCTCGGCGGTTTCTTCCTTCCAATAATCCTGGGTACATTACGAGATTATACCAACAGTTATTATTTAGGATTTATCTTTGTATCTCTCGTGTGTCTCATGTGCCTCTCGTTTATGGAAGAAAAGACTTTGCCTAGTGTGAATAAAAGGGCAATGGGCACAACATAAAACAGAGTAGCGGGGTATTAAATGTAACTTTAATTATTAAGAAGGATGGCCATTATGATGAACTATTATATGAATGGCTTGAGATTAGGTTTAATTCTTTTTTCATGGTGTCTTTTATCGTTAGAATTATCTTATAGTTTAGCTGATGAAAAGAAGAAAACCGAGTTCAAGGAAGCACTCGGTGTAATGATTGTATCCCTGGATTTGCCTTTACGTGCCACGATTGGAAACAAGGTTGTTATTGAAATCGTTATTGGCAATGAGAGGACTACCAAGGTAACGACCATATTAACAGTAACCTGCCTTACAACAAATCAAATTATAGGTCGAGAGGCTGAGACGTTAGAGGGTTTATCTTCTCAAAAGATCGTATATACTTGGAATACTGAGGGGTTAAAAGAAGATCCTTATATAATACGAGCTGAATTAGAGAAGATACCTCGTGAGGCTAATATCGATGATAATGTAAAAGAAGTACGTATTTTTCTAGTACCCTAAAAACGGTCTGTGAAGATAAACCGCAGATAAAGTTTTTGATTGCATTTAGAGAGTATCCGGTTTTAATACATTTATGCGTACTTTCAAATACAATATGGCTTTCGTAATCGTCTTAATTTCCTTTTATTGCCCTGTTGCGATTGGATCACCGCCATTAGAAGCAGAGTATTCGACGTCTTCAGAAGATTCCAAACCAATTCATATCGATGTTAAAAACGATACTGACTCTTTATCTGTCGAAGAAATACTTTCTCCAAAGAAATATTTAAAGAGATATCTGGAGACTGCAAAAAAAGAAGGTTCCTCGGAGGAATCACCTGACAGGGAGCATCAGCCAATTGCCGTGGAATAAGAGATACTATCAACTGCCGGAGAAAATGACGCTCGCCTTACGGTCTCTACACTTGGACATCCTAGCACACTTGTTATCAGAGAACAATCCCTCATTGGAGAGATGAAAGGAACGCAAACACCGGCTGTGGATAATATGCCTCTCCAGACTGTTACAGGGCAGGAATCTCCTTCTCCTCCTGCTGTGAAGAAATCGTAACTCAAACATACGCTGAGGATAACAAGTCCCTCCCGTCTCTTGTCGGGGAAGAACCATCCACTACTGTCCCTGTGGAGGAAAAGGATTATCAGGAGAAATCCCTGACTGACGAAAGCCACCAGCCAATTGCCTCTTTTCCAGAGACCCCTCAAGAAACTAAAGAAGAAATCACACCAATGACAATAGCAACACCTGCACTTCATTGTGAAACGATTGCTGGTGAAGAATCCCTGTTGGTAGATGCAAAAGGAACCCAGGCACCTGCTGTGGATAATAAATTCCATGTAATTACAGGTAATAACGGATCGTCGTTCACTCCTGGTGAGGAAACTTCTTATACAGATGAGGAAATGGATTCACAAGTATTGATTAGAGAAGCAAAAGAATCTCAAAAAGGAATATCCTTACCTCAACCTCCTGCAGAGACAGAGAAAGAGGCAAAAGATTTAAAACACAAATGGGATATATGGCATACAAATCCAACGCTTAGTATTATTATCGCAGTTGCAATTACTCTTATTGCGGCCAAAATAGGAGGTTGGCTGGCAAGTATGGTGATGCTTCCTGAGGTGGTTGGAAATTTACTCGTGGGTATAATATTGGGTAATTTCTTTTTTTTAACAGGATCTGAGTTTTTTGATTTTCTGAGAACAATGCCATTTTTGAAGATGATCTCCTACTTTGGAACATTGTTGCTTCTTTTAACAGCAGGCCTTCACACAGACCTCAGGGCATTATTGCGGGTGGGCACTTCCTCGTTTCTGGTGAGCCTCGGCGGCATAATAGCACCTGCCGGATTAGGTCTTATAGTAAGCTATTTCCTCATCTCGGATGACTCGTTTAATTCGAAACTTCTTTTGGCTATCATTATTTGTAATACAAGTACTGGATTATTATTTGCAATCCTGAGTGAATTAAAGGCAATGAATACCCTTGAAGGCAGAATTATAACAGGCGCAACTATTCTGACGGAAATTATTGTAATATTGACCTTTGGTATAGCAAGTGGAATTGCTACGAAAGGTGAAGTATCTGTAATGAATGTATTAGTTACTTCGGGTATTGCATTTTCATTTCTGGCGGTTGTTTTGATAATTGTTTTAAGATATGGGGAGAGATTTGGTAATTTCTTAACGAGCAGAGTGGCAGAAGGTTTAAAGATATCTATCGTAATAATTTTATCGCTACTGTTTGCCTTTATTTCTGGATCAATTGGTCTTCATGGCGTAATAGGGGCATTTGCAGCAGGTTTGTTGCTGAGAAATGTAAAGTTTAAAGAGTCTGATGATAAAGAATATAGCAACGTGGAACGTGTTATTCGGCCATATTATATGATTCTTGTGCCAATACTCTTTGTACGGGTAGGGGCACAGGTGGATTTGAAGAGTATTTTGAATATGGAGGCGGTACTCCTCGGTCTCGCAATAACGGGTGCTGCAGTTATTGGGAAGCTATTTTGCAGTATTTGTCCAATTGAAAAAGGTATAAATCGTATGGTTATAGGTATAGGAATGGCAATGAAGCTGGAGGGTACCTTGATTTTGTCTGGGATAGGCAGGGATATTGGTATATTGAATGATGTCGTATTTTCCTCTATTATCATGGTAATCATGTTTACTTCCATCGCATGCCCTTCTCTTTTAAAGGCATCCTTGGTTAGACAAAAAAGGCGTCTTTCTGAAAATTTCCGCGTCACCGTCGACGAAAAAACCAAAGAAATTTATATACGATTTAAAAACGAGGTTCGGGGATGATATGCTTTAAGAAAATTCTTTGTCCCGTAGATTACTCTGATTCTTCGTTCAATGCGCTTAAATACGCAATAGAAATGACAATTAAGGACTCGGCTGTCCTTTGTCTTATGCACGTGGCTGACGGGCCTGTATCTGATTACGGAGGGCTCAAGTTTGAAACTGAGTTCAGTTCTGATTCAGAAACGATTGCCAGCATGGAGAAAAAACTCAGGAATAATATACCCCAGGAAATACGGCATCTCATAAAGGTAGAAACTCTGATTGCTGTGGGTACTCCTGCCGATATAATTTTAAAAGTAGCCCGTGATAAGAAACCAGATCTTATCATTATGGGTACCCATGGACAAACGGGTATTACCCCAAAAATTAGAAGTGGTGTGACGGAAAGTGTTGTAAGAAATGCCCCTTGCCCAGTTCTGTGCATAAGGAATTATTAAACCATGCAGGATTAGCGTTTCACTTACTTAAGCATTTCTTATTCAATAGAGGATAAATAATTATGGGTGATGGAAACAGAAAAGGCTTATCTGTTAATGCAAAAACCATCATTATCATTTTGTTATTTGTAGATATCGGTTTCGCATTAAAATTGTTCGATAAGTATTATAAGACGAAAGACTCTGGGTACATCAGGGAAAGACCGCTCTATGAACAACTTGAGCAAAGGGTAATGAAGTCTTTTGGTAATAGAGAAGAATTGAACAAATTGATTAATGACTTTATACGATACAAAGAGGCTGCAGAAAAATTTGCGACTTCATTCAAAGAACAAGGTGAACAATTAAAAATTGTGAGCAAAAAGCTTGAAGACTCAAAGGCAAAATCTGAAGAGGAAAAAGCCAGATTGCTAATGGAGACATGGGCATTAGAAGACTCGCTATCTCAGGCAAAATATACGCTCCGGGATAGGGAACTGGAAATTCAAGAACTTAATGATAGATTAAAGATTGTGGAAGAAGCATTGCTTCAAGAGCAGATTGAGGATCACTCAGAAATACCTGGGACGTGGTACCTTCCTGTTCAATGATGGAGTTAGGGGCATTATGTGAGATACTCGTTTACGATCCTCTGTACATTGCAAATGAAGGAAAAGTAGTGATTGTTGTCTCTGCACATGATGCCGATAAGGTGTGTGAAATACTCAAGGAAGACAGCTTAGGTTGAGGTGCAGCAATCATTGGAGAAGTAATTCGTGAACCAAAAGGCAAGGTGTGTCTGAAAACCGTAATTGGCGGGACAAGGGTTATTGATATGCTTGTAGGTGATCAACTACCGAGAATCTGTTAACTTTATTCTAAAGGACGGAAGGATAATCTATGAAAGTAGCTGTATACGATACATACGTCGTAAAGAAAAACGGGGTGACAATGCATTTTGATATTATCGTTCCAAAGGATCAGCTCCACGAAAAGGCCATTCAATATGGACTTGAATATCTAAAGAGAGTCGGACAAGAGGGACAACCGCTCACAACCAAGGAATGTCGCTTCTGTCATACGGAAGAAGCAACAGAGGATGTTGAGAGGACCATCAAAGAGGGCGGTTATTACATTTACGAAATTGAAGGATGTAATTGAAAAATATCACAAGCCGCAGATCCAAATTGCTATAAATTGGTTAATTCCTAAATTTTATATAGAGTGAAGTGAAAGAAGGTTTAAATTTACCATGTTTGGAATAAAACGGGTTTATGAAAAACCGGATGAATGTGTTAGGTTGAGAAAACCATGTCAACCTTTTGCTAAAAGGTTGTGCGCTGGTTGTGAAAGTTACATTTATAGACAACCAATTGGATAGTGAATATAAAATGAATTTAAAAAAGGAAACTATTAGAAGAGCATATGAGAAAAGGCCATATTCAAGAAATATCTGAACTTTTAACTCAAGCTAATGAAAAACCCTGAGAATCAAATACGCTATCAGTTATGTTGGAATATCTCTGCACAAAAAAAGAATGTCTTTAAAACTATTTTCTCCAAGTAAGATCGTACCCTGGCTCAATCGCCAGCAATTCTCCGAATCAGTTGCTCTTGCTGTGATAGCAATACTCGTTGGTCTCACGAGCGGTATAGGAGTATGGCTCTTCAAACAACTGTTTAACGTGATATATCAATACGCATTCGATGGGATAGATACACCCCTGGGTCTTTTGCACCAGAAAGAAATCGCCCTTCGACTATTTCGAGATTTGGCATATTGGGTCGGATTTGATAGGATAGGAACAGTGTTGGGTTACATGGGAAATTGGATGATCTTCTTTATACCTGTCATCGGTGGTCTCGCTGTTGGGCTGATTTCCCATTTTATCATCGGTAAGGAGCGATATCTGGGTATAGCAGGTATTATGGAATCCGTAGCATTAGGGGGTGGGCGGCTGCCATATCGAAAAATACCAATCAAAACAGTTGCTGCTGCATTATCTATCGGTTCTGGTGCTTCAGTTGGTCCTGCAGACCCTTCAGTGCAAATTGGTGCATACTTAGGATCAATGTTTGGTCAACTCTTGCGCTTTTCTGATGAACGGATTCGTGCACTCGTTGCATCGGGTGCTGCGGGTGGAATTGCCGCAGCCTTCAACGCACCTATTACCGGTATATTTTTCGCTTTAGAGATTATTATAGGCGAACTGAGCGTAAACGCCTTTGGCATCGTTGCATTAGCAGCTGTGGTCTCGTCTGTCTTTACTCAGGCTGTATCAGGGCATCAACCTGCGTTTCACATGCCTGCATATGCATTTAACTCAATATGGGAACTGCCGCTATATTTTGGGTTAGGTGTGCTGTCCGGGCTTAGTGCTGCATTCTATATTCGCTTGCATCATTTCACGCGGGGTATCTTTGATAAATGGAATGCCCCGCGCTGGTTCAAACCAGTAGTTGCGGGTCTCGCCGTCAGCCTCGTTGGAATATATCTGCCGCAGGTGTTTGGCACAGGTTATGCAACAATTGAAAAAATTTTAGACGGCAAACCGTTGTCGGTGACTCTCCTGCTTTCACTGGCGTTAGCCAGACTGGTGCTAACACCACTTTGCATCAGCAGCGGTTTCCACGGCGGTGTATTCGCACCTGCCCTTTTTTCCGGTGCTACACTTGGTGGCGCTTATGGACTCGTGGCCAAACAGGTTTTTCCTTCTCTCAACATCTCACCACCTGCCTTTGCGATGGTCGGGATGGCAGCCGTCCTTGCAGGCACAATACATGCACCGATTACCTCGTTCATGTTATTATTTGAAATGACTCATGACTATCGGATTATTCTGCCACTGATGGCCGCAGTAAACGTTAGCCTGTTCCTCTCATGGCATTTACAACACGATTCAGTGTATACCTTGGGGCTAGCGCGCAAGGGCATACGTCTAGAACGGGGACGCGACGTTGACGTGCTAGAAACAATTACGGTAAATGAGGTCATGGAGACTGAAATTGTTACTTTGCGTGAGTCTGACTCGTTGTCTCTAGCGACCGATTTATTTACGCGAAAACGAGACCACGGCTTACCGGTTCTCAATAATGCCGGTGAATTGACTGGTATTATCACCGTGCAGGATATTGATCGCGCTCAGGGTGACGATAGTGGTATGGTGCGCACCGTTGGTGAAGTTTGTACACGCGAGTTGCTTTTGGCATATCCCGACGAGACGATTGGAGCGGCGTTGCGGCGTATCGGAGTGCGCAATGTTGGGCAATTGCCAGTTGTGGCCCGCAATAATTTGCGTCGTTTAGTGGGTTTGCTGCGCACTACCGATGTTGCACGCGCTTACGACCTTGCACTGACCCACCGTGCGGCGATTCGGCATCGTGTTCTTTAAGTGTGCCTTAGGACGTTTGATGATGTAAAAATTCTTTAGCACGAATCAATGATATACAAACGTCATATTGATCACTCTACGCCGGGAATATAAGGAGAAGTTAAGAAAATGGAAAGATACAAATGCATGATTTGTGGGCATTCGCTACAAATCCTTTCGGATAGCCCATGTAACAATTATCCACTAACTGCTCTACATCTTCCGTATCTCTTTCCTACTGACTCTACTAAAAATCCTGTTCAATGAGTAACTGGGCAGAAAAAGGGGATACCATCAGGAAATGAAAACAAAACATGCATTGGCAAGGTGCGCTTTGCCCATCATTGCTAAAAGTCACTGAATCCCCAATTAAAAATGTCAAGTCCCCTCCAAATTACACCTTTGTACTGACCCTCATCAATTTTGTTGATTATCTCCCCGATATTTACACCTGCGCCAACCCCTTCCCCTTGATACCTCTTATATAAAAATATGAGCGACATTTTGTTTAAAGGCTTAGCGCCTAAACATCGACAATATTTTGTCGATATGGTTGTAGGTCATACTTAAAATACCGTATAAAGTAAGTTATGGCTTTTAAAACAAGTTTGCCGATTTAATTATGATGCAAAAATGCAATGAATATCAACAGTAAGATATACGTAACATTTTTGTTGCCCTTTAGGGCCACCTTTTCCATGCGCAGTCTTGGGAAAGGCGTAGTTACCTTAAAGTTTTGTTTTTAATATGACATTTATTTAATTATAATATTTCGAAATATTATATACAGCCGCATACAAACAATGATAGTCTGTAAACTGTGTAGCATAAATACAATTCATATACAAGGAGGTACTGTGCAGATTAGAAAATCTACCAATATCAGAAGACAGCAGATTGTAGACATTATACGAAGGATTATTTCTACGAAAGGCATTGAATACGTCACCTTAAGCGAAATCGCTAAACGTACAGGCACTACCAGGGGGGCTATTTACCGGCATTTTAAGAGCAAAAGAGACATATTGAGTTTATTGATCAATAATATTGAAGAGACACTCATGGAAGCTGTAGATAACGCAATAATTGATAAAGATCCGGTTCAAAGTCTAAAAAATATCTTGCTTGCACAGCTTGTTTTGGCAAAAAATCGACGCAAAACATCTTTTGCTGTAATGATGGGGGCCATGCAGTTCAGTGACATTGTGATAAGGCGAAAGATACTGCGGCTTATTCAGAAGTATTTAGCAAAAATAGAAAATTTGCTTATTATTGCGGGAAAGTTAGGGCTTATTAAAAAAAATATTAATAACAATGTGGCCGCTGTTTCCTTTATGGGACTTATCCAGTCTACTGTCACCGTGTGGTCTTACAAAAATTTTAATTATGTGCCGCAGAAAATACATGCGGAACTGTGGAATATCTATAAAAAGGGAATATGTGTATAACTTGCAAAGTTTTGCAAGGGTTAAAAACCTTAATTTTTTGGACTTAAATAAAAATATTGATATAATCAGTATGAGTTCTATGGCAAAAGATAAAGAGTTGGAGATATTAAAATGTTTTCACTGCGGACAGCCATATCATCTTGATGAGTACAGCAAGGAAAAGAGTATCACCTGCTCTGGATGTGGTATGGAAACGGTTCCGCTAATCGATGGGAAAATATGCGAAAGGGATACGAAAGGGTTTTGCATATTGTTGGGATATTTT
>ERZ1292630.2926-Hain-H41-02um-R3-2926-length-15409-cov-7_pt1 | contig 15409 bp, 7 predicted proteins | sample MGYA00564408_ERZ1292630 | MGnify/ENA primary metagenome ERZ1292630 (study PRJEB36523, sample SAMEA6512641) | groundwater metagenome | collected 2019-01-08 | study: AquaDiva: Metagenomics assemblies of 32 groundwater samples | reverse complement strand
ACGCATCGCAGATAGGATTGTTCCCCCCCACTACTTCTCCCCTTCTCCCTTCTCTTCCATCCTTTCCACACCACACAACCCAACGTTGCGTGTGACCAATGGCACTGGTGTCGCTGGACAACGATGAGCCCGGTCGCCGCCCTGGTGACGTGGCCCTCGAACGTCTCAAGCGGTTCGTTCTCGAACACGAAGTGAAGGCCGGCGAGATGCTCCAAAACGTCGAAATCGGCGCCCATTCCTCCACCGTGGTGACCGACGCGACCACGTGGGACGCGTTCACCGACGTCATCAAGGTCGACCTGTCGCTATCCAGCATTCGTACGAGCCTCTTGGACACTATGGGAGCCACCGCGCTGCACAACGCGCTCTTCCACCGCACAACGCTCGTGCTCGCGTCCTTGACGCTGGAGCTCAAGTGCTTGGCGGACGATTGCCACACGCTCCTCATTCCCCCATTGGCGCTCGCTACCGACCCGGACGATGCCGAGAGCGACGACCCGTTGAAAGACGAGGAAGTGACCCGCCGCCTTGGCCACCTTCTGACCGGGCACCTGCAAGACGTCTGGAATTGGATTCAGCGCGCGACTCGTCTCGTCGTGATCACCGTACGTCAGTTCGCATGCCTTTACAGCGAAGCGCACCGCACGGATAAGTTCGCCCCCTACCAGCGCGTGCACTTCCCGCACGTGTGGCACTGCCTGTTCGAGTTGCTCGGCGCCATGGTGCTACTCGAGGAGGTCATCACAACCAATGAAGTGATCGAAAAGGGCACTTCCCTCTATCGACGCATCATGGAAAACGTCAAGAAGCATCCGGAGCGGTACGAAGATATCGAGACCGAGTACATCGAGCAATTCGGCAAGTTGCTACACAAGCTCGACTGCGATGTGTTCGGTCTCGCGGGCGAAGGAGAATCCTTCTTCGACCGCTGCGTCAATGAACAGTACGATCTGCTGACGGACCCCATCGTGGACGTGAGTCGCAACGAGGCGTTTTTCAGCGAGTTTACGAAACAGCTGCAGGATGGCGCGTTGCACATGGACGGCATCCTTGGCACACCGCGAGAGGGGGATCGAAGGCGCTACATCGGCGTGATCGCGGCCTTCGTCCTCTATAGCACCGTGTTTCGCGCCCGTCTCCGCGCCTCTCAAGCGGACCACCGAAAACTAGGCCGCTCGCTCTACGACTTGCACCGCAAGGCGAGCCTCGTCCATATCGTGGGCTCGTTCACGTTCGTTCCGTCGACGTGGATGAGCGTCAAATTGCCCGACTTGCAACTGACGAAGGACGCCGGCAAAGACGCCATCGCGGCCGTCTCGCAGGAGTGCGTGAAGCTCGTGGCGGTGTTCCCCGCCATGATCAAGCTGCACGTCCAAGTCGTGACCATTTGGTCCGCGCAAATGTCTTCCACGTTTCCAAGCGACCGAGTCAACGCCAAGCCGACGTTGAAAATCATCTCCGCATTGCTCGAGCGTGGCTTGCAGTACGCCGAGGCCATCCGGCGGACGCTTCTCCTATTGCTGGCCACGCTGGAAGCGTCCAATCAGGCCCTGACGCTCCCATTGGTCGAGCAGATCTTTCAGTGTGTCTATTTGCTGCAAATGATCCGCCATGCCTACGTCTCCAAGACGGCGCTGATGACGGCCACCATTGGCTTACTGTCCCAGAGCCAGACCTACGTCATGCAACGCATCTTCAACGACCTGTACCACAAGATATCGCACAAGCTGCAAGTGAGCAACTCCTCCATTGGGGGCATCAATTCGGTCGGCGCGGGGGGCGGCGCGGGGGGGCCTGAGTCGCTGGCCCCGGCGGTCATGGAAGCGCTCACCGATCAGCAGTGCGGCGTGGCGCAGGCACTCGCGTTGGTGTGCCGGCCGCCGACGCGGCAGGCGCTCGTGGTCCTCGATATCGTCATGTCGATCGCCTTCGACCGCTCGGATAGCCTTGGTACGCCACAGGTGCTGGAACCTGCCTTTGCCGCCTTCGCCACGTTGACGCGCCTGTCCCGCTTCCAGAGTTTGGTCGTGCAGCACACAAACTGCGACTTCCTTTATTGGCTCCGTGGCAACCTCATGCCGCTCTTCCTGGGAACGTTTGTGAAGCGGCCGGAAACATCCAACGCTCTGAGGTATCTCATTCATGCCTGCCACGACTCGGCGCCGTTGCTATCTTCGGCGAAGCACGTCAGCGATCCCGAGACCTGCTTGAAGAGCTATGCCGACTTCATTCGCAAGGAGATCAACACGAAGATTGTACAGCCACTGTGCGCAGAAATCGAGGAAGACTTACGGAAACACTCGCATTCGACGGTGCTCGGCGAGCCGTTCGCGCGGCTGAAGGACCGCGTCCGGGAAACGAGTCGCTTGACCATGCTGCCGCCGATGCGGTTCTTCGGCACAGAACTGTGTCTCGGCCACCTCTGCGAGAATTACCTCGACGAGGAGTTTTATAACCTCAATGCGCTGAACCCAAACGACTGGAAGACCTACGAGGAAATGCGCAGCCTCGCGCGCGATCGCTACGGACTGCGCCTTACGGAAGGCTTCCTCCCCGGCAGCATTGTGGATCAGGGTTCGGATGTAATGGTCATCACGAAAACCATTCACAGCTTCGTCGCCAACTACGTTTATAACCTGAACGAGCAGCTCTTCGTGCAGCGGCCATCCGCGGATCCCGATGCCAAGCACGTCAAAACCCTCTCCATTCGCCACATTTCAAACTCCATTCGCACCCACGGCACGGGCATGATGAATACGACGGTCAATTACGTGTACAAATGTCTCTTGAAGAAGCTGACCGTCGTGTCGTCCTTCTTGTTCGACGACCACGTGAAGTCGAAGCTCCTGAAGGAAACGAAGCACTTCACCGAGAAGATGAAGGACCTCAACCGCCTTTACCCTATCGCGAGGGCCGAGAAGTTCGTCGCCGACTTCCGGAAACTCGGCATGTTGGATGAGGGAGGGCGAACGTACCTAGATGAGTTCCGACACTTAATCTCTGAGATCGGCAACGCGCTGGGCTACATGCGGCTCGTGCGATCGGGTGGGTTGCGTTCCATTTCAGATAATGCGCTGTGCATCCCTGCCATTGACGGGATCTCAAAGCTGGAGCGGCTTGCCAATCCCAAGGCGTTCGAAGAGCCGAAGGATGAAGATGATGAGGACGGTGATGAAGATGAGGAAAATGACGAAGAGAACGACGATGACGACGGCATCGACGTCAGCAGCACCACGCTGGAGAGCATTCAGGTCGTTGACGCAGTGGTCGCCAACATGACCAAGCGGCTGTCACAGGAGTCCGATTTCTTTCGCATGTTGCACGACGCCATCTCGCGAAAACTGGGCGACGAGACAAAGTACAGCCACTTGCGCAACTTCCACATGATCGTGCCTCCACTGACGCTCAGCTTTGTGGAGTTCATGATCAATCAAAAGGAGCTGCTCATGAAGAAGAACAAGGAAGGCTTGTTCACCGACGACGGCTTCGCGGTCGGGTGCGCCTTCTTGCTTTCGCTCTTCCGAGTGGAGGATCAGTTCGCGTCGCTGCACTGGTTTGAAAGTGTCCGCAAGCACTTCGAAGAGCGACGCCGAAAGACGGACGAACTTCTCTCGCAGAAGCAAGAGGAGTCGAAGAAGGAGAAGAAGGATAAGAAGGCAGCGGCGGGCACATCGGATCCCTTCGACCATGGGGAGCTGAAGACCATGCAGCTCACGCTGACCATGGTCGAGGCGTCTTTGAGAGAGTACGAGCTGCTGCACTACGCGTTCAACTCGTGTAAAGTGTTCTTTGCGGCCAACAAGGCGGAGCCCGAGGACGACGCCGAGGAAGGCGCCGAAGGAGGAGGCGGTGACGCCGCCGCGGAGTGAGGCCAAAGGGGGGGAACACTCCTCCCACTGAACTTCGTTCGGCGGCTGATCAATGCAAAGCGCGTCGCGCGGTTCCTTCACTATCTCCCCCATTTCCGGTTTCGTCTCTTTTTAACGCCATAGCGACGAGGGTGGGGGGAAAGCATCAAACTCCTCCCGACCCGAATTTGCCGTAGTAGTCTGTCTGTGGCGTAGGTCTACTGCTCTTCCGTTCAATTTCGCCAATTGTGGCGTCGTGCGTTGCCCCTCCGCAAATTGCTGTGAGTTGGCCCACCGCCTCCATCTCCAGGAGATCGTATTCTCGCCTCCCTCTCCTCTTTCATCCCGTCGTCGCGCCACATCGGCCCCGCGCGGACTTCGCATACAAATGTACTCTGACTGGCCGTTTTCCGATGGCTACGAAGTGGACATTCCACTGCCTTCACCAATTGTTGGAGGCCACGGCACGTCACCGTCTTCGCTGGCACCTGGTGGCGGCAACGGGGCCAGCCCACACCTCGGCGCCGGGAATTTTTGCGTCATCACCCGGGCCCGAAGGCGGTCCGATGGCCGTGTCGTGGCCGTGAAGTGGAACCACGTGGCCGCGAAGCCCAACCTGCAGCACACGTTGCTGGCCGAGCTGACGTGCCTCAAAGATATCCGTGCCAACGTCACAGGTAGCCAAATGTCGAGCGCCGCCACGTCGTCTAGTCATCATCAACCTGTCGTTCACGACGGTCGCCAACAGCCGCCGCCGCCCTGTGGCGACGCGGGTGATTCCACGTCTTCCTCGCAGCAAGCCATGCCCTGGACACCTTCGTCGGCATCGCCGTTCGTCCAACTCGAGAGCGACTCCCTGCTCGTCGCTTCGGCCTCGGCGGCGGCGGCCCCTCCTGCACCTACTGCGATCGGCATCGCCCTCGAGCACGCGGCGTACGGCAACCTCGTGTCGTTCCGCTCAACCTACTCGTCACTCACGGAGCGACAGATGCAACGCATTGCCGGTACGCTGCTCTCCGCCACCGCTCAGCTCCATGATCAAGGCTACGCCCATCGCGACGTGAAACCCCACAACGTGCTGGTCTTCCCGGCGCCGGTGGTGACGGAACCCTCAACTCTGCCTCCGCACCACCCATCGCATTCGTCCCACGGAGCGGCCACCACGACGTTACCGCCGCCGTTCCGAGTGGCCTTGGCGGACTTCGGCTTAGCCGTGCGCATTGTCGCCGACCTCGGCTGGTGCCGGCAGAACACCGCCGGGGACTACAGTATCATGGACCCTTCGTTCCAACAGGACCACCGCGACGGCATGCTGATCGACTTCGACGCGTACTGCAAGAACGACGTGTACGCGGTGGGACTGACCATCTACTTCGTCATGACGGGCCGAACCTTGGCTCGTCGAGACTTGGAAGACTTGCGCGACGGGTTCGCGACGTGGCCGCAGCTGCTCCCGCTGATTTCGGAATCCGGGCGCGATTTGCTGTCACAATTGCTCGACACCAACAAAGCGCGACGACCGACCGCAGACGACGCGCTTCAGCATCCGTGGCTGCAACGAGTGACGGCTGGCGCCGCGGCGGGCTGGAGCCGAGAGGAGAGCCTCGGGTCGAGGCAATCGTCCACTGCGGCCGTGGCACTGACACCACCTGCTGCACGGGTGAACTCGTCGACGAACCTGTCGAGCACCGTCCACCCTGCCACCGAATGCGACGACGTCGCCGTCCAGCTCGGTCATGTCGTCGGCCACGTCGCGGAGACCGACTTCCACCACCACGAGGCCTAATTAGCGTGCCCCGTTCTTTCCGCTGTCACGGTTTCTTCTCTTGACGCGCTTTCCTTTTGAATCCCGAGCCCGAGTCTTTGCACCGCACTGTGCATCCAACGTGGGATTGTTCCATTCGCTAGTGATCCTCCCACCACGCGTTCCTTTCTTTCTCCTCGCTCCCGGAGGTTCTGCTATTTCGGAAGGGTGCTGTAAGGATGTCCATCGTTGATGGCCTTGTCCTCGCCACTGCTTGGGCCTTCCGCGTCGTGTCCGTGATCGTCCTCGTGCTCGCGGTGCCCATTCTGAAAGCCCCTTTAGGTTGGTTCGACGGGATCGCACCCGACGCCGCCGGCGCCCTAGACGCGGAGGACGCGAGCGCCCCGCCGTGGTCCGTCAAGGCCCCCCTCTCTCCTCCCCCCGAAAGCCACGAGCTGCGCCTCTGCCTAACGGACTTCCATCGCAACATCACGTTAATATCCGTGACCGTACCCCTGTTTGGTGCCTCCATCGAGGTGCGGCATCGCCGGAAACCGGATGAAGTCGTTGTGGCGACTCTGATGCCGCCTACGTCGCAGGGAACCGTGCCCGCCGCAGGGACGTTTCAATGGAGCGTGTTGACGAAAGGGACCTCGAGCCATGCTGCCGCAGGAAGCCACCGGCCATCAAGTTTGGCACTCGTCGACGCCGGTTTGGCAGCGACACCAGCGACCACGTCGTGTTCTCGGTGGAGCCGCGTTGACACTGCGATTGCGACGAGGAAGGCATCATCCCCGCTGAGCGACGAACTCCAACGCTCCACCACACAGATGTTGTCCAACATGTGTCTGCAGGCCGCCCAGACGTCGTCGATTTTTCATCTCTTCCTTTCGTCCCTCGTCCCGCCCAGCGTCGCGGCCAACGTCTCGTACTCATTGCCGTTGATCCATATTCCTGGGGTTTCATTTTGCTCCTTCGTCGCCGCGTCTGAGCGGTGGCCGATCCTATTTGCGATTCGATGGGGCGTGGCCGCATGGTTGCCGGACGTAGCCCGACCGGTAGCCGTCGCGCTGCTGCTCTTGACCGTCGCCCAGCTCGTTGGGTGGGACGCCTTCCGCGACGCCCAAGCTTGGCCTGGCCTGATCGGCGTCGTGGCCGCTCGGTGCTGGCTGCTTCTCGCTCTGGCCGCGGTGTCGGTCCATGCACTATTGGCCAGAAAGATGGCGTCCACTTCAGATGAGGCCGTGACGCTGTTGCTGCTGACGTTCGTTTCGTGGGCCACGTTTTTATGGGCGGCCGTTGTCTTCTCGTCGCTTGTGGCCATCCGACACTTGCAGTGGCTCGTGCAACGGCTGCAAGTGGCGGGCCGGCTCATCGAGGCGTTCTCGTCGCGCCGCGCGAGAGGCGCCGTGTTCGTTGCCGCGGCGTTGATAGCATTGGAGTCCAATGGCGATTGGGGCGAGAAGATCGGCCTCGCCGCCTTCGCACCGATCGCTTCTGACTCCTCCTCGACGTCTCGACGGGAGATGACTATTCGTTCAGAACACGGTCGCCTTGAGGATAGCACTCCCACCGTTCGACTTTGCCGCCTTCGCGAGAGCGGGGACGACGAGTACTTCCTGTTGACGCACCGCCAGCAGCCATCACCTGATGCCGTCGATGGCGCAGACGATACGGTGTTTCGCTGGACGTTGACGATGTCCAGCAGCCGGTTGCTGGGCAACTGGGAAACCGTGTCACTGGCTGAGTTTCATTCCAAACGCGCGAAGCGAACCAGTCAACATTCCGCCACATCGCGCTTGTCGTGCTCGCCTGCTCTACCGATCGAGGGCTTTGACGCCCAGGCCACGTCAGAAGCCGTTCGTGCGCACGTACTCCAGCGATGCGACTTGCGCCGATTCAACGACCTCGCTGAGGAACTGCTCAAACGTGCAACCAACGCATTCCCGACGCAGCGAGGAGGGACGGAAGACGACGATTCGTCCTCTGTGCGGCGTGACATCCAGGGCAGCGGCGAGTTGCTACACGCCACGCTCCGCGATTTAGCTCCCGACTGCGCGGCGCGCCTCGTTGGGATGCCGCGTGACAGCATCTTTTATTTCGGCGCGGAATGGCCATCGTCGGTGGAGGTCGCCGCCTCGTTGCGCCGGTCGTATCCCCTTCGACTGTGGCAGCACAAGCAGAGGCTGCACGAACGGACCTATGCGCTGGCGCTGAAAATTTGCCTGGGCTTGGCCGCGTGGATGGCCGTTGGATATCCATTCTCATCTCCCAGTAGTGCTGGCTTGCTCGACGTGTTTCTCCACTCGTCCGTCTTCGGCTGTCTCCTGAGCATTCTGATCACACGCGCCTGCTTCTGGATCGCCGTCGTCTCGTCTCCCGCTGCGGTGGACCACCTCATGTTTAACAATCCGTCGTTTGCGTCCGGGCGCCTCCCCTTGTCCGAAGCCACCACCAGTGACTGGGTCGACGCCATCGACCGGCACATTTTGTGGACCGACCGATGTGCCTTAGCCGTCAATTGGGCCCTCGCGCTGGTGCTCTTGCGTGGCGCGCTGTGGTTTCTCCGAGATGTCGCCCGCAGCGTCGCGGGTCGGTTTCACTGAACGAACCACCTACTACATCTGGCGCACTCATCGTCGTCATTAGCATCCTCACGCGCTGGTTGAACAGGTGCTGCACTGTACGAGACACTCGCGTGTGATAATCGCCATCAGTGATGCCATCTAACGCGTCCACACAATTTTTAGTCGGTTGTCAACCGTTGACAAAGCAATGTGAGACCTCACATCGACCGTCGCCCATTTTGCCACCTTTTCCCCCGTCCGAACCTGCCTTCAATTGTATTTTTTGCATCGCGCGGTTTTCTTGAACTTTTGTCCACTTACAGAGAGCTGAAAACCAATTTCGCGCCTGAGCGACTTGGCGTCGATGCCGCCACAGGATGATCTTGCCAACGAGGAGTCCTTCCGCACGGCTGTTTTTCGCCGACTGTGGTGGGTTTTATCGAAGAGTTGTTTCCTCGTCACCACATTCGTGTTGTGGGTCTCCGTGGTCAGCATGAAGCCCCCGGTGGACTGGTGGGATCTCACTACTGAATTGGACCACAACGCTTTGCCGCTGCTCGTTGAACAAGGTCTCTCGCATCCTCGAACCCGCTTGTGCTTGACCGATTCGAATCAGTCTGTGGGTGGCATTCCCGTTCACGAATCCTTGATCGAAGTTTGGTATCCTTCCACACCGAACAAAACCGCAACGGTGACACTTCGGCGGAAGAACGAGTCGGTCAACTCTTCCTCGGCGCGCCGTATGGCGATTGCCGACGACCTCGAATGGGTGGTAGTGACGGCTCCCACATCGCGAACGAACTGCTCGCAGTGGGGCGCGTTTGACTTCAGTGCCGGTGATGTAGACGATGATGCGGCGGTGGCAAGTTACCTTGCCGATCTCTGCACCACGCATCGCAACACCACCGCGGCGACACTGATCAACGTCGCGCAAGCAATTAGGCTACCTGCCGACGTCGTGCCGCTGCTCCTGGGCCCTGCCGTTGCATTCTGTGTAATCGATGCGACGTCCCCCTCCGACTTGCCATTGCTGGCTCACTTTCTGGCAAGGCGTGCCGTGTCCATTTTGATTCCTGCGCACCTCGCCACGGCCCTCGCCGCGATGATGCTCTGACCATCGCCGCCTTCGTCGGCTGTGACCCATTCGCCGAATCGCGTGCTTGGACGTTCGGTGTGCTTTACAGCCGGTTCTGCTATGTCGTGGCCGTCGTCACGTCGCTACTGTACGCGGGGTCATCCATCAAGTCAGCTGTTCCGCGACTCCGTCGTTGACTTCGCTTGCTGTGACGTTGGCTTATTGGTTTGTCTTTGTTTTGTCGGCGAATCACCTCTTCGCCATCGTCGCGTTGCGCTATGCCTGTGCGGCATGTAGACGCATCGTGCAGGCTGGTGTTCGTCTGGTACGGCTGTTTGTCCAGCGTTGTTGCCTGCGAGCCGCGGTCGTCGTCGTCGCTGTCGCCGTTCTTACTGGCCACTCCTGGACCGAATGGGGCGGCACTCTGCAGAACGTCACGTCGTTCTTTGCTGGTGGCACGACGTCAATCCGGCGGCCCACCGGCGACGAGGAAGCAGCATCGTTTCGCGTGTGCCGCGTGACCGGATCGCCCGAAGCCGTCGTGATGCTCGCCCACGGGAACGGCGGCGATGAGCCTTTCGTGTTTTGGCGTGGGACGGCGGCGTCCAGCAACGGTTCCTCCTCGGCAGCGCTGCTCGGCGAGTGGACCACGTCCTCACTGGCAGCGTTCCACGAGCGTGGGGAGGTGAAGTCGACGGGGGGCAGGACGAACCTATTTTTTGCTTGTTCCCCGCCGATACCTTTGCTCGAACATTCCGCGGCAGCGTCCGACTCGGCAGCGATGACGGCCTCGACCGTCGTCGCGCCAGTGGCGATGCATTTTGGTAACGTCCTTCACCACAGGTGCAGCATGATTCACTGGGAACGCGTATTGTCAAGGTTTTCCGCGGACGATGCCTTTTTCGTTGCGTTCAAGCAGGTTTTGGCCTTCGGTGACGGCACGAGCTTGCTGGAAGCCATCACCCTCAGCTGTGCAGCGCGAATAGCGGGGGGCCACATGATTGTGGACGAACATCCATTCGCGTTGGAGGAGCCGTCCCCGACCGTCCCGGAGGAGGACATCATCGCCGCCTCCAGCTATTACCGTTCGTACCCTTTGCGACTGTGGCAAGCGACGCAAACGCTCCACGACGACACCACCGCGTCATTGACCAGCTACGTGGTAGTCGGCCTTGCGGTGTGGCTGGTCGCCGGCTATCCCTTCTGCCGACCTGAAAATGCAGGATTCGTTGATGTGTCGCTTCACGTGTGCATCTTCGGTACATTAACTGCGTTGTGCGTCGGCCGCGCCAGTCTTCTTATGGCGATCGCCGGGGGTCACACGGTTTCGAAGGACGCCGAATTCAACGGGGACGCGTTCACGCGGGACTGGATTGACACCAGCATGTCGGCCGGCGTAGTCGCCATGCAATTTGGCAGTTGGGTGCCACTTGCAGCCTGGCTAGCCGCCGTGCGTGGCGCATGGTGGCTGCTGGTCGCTGTATTGAAGCAAGCTTTCCGCCGATGTGTTACTCCGGAGCAACAGTGACCCTCTCCTTCTCGATAATATTTCTCTCACCCTATTTTTACCCCTCCCTTCCTATCTTCCATTCTCTTTTTTTTGTTGCCCCCTTTCTTTCCTCGTTTGGGCTGTCCCCCCACGCCCTTCCGTTTCCTTTCGCCCCTCTCCTGTTTAGCAACGTTCACAGGTGCCAGGGACTGCACACAGGTGCCACCCATGCAAGGGTATCAGTCTCATGCGTCAGGTCGACGGTTCGCCAGGGTACGACAAGTCGTCTTCCACACCTCATTTTTGCCCGCCTTTGTTTCTCGATCTTTCGTTTGATGATCGCTTCTTTGCACAATCCTCCCTTCCCCCATTTTTTTCTGCGCACGGAAGCCACGCAAAAAAAAACCCACGAGGCACATCAAGCCAGCAAGACAAGAGACCGACAGATGGGTTGTTGTGATATTGTGCGCTTTGCTTTTTTGACATCAGCGACCATACGATATGGGTGCGAACGCGTCTGGCCTGCTGCCCCTAGGTTCGAGCAGCAACGGGGGTCCGGTCTCGTACGAAGTCGTGGCCAGGCAGGCCAGAGAGTGGGGCGAGCGGTGCCGCGAAGGCGCCGACCGGCAGACATCGCCGAAACCGGATCTCACGGTGCTCTGCTGGAACGCCTACTTGATCCCAAAATGGTTTGTCTCCACCGAGAACGCGACATGTCAGCGGCAAGCGGGAAGGGCCTCTGGCATTGGGAGCGCCATCGTCGCCATCGCCCCCGATGTATCTTGCATGCAAGAAGTCTGGGGTTCGTCCATGCCGAAGCTTGAGCAGCAGATTAGCCACCAGTATTCCGTGATCCCATGGTGCCGCTCGTGGGGATTCACGGCACTCGACACCACCGCACAGTACCTCGCGTCTCGCGGAGGTTTGTGGGTCGCCAACCGTACCGACTCGACCGTCTTCGTCGATAGCCGCTGGCGATCCTTCGCCGCGTCGAACACTCGTTCCAAGAAAGGGATCGTCGCCGTGCGCTACCGTGTCTACTTGAATGGCATGGCGGCGGCGGGCGAGGCGCGGCGCGACATGGCGCAGCAGCAGTATAAGGCCATGTCCATTTTCGACGATCGTCGGTCCTCCACCGGTGCCGCGGGTGGGACAACGACTGGTTCGGCCGCGGGGAGCGCCCGTGGCACAGGCGGCAACCGCAACATGCTCGACGAAGCACTCATGCGGGACGCCGACGCCGTTCGCAATCTGATCGTCTGTAACGTGCATCTGGATCCCACGAACGAGCATGGCGTCCTGGATAAGCAAGTCGCGGAAATCGCCGATTTTCTGTGTAAAGATGTCGCGGGTGACGCCCTGTTTTGCCCTGCGACGAAAGACTTCGCCGTGTTGCTCGTTGGCGACTTTAACTTCGCCCCTGATAGCGCTTGCTGCCGTTTGCTCAAGTCGTCTCTCAAGCTGCGAGATCTTTACGCCGGGCGGTGGTCCAAGCCGGACGAAACATCCGTCGGGTTCGACGCAGGTAGCGACCGCGTGTCCTTGCCAGAGGAGTCGATTGACGCCACGTATGACTACCGGACCAACGGCCTCGCCATGTATGCCAACTGCGGGCGCATTGATCAACAGTTCGCGGTCGACGGACTCTACCCAGGAGATGGCCGTAGCGTGACCTTTGCTCGCCTGGATTGCATCCACGCGGAGATTATGCGACAGCCGAAGGGTTCGGAGCTGAGTGATCACTGGCCAGTGTACTTGGCGCTGAGATTCACGCGACCGGAAGACGTTGCCAGGACCGTGGGAGGCGAGAAAGGAGGAGGAGGCACGGGCCCCCGCAGCAGAGGGCTGTCCGCCTCGGCGGCCGCGGCGCCCCCGCTGATGACGTTTGGTCCCGTGCCGGTATGGAGCCGCCAGGCACTCACCCCGGGGCCCGACTCGGAGACCGTGGCAGATCGGCAGCATCACCGACCCGGCGAATCACCGCCGCCCTCCTCCAGCGCCGCGGGACGCCCAGCCGGGGGCAACGCGACGGTCGGTCTTCGTGCCGCGGGAGCCACTGGCGTGTCACGAGGAGCGTTGGCCTCCGTGTCACGTGGTACCGCGGTCGAGGGCCCTGGCGAGCTTTGATCACTCCAGTCGGTCCATCGATCCCTTGTGGAGCGGCTGATTTAGCGCTGTGTGACGCCGCTGTGCGGCTGTTGTGGCCTTCTCCGGGACATCTCATCGATCGTGTCAGAGCGGTGACATAACGCTCAGCGGGCGCGTGAGTGCTGTGTCGTTCGTTTAGATCTCGATAATTCACTTACCCCCCTCCCCCCCCCTTTCGAGATGCTGACCACTCCGCCGGCGCGTGCAGACCAGGTCGCCGCTGCGTTGCCGTTTGCCAATCCGCTGGTGGTGTCGTCCGTGTGCCGGCGGTGCGGGCTTCCCAAGCGCACGACGCACTACGCAACCTCTCGATGCACCGCGACCGGCGAAGTCCATGCCATGCAGGATGCGTCCCTCCGCGTCGACGGACCGGCGTTCCACCCTTTCACCGTTGCCATTATGGACGAAAAAATTCGACAGTGGAGCTACCGCGCCTGCGTCGTCTTGGGCACACAATTGCTGCCGCAGTTCGTTGCCGCGGCGGACAAGCTCGAACGCGTCGAGCACCACCACTTCGTGATGATCTGCGAGGACGCGAAGGGTCAATGGGAAGCCACTCGGGCGGCCGAAGCGGTCCGCGTGCAACGAGAGGCTAGCCGAGACGCGACGCGAGCCCGCTTGCAGCTGGAAATGGAGGCGATGAGAGCCGCGGCGCGCTCGGCCCAATCGACGCTGGCGGCGCTCAAGGCGACAAGGCCAGCAGGGGTCGAGGATCACGCAATACCGAATGCTCAGGTGGCCGCCTCGTCGGCGCTGCTCGACGCGCTTCCCTCCGCGACGGTTGGACTCGGCGTAACGTGCCGCAGGTGTGGCCGTCCCTTCGCGGACACGCGGTGCTCCGCCACCGGTGAGCTCCACGCCGTCGTTCGCTTCGTCGCCGCGAATACCGTTGCGTCGTCGGTGTTCGGAGGGGCGAACGGAAACGGTTTCTCGCTCCGCCCTTCCGCACTGTCCCTCGAAGACTGTTTCCGCGAAGCCGCACGCCGCATCGATGCGTCCCTCGCTTCCGCAGAACAAGCCGCACGCGGGAACGTGCTCGTGGAACAACTGGCTTTGTTTGACGCGCTTGTGGCCCCTATCAGGTCCGTGTGGTTATTCATTCACCAGGAGGCTGAACGTTGCCAGGTCGGGGAGGACCGCCACCGGTGCACGATTGAACTTGGCGAGCGGGTCGCCCGTCGCGAAGTGGTGGCGGCATGGAGCCGCAGCAGGGTGGGTAAAAAGGGGAGCGACGAACCCCTTCTGAACAACCTTGGCGCCCTTCCCACCGACGGCGACGACCCGTCGATCGGTGGAACCGTCTGGACCACCGGCCAGCGCCGCCGTGTTCCGAGCCCGGGGCGGATCCGCGTGCGCGACGTGTGCCCGGTGCCGAGCGTGGTCGCGCGCTGTGGCGACGAGTGCGACCAAGCGGCGGTGAATGCGCTCCGGCACATCGAAGCGGAAATGAGCATCGCGATCGCCGAAAGACGCCCGTTGGCCGAGGGTGGTGACCCTGGCGACTTGTACCGCGTGCAAATCGCTCGCGAGTCACTCGAACAGCGACTTGCGGAGTCGTCCTGGAGCTATCAACTGCGGCACCAAATCGTGTTGCCCGAAACGGACGCGCGGCAGCGGATCGAACGGCAGTCTGAACGCGGCGTTTCCGAGCTCCTCGCGCTACATGTGGAGGCGACCGCCCCCGCCAATCGTCGCATCGCCACGCGGCGTCTGCAGGTGATGATCTCCAGAAAGCTGGAGTACTGCGTGGAAAAACAAACCTACCTGCGCTACGCCGTGATCGCGGCGGATGAGTGCGAACGGTTGGCTCAAGCGATGCGTGACAGCTACGAACAAGAGCACGTCTTGGCCATGTGCAAAACGGTCTGGATTCCGGCGACGGCTTGGCTTGAAAATGCCTGTCGCATGCGGCTGCACGAACTGGAGGCGTCGCATCGGTCGCGCGACATCTACCATGCCTTCTTGCTCCAAACCGCGCCACCACCCTCCGTGGCCGAGGCGTCGTCGTCGTCGCTACCCCGCGTCGGATCCACGTTGTCGGCGAGCCTTTCGGACAGTATCGCGGAGGTCGAGCGACGACGGGCGTTGCGTTCCGTCGACGATCTTTGGCTGCTGGAAGAAGCCTCATTTGACGAGCGAGCCATCCTCCAGGCCAGGGAAAAGCGTGTGCGCGACTCGCTCGTTGCCGCGGCTTCGGTGTGGACGCGGAGGGCAAAGAAGGCTTCACAGGCTTGACCTTGGCTCCTGCGTGGAGCGTCTTCTGCCGCTGTGACCACGGTAACCACACCCAGTGTACTTTCCTACTGTTCCGGATTGGATTCGGTGGTCCATTTTCTTTCTCATGCAGTCTCTTGCCTGCTGGAGTGTGTCGTGCCTTTTCCGGTGCGATTTTTTCCTCGAAGAAACATCATTATTTGTTTCAGTCTGTGATGCGGTTTTTAATCTCCGCTCTTGCGGCCCTCACCTGTGCCGTGCTGCTCGGCAGCACCGTGTTCTTCGTGGCGCCTTCCGTTGCCGTGCCCTTCGCCGGTGTGTACC
>ERZ1292630.2113-Hain-H41-02um-R3-2113-length-18749-cov-5_pt2 | contig 15409 bp, 16 predicted proteins | sample MGYA00564408_ERZ1292630 | MGnify/ENA primary metagenome ERZ1292630 (study PRJEB36523, sample SAMEA6512641) | groundwater metagenome | collected 2019-01-08 | study: AquaDiva: Metagenomics assemblies of 32 groundwater samples | reverse complement strand
TACAATTGTTCCACTTTTTAATTTAAAAAACTACAAAATACATCATATTTAATAATCAAATTTGTTATATATTAAGTCTATATAATTTACTTTTTCTTTAAATGATTCCAAATCACTAGATTCTTTTACCTGTTGCTCAAATATTTTTTTGTAGCTATTTTTATCCTGTCTAAAAAGAGAATAAGCAAAAATTTCTAAATTTGTTTGACATTTTTCTAAATCAGAACTTGAATCATAACCTTCTAAAAAAGAAGATAATATTTTTACTTTTAAAGAAAAGAAACAAGCACATTCAAAGTAATATACTCCAAACCATTTTTCTTTAGGTTCAAAACTATGAGGAGTTCTTAATGTAAGATATAATTCCCCGTTATTTATAAGGTCTAATTTTTTATTATGTTCTGTTTCAAAATGTTCTAAATATAAGTAAGCCTTAGCTAGAAATGGAACTATTTTAAAGTAGTTATAAATTAAATATAAATTATTATTTTCGATTCTTCTTTGATAAAAACTTATATAAAAAGTATTATTTTCTAATATATAAGTTTTAATATCTGAAATGAAATTTTCCAGATTTGCTTTTTTATTTTCACCTAATAAAAATAATTCCCAATAAATAAAAGATAAAAAATTATAGGTTGATATTATTTCACTTTTTTTAGACTCTTTTATTAAGTTATAATAATCCTTAGCTTTATTTAGTTTTTCTATTGATTTTTCTTCTTTTCCTATTAAAAGAAAATTATATGATAATTCTGAATTAATCATTAATCTATAGTCATTATAATCTTCACTATCCTTAAAGTTGTTAAGTTCATTCGTTAAAAAATTGTTTATTGATTCTTTTTTTTCATTGCCAGAAAATATATTTAACCATTTTTTATAATTTATTTGAATGAATGGTATACGAGTAAAATAGAATGAAAAAAAATTAAACCCTTTTCCATTTAATTTTCCACTTGCAGTATTCCTTAAATTTAATAAATCTGATAGTAAACTTTGTTTTTTTAAGCTTTCAATACCAATAAAAAAATTAGAAGAACGAATATTTATTCCAATCGTCTCTAATTCAACTAAGAGTAATTTTCTCTTTTTTGTAAATTTAGTTTCTTTAATTGAATTTAATAATGTACATATAGTATAATATTCAGGTATGGAAGTTGAATTTTCAATAGATTCTAATTCTTCAGATGATAGATTAAATCTCTTAGCAAAATCTTCAATTGGTAATTTTAAATCATTTGTTCTGATAGTATAAAATAAATTTGATAATTCTCTTGCTAACTCTTTTGGTATTTCAGGATTATCATCTTCAGAATTATCTATATGCAAATATTTTAAAATATCTAATGTTTTGTTAGATATTTCTTTTTTATCTGTTAAATTATAAATTTTTTTTATTACTTTCATTGTAGGAATATTCTTTGCAGCTTCAATTACAGCTATATATGAACGACTTACTCCTATTTTTTCCGCCAACTCTTTCTGAGTAAAATTTAGCTCAATTTCCCTGACTTTTTTAATTTCTTGAGCAAGTTCCTCTCTAGGATGCCTACTATTTTTTTGAGAATCTGTTCTACTATATTCATTATTTTGTATATTTTCATTGTTTAGAATTGGCTCGTTAGTATTTTTTTCTTTTTTAGATAAATCTTTTATAGTTAAAATAATACTTTTATCTTCGCTTAATGCATCTAATTTGTTAATCATTTTATTAGATAAATAACGTTTACCATTTTCGATATTTGAGAGATAACTTAATGTTATACCTAATTTATCGCACAATTCTTTTTGTGTTAATTTTAGAATTTCTTTTCTAAAATATTTAATCTTTTCACTTATTTCATTATTCATTATCATAAAAAATATTCATGTTATTAAAAATACATTAGTTGATTGAATTATAGCACAATAAATTAATATTTAGTACAAGTTTTAGTTTTAAAGAGGTAACATACTTGTAACTTATTAATATATATATACCTAATACAGAGGTTTTTAGCTCTAGTTTTTTTTATTATCAATATATTCTACTTAGCGTAATATAACCATTAAAAACAGGTTGTAGCAATGCTTTTAACAAAAATTTATAAGTAAGTACTAAAATTTTATAATCATCAAATCTTTTTATTATTCATTTCAAAATATCTATTCATTGTATTTTAAAATATAAAAAATATTAATTAAAGGGCTTGATAATTTTTTAAAAGCATAGTACAATGTTATTTATAAATACAAAAGTATATTATAACTTATGCTAATAAGATGTAATAAGTGTTACCTAGGAGGGTAAAAAAATGGTTAGTAAAAAAGATAATTACTCTAAAGTATTATCAGAAGAAGAAGAAGTAATTTTAAAGGATTGTGAATCTGAAATACTAAATGGACTTAAATCAAGTTTTACTATTATAAGTTTATCGTTATTTAAAATAAGCGAAAACAAACTTTATAAAGAGAAATATAATAAATTTGAAGATTATTGTAGAGAAAAATGGGATATTAGTAGGAGATATGCAGATAATCATATTCATGCTGCAAAAATAATAATGGAGTTAAAAAATAATTCAGTTGATGAAAAACTATTTCCTTTAACTGAAAGTCAGTTTAGAGCATTAAGAAAAGAAAAAGATAATGACACAAGAATAGAAATCCTAAAAGAGATTTATGACTCTGGAAAGAGTATAACAGCATCTCTAATTGAAACAAAGATTGATGAAAAGAATTGTTTAAGAAAGATGAAATCTATTTATAAAACTAAATTAAAAGATAATTCAAATATTATACATAAAGAGGCTTTAATTGAATTAGATACTCTTAAATTAGATTCTAAAAATATTAAAAAGGATAGTGATAAAGAATTTAGTTCAAATAATTTAATTAATAAAAATAAAATATCGAATGATTCAAATATAATGCAATTGCCATTAAATTTGAATCAAGATGAAAAGAAAAGTTTAGAAGAGCTATATTCTATTTTATACCTAGAGTTAGAAAAGATTAAAAAAATTGAAACATTTGAAGAAATTGAAGATATTCTTTTTACTAAACTTAAATCTTCATATGACAATTGGAAAGATAATTTAGACAAAAATGTATCTAAATATTTTGATACTGAAGAAGCTGCATAATATTATATGTTTGTATTGAAATGAGATTACTCTGAATTAAAGTGTAATCCATAGATAAATGATTATATCTTAATTCAGGGTCTCATATTAATACATATAACAATACTCACAATAAAAAAATTAAATTATTACCTCGGAGGGTAAAAAAAATGGTTAGTAAAAAAGATAATTACTCTAAAGTATTATCAGAAGAAGAAAAGTTAAGTTTAAAAAGCTATGAATCAAGACTCTTAATGAGAAAGTCTGATTCAAATTATGAATCGTTTGCAGTGCATTTGATTATGCACATATATAGCGATAAGCTTTATAGAGATAAATATAAAACACTTAATGAGTATTGTTTAAAAAGATTGGGTTATAATAAAAAATTATCATTAAAATATGTTAATGCTGCTAAAATTTTATTAAAAATATTTAATAGTCCTGTCTATTCTTATTACGTTTTTGGTAAAAATACTGCTCCTTTGGTTCTTTATTCAAGATTTTTTCCTGAAACTTTAAGTCAATTTATTGCATTAGGCAAGGAAAAAGATAATGATACAAGAGCGAATATTCTCTTTGAGATATTTCAATCAAAGGAGACTTTGACTGAATCTTTAATTGAAAAAAAAATTAAGGAAAAAAAATATTTAAAATCTAGGAATTTAAAACTTTATTATAGATTACAAAGTATTTTAAAAAATATTAAGGCAAATATAGAAGTAAGAGAAATTGAAGATATTCTTTTTAGTAAGCTTAAATATTCATTTGCGGAATGGAAATATGGTTTAGATAAGAATAATCTCTAAAGACATTTATACTGAAAAAGTATAGATATTCAAATATATGTATTGAATGAGATTAATGAATTAATATATTTTTTAATTCAGCATCTCATTCATTAAATAAATCTAAAAACAAATAAAAATAAAAATTTAATTAAAAAAGGAAAATAATATGGGAATAGTAATTAGTAAATCAAATATTTTATCACTTTCAGGTAAAACTAAATTTGTTGCAACATGCAGTTTTTGTAATGAAATTATTAAAAATATTGATATAAATGAGATTATTTTTAGTACAAAATTTAACTCAAGAGATGACATTGATGATGATATTAATCAATTACAAGATGTAGTTAATAATAGAGGGTATAATAAAATTACAAATAATCCTAAACTTATAAAAAAAATAAAACAATTGAGATGTAAATGTCCTGAAAACTTAAAAGATTTTAGTAAAAGAATGCAAAATATAAATTTAGAAAAAGTAAACAGAAAAAAAATGAGATTAAATAATTTTAAAGCTCTTAATTCTACTACTACTAATAATAATAAGAAGAAAATATGGGTTACTCAAACTCAAATGGGATTATATTTTGGTCTTTCAGCAATAGCTATAGGAAAAAAATTAATAGAGCTTGGATTAAAAGATTCTAAACGACCTACTAAAAAAGCATTCGATGAAAACCTTGCAAAGGTTTTCTTTTACAAGCCAAAAATAGAAAGTTTTTTATGGGATAAAGAAATTATTAATTTAATAAAAAAAATTACCCCCTTGGTAAATATAAAAACTAAAAAAGATGTTGAAATTGATAAATACGTAAAAAAAGCAATAAAGCAATGTGCAGAAGCAGAAATATTAAATTTAAAAGCAATAGAACTTGATGATAGTTTTTTAGAAGAAGAATCTAGGTATCTATTTGAGACAGCATTTGATGATGTTCCTGACAATTTAATGTCTGATGTAAAAAAATGTTTTTATAAAAAAACAGGAATCAATAAAAACCCTGATAAAATAGCTTAAATTAATATAAATTGTATTATTTAGTTGATTTTAGTATAAATTTAAGTTATAATAAACATAAGTATTATTAAAATCAATTAAATAATGAATAAATATAGATTGTATCTTGAAGATATAGAAGAAGTAAAAGATATAGAAGAACATGATATCGGAGTAATCGTAGATGCTAAAAAAACTATAATAGAAACTTGTTCTGTATATCTTACTTTATTGGACTGTCTTTTCTATTTAGAAGAACTGGCACAATCGTTTGAACTTGAGTATTCAAAATTTAAAATACTTGAAATTGGTTTTAAAAATAACTTTGTTAAATTTTTAACTTTTGAAGATGCGAGAAAAATTTATGTTGAAAGTTGTACATAATTATGAAATTTGTAAACCACAATCGCTCGATAGATGATAACGAATATAGCAACTAAAAATTATCATATACATGGTTACACATTTGTCAAAAATAAATACTATTTGAGTATTATGGTTTCACCAAGAATTTTAGGAGTAAAGTAATGGCTAATTTTGCCTATCTCAGAATAAGTAGTACTAAACAAAATCTAGAAAATCAATTTCATGAAATAATACAATATTGTAAGAGAAAAGACTTAACTTTAGATATCAATAAAAATATTTTTCAAGAGTGTGTCTCTACAAAAAAACAAAAAAAAGATAGGCTTGAATTGATGAAATTACTTGAGGCAATAAAAAATGATGATACATTAATAGTATGCGAGTTATCAAGGCTTGGTAGAGATACGGTTGAAGTTCTTCAAACTGTTCAAGATTTACTAAAAAAGAATATTGAGCTTAGACTTTTAAAAGAGAATTTGGTAATTAATGGGTCTGATAGTATAAGTGCTAAGTTAATTCTGCCTCTTCTTTCTGCTCTTAATGATGTAGAACGGCAACGATTGTCTGAGAGAACAAAGTCAGCATTAGATGCTCGTAAAGCCAAAGGATTGCCCCTAGGAAGACCTCAAGGTAGTTTAGGCAAATCTAAACTTGATGAGCATCAAAAAGAAATAAAAGACCTTTTAAAAAAAAATGTTTCTGTAACATCTATAGCCAAAATCATAGATACATCAAGACAAAATCTTTCAAAGTATATTAGAATAAGGAAATTAAAAATTACAGATATTTAAAAATTGTATTTGATAATAAATGTAGTTCCATAAAAGATACTATCAGTTATTGTAAGCATAATAAATATAAGTATTAAAACTGTAGAATTGTTGACAACCTACCTAAATTAAAATTTGAATAGAGTAAGTAGTTTATGATTTATTAGTTCTTAACCTTTTAGAGTAATTTACTATAATTTTTCAATAATTATAAAGTGTTAGATTAATGAAAAACTCATTAAAACTAATACTTTAGTATTAAAATTAAGAAATTAGATAGAAATATCTATAAATTATCACAGTTAAAAATAATTTATTAACAAACTATTATTATAATAACTATTATTAAAAGTCAACACAAATATCAATATTTCATAATTTTGTTGTTATTTTTTAAAGATAGATATACATTTTACTTTATTTTATAACCTGAAGTGATTTTAATATTTTTAAAATATCTTCATTTGAAACTCTTTGTACTGAGTTATCATCAACATCATCTTTTAAACGACAGCCACTACCACTAGTTATACGATAAAAAGTATTTTTATATGATACCCATTCAGTATCAATACAATTTTTTAATTTTTTGTTATTAGGAACGAAGTTTGAATCAATATAAACTAAAAACTCACCTATTTTAGTTTTAACTTTTATTGGGTTTGTTTGCATTACATCCCCTACTCCCCATGCTACGGTTTCAATCGAAAATTCACTGGTCTTTCCATCTTTTAGTTTCTTTGAATATGTTACTTTATAATGGTTATCCCCTGTTTTAGGAGCAGTTCCCATACCTGAAAATTTTGCGATGACAGCTTCAACTTTATCAACTTCAAAGCCTTTTGGAATATATGAAGGTAATACAACAGAAATGCCTAATGCTTTTAACTGTTGTAATTGTGGATTACTTAATCCAGCTACGTTTGCAAAAACATTGCTGTTTAATGTTATAGCAAAAAACGTTGAGAGTAAAATTTTCTTTAACATAAAATTTTTCCTATTTAAAATATAAATAGCCATTATGATTTAGAACTTACAAAAAATGAGAGAGTCTTTGAGTTATCAGGCTTACTCCACATACCACTTAAGGATGTAGAGTCTCTGTAAATACCTTTAAAAATACCAATGATATAACCTTTTCCAGTTGGTTCAAATTCATTAATTATAAACTCATTATTAGTAATTTTACCAATCATTTTTATATCTTTTTTATAAATATCATAATAATATGTACCTGTTATATTATCAGCTATTTTTGTTAGTTTCATATGAATTTTGTATTGATTATCTATTGCTCCAATAAAAACAAGATTTGAAAAATCATTATTTTCATATGTTTCTACTTTGCCTTGTGTATTGTTTATTGGTATTGTATTTTCAATATTTTTTTGAAGGTCTTTTGGTTTATCAGCAATAATCTTTGCAGGTTCTTGTCTAATATCATTTTGTGAATTGTTAATAACTTTATTATTTTGATTATTAGTATTTGTATTTTGAGTAGAACCATCTACAATTTTAGAACTTAAAAATGATATAGATATTGATATAAAAGCAATAGCACTCCATTTCATTGCAGAATTAAAATTTTTTGAAGTTGCATTACCTCTCTTAAATCCACGATTCCATTTATCCCATTTATAACAGGCATAACTAAGAGTTGACATAGATGTAATTATTGAAAAACTAAAAACAAATTCAAAAAACGACCTAATCATATTATATATCTCCTTTTATAATAAACTAAATGCGTATATCGCTAACTTTTTCATTACTATCAAAAATAATCTCAAGTGTTTTTGTACATTTTTCAAAAACAAAAACAAAATTTATAGTATTTCCTGAAGATAAACCTTGACGTCGACTTTTAAGGATGCCACAATTTTTTGTTTGTGTTGCCCAAAATTCTTTTATTTGTTGAGTTGAATTCTTAAGCATATCTTGATTAAAATAAGCTCTCAATCCTTCGAAATCTTTATCGACAAGTTTATTTACAATATCGAAAGACATTTGTTTTGTTGAAGATTTTTTCCCATATATTGCTTCAGATAATTGTGCATTCACTTTAGCTTTATCCCTAGCTTCATCTTCAGAAGTATAATTATTTGGGTTATTCATAGTTGTTACATCTGGTCTAGATTTTGCTTCTCCAACTTTAATATCATCTTGTCCATTAGCTTCTAAAAATTTAATAACAATACCAACATCAGGAAAATTTTTTCTTATATTTGCAGAAGTTGACATAGTTAAATTTAATTTGTCATTGGAATTTAAATCTACACCATTATATGCAACTCTACTAACAATAACTCCTTTGTAGTGAATTCCTCCGAGAAAGTCATCTATTCTATTAGATTTTGTTAATAAATAAACAAGCTTATTTGTTTTTTCAGTAACCTCATCTTTCCATATTTGTGTTAGTATATAACCTTCTTGAACTGACTTTAAACTAATATTTCCCTTTAATAAACTAATAAATACTGCCAACTCAAGACTATTTGCACATGGACACCTCATCATTAAAATATCTTTAGGTATTTTGTATTTTTTATTTACATCATTAACAATTTTTTGTAATTTAGATTTTTCTATAGGTATATATTCAGATTCATCTGCAAGAGAAAGATGATTTGAATTAATACTAAAAAATATTAAACAAGACAATAAAGTAATTGCACTATATTTTTTCATTTTCTTTTCCTTTTTGTTTTATAGAAGTTGGGCTTCCACAAGATGGACTCATCTCAGCTTTATCACTAATTTCTTTTGAACATTCACTATAAGTTATAAGTGCCATTTTAAGAACCTCTCTTCTTTTAATGTTTTGAATAAAATAAAAAGTTTATAAATAAAATTTCTCTTTTCTCTATTTTTTTTACTGATAATATTTTGTTTATTTTATCATACTTTTGTTTATTTTATCATATTATCGGCTTGAACAGATAGTCATTAATAAAAAAAAGTTTTAATTATGTAGAGTATGAAAAAAAGCTCTATATATCTGGAAGAATTAAGAAACAACGAACATTTGAGGTTTTTTGTTTCTAGACTTATTTTTTTGAGAAAAAAGAAAGAATGGTCGCAAGTTATGTTATCAAAAGAGGCAGGTTTTAGCCTTAACAAGGTTAATGAAATTGAAAATTTTACTGTCATGCCAACACTAGATACTATTTGTAAATTAGCACAAGCATTAGATTCTGATGTTGGTGAGTTGTTTCCTAAAAAGTAGTAAAAAAAATATTATTTCTAACCTATAAAGAATTTCTTATATGTTTTTATTTAGATATTTTTGATAAAATAATTAAATTTAAATGTTAAAGAATAAATAAATTATAAAAATACAAGAACTTCTTTTTAAAAAGAAATTAGGAAAAAATTCATTTGGGCTAAATAATAATTAAATATATTTAATAAAAAAAATGTTTAAATATATAAATGAATAATCAAGGGAGAGAAAATGGAAAAAACACTGATATCAGAAAAAGTAACAAAAGCAATTAATAACTTATTAATAAACGATACATATTTATTGGAGCATGATTTAAATGAACGTTCTATTACTCATAAATTAGCAGAGTACCTTCAACAAGAATTTTTAGGTTTTAATGTTGATTGTGAATATAATGGTAATATTACCCGTTCAAATTATAGAGGAAAAAACCTAAATCTACATGAACAAAAGGATAAGTTAAAAAATAAGTATCCGAAAGCTGTAATCTCTGTCTATCCAGATATTATAGTCCATCAAAGAGGTACAAATGATAATAACTTACTTTTAATTGAAGTAAAAAAATCATCAAGCCGTGTTGATAGTGCTTTTGATTTGGATAAACTAAGAGTTTATACAATTGACTCAGGACTTAATAAACTTGGCTATGAATATGGAATATTTCTTAAGTTTAAGGCAGGACAAAATAATCCTAATTTAGAAGAAATTATATGGTTTCAAAATGGTGAAATATTAAACTAATCTCTAAAAACTATTAACAAGGTAAATTTAATGAATACTCAAGAAATAATAGAATTAATTGCTCAGGATGAGAATGAACAATTGGAGTTTAAGTCTTCTGCACGTTGGGACTACAAATTAGCTAAAATAAATAAAGATTTACAGGATGTAATAATAAAAGCAATATCCGCTTTTATGAATACTGAAGGTGGAAATTTATTAATTGGTGTAGATGATTCTGGAAATATACTTGGTTTGGAAAACGATTACAAAACATTACCCAAAAAGAACAAGGATGGGTTTGAATTAAATATCAGAAATCTTATTTCAGAAAATTTTGGTTCAGAAATAAGTCCTTATATAAAAATTAAATTTTACTTAATTGATGACAAAGAAATTTGCATTGTTTCTGTTCCTCTAATGGATAAGCCTATATATTTCAAAGATAATTTATGTATTCGTAATGGAAATTCAATTAGAACATTAAGTACAAAAGAAGCTGTAAATTATTATTTAAATAAATGGCAAAACAATGATAAAAAAGATATTGATAATCGTTTTTTTCAATTTTTTAATATATTTCAAAATCTTTTATCTAGAATCGAAGATAAAGGAAAATCATATAAAGAAAAAATAATTTTGTTTAGAAAAGATATTTTATCAAACCCTTTTGGTGGATACTCTAACAGACCAACTTTATTAACACACTTTGAAGATAATTATTTAAGACTTAAAAATGAATTTATATTATATATTAGTTCATTTTTTAATCTTATAAATTTTATAGATGAAAATATTTTACCTAAAGATGATAAAAAAATATATGCAGAAATAATAAAATCTCATTTGTCTGATTATGAAATGATTTTGATTATATTCTATTTAATTTTTGAGAAAAATAAGAATCACTATGGTTTAGTAGAAAAATATAATTTACTAGAAAAGCTATCATTGAATGAATCTGAAGAATATTTTTTTGAAGAATATGAAATTTGGAATTTATTAAAAGAAAATAAAATATAGGTATTTAAGTTTATTTTTTTATTTAGATATCTATATATAATCTGACGTATCATTAACTTCTTGGCTATTTTTAAGTAAATATGATAAGGGGGCATTATTTTTTCTGAAGCCCAGCTATTATCTATAATATCAACTAATTCATCAGAAATATCTATACATCTTCTATCTTCCCACCTATCCTCAAACCAAAGTGACAGTTTTTTTGAGGAATCTGAATCATTAACATCAATATTTAATTCACCTTGTTTTTTTAATCCTGAAAAAGTTAAATTGCTACTTCCGAGATACCCGATTATTGGATAATAATCATCAAATCTATAAAGTAGATATAATTTTGCATGTAATTGATGTTTTAAAAATAATTTAATGGTTACTTTCTTTTCCTTAATTTGTTTGGAAAGAAGTCTTAAACCATTTTCATCATCTTGGGTTGGAAAACCAATTGTTAATTGTTCTCTAAATTCTTGTGCCAATTTCTTTTTAAGATAAACAGCCGTTTTATCATCAATAGATTCAGACTCATCTTTCTTATAAATAAATCTTACATTATCAACAGGCAATTTTTGCATACCTATTAACAATCTACAATTATTCTTATCTCCACCTTGATAATTTTCAATATGGTCTGCTAAATATTTCCATCCTCTTAAGTTAAAGTAACCGATACAAAAATCTGCACGATAAGAATTTTTTATTGATTTTTCAAGAGCTTCGTGTAAATAATTTTCTATGTTATCGAATATATGTGGCAATATTTTCAACCTTAATTTTTAATTAAAATATAACTTCTTTAACTCTAATGCAATCTATAAATTACGTGAAGGTAAAATATAGATTAAATAATAACCGAAAATATAATTTAAAGAAATTTTTATTTATTAATCGTTAATTATTTGTAATTTACATAGAAAAAAATAGAAAATATATTAGCTATAAATCACTGATTATAAAATTACAACTTTTTTTATGCTCTTAAAAAACATATTAACTCGTAAATTATATTTTTAGAATTACTGGTTTTTTAATTATTACTTTTGTCTAGTTTTGCATTATTTCTAACATGGAAGGCTAAAAACATGACCACAATATTTTTGTTACAAAGACTGAACTTCTGAATAACATGTTGGTCATACCTAAATTCAACTAAGTTAAATTTTATATTGGATATTAGTAAATTTTATATCTTTTTTTATTTATCAAATTTATAATATAGTATTTATTATCATAAACCTCTGGAAATGAATATGAGTAATTATAAATTAGAGATAAAAAATATTGAAAAATATGCAAGGGAATTCTGGAACAACCCAAAAGGAGAGGCAGAGGAATTTACTCTTGATTACATTCAAAAAATGACAGATGATAGTTCAGAACTTCATGGAGATATCGGCTTGCCGATTCTAGTTGCAAATCACTGGGCTTTCAATTGTGAAATTCCTCCTGAAGAATTTTCAATTTTGGAGGTTGATGATAAAAATAATATTCTGAAAAGCTACTCATATAAAGACGTATGGGACAACTTACCTAAAAAAAAGGTTATCTATGATTATAGAGTTGGAATTTCAAATACAAACAAAAAAAATATTTGGGCTTTACTCGAACCTCTTAAGGATGTTGAAACTGGAGAAACAGTTTGTATCACTAATAGTTTTAATCTTCAATTTATGATGCATATAAAAACAGCTTATGAATTTATGAATCAAGGAATTGATTCTCCTCCAGAGTTCATTTTTTCCACACCAAACTATTTCCTTGAAAAAGCTAACAATAGACCTGCTGGTGCTTTAAATAAATATTTTGATAAAGGCTATTAGTATCTTTATACAATCTTATTCCTTATCAAAAGGTAAGGTTGAAAAGACAATATCCTCAATAAAATTTCCTAAATGATTCAAAGAGGAATGAAATCCTTTACTAATACTGAATAATAAATTTAAAATATTTACCAGTTTATTTACATTGTCTTCTGAAAAGACAGGTAAATTAATGGTCTTTAAAACTTTTTTATTTATTTTATTTCCTGATACCAATTGTTTTAATTTAGTATTTATAGGAGCTGAATTTAATAAAAATACCAGAAGATGTTTATTATATTTTCTTTCAACAATACCGAGACTAATAAAATTATTCAAATCAATTTCATCAATATTTTCCTCGGTAACAATAAATGTCCTGCTATTATCATATTCAAGAGGTATTATTATTTCCCCAACTTTAAAAGAATAATTTTTCTCTTTGTCACTATTTTTTTTTATTTTTGAAGTTGATATTACAATATCAGTAATAATATCCTCAAGATTTATAGTCTCAGAACTATGGTCATAAATATTCAGGTCTGTTGTAAATTTTTCTAGTGGAAATTTAATTTTAATATCAAACTGTTTTAATTCCTTAGCTATATCATCGAAAATACTGTGTGAGTAATTACTTAATCTACCAAGTTCAAGTGGTGAGTTATTTCCTTCCTCATCAGGCTCATATTTACTTTCATGAATATAATCTTTGGGATTGAGACTAAAACCATTTTCTGTTACCTCTTTATTAGTAGCTACAACAGTGATAGGAGCTTCATCTTTATTTGAACTATCAGATAAAATTATTTCACTGAAAAGAATTTCATCTTTAATTTTTTTATTTTTCTTTGTCTCAATTATTACAACAGACGAATCTAAATTTTTGTCTGTCTTAATTTTTTCTATAAGAGTAACAGAATTAATAATACCTTTTTCAACCAGCTTTTTTCTTATTTCTTTTTCTTTTCCTGCACGAGTAAGGCATCCTTCATCAAGAATGGTAAATGAGGAATCATTAGAAAAATATTCAGAAATCTGCACCCATCCCCAATCCAGATTATTTTCTGGTGGATGAGATTCGTTTTTATCAAATAAAAATTTCCAAGTACTTTTAAATTCAGTTTCTTTATCCTTCGGTATCTTTTGGTTAAACTTTGGTTTATAAATTACAATATCTGAATTGGGACAATCATTTGATATTAATGGGTTTTTATTAATAGTAATTATTTTTTTATTATCTTTTAAAAGAGTATAAATTTTATATCTTTCAAGGTTTATCTCATTTTCATCAAGTATGGTCATATCAGTCTTACCAAAGTATTCATTTTTAGCAGTAATATTAATTACTTTTGGTGTTTGGTCAGAAACAATTTCTAAAATACTTGTAGGTCTTAGTAACTTAATATTTTTATCAATAAATAAAGAAACATAGGATTCAATTATATCTATATCTTGGAAAGGAACATCATTTTGTTGTGATAATACTATGCTATTTAAGGTATAAATTAAAAAACGTATTTTAAATAAGTTCTCATTAGAATAGTTAAGCCTAATCTTTTCAATGAAGAAATTTAAATTATTAAAATAATTATTATTTATCTTATTGATATTTATTAATGAGTTAATAATCTCTTCACCATTTTCACTTGTATAGAAACTTTCATGCCATGAGTTTTCACCAATATAAAAAGAGGGCTGTTGTGTTTCTTGGCTAAAACTTGATAAGTACTTATAAAAAGTAAAAATAAGAGTAATATCTGAATCAAATACTTTTCCTGCAATTTCCAAGAAATCCATAACTCTAATATTGGTATCAAAGCTATCTAAAGTTATTTTGTAAATCCGTATCCTTGAATCCATTGGCGATTTTCTTACTTCTATTAGTTGTTCTTCTTTTAATTCAAAAAGTATTTGCGATAATCCTTTAACATTATATGGTTCTAAAAAATCAATCGCTTCGTTTAATTTGAATTCATTTTTACCAAATTTACCAAATAATATAAAAAAAACTCTTTTTATTCTATCATCAATCTTGCTTAATGAAATAATTGTTTTCTTCATCAAAAATACCTTATTTTTTATAATCACCTAAAATAATTGTACCACAAAAAAATACTTTTGATAAAAAAAAATACGAAAGTTCTTAAAAAAATATCTAAAAAACTATTGACTTCCCATAAATTTTATGTTATTATAAATTACGAAAGTTTCTAGAAATAAATTAACGAAATAATCAAGGAAGTAAAGATAATAAATTTAAGGATGTAATACCCTGATTTGTCAGGCTAACAATAAAAATGATTTAGTCAGGGTTAATTAGAAGTAAGTATTAAAGGAGAAGAATATGACAACCATTAGCGAAGAAAGGAAAATACCGCCCTAAAAATGATTTCTCTATTTTGGGTAATCTAGATTTTCAGGAAGCGGATAAGTTTTATACTCGAATCAAATTATATCATGCTCTTCACTGATTTTCAAAAAATTACTCAGAACAAACAATGACCCCAAATAACTGAGGCAACTGTTTGAGGTTCTAATTTGTGTTGCCTTTAATATTGAACATAAAAAATTAAATTATAAAAAAAAATAGTGACAAAGAGAAAAATTATTCTTTTAAAG
>ERZ1292630.2925-Hain-H41-02um-R3-2925-length-15411-cov-7_pt1 | contig 15411 bp, 19 predicted proteins | sample MGYA00564408_ERZ1292630 | MGnify/ENA primary metagenome ERZ1292630 (study PRJEB36523, sample SAMEA6512641) | groundwater metagenome | collected 2019-01-08 | study: AquaDiva: Metagenomics assemblies of 32 groundwater samples | reverse complement strand
GACCACAAATTGCCAACTGAAGCAACGTGTCTTATGTTTGGGGTACTTGCCATCTACTTGTTCAATTTCTGCATTATACGGTCTAGCATTACAATAAACTCTGATCGAGATACTTTTTTGAACGGATAAAATTTGTTGTTTGAACTTTTTCCAATGATGCAAAGTTCATGTGCTTTCGTGACGAATGGGAAATACCATTGATTTGTTGTAACATCGTCGTAGTGTTTGGCTGTGGAATTTACATATTCAGCGGTGTTGATTTCGGCAGCACGCAGCAAGAGTGCAATGGCTTCCGATCGGTTTATTGTTTCATTAAGATTAGAAATGGATTTATTTGTACTGATAATACCTTTTCTTTTTGCTGTTTTTATATATTTTTCGAGTAAATTTTTATCTTTTGTTTTTGCTGGTTTTATACCAAATCCATCCATTGCGAATATGAGTGCTTCGTAGCGCAGAATTTTGCCTGAAGGTCCGAGTAATTCATTGGCCCTTTTCTTTTTTAGGATGCCAAGATCGCTCAGCCGTGTTACTGCTGCCGAGTACCATGCATCCAGCGGAACGTCGTTGTAGATTTTTTTTGGTTGTATCATTTTGAACTGACATGTTTCTTGGATCTCAGGAGGGTTTTGTACTGATTCTGTAATGATTGTTTTTGGTGTTGTGTTTGTGACTGATTCCGGTGTAGATGAGATGAACTGCAAAGTGCTTTCCCTTGTCCCTCCGCCCCCTCCACCCCTATTACTTCCACTGTTGTGGTTGATTGAAGTTGTGGGTGGAAGTGGAGGAGCTGTGCCTGCGATGAATGTGGAGAAGTGATTTGTAACGGCGTATACGTTCTCGTCATCGTATTTGTAGCAGTGTTGTGCTCCATCCAGTTCGTATGCTTTTAGTGAATAGCTGTCTGGATCTGCGAGAGCGCCACTGATGTATTGTGTTCCATTGCAGTGACCTAGTGTATATGCTTTATTAGCCATATCGTTAATTTTTACTGTGGAATTTGTGAGATTTCCAAAGTTTGGATAGGGGATAACTACAACTGCTGCTTTACTGAGCCCTACTGGAATTCCTTCCATACCTTTGAATTTGATAGAAATCACTTTTCCTGAATCAACTCCCTGTATGTTTGGTGGGATGGTTGTTGCATAGCTGACGTTTACTGTTCCATCCCATGTGGGTGCGGTCATTATCAATCCAGATGGCAAGGCGACCTTCGATCCAGTTCCTTCTCCGCTTAGAGTGATTGATATGTCGTTTGAAATGGTTGATGAAAAAAATTGAATGTTTGTTTGACTTCGTGTGATGGAATCATGTGGAATCGAAACGGAAGATATTGCTGGTTGTATTAGGCTTGTTGCTGGAAGTATGTTTACTGGAATTGTCCCTGTGCCGATTGTTCCAGGAGCAGGTAAAAGGATCGCCTTGATTTGCACTTGCGTTGTCGCACTGACTGACTGACAAAAACTCACGAATAATATTGTGACGATGAGGTGACGAATAGGGCGTTTCATGTGGCAATGATAGCATTGTTGTCAAGTGTGTGAATAGAAATTTCCCTATCATTTTTTAGATCTATAATTTTTTCAGGAAATCTATCCAGTTCTGAATGCTGAGTTCCTGCGGTCTGGTGGTCTTTGAAATTCCGCATGATTCTAGTGCATCTTCGATTTCAACTTTTTCTCTTCCTAGGTTTTTTGCGACGACTGCGGCCATCATTTTTCTTTTTTGGTGGAAGGCGGCGTGGATGACTTGGAAATATTTTTCTCTCAGATTTTCTGGGATGAGAGGGGAGTCGAGGGGCTCGATTCTGAGGATGGCGGAGGTGACTTTTGGGGCGGGATAGAAACTGCTGCCGGGGACGTGCATGGCGATTTTTGGCTTTCCGAAGGGCTGGATCGTGAGAGCTAGAACGTTCATATTTCCTGGATTGGCACACATTTTTTCGGCAACTTCGAGCTGTGTCATGACGACCATGAGAGACGGTTTGTTTTTTTTCATCATGAAACTTCTGATGATTGCGGTGGCGATGTTGTACGGGAGATTTGCGATCAATTTGTAATTGGTTTCGTTGGGTTCGTAGTTGAGCCCGTCCTGCTCTAGGATTTCTTTGTTGTGAAATTCACTCGTGGTTTCTTCTAGGAGTGGCAATATCTCGCGATCCATTTCGATGCAGATCACTTTTTTGGCTTTCTTGCAGAGTTCTTGCGTGAGCACGCCGGGGCCTGGTCCGATTTCTATGATCGTATCTTTTTCTCCGACTTCTCCTGTTTTGATGATTTTCTCTACAATATTTCTGTTGATCAGGAAGTTCTGGCCGAACCTTTTTTTGGCCCAGATTCCATGTTTTTCGAGTAATATTTTGAGATCTTTTAAGTTTGTGAGGTCCATTTTTTTCTCATGATAAATTTTCTTGTCTCTTCGATGATGAGTACTGGCATTGTTCCGATGGCTATGATGAGCCAATCTGAGCGGTTCAGTTTTGTGACTTCGAAAATTTCCTGAAGTCCCGGAATTTCTGTGACGGCGATGACAATGAAGATCGAAAGCGTTACTGATGCGAGCAAAATGAAGTTTTCGAAGAATCCATTGAATATTGATCTTCTGTCACTTCTGCTGTTGTAAGCGTTTATCATTTGCCCCAGGACGAGTGTTGCGAAGGCGATGGTTCCTGCTTTTAATTCGCTGTTCATCGCGATTTTGAGGCTCCAAATGTATGTTGCTAATGTTGTGATTCCGATGAGTGCTCCTAGATATCCCATGCGAATGAGGAACTTTCCTTGCATGATTCTCTCTTTCGGATTTCGTGGAGGTTTTTCCATGCTGTCTTTCGTTGGTGGATCGATCCCGAGTGCGAGTGCTGGAAAAACGTCGGTTCCGACGTTGACGAGCAAGATCGTAATGGCAGAAAAAGGTGTTGGTAAGCCAATAATGAGTGCTATGAAAATGACGACAAGTTCTCCAATATTTCCTGAGAGGATATACATCAGAAATTTTTTGAGGTTTTGATAAATAGTGCGGCCTTCTTCTATTGCTACGACGATCGTCGCAAAACTGTCGTTGCTCAAAACCATGTTGGCGGCTTCTTTGGTCACGTCCGTGCCCATAATACCCATTGCAATGCCTATATCGGCTCTTTTGAGAGCGGGGGCGTCATTCACGCCATCTCCGGTAACAGCGACAACTTCATCGAGATTTTTGAGAATGCTGACGATGCGAAGTTTGTCCTGTGGGCTGACTCGTGCAAAGATGAGTGTATTTTTTTTATTTTTGAGAAGTTCTGTTAATTTTTCATCAGGAATTTTTTCGAGCTCTTCTCCAGTAATGATGGAGTGTGAATTTCCATCTTTGATGAGGCCGATCATTTTTGCGATGGCTGCTGCGGTGAGGCCATTGTCACCGGTCGCAATGATGATTTGTATGCCGGCTTTTCTTGCGGCTTCTATGGCCTCTGGGACTTCTAGTCGCGGTGGATCCATCATGCCGATGAGTCCCAGGAAAATCAGATCTTTTTCATTTTCTTCTTGTGTCTGATGTGCACCTTTTTCGTTTTTTTGTTTGTAAGCGAGTGCGAGGACGCGGAGCGCTTGTTCTGCCATCTGGTCACTTTTTTTGATAATTTTTTGTTTTTCTTCTTCTGTAAGGTCTTCTATTTTTCCGTCTTTGTAGATTTTTGTACAAACGTTCAGAATGCTTCCTGGTGCGCCTTTTGCGAAGACATACTGATTTTTGCTGGCACTTTTTTCGACGATGACTGACATTCTTTTCCTGACTGAATCGAAGGGATGTTCGTGAATTTTTTGAAATCTTTCTGCGACTGTTTCTTTTGGAAGACCCATTTTTTCTACGACTCGCAAAAGTCCAATTTCTGTCGGATCGCCGAGCTCCTTTTCCCCTCCGGGGACTCCGCCTTTTTCTCCCATTTCGGAACTCTGTATTTTTGCGTTGTTGCAGAGTGTGCAGATGCAGCAGGCGAGTGTGATGGCTTCAATGAGCTCTTTTTCTGGAATGTATTTTTCTTCACTCAGATTGATATCGTGACCATCGAACCAGATTTCGCGAACGCTCATTTCATTTTTCGTGAGTGTTCCGGTTTTGTCGGTGACGATGATGGTCGTGGAACCGAGAGTTTCTACAGATGAAAGTTGTTTCATGATCGCTTTTTTTTGTGCGAGGCGTTGGACGCCGAGCGCAAGTGCGATGGTGACGGTCGCTGGCAAGCCTTCAGGAACGGCTGCTACAGCAACCGATGCTGCAAAAAGAATGACTTCTATGAGGCCTTTTCCTTGGAGAAAAATTCCTATAAGTATCAAAATTCCTGCGATGACGATGGTCATTTTTCCTACAATGATTCCTACTTCATTGAGTTCTTTCTGGAGTGGGCTCAGATCTTTTTCTGTTTCTGCGGTGAGCTGGGCGATTTTTCCGAATGCGGTTTTCATGCCGGTTTCTTGTACCAGTATTTTTGCGTTTCCTCGTGCGACCGATGTGCCTGCGAAAACGGTGCTTTTCGTTGTTTTTTTGACTGGTACCGATTCTCCTGTGAGAATCGATTCTTGTGTCTCGAATTCATTTTCTTCTAATACGATGCCATCGGCGTTGATTCGATCGCCTTCTGCGATGATCATGACGTCTCCGGGCACGATGAACTCTGCTTTGATCATTTGCTCTTTCCCATCGCGCATGACTTGGCTCATGGGTGCGAGCATTTTCTGGAGCGCTTCGATCGCTCTTTCTGCACGGAATTTTTGACTAAACCCTATGATGGCATTGAGAATCAGAATTCCGGTGATGACGGCTCCATCTTTTTCGTCTCCTGCTGCAAAAGAAATGACTCCTGCTACGATTAAAATGATCACCATGAAATCTTTGAATTCTTCGAGGAATTGAATGATCAGGGATTTCTTTTTTTTGGTTTTGAGGGCGTTTTTCCCGAATTGTTGGAGGCGATTTGTGGCTTCGAGTGTCGTGAGGCCTGGGGGTTGTTGAAGGGTCATTGGTCGCATTATAGACCAAGTAGGAGTTAGAAGTTAGGGGATCAGGGTTGATTTTACTTCAATTTCCCTTTTCTCCACTTTTCGATCTCTGCGTGATGTCCTGAGATGAGGACGTCTGGCACTTTCATGCCCATAAACTCTGCTGGGCGTGTGTAGTGTGGATATTCTTTTTTGCCACCGAGTTTTTCGGAGAATGTTTCTTCGGCGACGGATTCTTCTTTTCCTACGACTCCTGGGATGTATCGACTCACGGAATCCAGAATCACCATGGCGGGGAGTTCGCCTCCTGTGAGGACGTATTTCCCGATAGAAATTTCTTCGTTGACGCAGAGGTCGCGGACGCGCTGGTCGATGCCTTCGTAGCGTCCACAGATGAAGATGAGGCCTTTTTTCTTTGCGAGTCTCTGGGCTGTTTTGTGAGTGAAAGTTTTTCCTGTTGGCGTGAGGTAGATGACTGTTGCGCCAGGATTTTTCTTTTTGGCGTGTTGGATGGTGTCGTAGAGTGGTTGGGGAGTCATAACCATTCCTGCACCGCCACCGTAGGGTATGTTATCGACTTTTTTGTGCTTGTCTTCGCTAAAAGCTCGAATATCGTGAATTTCGATATCGAGAAGTTTTTTTGCCTTGGCACGTTTCATCATACTTTCGTTCAAATATGAATCGAAAATATTTGGAAATATGGAGAGAATATCAAAACGCATGGAAGGCGCGTTTTAACGTTTGGAGAATTGTGGAGCGCGGCGTGCTCGGTGGAGACCATATTTCTTGCGCTCTTTCATTCTTGGATCACGAGTCAGGAGACCTGCTCGTTTGAGTGTGATGCGAAGTGCTGGATCGAATTCGAGAAGAGCTTTTGCAATTCCGTGACGGATTGCTTCTGCCTGGCTGTTTGGACCGCCTCCTTCGACGTGGACACTGATGTCAAAAGTTTTGAGGTGTCCTGTGAGGCGTAGTGCTGTTTTTGCAGCTCCGACACGTTCGACGACTGGAATGTATTCTTCGATGGTTTTCTCGTTGATCGTGATGTTTCCTGATCCGTTGAGGTGGAGACGAACACGAGCAACAGAAGTCTTTCTCTTCCCGTTGGCGTAGATGTAATTTTTTTCGAAAGATTGTTGTTTTGGCGCAGTTTTTTTTGCTGGTTCAGCAACCATAGTTGTTTCTTCTACTTCTTTTTTTGGTGCTTTTTTGGCAGTAACTTTCTTTGGAGCTGATTCTTTTTTTGCGACCATATTGGGGAAGGAGATAGGAGTTAGGATTTAGGAAGTCACACGTCAATTGTCACATGTCACACGTTCATTGGCGTTGGTTGTTGTGCTTCGTGAGGATGTGTTGCGCCTGAATATATCTTGAGTCTGCTGATCATATCTTTTCGAAGTTTGTTTCGAGGAATCATGCCTTTGACAGCGTCCATAATAATTTCTTCTGGTTTATTGTTTTCGATCTTTTCTTTTGCTGTTTTTACTTTCAAATTACCGAAATATCGGCTGTGTCTGTAATATTCTTTTTGTTCCATCTTGTTTCCTGTGAGGACGACGTCTTTGGCGTTGATGACGATGATGAAATCTCCGAGATCCAAGTGTGGAGTGAAGATGACTTTGTCTTTTCCGCGGAGAGCGTCTGCGATCGCAACAGCAATCTGTCCCAATACTTTTCCTTGAGCATCGACGATGCGCCATTTGCGGACGAGTTCCTTCATTTTTCCTGGTTGTGTGATTTTCATCATGAGATATTGGAATTTTATACTAATTGGATTTGGACGACCTCTGCGTTGTCACCTTTGCGGTATCCAACTTTGTGAAGTGATGTGAAACCTGAAGTTCTTCCTTCGTATCTTTTCACAAGTTCTTCGAGAATTTTCTTTGCACTGTTTGGATGTTGGAGAAGTTTTTCGAGTTGTCGAATAGCGTTCATCGCATCTTTCTTTTTCCCGATCGTGATGAGACGGTCGATGAATGAAGCAACAGCTTTTGCTTTTTTTTCTGTGGTCTCCATCTTTTCGTTAATCAGCAGAGAAATAGCGAGATTCCTCATGATGGATGTGGTGTGATCTTTGTCTCTTCCAAGTTTGATTTTTTGAACGCGATGTCTCATGGGCTGCGAGATTAATATATTTTTTATTCTTTTGCAAGAGAAAGGCCTCGTGGCTGGAGGGCGTTATCGACCTCTGTCAGTGCTTTTTTGCCGAAGCCGCGAAGATTGCTCAGCTTGGATTCTGTGCATTTTGCGAGTTGCTCGATCGATCCAATACCTCCGTTGATGAGCGCGTTGAGCGTTCGTGGAGAAAGTCCGAGAATTTCGATAGGAGTATAGCTTTCTTGTGCTGGTTTCTTCTCTTCGTGTTGTGTCTGTTTCGCCATGATTTTGTTCACATCGCTCATGAAATCTGGTTCGATCATAATCTTCTCTTCGTTGAAGAGGTGGAAGTATGATTGGAGAATGTTTGCTGAGAATCGAAGTGCATCTTCTGGAGTGATCGATCCGTCTGTTTTGATTTCGAGGACGAGTTTATCGAGGTTCGTCATTTGACCGACACGAGTTGCTTCGACGTTGTAACGAACTTTTTTGACTGGAGTGTATCCAGCGTCGAGGACGATGACTTTCGCATCGTTTTCTTCTTTTTGCTTGAGTGCTGCTGGGACGTATCCGACGCCTTTTTCGACGCGGAGTTCCATGCTGAGTTTTGCTCCTTTCTCGAGTGTCGTGATGTAGACCTCGGGATTGAGAATTTCGACGTCTGATGTTGTCTTGATGTCTGCTGCTGTCACCACTCCTTCTTTGCTTGCGTTCAGAGTAATCCAGCTTGGATCTTTTGAAAGTTTCTTGATGTTGATCATCTTGAGGTTCAAATTGATGTCCAGAACGCTGTCTGTAGCCCCTTTGATAACAAAATATTCATGATTTACTCCCTCAATTTTGACTCCAGTAATAGCGGCTCCTGGAAGAGAAGAGAGGAGAATTCTGCGGAGAGCATTTCCGAGTGTCGTTCCGTATCCTGGAGGAAGCGGGCTCAACGTAAAAATCACGTGATTTTCTGCAACCTTCGTCGTTTTCATTTTTGGAATTCCGATTTCTTCCTGAATTTGATGCATAGAAGGTTGAGGATTTAGGATGTAGGATGTAGGACGTAGGAATTTGAAATCTTTATTTCGAGTAGAACTCGATAATCATGCTGGTTGAGAGGTTCTTCTCGAAATTTTCTTTTCCTGGTTCTCTGAGTACTTCTCCGCTCAGATTTTTTTGATCAACCTTGAGCCATGCAGGAACCTGAATTTTCATTTTTTTGACTTCTTCCATCATCACGTTTTTCTTCATTTTATCGTTCATTTCGAAAGTGTCTCCTACTTTCATTTGGTATGAAGGGATATCAACTACTTTTCCGTTTACTTTCCACGATCCATGACCGACGACCTGGCGTGCGTGTGCGCGAGAAGATGCTAATCCTGCACGATAAATGACATTATCCAGTCTTTTTTCGAGGCGTTGCATGAGTGCGTCACCCGTAACTGCTGCTTTTGTAGATGCTTCGTAGTAATTTTTGAATTGTTTTTCAACCATTCCGAAAATAACTTTCGCCTTCTGTTTTTCTTTCAACTGTTTGCCGTATTCTGATTTTTTTGCTTTTTTCCCTTTTGGTCCGTGAACTCCTGGTGGGAATGCTTGTCCTCGTGTGATTGGGCATTTTGGTGATTCACATCGTGCGCCTTTCAGATAAAGTTTTTCTCCTTCACGGCGGCAAAAGCGACAGACTGGTCCGTTGTATCTCATTGGCTAGGAATTAGGATTTAGGAATTAAGATTTAAGAGAGAAAACTATACTCTTCGTGTTCTTGGGGCTTTGCAGCCGTTGTGTGGAACTGCTGTTGTATCTGTGATGCTTTCGATAGAAACTCCGCCGGTATTGAGTCCGCGAAGTGATTGTTCACGTCCTGGACCTGCTCCCTGCACAAATACATGTACTTTTTCGACGCCGAAAGCTTTTGCTTTCTGTGTTGCTGTTTCTGCTGCAACCTGACCTGCGTATGGAGTTGATTTTCGGGCTCCTTTGAATCCACAAGCTCCTGAACTTGACCAGCAAAGAACATTTCCGTTCTCTTCGGCAAAAGTGACGAGGGTATTGTTGTATCCTGCCTGAATGTAGACGTTTGCTTGAGGAACAGATCTTCTTTTTGATTTCTTCTTTGTTGATGTCGCTGCCGCAGCTGTTACTGCTGCTGGATCTTTTACTTCCGGTGTTTGTCCTTCGACGACTCGTTCTTTTTTGTAGGTCATGTTGCTAGGAGGTAGGATTTAGGATGTAGGAATTAGGAAATCACAAATTACTTCAGAGCAATTTTCTTGTTTGCTACTGTCTTTTTCTTTCCTTTTCTGGTTCTGGCATTTTTCTTCGTTTTTTGTCCACGAACTGGAAGACCTTTTTTGTGTCTTGTTCCTCGGTATGTCCCGGTATCGACGAGATGTTTGATGTCGAGCTGGATTTTTCTGCGGAGGTCACCTTCTGTTGTGACTTTGGCAATTCTTTCGCGAAGTGATTGTTCGTCTTTTTCTGAAAGGTTTACGACTTTGATATCTTTGCTAATGTTGAGTTCTTTGAGAATTTTGACACTCATTTTTCGGCCGACACCGTAGATAGAAGTCAGTGCGACTTCGATTCTTTTTTCTTTTGGGAGATTGATACCAGCAATACGAGCCATTTGTAGGAATGGATTTAAGAGATATGTTTAACCCTGTCGTTGATTGTGTTTTTTCTTAGACTTGCAGATGATGCGATTGATACCGCCTCTCCTGATTCTTTTACACTTTTCGCAGATGGGCTTGACTGATGATCGTACTTTCATGTTTGTGGCGGTAAACGATTCGACCTTTAGTTTGATCGTAAATGCTAATTTCTATATCCACTTTGTCTCCCGGTAGTACTCGTATATTTCCCATTCTCATTTTTCCGGATATTCGGGCGATTACTCGGTGATCTTTTATCGGGAATTTCTCGTCAGTGATGAGAACTCGGAATGTGGCTCCAGGGAGCGTTTCTTCCACTTCACCGATGACGCGAATGTAGTCTTCATTACTCATAGTGAGAGGTGCTTTTGTTCAAAAAAAGCTTTGAGATTCTAGCGGAGATTTTTTAGTAATGCAAGTAATTTTTCCAATGTCGTCAAGTGTTTTTTAGCTTTGATAGAAAGTCTCGTAGACAGACTTCATATCTTCTCTTTCTGTGAGGATTTCGTAGCCATCTTCTGTGATAGCAATCGTGTGTTCGACCTGTGCTGCCATGGAACCGTCTTTTGTGACGATATTCCAGTCGTCTGCGAGAGTCTTGATTCCTGGCTTTCCTGCACAGAAAATAGGTTCTATGGCGATCGTCATTCCAGCTTTGAGCTTCTGTTTTCCTGCATCAGCACTGTAGTTCGGGACTTGAGGATCTTCGTGGAGATTTCTGCCAATGCCGTGACCGATGAGTTCGCGAATAATTTTGTAGCCGTTTTTTTCAATGACGCCCTGAACCGTTTCGCTGATGACGCGAATTTCTACTCCTGGACCAACTTTTTTGATGGCTGCGAAAAGTGCTTCTTCTCCGGCGCGAATCATGTCTTGTTTTTCTTTGCTAATTTTTCCAACTCCTATCGTGATTGCGGAGTCCGTATGCCAGCCTTTGTAGATGACTCCGAAGTCGAGCGTGATGAAATCGCCTTCTTCCAGAACTCTTTCTCCGGGAATGGTATGTACCACTTCTTCGTTGACCGGCGTGCAGATGACTCCGGGAAATCCGTGATATCCGAGAAAGGAGGCTTCGACCTTGTATTTTTCCAGAAGTTCTCGTGCACGATCATCGATCATCTTGGTCGTGAGACCCGGTTTCATTTCGTTCGCGAGGTGCGTCAAAATTTTTCCGAGAATCTTGCCGCCGTGTTTCATGTCGGCGATTTCTGCGGGTGTTTTGTAGGTGATCTGCATCTGAGGATTTAGGATTGAGGATGTAGGATTTAGAAAATCACATCCAATTTTTTGAAAAGTTCTTGGCTTACTTCCTCTACTGATTTCGTTCCATCTACTTCGATCATCAATTTTCGATTTTTGTAATCTTCAATCACCGGCATGGTCTCTTCGTTGAAAGCTTTGAAACGATTTTTGATAGACTCGGGATTGTCGTCGGAACGTGTTATTAATTTTCCTCCGCAATTTTCACAAGTTTCTTTGGTGTAATTTTTGAGGAAGACAGATTTGCACTTTTCGCAGATGCGACGTGCGAGGAGTCTTTCGAGTGCTTGATCTTGTGAAAGTGCCATGAAGACGCCCATGAATTTTCTATTATTTCTCTTCATTACTTCTTCAAAACTTCCTGCCTGATCTTTTTTCCTTGGGATGCCGTCGAAGAGGACTGATTTTCCTGGTTCAAGATGTTGCATGAAATTTTCGATGATTTCCACGACGACTTCGTTGGGAACGAGATGTCCAGCCTCAATAATCGATTTCACTTTTTTGGCGAGATCAGTGTCTTGCTCTGAAAGTTTGCGAAGTTCACTGCCGGTTTCAAAAATTTCCAAGCTATATTTTGCAGCTAGGATTTTTCCTTGTGTGCCTTTTCCGGAGCCTTGGATACCGAAGAGAATGATGTCAAACATGTGACTTGTGACAATTGACATGTGACTAGAGCAAAAACGTGTGTTTTGTCACATGTTACAAGTCACACGTCACAAGTTACTAATAAAACTTCTGGTAATCGTGCATGATCAATTGTGCATTGATCTGACGAATGATTTCCAGAACGACTCCTACCACGATAATCATACCTGCGCCACCCAAGAGCAGTGGAAGGCTTCCTATGTCGGAAGACATGAAGCTGCTCAATAGAATTGGAAGCAATGCAACGAAGCCAATGAAGAGGCCTCCCCAGAGATTTAATCTATTCGAAACGTTTTTGATATACTCGACTGTTTGTGTTCCTGGTCGAATTCCCGGTATGTATCCGCCATTCTTTTGGATGTTTTCTGCAACCTTTTCTGGATTAAAGGTGATGCTCACGTAAAAAAATGTGAAGAACATAATCATAAATCCATAGACCAGAATGTATGCCAGAGAATCTACTGTGAAATGTGTTTGGACAAATCCTGCTGCTGTTCTGAGCCATTCACTCTTGGCGTTGACGAGGAATTGCGCGATGAGTCCCGGGAATGATGTGACTGAAACAGCGAAAATGATCGGGATCATACCTGCTTGATTGATTCTGATCGGGAGTGATGCTGGATCGCCACCGTTCATGCGGACCCCGCGACCTGCGTAGGTAATAGGGATTTTTCTTTGTGCTTCTGTGACGAGAATGACAAATACTGCGAGTGCAATGGTTATGAGAATAGTTACTCCGAATCCGACAATTTTCCCAGTGTCTTGCTGTGCAATGAAGAGATTTTGAGCGATTGTTTGTGGGATTGCGGTAATAATTCCTGCGAAAATAAGGAGCGAAATTCCATTTCCGATTCCTTTTTCTGTCATGAGTTCACCTATCCACATGAGGAACACTGTTCCTGCTGTGACGGTGAGCATGATAGGAAGAATCACTGAAGCTTGATCGATGTTTGGAACGATAGGGGTGCTTGATCCACGGTTCAAAAGTGCGATCATGCCGTATGACTGGAGGAGCGCTAGTGGCACTGTGAGCCAGCGAGTATATTGGCTGAGTTTTTTTTGTCCCTGTTCGCCTTCTTTTGAAAGAGCCTCGAGTCGCGGGCTGATGACCGTGAGAAGCTGTACGATAATCGATGCGTTAATGTATGGAGAAAGCCCCATCAAGAGGATCGAGAAATGTTCTGCACTTCCACCAGTAAGAATGTTGAATGCTCCGAGAAGTGCATTTTTTTGGAAAATTCCTTGGATTGCTGCCAAGTCTGCGTTTGGTATGCTGATTTGTCCAACAAATCGGAAAACAAGAATTCCAAAAATGCTGAAAAGTATTTTGTTGCGAAGGCCTTTTGAATTCCAGATTTGAGCGAGATATTTCACGGGAGGATGTAGGATTTAGGATGTAGGATTTAGGATTTTAATCCCGCCTTTTGTTTATACTGACTTCTTCTCTACTTCTGGTTTTGGTTTCATGACCAGGAACTTCAGAGTTCCTTTTGCTTTTTCTACTTTTTCTTGTGCTGACTTGGATGCTTTTGTGACTTCGATTGTGAGTTTTTTGGTGAGTTCGCCATCACCGAGGAGTTTCACTGGAGTTCGTGTTTCGCGGATGAGGTCGTTTGCAACAAGTTCTTTTGAAGTTACCGTTGAGCCTTCTTCGAAGATTTCGAGAGCTCCAACGTTGACGACTTGATATTCGATTTGGTTCGGATTTCGGAAGCCACCCATTTTCGGGAGTCTGCGTACGAGTGGAGTCTGACCACCTTCAAATCCTGGTCGTCGAACGCCACCGCTGCGAGCTGTTTGTCCTTTTCCGCCACGTGTCGAAAATCCTCCGTGTCCTGATGCAATTCCTCGACCGACTGTTTTTTTCTTATGTTTTGCTCCGTGATATGCTTTGAGATTTTTGAGAGACATTGTTGTAGGATGTGGGATTTAGGATGTAGGAATTAGGAGTTGTTCGCCATTTCTTCTCTTGGAGCTTCTGGAGCTGCTTCATTTTTTTCTACAGGTTTTTTTGGAGCTGGTTTCTGTGTCAATTTGTCCATTGATTCTTGACCTCTTGATTTCAATTTTCCGAGAGCCATGATGGTTGCCTGGGCGTTTGCAAGTTTATTGTTGGTTCCCAAACATTTACTCAAGATGTTTTTGACTCCCGCGAGTTCTACGATTTTTCGGAGCACTCCACCAGCGATAATTCCTGTTCCTGTCTTTGCTGGCATGAGAATAATTTTGGATGCTTTGAATTTTACTTTAATTTCGTGTGGAATTGTATCGTTTTCTACTGGAACTGTAATGAGATTCTTTTTCGCTTTTGAAATAGCTTTTTCGATAGCGATCACAACCTCATTGGCTTTTCCTGTTCCGATTCCTACTCGTTTTTTTCTGTTTCCGATCACGACTGTTGCTCGAAATCGCATGCGTCGACCACCGGCCACGACACGGGTGACTCGATCGATCTGAAGAACTTCTTCTTCAAATTCTTTTATTTCTCTCGGTCCTGATCTTTTGTGAGCTTTGGCCATTGCTAGGATTTAGGATTTAGGATTTAGGATTGAGGAACTGATTTTTAGAATTTCAAGCCGTTTTCGCGTGCGCTGTCGGCGATTGCTTTGACGCGACCATGATATTTATAGCCGTTTCTGTCAAAAACACAACTTTCGATACCTTTTTCTTTTGCTTTTTTGGCGACCGTTTCACCAACTTTTTTTGCTGTTTCGATCTTCTTTGCTTTTGATTCGTCTTTCATATCTGATGCACTGACGATGACTTTTCCTGTTTCGTCATTGACGAGTTGTGCGTAGTTGTATTTCAAGCTTCGGAAGATAACGAGTCTTGGTCGAGCTTCTGTGCCTTTGATTTTTGCACGAATTCTGCGATGTCTGTTGAGTCTGGTAGCTTTTTTTGCGTCCATGTTGCTAGGAGATAGGAGTTAGGAGATCAGGAGTTAGTATTTTTAAGTCACACGTCACATGTCAATGGTCACAAGTTTCTATGCGCCACCTTTGGCTCCGGCTGCAGCTTTACCAGCTTTTCGCTGGACGTATTCTCCGACGTATCGGATGCCTTTCCCTTTGTATGGTTCTGGCTTTTTGAGTTCACGAATGTTGGCTGAGACTTGTCCGACGAGTTGCTTGCTGATGCCTGCGACTGTGAGAATATTCTTCTTTTCTTGGTCGATAGTGATCGTGATTCCTTCTGGAATTGTAAATTCTATTGGATGAGAGAAACCTAATGCTAGTGTGAGTTTTTTTCCTCCGACTGTTGCGCGGTAACCAACTCCCTGGATTTCGAGTTTTTTCTCAAATCCTTTTGTGACTCCGTTCATCATGTTGTCGACCAATGTTCGCGTTGTTCCATAAATGCTTTTTCCATGTTCTTCCATTCCTGGTTTCTTTTTGATGACTATGTTTTTATCTTCCATCTCTGCAATTAATGCATCGTGGAGTTGCAATTTCAATTCTCCTTTTGAGCCTTTGACTTTGATTTCATTGCCTTTGATTTCGACAGTGACTCCATTTGGGATCTGAACTGGTTTTTTTCCGATGCGAGACATTTGTTGCTAGGATTTAGGATGTAGGATTGAGGATGTAGCTTTAGGAGACAGTACAGATGAATTCTCCTCCGATTTTCTTTTTTCTTGCTTCTGTACCGGTCATAATGCCTTGTGATGTGGACATGATGCTTACTCCGAAGCCATTTTTTACTTTTCTGATCATGTCGTTTTTGACGTAGATTCTCTGTCCTGATTTGCTGACTTTGGTGAGTTCGAGTTCCTGTCCTTCCTTGAGCATGATTTT
>ERZ1292630.2923-Hain-H41-02um-R3-2923-length-15412-cov-4_pt1 | contig 15412 bp, 9 predicted proteins | sample MGYA00564408_ERZ1292630 | MGnify/ENA primary metagenome ERZ1292630 (study PRJEB36523, sample SAMEA6512641) | groundwater metagenome | collected 2019-01-08 | study: AquaDiva: Metagenomics assemblies of 32 groundwater samples | reverse complement strand
TCTCACGAATGACGCCAGTCACCGGCACGAAAATTCCGTCGCGGCTCACCGTCTCGATGAAGTCCTTCTTCTCGCGGTGGATGTACGTGAACGATGCGGTGAAGCCGGCCGGCAGCTGGCGATCGATGCCGACCGAGTACTGATCCATGTAGGGTTGGTCGAGATCCTGATCGAGCACCGTGACGTCGGCCTCGGTCTGCCCGTAGCGCAGGATGTAGCCGCTCGGGTAGATATCGCGCTGCCCGGCGGGCGTGTAACCGCCAGGAGTCGCGTAGTAATACTCGGTCGCGACGAACTTCTCGAAGAAGCGGCCCCAGTGCGCCTTGAGGACGGTCTTGCCGTCGCGGGTGAGATCCCAGGCGAATCCGAGCCGCGGAGCGATGGCGTCGTTTTCGAAGATCTTGCCTTCGCCGGGTATTTTCCCTTGATTGAAATCCATCCGCACGCCGGCGTTGACCGTGAAGCTCGGGGAGATCCGCCAGCTGTCCTGCACGAAAAGGGTGGCGCGCTCGTTCGTACCGTCCAGGTCGTAGCTGTAGCCGTAGTACTCCCGGTTGTAGTAGACCGGGTCGTACTCGTAGGTGCCCGGGTCGTCGTAGTACCAATAGTTGTCGTAGAACCAGGAGCCGGTCGGGTAGCCGTACTGGCTGCGCACCGTCGAGCGCTCGAGCTCCATGCCGAACTTGAAGTCGTGGCTGCCCTGAATGAAATCGTCGGCGTAGTGGGAGAGCGACGCCACGACCTGGTTGCGCGTGCGATCGGCGAGGTAGTAGTACGTCGAATTGGTGTTGTAGAGACCCGTCAGATAGTCATAGTGGCCCGCGATGTCGTAGCCGCCCTGGGGATCGAGGTAGTAGTAGCCGTCGTAACCGCCGTAGGCGATGTTGAAAACGGTGTTCTCCGAGAGCACCGAGCTCCAGGTGAAGTTCCAGACATACTCGGGGGCATCCTCGGTGACGGTGGCTTCGAGGGGGGTGAACTGATCGGCGCCGCGGCCGGTGATGTCGTAGCGATCCCACTCGATCCAGGCGCCCAGGTTGTTGCTCGGGTTCGCCTGCCAGGTGATCTTGCCGAAGGCGCGCGGATCGGTCTCGGTGCGGATGGGCCCGCCGAAAGTGGTCTCTTCCTCGAAGAACTGGCCCGAGAGAAAGAACCAGAGCTTGTCCCTGCTCAACGGCCCGCCGATCTGCACCGTGGTGTCGATCAGGCTCTCGGTGTGCGGGTCGAGGTCCGCGAGCTCCTCGTCGCTGATGTCGTCGGTCAGGCTGTCGTCGCTGTAGAGCGCCTCGGCCAGGCCCTTGAACTCGTTGCCGCCCGACTTGGTCACGCTGTTGAAGACGACGCCGGTGAAGCTGCCGTACTCGGCTGGCGCGCCGAGGCCGATGAGCTGGACCTCCTCGACGATGTTGTAGTTGACGAACGACCAGGCAGTGCCGCCTTCGGGGTCCGAGGTGTCGACGCCGTCGAGCTGGTAGGCGAGGCCGGAGTCGGCCGCGCCGAAGGCGTGGCTCGCGGTGATGCCGGGCGCCGCGTTGAGGATGTCGGGTTGGAAGCGATCGGTCGGCAGGTTCTGCAGAAAGTCGTTGTCCAGCACCGAGCTCGTCACCGAGGACGAGGTGTCGATCACCGCCGCGTCGGCGGTCACGCCCAGCGTCTCGGTGACCGTCGCGACGTTCAGATCGACCAGGACGTCCTGCGTCAGTCCGGTGGCCAGGGTGACGCCTTCGACTCGCACCGGCTGGAAGCCCTCCAGCGAGACCGAAACCGAGTAGATGCCGGCGGGAATTTCGGCGAAGCGGAAGCGCCCCTCGTCATTGGACTGGGTGGTGCGGCCACCACCGATCAGCACCGGGCTGGCGATCTCCACCGTCGCTCCGGGCACCGCCGCGCCCGAGGCATCCTTGACCGTACCGGTCATGCCGGCCGTCGTCTTGCTCTGCGCCCATGCGCCGCTCGCGAGGGCGAGTGCCGCGAGCGTCCAGCCCAGTACCTGAAGCGATTTCGAACCGATCCTCATCTCCAGCCTCCTTTGACGTCCACGTCGTTGGAACCAGGCCAACGAGTGCGGCTCGGCAGCTCTCACCTCCTGCGCAAGAGAACTGCCAGCCAGAGTTGATTGAATCTAGTGCGGCACGATACCTCCGAAGTCCAGTCCCGACAAGCCTCCGAGGCCGGATGAGGATCGCTTAGGATGCCCGGCGATGGCCGCCTGCTTACGTTTCCGTGGATCGTCTGCGGCGATTTGGATCGCCGCCCTGTTCCTGGTGACGGGCACGGCGTGCCGGTCCCGAAGCGCGATCGAGAAGAGCCTCGGCGAGCTGCCCCGCGCGATGAGGCCGTCGGACTTGAACGTGCTGCTCGTGACGCTGGACACCACGAGGGCCGACCGCATCGGCGTCTACGGCCGGAAGCTCGGCGCGCCGGTCGCCGAAACGCCGGTGCTCGACGCCCTGGCGGCGAAAGGGGCGATCTTCGCGAACGCCGCGGCGGTCGCGCCGCTGACCCTCCCGGCCCACAGCACGATGATGACCGGGCTCCTGCCGGCGGCGCACGGTGTCCGCGACAACGGCGGTTACCGCCTCGCCGAAGAGCGGCGAACTCTGGCGGAGGTTTTCTCGGCGGCCGGCTTCCGCACTGGTGGTTTCATCTCGGCATTCGTCCTCGACCACAAGTGGGGGATCGCCCAGGGATTCGAGGAGTACTTCGACGATTTCGATCTCGAGCGGGTGAAGAGCCTGTCGATGGGGGAAATCCAGCGGCCCGGCGACGAGACCGTGTCTCGGGAGATCGCCTGGCTCGATTCGCTCGGCGACCTGTCGAAGCAGCGGTTTTTCTCCTGGGTCCACCTCTATGACCCGCACACCCCGCGCGAACCGCCTGAGCCGTGGAAGAGCCGCTTCCCCGGCGAGCCGTACAACGCCGAGCTTGCCTGGACCGATTCGCTCGTCGGCCGGCTGCTCGCCGACCTCGAGCGGCGCGGCGCGCGTGAGCGCACGATCATCGTGGTGCTCGGCGACCACGGCGAAGGGCTCGGCGATCACCGCGAGGTCGACCACGGCTACTTCATCTACCGCTCGACCTCGTGGGTGCCGTTCCTGCTCGACGCGCCGTACGCGGCGCTCGCGGGGCGGGTGATCGAGACGCCGGTCGGCCAGGCCGACCTCGCGCCGACACTTCTCGAGCTCGCCGGCGTCGAGCCGGCGCCCGGCAGCGGCCTCGAGGCGGGGCAGGGGAGGAGCCTGGTGCCGCTTCTCGCCGGCGAGGCGGAGCCGGCCGAGGCACTGCCGCGCGCCTACAGCGAAGCGTTCCTGACGCGACTGCACTACGGCTGGGCGGAGCTGCGCTCCATTCGGCGGGACCGCTGGCATTTCATCGAAGCGCCGCGGGCGGAGCTCTACGATGTGGTGGCCGATCCCGGCGAGACCAGGAACCTCGCCGACGACGAACGACGAGTGGTGCGCGACCTGCGCGCGGCGCTCACGGCGCTCGACGCCACGGTGAAACCCGCCGCCCAGGGTGCTTCGCCGATCGAGGAGGACGAGGAGACGATGCGCGCCCTGGCGGCGCTCGGCTACGTCGGTGGGCAGGCCATCGACACCAGCAAGTCGTTTCGCGACCTCGCCGACCCGAAGGACCGCCTCGACGTTTACGACAAGATGGGCCGCGCCCGCGGCCTGGTTCGCGGCGAAGGGGCGCCGGAGGCGAAACGTCTCCTCGAGGAAGTGCTGGCCGAGGATCCGGCGGTCGTCGACGCCTGGTTCACGCTCGCCAATGTCCATTTCCGCGAGCGCGACTGGGAGAGAGCCGCCGAGCTCTACCGCGAGACCTTGAAGCGCCGCGCCGATCACGACTGGGCGATGATCGGCCTCGCCGACACTTTCGTGGCGCTCGGCGACATCGATGCCGCGGTGCTCGGCTATCGCAACTATCTCGAACGCGACGCCAGGAACGCGCAGATCCACTATCGCCTGGCGCAGGTGCTGCTCGACGCCGGGCGCGACGACGAGGCCGAGAAGGCGTTTGTGAAGACCCTCGAGGTCGAGCCGAAGACGGCACGGGCCGAGGTGGGGCGGGCGGTCGTGCAGTTCCGCAAGAAGGCGTTCGCCGAATCGCAGCGGGCTCTCGACCGCGCGCTCGACATCGACCCCAAGGCGAAGCACGCGCGCTACAACCAGGCCCTGCTCTTCGAACAGGAGGGGAAGCTCGCCGAGGCCGCCGACGCGTATCGCGCCGAGATCGCCGACTATCCGGACGCCTTCAAGGCGCACTTCAATCTCGGCCGGCTGCTCGAACGGATGCGCGACCGGCGTGGTTCGATCGCGGCGCTCTTGGCTGCGGTCGCCGCCAACGAGAGGTTCGCTCCTGGGCGGTTCTTCCTGGCGCGCGCCCATCTCGGCGAGGGCGATCTCGAAGCGGCCGAGCGCGAGGCGCGAAAGGGGCTCGAGGTCGAACCGGACGGGCCGTTCTCGGCGCTGGGGCACTATGTGCTCGCCGACGTCTACAGTCGACAGCGGCGAGAGCTCGACGCCGAGCGTGAGGCACGCCTCGGCAGGACAGCTGAAGCTCGCGAGAGGCGAAAAGCTGGGGGTTGAGTTGCTACCACGACTTTGCTCTCGACCGCGTGCCGCTCAGCGCGGCAGCAGGCTCGCGAACAGGCGCTCGTTCGCGATCAGGCCGCGCGTCGTGGCGTCGGCACCCGCGAGAGCGGCGCGAACGCGTTCGGCGCGCTCCGGTTCGTTCAACAGGACGCTCACCTGGGCACGCTTGAAGAGCACCATCGGGTAGCCTGGGTGCGAAGGCGGCACGCGGTCCAGCGCGTCGCGCGCTTCGACCGTTCGCCGCGCGGCGAGATACAAGACACCAAGCTCCAGGAAATCTCGGAACTCGGCGCCCTGCTCCACCCGGGCGCGCTCGAGCGCCGAGATGGCGGCCGGAGTGTCGCCCATCCCCATCCGGACCTTGCTCAGGACGATCAGAATCGGCGCCGGTGAGCCCGCCAGTGGAATCGCGCGCTCGTACAGGGCCGCGGCTTCCGGCAGCCGTCCTTGCCGGGCCCGGATTCCAGCGAGTCCCTCGAGCGCCGGGAGCCGGTCGGCCTGCGCCGCCAGCACCTGCTCGAACAGCGGTTCAGCGAGTCGATCGCGGCGCTCCCGGAAATGGTGCAGTGCGAGAAAGAGCTTCACTTCACTCGACGCCGGATCGATCCGCGAGGCCTGGGCGAAGCTCGCGAGCGCCGCCTGGTCGTGTCCCAGGAACGACTGCGAGACCGCCAGTCGAACCGCCACCATGAGATTGCCGGGATCGTCGCCAAGGACACGCCGGAAGCGAGGCGCGGCGCTTTCGTAGTCACCGTTCGCGAAGGCGCGCGAGGCGCCGTCGAGCTCGGCGAAAAGATGAGTCATGTCCGCCGCACGAGGCGCGTTCGTCGGTACCGCAGCGGGAGCGCCGTCCGAGGTGATGTAGCCGAGGCTCGCGAGTCGCCGGCGCTCCTCCTCACCGAGGACCGCGCCCGGTTCGGCGGCGGCCGCCGGCAGGGGATAGTCCGCCACCGCCTTCGCCAACGCTCGGTCCAGGGCGATGTCGCCGGGGATCTCGTGGGCTTCGCCGGGGTCCGCAATCAGGTCATAGAGCTCGAGCCGACCCGAGCGGATCAGCTTCTGCCGGCCGTTCACCGCCATCACCTGCGGCTGCCAGCGGTAGTTGAGGAACGGCTGCATCGCTTCGCCGAGCACGACCTCGCTCCTGGGCACCGACAGATCGCCGGCGACCTCATCGCCAGCCCAGCGCAGGAAGGTATCGTGAACCTGCCGCACGCTCACGGCGTCGACGCGGACCTCCGGCGCGACTCCGTCGCCGGCTATCACCAGCGGCACGCGCATCACTCCCTGATAGAGGAGGTTCCCGTGCAGCGCCTCGCCGTGGTCGCCTCGTCCCTCGCCGTGATCGCCCACGACGAGGATACGAACGCCGCCGGGATTCGGACCCCTCTCGAGGGCCTTCACCAGCCGGCCGAGCTCCTGATCCATGTACGCCACTTCGCCGCGATAGGGATCGGTCGCGAAGCGCGAGCGGAACGGCAGCGGCGGCGCGTAGGGTTCGTGGGGATCGAAGTAATGCACCCAGAGAAAACGCGGGCGCTCGGAGGGCGCTTCGAGCCAGGCGCACGCGCGATCGGTCGTCGTCATGGCGTCGCGCTCGTTCCGATCCGCGCCGAATTCGTCGTCGTAGAGCTCGAAGCCGCGCTCGAGGCCGAACTGTCGCTCCAACGGAAATCCGGAGACGAACGCCGCGGTGGCGTAGCCCTTGTCGCGCAACCGTTCGGCGAGCAGCGCCACGCCGTCGCCGAGCCGCCGCCCGTTCTCGTGCACTCCGTGGCCGGCGGGGTAGAGGCCGCTCATCATGGAAGCGTGAGCCGGAAACGTCGCTGGAACGGTTGCGTAGGCGTTCGTGAACCGCGCGCCGCGGGCGGCGAGCGCCTCGAGGTTCGGCGTCACGCCCGCGGCCTCGGGAGAGGTCGCGTCGGCGCGGGTGGTGTCGAGGGTGACGAGGAGGAGGTCGGGAAGCGGCTCCGGGGACGACTTCACTTCGAGGCGCGGCTTGTCGCAACCCGGCAAGGCAAGAAGCAGAAAGGCCGCGCAGGTCGATCGCCGCACCGGCTGATTCTAACGAGGCTCTGCCTCCGCCCGGCGGAGGTGTCGGCGGCGCTTGTCTCTACTGCACGAAGCGGATGATGCTGTCGGCGAAGTTGAAGGCGGCGCCTTCGGCGCCGTCGCCGTGCGACTGGTCGCGAATGAGCATCCAGATCTCGCCCGAACGGTTGTCTTTCAGCCGCGCCTCGACTTCGACGAAAGGCTGAATGCCACCGAAGGGCGTGAACGTTCCGTCCTTCTTGTAGTCGACGAGCACCGCCTCGAACGTCAGGTCGCCGCCCTTGGCGACCGTGTCGATGCCGAGCTCCTTGAATGCCTGGGAGAGGCTGTCGCGCACCGCGGCGAGCACTTCCGCGGGCACCATCCCCCTGTGGAACTTCTTGACTTCGGGGATCAACACGGTTTTCGCGGTCGAGAGGTCGAAGCCCAGCTTCTTGGGCTCCGCCTTCATCTTGCCGTCCGCCGTCTTCACCCAGGCCCAGTCGAGGTCGACGTCGTTTCTCTCGACATCGTCGATCATCTTCCCGTAGTCCTCGTCCATGAGGAAGACTTTCACCACCTCTTCGCCGTCCTTGTAGTCGCTGCTCTTGAGAAAGGTTCCGGCAAGCGCCGTCGAAACGCCCAGGAGCGCACCGAGCAGGGTGCTGACGGCGCGGCGCGAGAACCTCGATCGATTCGTGGTCATTTTTTGCATCTCCTTTCCTTGTCAGAGGTCGTGCGAAGCCGTAAGGAATCGTATCGAACTCCGGGCCGCGGCGCCCGCCGCGGCCTTTAGTCGCCGAGGTGCCGACCGAACCAGACTAGCAGGCGCCGCAGGCGATCGGCGAGGTGCGCCGGGGAGGACATCGAATGCGACTCTCCCGGATAGACCACCAGCTCGGTCTTCTGTCCCTGGAGCTTCAGCCGCTGGTAGAGCTGCATCGCCTGCGGCAAGGGACAGTTGTAGTCGCGCTCGTTGGCGATGAGATAGAGCGGGGTCTTGACGTTCCCGACGTAACTTCCGGGGGAGAGGCGCCGGTAAAGATCGGCGTTTTCGAGCGGGCTGCCGAGCTCGGAGAGCAGCCAGACGAACCACTGATCTTCGCCGAAGGATGAAAGATAGTCGAAGGAGAGCCTCTCCGGCACGCCAACGCGGAAGCGATCGGTGTGCCCGACTGCCCACAGGGTCATGATGCCGCCGTACGACCAGCCGCCGATGCCCAGCCTTTCGGGATCGATCCAGGGCCGCGTCGCGATCGCCAGGTCGAGCGCCGCCATCAGATCTTCGTATTCGCGCCAGTGCCAGTCGCCCCAGATCGAGCGCGAGAAGGCCTCGCCATACGAAGTCGAGCCGCGGTAATTGACGCGCAGGACGCCCCAGCCGCGGCCTGCGAAGAGCTGGTTCTCGAGGTCGAAATCGAAGTGGTCGCCGTCGAACAGCTGCGGTCCGCCGTGAATGTAGACGATGAGCGGAGCCTTTCCGCCTCCGGGGCCAGCCGCCGGCGGATCGAGCGGCGGGTAGAGCCAGGCCTCGACGTCGTCACCCGCGGAGTTCTTCGCCACGATCTTCTCGGGTGTCGACAGTCGGCGCTCGGCGAGCCACGACTCGTAAAAGCGGGTCAGCCGCGCTGGCTCACCGCCCGCGCGGGGTTGACGGTAGAGCTCCGGCGGATGCGTCGGGTCGGTGCGGGTGAAGAGCCGGCCACTTTCGCCGGGGAGGTCGCGCACCAGACCGTGAACGAATCGCCCGCCGGCGACCTCGCGTGCCGCCCCGGTCGCGCTGTCGACGAGGCCGATCCAGGTGGCGCCGCGGCGCTCGAACAGAACGCTGAGCTCGCGGTCGTCGGCCGACCAGAGCGGCGGCGCCGGCGGCTTGCCGGCGGCGAGCGCGTCGCTGGCCACCCAGGCGTCGAGCGCGCCAGTCAGGTCGATCGGTTCGCCGCCCGACGCGGCGACGGTCATCACGCGCTGCGGCTGGTAGTAGTCGTCGGCGCGGCGCAGCGAGTGAAACGCGAGGCGGTCGCCGCGATGCGACCAGGAGGGTTCCGACTCCGCGCCAGGACCCGTCACCAGTGTTGATACTTCGCCGCCCTCGGGAGAGATCACGAAGAGGTCGGTGTTGTCCGTGCGATCGGGGTCGCTCGAGCGATTCGAGACGAAGGCGATGCTCTTTCCGTCCGGCGACCAGGCTGGCGAGCTGTCGTCCCAGGCTCCCGAACTGATCTGGCGCGCGGGCCGGCCGCCCTGGCGCGCGACGATCCAGAGGTGATCCCGGCGATCGTCCAGAAAACCCTCGCCGTCGCGCCGAATCTGGGTGCGGGTGATAACCCAGGGGGGCGAGCTCTTCGCTTTCGAAGCGGCCGGAGGGGCCGGAGGGCTCGGATGGGCCGGGTCGGTTCGTACGATGACGAAGCGCTCGCCGTCGGGCGCCCAGGCGAAATCGTCGAGTCCTTCCTTGATGTCGAGCGCGATATTCGCGGCGCCGATGCCGTCGCGCTTCACCGCGGCCCACGAGAGCGCCGTCGAGTCGTCGTCCGACTCGAGCCAGGCGAGGAAACGCCCGTCGGGAGAGAAGCGAACCGTCGAGACATCAACATTCTCCGGAGTCAGCGCTCTGGGTTCGCGCGCCGGGCGCGTGAGATCGAGATGATGCAGGCGCGAAGCGAAGGAGTCGGACTTGGCCTCGGGCCTCGTCCAGACGTAGAACGCGCCGTGGCCGTCCGGGGCGACTTCGAGCTCCGAGACGAATCCGAGGCGATGGATGTCTTCGACGCCGACGGGCGACGCCAGAGCCGTGGCGGAAAGATTCCCGGGCGAGGTGGAAGCGACCCTGGTCTCGGCGGGAGAGGAGGCGCAGGCCGCGACCACGACGAGCGCGATCGCGGTCGCGCAACTCTTCATGGCGCGGCGTCGAGCTCAGTGGCGCGCCAGAGGTACCAGCTCGCCGCGGTGCGGTAAGGACGCCACCGTTCGCCCTGAGTCGCCAGCTCCTTGGGCTTCGGCAGCACCTCTCGTCCGTAGGCGCGAGCGAAGCCTTTGCGAACGCCATAGTCATCGAGCGGCAGGACGTCCGGCCGGCCGAGGGTGAAGATCAGGAACATCTCGACCGTCCAGCGTCCGACGCCGCGCACCTCCGTGAGCTTCGTGACGAGCTCCTCGTCGGATAGCTTCTCGGCGCCGCGCCGCGTCGGAATGTCGCCCGCCAGAACCTTCGCCGCGAGGTCCTTGATCGCCGCCGCTTTGCTGCGCGAGAGCCCGGCCGAGCGCAACAGCTCGAGCGAAGCTCCCGAGATTTTCTCGGGTGAGGGGCAGCGGCGCGAGTTGTACAGCTTGCAGACGCGGGCGTAGATCGTCGCGGCAGCCTTGCCGGTGAGCTGCTGATAGACGATCGACTCGGCGAGCGCCTCGTAGGGGCTCTGGCGCGGCGCGATCTGCAGGCTGCACGGGCCGACCTGTCGGATCAGCCGGCCGAGCGTGCGGTCTTTCTTGCTCAAGTGCTCGACCGCGGCGTCGAGGTTGAACGGTGGACGTGACGTGGCGGCGCGAATGGCGACGATCCTCTTTTCGAACTCGAGAATTCCGCGAACGACTTTTGCGGGGAGGCGGAGTTTACTCGATCAGTCGCAGAAGTCCGAATCGCGCCGGACGATGGAAGTCGGGCGGCGAGGTCAAGGTCGGTGACCAGCCGGAGAATTCGTCTTCGCCGCCGCGCGGTCTTTCGATGCGAAAAAAGTTGGCCCGGAGCGCGCGCGGCGCAACTCGCAGCCCGAGACCGCTCCAGGGAATCGCCAGTCGCGCGCGCCAGTCTTGTCGGTGATGCAGACTCGCGACACTCCAGACGAGCCCGGCGCAGTTCCAGCCCGTATCGACGACCATCTCTTGTCGGGTCCCGAGCGGATTCGTGACTCGGGCGTCGAAAAGCGCACACAAGGGGGAGACTTCGATTTCGTAGTAGAGCTGCGGGTCGCTTTCGCCGGCGGCGAGAAAAATCTCGACGACCTCCTCTTGCCAGAGCGGGGCATCGCGTTCGAGCCATGTCCCCCAGGCGTCATGATCCTCGCAGCGAAACTCGACGTGCAAGTGGTCTCCGTCCCAGGCCACCCGGGTTCCGGTGCTCCAGCGGGCGAGGTCGCCTCCCATCGTCCGAAAAGGCGGCAGCAGCGCCCCCCATGTGAGCGCATTTCCGAGCGGATCTTCGGCCGTATCGCCCTGAAGCCGGGGGATTTCGAGCGCCGGCGGGTTCACTCCCAGGGACCGGGCGGCATGAGCAGGCGTTCGACAGGAGCGGCCCCCGCGACGGCGGCCGCGAGAATCTCGGCGACATCCTCGGGGCGTACATGGCCGTACCAGACGTTGTCGGGCCAGATGGCGACCGTGGTGCCCCGGCTGCAATGCTTGAGGCAGCCGGTTCTCGTCACCAGCACCTCGTCGCGGAGGCCCTGCTCTTTCACGAGATCTTTCATCCGCTGGTAGACCGCGAGGCTGTCGCGCGCCGCACAGCACGGTTTGAGCGCCTCGGGTCCGCGGTCGTTGATGCAGACGAGGATCTGAATCGCCGGCTTCGGCATGAAGGAAGTCTAACGAACTGCCGGCGGGCGGATAGGATGACGCGCGATCAGCGCATGAAGGCTCGAATCCTGCTCAATCCAGCCGCCGGGCGTGGACGCGCCGCGCGCAGCCGCGCTGCGGTTGAGAGGATCGCCCGCCGGTTCGGCGCGGAGGTGGTGGAATCCGCGAGCCCGGGCGAGCTCGCGGCGCTGGCGCGAAAAAGCGCCGCCGAAGGGCGCGAGCGGCTGCTCGTCGCGGGCGGTGACGGGACCTACCATCACGCGGCGCAGGGTCTGGCCAGCTCGGACTGCGCTCTCGTGCCGATCCCGTTCGGAACGGGCAACGATCTCGCCCGTGAGCTCGGGCTGCCGCTCGATCCGGAGCGCGCGATCGAGATCGGGCTCGAAGTACCGCTCGAGCGCATGGATCTGGGTCGCATCGGCGAGCGCTACTTCTGCGGCGTCGCCGGATCGGGGCTGGACAGCGAAGCCGCCGAGTACTCGCTCTCCGTGCGGCGCCTGCGCGGCCCGTTGGTCTACGTCTGGGCGGTGCTCGCCGTGATCTCGCGCTTTCGCGCGCCACGGCTCGAGATCGAGCTCGACGGCGAGAAGCGGGAAGGGCGGGTCATGCTGGTGGCGTTCGCCAACACGAGGTACTTCGGCGGCGGCATGATGATCGCACCCGGCGCCGATCGCGCCGACGGCCGGCTCGACGTCGTTCAGGTGCGCGAGATCTCCCGCGCCGTCTTGCTCGCCGTCTTGCCGCGCGTGTACCGCGGCGCTCATCTCGGCCATCCCGCTTTCTCGGTCGTGCGCGCGTCGCGCATCCGGCTGCGCTTCGACCGCGAGATGGCCTGCTGGGGCGACGGCGAGAGGCTCGCCCGGATCGGACCCGAGGGGCTCGTCGTCGAGGTCGCGCCGGGAGCCTTGCGGGTTCCGCGGGGAGGGCTTGATTCGTAGCCGGACCGTGATAGGAATGTCGCACAGACCGAGATTGTGCATTTAACCGTCGGCCCAAGACCCCCCTGGAGGCGAGTATGAACCGGATGGCGAATCTGATCCTGCACCGGAGCCTGTCGATTTCGTTTGCCCTCGGAGCATTCCTGCTGTGCGCCTCGGCGCAAGCCCAGAGCACGACCGCCACCATCCGGGTCGAGGTGGCCGACGAGGGCGGAAACCCGATCGGCGCCTTACCCGTCACGATCACCCACCTGCCGACCGGGCAGTCCCAGACTTTCGTCACCAACGAGCAGGGTGTCATCACCTCCCGCGGACTGCTCATAGGCGGCCCTTACGAAATCAGCCTGCCGCCCGACGGGTCGTACGCCGCCGATAAGGTCGAGGGCATCCGCCTCGAGCTCGACGAGACCGAGGTGATCCAGCTCACGGCCCGACCCGCGACGTTCGAGGAGATCTCCGTCACCGCCATCGGCGACGAGCTCGAGATCGGCGTCGGCCAGGACTTCACCGCCGCGACGATCGAGGCCGTGCCTTCAATCACGAGAGATTTCATCAGCACGCTCGCCACGGAGCCGATGATCGTCGTCGACCCCACCGTCGACCGGGGACCCGCGGTCTCGATGGCCGGCCAGAACTTCCGCTTCAACAACGTCACGATCGACGGGGTGGCGCAGAACGACAACTTCGGTCTGCACATGAATGCTTCGGCGACCCAGAGGACGCCGATCTCGATCGATGCCGTCGAGGCGCTGAACGCCAACATCGCCCCGTTCGACGTCTCCTACGGCAATTTCGTCGGCGGCAACATCAACATCGTCACCAAGTCGGGCGGGAATGAGTTCGTGGGCAGCGTGTTCGCCGCCACCACCGACGACAGCCTGACGGGCAATGAGTCGGACGGCGCCGACCTCGGCATCGAGAATTTCGACGAGCTCACCTACGGCTTGACCGTCGGCGGCCCGGTCGTCAAGGACAAGCTGTTCTTCTTCGCCAACTACGAGAAGTTCGACACCACGCGACCGTCGAACTCCCAGTCCATCGACAACATCGCGGGCGTCACCCAGGCGGACGTCGATCGAGCGCGGAGCATCTTTCAAGACGTCTACGCCTTCGATCCGGGGCTCTTCGACGCCAGCGACGACGACCAGGACGCGAAGATCCTCGCCAAGCTGTCCTGGAACTTGACCGAGAATCAGCGTCTGGTGGGGAGCTATCAGGTGGCCGACGGCGACGTCATCTTCGACGACTTCCCCGAGGTCGCGATCCTGCAGTCGAACCGCTACAACATCAACGAGGAGCTGACCGCCTATTCGGCGCAACTATTCTCGAGCTGGACGGACAGCTTCACGACCGAGTTCCGGATCGGATTCAAGGACGTCGTCAGACGGGACATCAGCGTCGATCCCACCACTCCGGACTTCGCGATCGCCTTCGTGCCGTTCGGCGCGACCCGCATCGAGGCGGGCGGAGACCGATTCCGCCACGCCAACGAGCTCGACAACCAGTCGCAACTGATCCGTATCCGGGGCGACTACCAGCTCGGCAATCATGTGGTGACGGCGGGCTTCGAGCAGGAGGAATACACGGTTCGGAACAAATTCCTGCCCTTCTCGCACGGCAACTACGTGTTCTTCTCGCTCGACGATCTCGAGAATCGGAACGTCGGCTACGTCCTCTACGGCAACTCGAACACCGGCGTCGCCGAGGACGCCGAAGTCAACTTCGACCTGGCCGTGAACAGCCTGTACGGCCAGGACGAGTGGTCGACGGGCAACTTCACCCTGAAACTCGGTCTGCGCTACGACAAGTACGAGAACAGCGACGAGGTCGTGTTCAACCCGAGCTTCGTGGCGCGCAACGGTTTCTCGAACACCGAGAACCTCGACGGCAAGGACCTTCTCCTGCCGCGACTCGGATTCAACTGGAGACCGACCGACCGCCTCACGATCCACGGCGGCGCGGGTCTCTTCGGCGGCGGCACGCCGTTGATCGTGCTCTCCAACAGCTACGCCGGGAATGGAATCACCCGGACCTTCGCCTCCTTTCTGGCGCCTTTCTTCGGACCCTATGTAGCAGGCGAGATCGCCGCCGCCGCCGCCGAGCTGCCGGATAACACCGCCGCGTTCCGGCACTTCCAGCAGTTCATCGGGGTCAACCCGCAGTCGGATGTCGACGCGATCGATCCGGACTTCGAGATCCTCAGCACCTGGAAGTACAGCGTCGGAGCGGACTACGATTTCGGCGACCACTGGCTGGCGAGCGCCGGAGTGCTCTATTCCGACGTCGAGAACGGTTACGACATCTACGAGGGCCGCCGGAGACAGGTGGGCACGGCGCCTGACGGCCGTCCGATCTACGACATCCCGGCCGGTGGCGACTACATCGTCACCAACACGGGCAAGGGCAAGGGCCTCGTCCTCACCCTCGGCCTGGCGAAGACGTTCTACTCGGAGAACTCCGGTCTCCTCGACCTGAATCTCGGCTACACCCATCAGGACATCGAGGAGCTGCGGTCGTACAACCGCTTCGTCGGCTTCGAGACCTACTCCTTCGATCCGCAGACCGACCTGAACAACCCCACGGTGGCCGATTCGTCCTTCGAGATCGAGGATCGATTGACGGGCGTCCTCTCGTGGAGCAAGAAGCTCTTCGGGGAGCACACCACGTCGATCGGGATGACCTACGCCGGTCGCTCCGGCCGGCACTTCAGTTACGTGTTCGGAAGCAACGGCGCCCCGACATTCGGCGGCACCTTCCTCTCCGACTTCGGCAGCGAGGGTGACAATGCCGGACCGCAGCTCTTCTACGTCCCGACCGGAGCCAACGATCCGATCATCACGGGCGACCCCGCCTTTCTCGCCGACCTGGACACGTTCATCTCGAACGACAGCTGCCTCTCGGGTCACCGCGGCTCGATCGTGCCGCGCAACAGCTGCTCGACCGCCTGGGTCCACATCGTCAGTCTCCGGCTGCAGCAGGAGATCCTGGCCTGGGGCGACACCGCCTTCGACGTCTACCTCGACATCGAGAATTTCGGGAACCTCCTCAACAGCGACTGGGGCAGGGTCGAGAGCTACTCCGAGCCCGGCAACGTGGCCCCGGCGAACGTGGCAATCGTGGGAGGCCGGTATCTCTTGACGCCCAACCCGTCGTACAACGGGACGGCGGGATCGATCGTGCCCGACCCGCAGATCGCCCGCATCCCTTCCGCCTACCGGATCCAGGCCGGCTTGCGCTTCAGGTTCTAGAAAGGGGAGGGCACGCGCCTTCCCCTCA
>ERZ1292630.2921-Hain-H41-02um-R3-2921-length-15419-cov-5_pt1 | contig 15419 bp, 14 predicted proteins | sample MGYA00564408_ERZ1292630 | MGnify/ENA primary metagenome ERZ1292630 (study PRJEB36523, sample SAMEA6512641) | groundwater metagenome | collected 2019-01-08 | study: AquaDiva: Metagenomics assemblies of 32 groundwater samples | reverse complement strand
TTTTCGATCTCGATTGCTTTGGCGTGAAATTGATCGGCGGATGAGTAAGTTGGATCTTTTTCTTCCGTTTTTACCACCTCTGCGACCTCTCGTCTGATTCTTACTCTTTCCGCCTCTTTCTCCTGTTCAGTCGCTTCAGGTCCGAGGTTCACATCGGGCAAATTAAGAAACTTAAGAATAAGATCAGAGCGATACGCAATTTGGTTTTCCAATTTGCCCGTGAGCGCCTCTTCCGCTTTAAAAGATTTCACCGAATCGATGATATTAATTTTTTTAACGTACGTTACTACATCTTTTAATAGCGACTCGCTTTTCGCGTTTGCAACAAATTTTCCTTTCCTGACATCACGCAGAACGTCCGTATTCATCACCATATATTTGCCTACCAAATTAAATAGCTTAAAGGTCACGCCATCGAAACTGGTAATCGTCTCATCCTTTAGGCTATTTCTCAGAATTTTGATTTGCTCCAATTCAGGGCCGATAACTTCCTTGCCATATTCCACTCCATAGCTTCCATTGATACCTCTGGCCGTCCTGGCCGCTTGCGTTGATCTGTTTAGAGCATCAAGTTTATCCGTCATGGTTTCTCCTTCGACGCCGGCTACGCCAAATGTCATCCGATATCCACCCTTCCCGTTATTACTTTCTTTTTCCTCTTCATTTTTCGCTTCATTTTCATGGAGGCCTGTCAATTCCTTTTCGAATTCATCCAAAGTCGACAATTTCTCCGGATCATTAGAATACCTCTCCCGCTCCGCGTTGATTAATTTTTTTATTTCGTCGGTCATCTCACCGTCAATCTCCTTTAATTTCGCGGTTAGAGATTTAGATAGAGATTCGGGATCTATATCATTTTTCGGAATCCTAATAGTTGACGACTGATAGTCAGTTTTCATGATTTTTGCGTCCAGACCGTCCATTTCTGACAGCTTCTTCTCAATGAATGCCTTTCGAAGTTCTAATAGGTTTGTAGTGCCTGAATAACCAAAAATTTTATCGTTCAAATTTTTGATTTTCAAAAAATCCGCGCCCGGCACGATAATTGTGACAACTTTGTCGCCAGTCTTTAATTTCGAAAACACATTTCCCCAGCCTCGACGTTCAACTATGGCCGTGATCTCTTTTTTCCTATCAAGTTTACGCATCGTGCTTTCGACGTCATCCTTCGGTAAAATATCAAGCAATTCTAGCTTATTAGTACTAGCATCCTCGATCATGTCTTTACCGCGGCCAATACGTTCTATCTGCTTCGGATCATTAGCTTCCGTAATGACCTCCCTCTTGGATCCTCCCTCCGGACTTTTCGGCGCCTCCTCCTTTGGTTTCTCGACGCTCTCGGCTATGACTCTAACGTCAAGCCCGAGGATTTTCATAATTTCCGTTTTCCACATTTCCACCTTCGCGTTTTTCTCCTCTGAATCAATAAAAAGCCTTCTTTCTTCTTCGTCAAATTCTTTAAACTTTTCAACGAATCCTTCAAATTTTGTCGAATCCTTCTCGCCACCAGGCGGCTTCTCGCGATACACATCAATAAAAAGCTGGCGGTACTTTTCGGCCATTACCTCGGCTGATGGCTGCAAATTCGCGCCCGATACATTTGTGTCAGGGTCGGGAGCGGTCTCGCCGGGAGGAACAATAAAATTTTGGTCTGGAGCGGTCATAATTTGTCGATATAAGATAATACTTTAGTCATTTTTTTCTGATCCTTGTCAGCATGAAACACATTCTGCATTTTTTTTACAATATCATTCTTACTGCTTATCAGCTTATTCAGCTTATCCATAACGGTAGGATCGTTTTTTAATTTCTCCTCGAAAGCCGCTCTCTGCCAACTCTCAACTTCGAAAAGCAGATCATGAAGCTTCGTAAGTTCAACCGGATCCAATTTAGAGACCCTACTTAGGATATTATCCTTATACTCCTGATCAAAAATAAAAATCTTATTCAATAGATTGGTGACATTTTCAAAATTGTAGTTGTTCATGGAGGTAGAGTTACTGTGGTAATTATATGTTTTTTTGGTGTTTTTGTCCAACGAGGCTCGCCCCTCTCCCATTCGTTCCCTCCCCTTTTAGGGGAGGGGCAGGAGAGGGGTATTTCATGAGCGTCGAAGCGTTGGCGAATACCCCCACCCCCGCCCTCCCCCTAAAAGAGGGGAGGAAATTGAGAGAGTGAAGTTTATTGTCCACTTTTCAAAAAAATGATACAATACCTGACATGAATAAAGGGGAGCTTAAAAATCTGCATTCGTTATTTAATCCGACTTCGATCGCGATCGTTGGCGCGTCTTCTCATATCCACAAAATCGGCAATGTTATCATAAAAAATTTAGAAAAATCCGATTATAAGGGCGAGGTACTGCTGGTGAATCCGACGATGAACAGCTACGGATCGTATCGTGTTTTTCATCGTTATCTTGATCTGCCCAAAATTCCCGACCTCGCAATCATGGCGACGCCAGCTGAGGTCACGGTTGATTTGATCGAGGAGATCGCGAATAAGGGCACGAAAAATATTTTAATTTTCGCGGCCGGCTTCGGCGAGGCTGGCCCTGACGGGAAAAAATTAGAAGAGAAACTCATCGGACTTGGAAAAAAATTCGATTTAAACATTCTCGGTCCAAATTGCCTCGGATTTGTAAACTACTCGGCCCATTTGAACGCGACGTTTGGCAGTGTGCCGCGCGCCGCCGGGAACATTCGCTTCGCTTCGCAATCCGGCGCGCTGGCCACCGGCCTCTTCGATTGGGCAGCCGCCACCGGCATCGGCTTCAGAGAGTTTGTGACGCTCGGCAACAAGGCCATAATTTCCGAAAATGATTTACTTGACTATTGGCTCGAGGAGGACGCGAAGAATAAAAATAAACCGTCGAAGAGCAGCGGTCTGTCGCCATACCAACCCATCGGTCTCTATCTGGAATCAGTGACTGACGGCCGCAACTTCATCCGGAAGGCCGGAGCGCTATCACGAAGAAATCCAATCGTAATATTGAAACCCGGCAAATCTACCGCGGCTCGCACCGCGATGCAGTCACATACCGGCTCGATGGCGGGGGATGATGACATCTTCGAGGCGGCAGTTGACAAGATCGGCGCGATACGCGCGGACGGCCTCGAGGATCTGTTTGATCTGCTTCGCGCCTTCGCGTGGGAGAGAGCGCCTCGTGGCAATAGGATTGCCATCGTGTCCAACGCCGGCGGCCCGGCGGTAATCTCGACCGACCTCCTCGCGGCTTCCGGATTGGAGCTTGCGAAACTCAGCAAGAAAACTGAAAAGATTCTTCATAAACATTTATCCCGCTCCGCCGCGATCCACAACCCGATCGATCTGCTCGGTGATGCCTCCGCCAAGAATTACGAGGCGGCGCTTGGGGCAGTCCTCGCCGAGAGTCAGGTGGATGGCGTGATCGTTATCCTCACCCCGCAGATGATGACTCAGATTGAGGAATCAGCTGAGGCGATCGTCCGATTATCCAGAAAATATAACAAACCAATCCTCTGCTCATTTATCGGCGGTACTCTGATCTCGCAAGGGGAGTATGTCCTAAATCGCGCGCGTATCCCGTCCTTCCGCTTCCCGGAGCGCGCCACCAAGGCGTTCGGCGCGATGTGGAAGTGGCACAAGCATAATCTTGAGAGATCAAACAGCAAGGAGCTTGCTTTGCCGAAGTTATCCGCCTCAACCTTGAAGAGAATAAATAATTATTCGTCGCGCATCGGGCTGGAGAGGAAAATTCTAACAGCCTATGAGGCTAATGAAATTTTTTCTGAGGCCGGGATAAGCGTCCCGCGCTACGCGCTGGTATCCAGCTTTGCCGAAGCGCAGGAATTTGTTCATCGGTTTGAGTTCCCGGTGGTACTAAAAATAATCTCTCCTCAAATAGTCCATAAGACGGACGTTGAGGGTGTTTTTGCAAACATTACAAAATTGGAAGACCTGTCCTACGCGGTCAAAAAATTACAAAAACTAGCGTTGCAAACCAGGAAGGCCGGTGGAGATGCCGGTATCATGATCCAGAAATTTGTACCCGATGGCATGCAGGTGATAGTTGGGATCAAGACTGACCCGTCGTTTGGGCGCGTGCTATTGTTGGGGGCCGGCGGAATGTTGGCAGAGTTAATCTCTGATAAAAATTTGGCCGTTCTTCCGCTAAGTCAGGGCGATATGCTAAAATTAATTTCTGAATCGAAAATTGCCAAAGTTCTAGGTGGCTACCGTGGTAAGAAATACGCGCTTGATAAATTAATGCATTTGATCAAGCAGATGTGCGCGCTGGCTGAGTCTGCCGATTTACGTGAAATGGAAATTAACCCTGTGATCGTAACTAAGGATGATGTTTTCGCGATTGATGGTAGAATTTATTTATGAGTTCGACGCCATTTACATTCAGCATGGGCGGTGAAGCCGGATACGGGATCGCTTCTACCGGCCTGAGTTTCTCGAAGCTGGCGATGAGATCAGGCTACTATTGTTATACCTACCTCGAGTATCCTTCCCTCATTCGCGGCGGCCATAATGTTTTCCTTACTTCATTTTCGAGACTCCCGGTCGGCGGCACCTACCGGACAATCGATTTCCTGGTAGCGTTAAACCATGAGACAGTTGACAGGCACCTTGATAACATCGCGAAGGGCGGTATCCTGATGCACGACGGCACGCAGAAACTTAGTCTCCCGGCGGGTAAATCAGTCCATTATATTGATATTCCATTCATGGGCATCGCGAGGAAGCTCGGCGCAATTTTATTGCGTGATATGGTGGCGATGGGCGCCTCGGTCGCTATGCTCGGCGGCAGTTTCGACGTTCTGGAGGAGATTATCCGCGAAGAATTTGTGAAGAAGGGGGAAGACGCCATACGTACAAATATCGATGCGGCGAAGGCTGGGTTCGTCCATGCCACGAAACATTTCTCGCCCGCGATCCGGAAAATTTTGACTCCGATCAAATCCGATAAAAAAATGATAATCAACGGCAACGAGGCGACCGCTTTCGGCGGACTGGCGGCCGGTCTGCAGTTCGCGGCTATCTACCCGATGACCCCGACGAGCAACATTCTCCATGTGCTTGCCCCCCTTCAGGAGGAATACGGCTTGGTGTACAAACAACCGGAGGATGAGATCAGCGCGATCAATATGGCAATTGGAGCGTCGTTTGCCGGCGCGAGATCGATGGTAGCGACGTCCGGCGGAGGATTCTGCCTCATGACCGAAGGGCTCGGACTGGCTGGGATTACCGAGACACCGATTGTAATCATCGAGGGGATGAGGGGCGCTCCCGCTACCGGCCTACCGACCTGGACAGAGCAGGGCGATCTCCAATTTATGCTACACGCGCATCAGGGCGAGTTCCCGCGTATCGTGCTAGCTCCGGGTGATGCCGAGGAGGCGTTCCACCTCACGATGGAGGCATTCAACCTCGCTGACCGATACCAAACCCCGGTAATCGTTCTAATTGATAAACTAATTTGTGAAAGCTTCCAGAGTTTCAAACCGTTCGAATATGATAAGTATAAAATTGATCAAGGCAAGATAACCTACGACGTAATAAAGAATTATCAACGCTACGGTCTGTCGGCAGACGGGATTTCACTGCGCGCTCCTGCCGGAACAGGCAATCACGTGATGGAGAATTCCGATGAGCACGACACCTTCGGCTTCTCCTCGGAAGAAATCGAAGTCAGAAACGCGCAAATGAAAAAGCGGATGACCAAATTATTAACTTGCGCCAAGAGAGAATCTACCGAACCCAAGCTCTATGGGCCGGCGAAGGCTGATCTCACTGTCGTGGGGTGGGGGAGTACCAAAGGCGCCGTCCTCGAAGCGCTGAAGGAGTTACCAAAAGTAAACTTCCTTCACCTAAACTGGATCAGCCCATTTCCGTCTGAGGCGGTCGCGAAGCATCTGAAAAAAGCCAAAAAATTAGTAAATATTGAGTTGAATTATTCCGGACAACTTGGAAATATTATCGCCGAGAAAACAGGCATCCGAATTGAAGATAATATTTTGAAATGCGATGGACGGCCATTTTACCCTGAAGAGTTAGTGAGTGAACTAAAAAAGCGTCTATGAAAACCACTGAAGAATTATTAACTCCTGTAAGCTGCAACTGGTGCACCGGCTGTGGGAATTTCGGTATCTGGACTGCCTTCAAGAAAGCGGCCGTCGAGAAGGATTGGAACAACTACAATACCGCGCTCGTTGCCGGTATCGGCTGTCATGGCCATATTCTTAATTTTTTGAATTTAACTTCCTTCGAAGGGCTTCATGGCCGCGCGATTCCGGTGGCGTCCGGCCTCAAGCTGGCAAATCATAAATTGAATGTGTTCGTATTTACCGGCGACGGCGATTGCCTCTCGGAGGGCGGCAATCACTTCATCCACGCCGCGCGACGCAATCAGAATATCACCGTCATCCTTCACGACAATGCCGTCTATGGCCTCACCACCGGCCAGACCTCGCCACGTTCGCCCAAGGGTTATGTCTCGAAATCAACTCCGTTTGGGAATATTGAGGAGCCGCTGAGCCCGCTCCCGCTCGCGCTTTCCGCCGGCGCCACGTTCGTCGCCCGCGCTTACGAGGGGGACATCGAGCATCTGAAGGAGATGATCATCAGAGCCAACGCGCATCATGGTTTCTCGGTGATTCAGGTTCTCCAGCCCTGCGTGACATTCAATCATGTCTACACGCACATTTTTTATCAGCAAAATATTTATAAACTTGGCCGCGAGCATAATATATCCGACAAATCTGCGGCCTTCGCGAAGGCATTCGAGTGGGGTCTGAACAAAATCCCGGTTGGCGTAATTTATGAATCTGGTCAGCCTAGCTATGAGGAGCTTACACCCCTGCTGAAGACCGGAACTCTGGTCTCTAGAAAAAGTAAAAAGAGAAATTTGGATAAATTATTTGATAAGCTTCGTTAACATGAACATTCTTATCGTTTACGCCACCAACTCCGGCAGCACCTATTTGGCTGGTGAGCGCATTCGGAAAATTTTGTCCGCAGGCGGACATGAGGTGGATATGGAGGAGGCGAAACTCGTGAGGCCAAATCGGGTGAAGAAATATGAGCTGGTAATTTTCGGCTCTCCGACCTGGCACATCGGTGGAGCAGAAGCGATGCCGCAGGAATTTATGTTGGCTCTGCTCGAGCAGATGAGGCGAGAAGCGATGACCCCGGAGCGCTATGCCGCCTATGGCTGTGGAGAGAAGTCATTTACGATTTTTTGTGGCGCGGTTGATTATATCGATACAGTCCTCAGATCACTCGGCGCCAAAAAAGTTATTCCATCATTAAAAATAGATGGCTATTACTTCCATCTATTAGATAATCAGAAAATTGTGGATAAGTGGGCGACAGAGCTACGGCAGAAGCTTTAGCGCATCGCCTTCGGCTTGGTCCAGTAGTTATTGCGGCGGAATTTCTTGGTTTTTGCGCCGAGTGACTTGCCTTTTTTGGTGTTCTTCTTGGCGTGTCTTAGGCGGGCTCTGAGGGCTGAGTTCATACGAAGTTATAAAGTTTCTAAAGTTGAAAGTTATCAAGTGGCTGAAGTATACAGTATATTTTTAAAAAATGCAAGTTTCTCTGTCATTCCGACCGAAGTGGAGGAATTCCTTTCACCAAAATTTTTTGGAGAGGGCAGGTATACACACTGCCCCCTCCATCTTTTCAGTTCGGTTTGTTACTTTGGACGGCGAAGCTTAACCATAAAGTTGTCGTCCAAGACGGGCTGAATTTCCTGCGGGTATTGCCCTAGATTGCTTGCCCACGCAGTGAGCAGCAGGCTGTTTATCTGGTTCTTTCTGTAGAACCGTAACGCCATGAGCGCCGGTAATAGGCGCGCCATATCCCTTGTGAGCCGGTAGTACCCCTTCCGGGGACGACGGCTGATCAATAAGGAGCCCGGCTCCGCCCACGGCATGACGTAGTAGCGATGGAGGTTTCGACTCCAAAACCCCTTCAGCCAATCCGGATCTAATAGCGCAAAGCCGATGGAGTAGAGAACGGCGGTGAAAGGCACAAGCCCAAGCCAGATGGCAAGCAATCCCGCGAGGCTGGTTGTGACCGATGACTGGGCAAATCCCAATACGAACGGTGCAGCCACACAGGCTAAGCCCATCACTAACTTGCTGAAGCTGACCTCGACCGGCTGGTAATACATGAGGTCCACACTGCTGATCAGCTCTGGGTCATCTGATTTCTTTTTCAATTTTGACTCCACTAATACTGCGGGTTGTTAGAAAGTTTCGTCTATAATTATGATTTGTTTTGAAAAATTTGTCAATCCAGGTTTATAGAAAATTTTTTGGAGAGGGCAGGTGTACACACCGCCCTCTCCAGTTGATTCCGAGCTGTTACTTCTTCGTCCACCGTCCAAACTCGGACTTGACCACTTCGAACTTCGGATGATCCGGAGGCAGGACCTGTAGAAGGTGTGTACAGACACAGCCACGCAGTTCCATTCGTTCCTCAGGCGAGATCAGGCGATTTTCTTCGCCCTCGGTCAGCTCGAGCGTATTGAGCAGAGCCGCCGCGCAGACAGACCTCCTATCTAATTCAGCCGTCCGACTGGCTCGCTCGACCTCACGTCGCTGCCTCACTTCATTAAACAGCTGACCAATTCGGTCGTCGATCGACAAATGGGAAGTGTAGAACTCGAAGAAGTCCTCAACCTTGAGAGTGATCGTGGACTTGCCATAAGTCAGCCTAACGCGGAGCGGCAGCGAGCCAGGATCCTGGCGAACCGGCTGAATGCGCAAGTTCTCACCGTAGAGCTTATACCCTCGCCGGCTATTGAGCCGGAGCAGCACCTGACCATGCGGATTCTGTTCGTAGCTATACCTGACGCCCCGCAGCCACGAGTTGCTTGCCACGTAATACTCCCCGGTATTCTTCACGATAACGCTGTAGCCGACGATGTTGCGCCACCCATAATCGGGGAGTAGATTGAAGTTACCCAGAAAAAAAACCAACAACATTGGAAGCGATGCGGCAGCGATGTCCACTGCAATACTGGTTTCAACAAACAGCGGAGGAAATAATACGAACCTCCTCAGCAAGAACGTGAAAAAGAAAATGCCCAGGCTGAGCAAGAATCCCACGCGAAGCTTGATCCGCCGGTAGTCATCCACCTCATTCGGCTTGATACTCTTGAAACCCATAGGAACTTCTCCTTTTCTACTGCGAGTTTTCAACGATCAACTCTGCCATCATCGCAAATTTTGAGTGTTTTGTCAATCTGAGTCCACCGATTTTGGCTCCTCCCCCTAACCAAGGGGGAGTTAGAGGGGGTTTGCCTTCCCATGAGCAAACGTGACATTGTTCAGGGGTCGCAAAGGACGGCAAACCCCACCTAACCTCCCCTTGGAAAGGGGAGGAAGCGAAACTCCTCCGCCCGTGGGGCACCTCCTCTTAAGGAAGAGGAGGACAATAACCACTTCGAACTCGACCCCGACTTATGCTATACTTCCACTCACTATGAACAAGCTCAAATGTCTCATCTTCGACTTCGACGGCGTGATCGTCGACAGCTTCGATGCCGCGTACAAGATTGCACATACCCCGCTGAAAGTTGAAAATAAATCCAACTTTCGTGGTCTTTTCAACGGCAGTATTGCAAATACTATCCAGTCAAAATTATCCTCGCGTGAGTACGCGTCATTTTTTAATAGTTACGCCACGATGCTAGATAGTGTGCAGATCGTACCCGGTATTGCCGAGGTCATCCAGAAAGTAAGTCAGGATTACTTGCGTGCGATCATTTCATCCACCACCTCAAGTTCAATTAATAAATTTCTCAAAACCCATAAATTAGAAAAATATTTCGCTGAGATTCTCGGAATAGATGACGGCCCCAGTAAAGAAGAAAAAATTCGAGAGCTTCTCCAAACCCATAACATCGCCACGAAGGATTGCCTGATGATCACGGACACGGTAGGTGATATCGTGGAGGCGAAGCAAGCCGGGGTTTTGACTATCGGGGTCACTTGGGGGTATCATGATGAACAAATGTTGAAGTCTAAAAATCCCACTGCTCTGGCGCACACACCCGCAGATCTGACGCAACTAATCACCGACCTTTTACCTTTATAACTTTCTACTTTATAACTAATCACATATGCCAACCGCCTTCGAAAACGCCATGGAGCAACTTCACAAAGCAGGGAAGTTACTAAAATTAAATCCGAATATTCTTTGCCAACTTGAGTCGCCTCAGCGATTGCTCAAGGTTTCCATCCCGGTGAAGATGGATAATGGCAAAGTGCGCGTCTTTACGGGCTTCAGAAGCCAATACAACGATGCGCGAGGCCCGTTCAAGGGTGGAATAAGGTATCATCCGGATGTAAATGAAGATGAGGTCAAGGCGTTGTCATTCTGGATGGCAATCAAATGCGCGACGGTCGGGATCCCGCTTGGCGGGGGCAAGGGTGGTATAATCGTAAATCCAAAAGAACTCTCGACGGGTGAGCTGGAGCGCCTATCTCGCGGATATATCGATCAAATATATAAGTACCTCGGTGCTACCCAGGATGTGCCGGCGCCGGATGTCTATACCACGCCGCAGATCATGTCTTGGATGCTCGATGAATTTGAGAAATTAGTCGGCCATAATGAGCCAGGAGTGATCACCGGCAAGCCGCTGTCGCTTGGCGGCTCGGCCGGGCGGGGGATAGCTACCGCGCAAGGCGGGGTTTATGTTTTGGAGAAGACACTCCAAAAAATGGGAAAGAATATTAGGGGGACCAAGGTTGCGATCCAGGGTTTCGGCAACGCCGGCGCTACGATGGCAAAATTACTCCACCAACTTGGTATGAAGATTGTGGCGATCAGCGATTCCAAAACTGGAATCTATAATGCGCGGGGGATCAATCCGCTACAAGCTGAAGAAAGAAAAAATAAATACGGCACCCTGCCGATGAAAGGCAACAAAAAAATTACGAATGCCGAATTGCTGGAGTTAAATGTCGACGTCCTTGTGCCGGCAGCGCTTGAGAATCAAATTACAGCTGAGAATGCAGCCAAAATTAACGCAAAAATAATTATCGAGCTTGCCAACGGCCCCACGACTCCGGAGGCGGATTTAATTTTATTCAAAAAGGGAATTGTACTGGTCCCTGATGTCCTGGCCAACGCCGGCGGCGTGACAGTCTCATACTTCGAGCAGGTGCAGAACGCCGCTAATTATTACTGGACGGAGCGCGAAGCCTTGGAGAAGCTCAAATTAATTATGGACTCGGCATTTGAGAGTGTGTGGGAAACCAAAGTTAAATTTAAGACTGACCTCAGGACTGCGGCCTTTGTCCTCGCAATCAAGCGAATTGGCGAGGCGATGGTCGGCCGTGGAGATGCCTAGTAGAGCTCAGAACTTTGACTTTGTCGTCCAACAGAGCTATAATTGCAATCGTAAGATTACAGTAACATATTTGTAATATGCCAAAAAACAAACTCTATCGCTTGCTCGGACTCTGCGCTTTAGTATTAGTACTGATAATTTATCTCGTCAGCCGATCCGGCAAATCCAATACTCCGGAGTCGTCTGCTCCTCAGAATTCAAATACAAGTACCAGCGCAACTCAAGCTAGCGCCCCCACCTCGTCATTGCCGGCAAAGGCGCGGGTAATTTCGAAGCCATCTGTCGCAGCCGGGCAGACTGCATCGGAAGCATATCTTAATGCTCTTAATATTTATCAGAAGAGTGGCTACTACATGCAATTTTTCCAGTGCCAGGCGAGCCCAGGATCGATGGTGCTGAAGAAGGGAAGTAAAATAATGCTCGATAATCGAGATAGCGTAACTCACCTGATCGGGATCAGATCAGTTCGCTACAACATCGGCTCATTCAATTTTGCCATCGCCACTCTGGATTCTCTCGGCACAAACTACGTTACCTGCGACGGCGGCGGAAGCGCGCAGATCACCGTTGTTCCATAATTCCTCTATGCGTTATTCCCAGCTTTTCGGTAAAACCAGCAAATCAGTGCCGGCTGACGCTGAGAGCGTCAATGCAAAATTCCTAACTCAAGGGGGTTTTGTTTCTAAACAGATGGCTGGAGTATATAACTTCCTTCCGCTTGGACTTAGGGTTCTTTCGAAAATACAAAAAATTATCAGAGAAGAAATGAACGATATGGGAGGCCAAGAAATTCTGATGCCGGCCCTAACTCAAGAAGAAAGTTATCTAACAACTGGACGGGAGTCGATGGAAATATTATTTAAGACAGAAATTGTTGGTGGTGGAAAGGCGATGCTAAATCCAACTCACGAAGAAGTTGTCACACCGTTGGTACAGAGCCATGCGTTTTCATACCGAGATCTACCGATGGCGGTTTACCAAATCCAGAATAAATTCAGGAACGAGCCACGCGCCAAGTCCGGGCTCCTTCGAGGACGCGAATTCAACATGAAAGATATGTACTCGTTCCACCTGGATGAGGCTGACCTGAATAAATTTTACGATCAGGCGATCGCCTCCTACTTCAGGATTTATGAACGCCTCGGACTTGGCAAGAGTCAGGTAGTGCTGACCTATGCGTCAGGCGGAAGCTTCAGCCGTTACTCGCACGAATTTCAAGCGATATCCGAAGTGGGGGAAGATACCATTTTTCTGTGTAAGAAATGCAATATTGCCGTCAACAAAGAAATCATCGATGAACACAATTTTTGTCCTTCTTGTGAGAGCGTCGATCTGACGCCGTCCAAAGCGATCGAGGTTGGCAATATTTTCAAATTACGAACCCGTTTCTCCGAGGCCTTCAAGTTCAACTATCAGGATAAAGACGGCAAAAATAATTTAGTCGAAATGGGCTGTTATGGGATGGGGCCATCGAGAGTTATGGGAACTCTGGTGGAGATTTTTCACGATGAAAAGGGGATAATCTGGCCGACGGCCGTAGCGCCATTCGATGTTCATCTGATAAGTTTGGGGAAAGAAAATGATGAAGTAACTGCCGCGGCAGAGAAACTATATTCTACTCTCAAAGAACAGGAAATCGACGTTCTATTTGACGACCGTGGGAATTCAAGCGCCGGAGAAAAGCTTAATGACGCCGATCTGATCGGCATTCCGGTCCGGATTTTACTTTCGAAGAAGACTCTCGCGCAAAACGGCGCCGAATTCAAACGCAGAAATGAAAAATCTTCCAAAATTATCGCCCTCGGCGAAGTTGTCCAAAATATCCGCGGCTAATTTATGCGCGATGAAATAGTTTTCGATATTGAGACGCAAACCGGCGTTCTTAATGACTTCAAAAAATTGAAAGTGTCCTGTGTTTCAGTTTATCAGTATAAGACTGATACCTATCAAAGCTTCGAGGAGCATGAACTCCCGAAGCTTTGGCCGATATTTGAAAAGGCCGATCTTATTATCGGCTACAACACAAAGCACTTCGATATTCCGGTTCTAAATAATTATTACCTCGGCGATCTGTCGAAGCTGCCGCATTTCGATATTATGGAGCAGGTGAAGGAGAGCTTGGGCTTTCGATTGAAGCTGAAGGATCTGGCAGCGGCGACTCTCGACAATATCGAGAAGAGCGCAGACGGCCTGCAAGCGGTACGCTGGTGGAAAGAGGGCAAAATCGCGGAAATAAAGAAATATTGCGAACAGGACGTACTGGTGACCAAGGAAATTTACGATTTTGGAAAACAAAATCATCAATTATTCTATAAATCACTTACTGGGGAAGTCCTGCCATTCAGGGTAAATTTTGAATCAAACTCGGCCGATACTGCGAAAAAGAACATTAACCTTACCTTACCGTTGTAATATGGTAAGAAAGAAAATCGTTTATCTGGATCATGCCGCGACGACTCCGGTTCGCGAAGAGGTGCAGAGAGCAATGCAGCCGTTTTTCAGTTCGCACTATGGAAACCCATCCAGCCTCTACCGCGAGGGCACTGTAGCCAGGGGCGCGCTAGCAGAGGCCAGACAAACTATTGCTCGCATTATCGGCGCGCAGCCGGAGACGATTGTCTTCACCAGCGGCGGAACCGAGGGAAATAATCTGGCGATTTTCGGGTTGGCGGAAGCCAATCACGGCCGGGGGAGGAAAATGATATCGACCGACATCGAACACCACACTATTCTGGAGCCGTTGAAGCAGCTCGAGAAGCAGGGTTATAGCCTGACTTTGTTATCACCAAATAATTCCGGACTTTTCGACCCCGACAAGGTTATCGCGGCGATTACTCCGGAGACGGTGCTGGTGACCGTCATGCTGGCCAACAATGAAATCGGCGCGATCGAGCCGATCGCCCTCATCGGAAGGCGAATTTTACAATATCGAAAAGCGCACAATACCGCTCTACCATATTTTCACACCGACGCCTGTCAGGCCGCCGGCTATCTCGACCTCAATGTTGAGAAATTGCATGTCGATCTGATGACGCTGAACGCCGGCAAAATCTATGGACCCAAGGGAGTTGGGATGTTGTATGTCCGTCGCGGCGTGAAAATTAACGCGCGACAGTTTGGCGGAATGCAGGAGAATAATCTTCGCGCCGGGACCGAAAATATTCCTGGAATAATTGGATTTGCGAAGGCGTTGGAGCTCGCCCAAAAAGATAAAGTCAGAGAGACTGCCAGACTTTACAAATTGTCGAATTACTTCTGGAAAAAAATTAAGAAAAATTTTCCCGATGCCATACTAAACGGCCCGCCCATTGGGAGAGATCGTCTCCCCAACAATCTTAGTGTTACATTTCCCGGATACGACGGCGAACAGCTGGTGATCTACCTCGACGCTGAGGGCGTGATGTGCTCGACCGCTTCGGCCTGCGCGGCGATGAGCGACGAGCCATCGCATGTTCTGTGTTCTCTCCAGATCCCTGCTCAGGGCGCGAAGTCAACCCTCAGATTTAGTCTCGGCAAGTCGACTACAAAGACTGATCTCGATTATGCTATCAAAGCGCTCGCGAAAGTTACGAAGCTGATTAAATCTCGCTAGAACAATTTGCTTTTCCGACGTATTTTTGCTAAACTATGGCTATTATGCCAGGAAAGCTTTCAATTGTTGCCACTCCCATCGGAAATCTCGGAGACATTACCCTCCGCGCCATCGACACTTTAAAATCTGTCGATCTTATTTTATGCGAGGACACCAGAGTCACGAAAAATTTGCTAGATCATTTTGAGATTAAGACACCTACCCTCAGCTATCACCATCACAGCGACGAGCGTAAAGTTAAGGAGATACAGAACGAATTGCTTGGCGGTAAGAATTTAGCTTTGGTAACCGACGCCGGGACTCCCGGCATCAGTGATCCGGGCAATATGCTGGTCTCGCTTCTGGTGAAGCGGATGCCGGAATTGGTGATTGAAGCGATCCCAGGTCCCTCGGCCCTCACGGCCGCTCTTTCTATCTCCGGATTTCCGACTGACAGATTTATTTTTCTTGGATTTCCACCACACAAAAATA
>ERZ1292630.860-Hain-H41-02um-R3-860-length-30690-cov-7_pt1 | contig 15423 bp, 1 predicted proteins | sample MGYA00564408_ERZ1292630 | MGnify/ENA primary metagenome ERZ1292630 (study PRJEB36523, sample SAMEA6512641) | groundwater metagenome | collected 2019-01-08 | study: AquaDiva: Metagenomics assemblies of 32 groundwater samples | reverse complement strand
TCGAAACAGACGAAGGAGAGGAGGACGTGGCCACCGCCAATTGAAGCATGGACAGTCCGACCTCCTCCAGCGCCGCTTCTGGCCAAGGATGCATCACGTTGACGGCCAGTTGCGAGAAAAATGGGAACTGCGGAAACACTTGCAGGTAGTCGAAGGCATCTGGAGTCGCGAAGAAGACGAACCGCATCGCCTGCCGAACTCGCTGAGCAAACAGTCGCCACAGCGTTTCCTCCGTCGACGACGACGACGCTGTTGCTGTGGTCGAGTTGAGCGGAGGACCACTGATATGGCTTCCACCCCGGTTCGTCGTCAGCCTGGTGGCGGCATCAGCGACGTCTGCCTCTCGCTGGCGCAACTCGATCCGCATCCTGTGGGTGATGTCGCCCTTGGCTTGCTCATCTGACTCAAATATCGCGCGATAAAATCCATCCGTGCCGCCGACCATGTCGTGAACGATAGGCAGCCACCAGCCCTCTGAGATCAGTTGAGGAGGCACGAGGCAGACCAGCCGCTCGCCGCGAAGCCCTGCCCGGAGAGTGCATTTCCTCACCCACTCGAGAAGGGATGGCTGTGCGATGAGTTGCGCGACGGCATTGCCCGCTGAAGTGGCAGTGACCGCCGCTTGAGGGGTCGTCCCTGCGCCTCGCGGTGAGGAGGCGGAGGCGGTGGATCCCACAGCATCCGCTGCCCCAGGAGAGGGCAACGTGACGCCGATCGCGCCCACGACGTGAATTGCAAGCCGACACAGCGACCGCTTCCCGCTTCCTCCTTGACCCAAGAACAACACATCGCGGTTGGCCGTGCCCAAGAGCCTCACGAGACGCAAGACGTGCGCGATTGCCTCTTCAAAAAGCACCAAGGACATGGACACCGAGGAGGGAGACGTGCCTCCTGCAGCGGTGTCCGCGTTGTAGTCCGCGAGAGCGTCCTCGGCTGCCGACCTGAGCGGCACAGAGGAACCCGAGGACGAATTTCCCCGCAATGCGGTTGATGCCCCGCTGTTGATATTGCTGCAGTCGACGAGGTCAGGTGCCTTTGGCACACCGCCAAGGCCAAGCGCTGAGAGTGACGGTGGTCCTCCGCCTTGCGCGGGAGGAGAGAGAAAGGCGGCGAACCGCAACTTGCCCACGTCGAGGCCCTCGAGGTCACAAAGAGACGATCCACCACCACCTCCTCCGGCCAGCAGCCCACCCCCACCTTGCCCGCCATCCCCGGCCGCGCGGCTCATGTGAACCGATACGGCGCGTTCAATCGCCTGGCAGGCCGTCTGGAAGTCGGACCGTGTGACGAGCCCGTCGGCGTACACGCGCACCGCCTCGTGGGCGACAAAGCGAGTAAACACACTGGGATGACGCAAGGCGGCTTGCGGCGGCGGAGGAGGAGCACTAGAAGGAGCCACGTGCGTCGCGGACGAAGACGACGCCGGACCCGTCATCGCGGCCAGGAAGGAGGACGATGAACTTCCCGTCGTTGCGGATGCATTGCTCGGAAACAAAGGACCCTCCCATCCACCGGAAACCACCGGCGATGCCCAAGCGAGGCAAATGAGTTCCACGTGACGCAGACTGAAGGAGTTGTGAATCGCGGCGGTGGTCTTCGGGAACAGCCGCGTGATCGTCGACTGCACATCCGCGGCGATGGATGAGAGGGGCGCTACCCAGTCCAGCAGTCCCGTGGGCCCGGATGCAGTTGGGTTGGAAGTCCCTCCGCCCAGTGGAAGCGAACTACTACTACCACTACTAGTCTCCTTACCTTTAGGCCCTGCAACGGCGGTGGAATCCGCCCGCGTTCGGACGCTGCTCGATCGCGTTTTGTTGATCTGCAGTGCCGGCATCGTCGTCGCGATTGACGACGACACGACAACAGTCGAGAGCGATGACGAAACAGAGACGGCGGGGGCCTTCGCCTGCGTGAACAGATGGGTCAGAAAGCAGCTTGCCGCGAAACGTAATGTGTCTTCGTTGCACTCGGGCAGCGTGACGGGGAAGAAGGACGAAAGCAGGCGGGCATCGACGGTCGCGGAGCGGTCCGTCGCGGTGCCACCCCCCCCGCCCGTGAAGCGCATTGAACCGCTAGATTCGTGAGGATTGATCGTCGCGACGCATTGAACACGGCGGACGTTGCGAAGCTGCCACGCGGCCGTCGCCGAGGATCCCGCCGCCATGGGGGACGAGTCGGCGCTTCCTCCCTTCCCTCCAGTGGAAGGCGACGTCGATGAGCCACCAGACGCGCTTTTGAAGTAGGCGTGGCCGTAGTCCAAGAGCTGCGCGATCCACGTCAACGGGGGTCGCGTGCCAAATTCGTCCGCCAGCGGCAAGTGCACGTCCTCCAGCACAAGAAGCAGCTTTGTGCTGCCGTCACCGCCAGGCTCCAGCGACTTGCCACGACGCTCCAGGCGGGACTCCAAGACCGACGGGACCAGATGGAGTGGCGACACGCCGTTGAACGTGACGAGCGCGTACGAGTAGGCCGCGCTGGGGAGAAGCTGCAAGCGTGGAGGGGGAAGCGCCGCGGTCATTCCGCCTCCCCCCATTGTGCGCGGTGAGCGGCTCAAGCTGGAAAACTGCAGCGCCGCTGATGGTGTGACCTGCAACATTCGGCGGAGCAGCTCGCTCTTTCCGGTTCCGGAGGCCCCGGCGACCAAGACCGGGACGCCCTGATCGGCAAACAAGCGGATGAAAAACGCCGCCGCAATGTGCGCGGCAGTGGGCACGAATGGAAGGGCGCCGCTGCCGGTCAACGATGGACCTGCGAAAAGGTCGCTGAGCTCGGCCGCGTCTGCCACGGCTTGATGGGGCGGGGCAACCGCTTGCGGAACGGCCACGACAATGGCGGCCCCCCCGCCTTTCGTGCTCATCGCGCGATTGGGCCGCGTCGCCAGTGTCGGAGGTCGAGGCAGGGCCTCCTGGGATTGGGAGGCGAGGCCGCTACCGACAACGAGGCCAGCCGTGTCGCTGTTGCCGTTGACGTCGGGCGGGGGGACAACAGAAGGAGCGTGACTCTGAGTTGCCTGGGGGGTTGCGAAACTCGTCCCGGGTGATGCCGGTGAATCATCCGCTGCCGCACCGCCGCTGTTCAATCGATCGTCAATGCCGAGGAAAAATCTCGCAAATGCGCCCCAGTTGAGCATGACCCAGGGTTCAAAGCGACGTGACACCGGATTAAGCCACACCTCGAACACCGTCCCTAACTCGGGAGGGGGGAACCGAACGTTGCGCCACTCGCGTCGTACGAAGCGATCGAAGCGCAGCACTGGGTCCAGGGCATTGCCGCTACTCGTCGTCCCACCGGCTCCCCCGCCAGCACCGTCGAGGGAGGACGACGACGCGATGCCACCGCCGGTCGCCATCCCCGACGTGTTCGTTGAAGACGATGAGGTTGACGCGGCGAGTAGGTGCTGCGACGATGTCAACAAGGGTCCACCGAGAGCCCACACCGCGGCGAAGCCGAACGCGAGCTCAACCTCTCGTTCGGCGAAGTCACCGGACATGCGATCCAGTATCGCGTCGACGATGGTCAATAGGAAGCCAACGGCCTGACCCACGGGCAGCAAAGGCAGCATGCCGCCGCCGCCGGCGGAGGCTGAGGAGCCGCCGGAGCCAGAACGAGGCCCAGCCCCCGCTCCGTGGCACATGGTGTGCAGAAAGTGCATGGTGGGGCCCACGTAGCGCTCTAGCAGTGGCAGCAAGGTGGCCTGAATGGCTCGCCCGTCGAGGCGTGCTGATGCGATCGGCAGCCAGGCGACGTCGTACAACGCCGCCGCACTCCCCCCCATGGGGCTCGCGGAATTCGTCGTCGCCCCCGCCGCGGAGCCAAGGAGCAACACGCCGGCGCGCGACACGCTGGCGGGTGTGGCGTGCCGTAGCGAGCTCGTTTCAAAGACGAGCCGAGCGGAATCCGGGAGCACGATGCGCTCTTGATTGGGCAAGGTTAAGACCTTGTTGTCGTCCATGAGACTGTTGAGGGACTCAATCCACTGCGTGTCCAGATCGCCATCGAGGAGCAGCCACGACTGGAAGTAGACGGCGGAGGTGGCCGCGCCAAATCGATGACTCGGGGAGGGCGCCGGCGTTGTCGTTTGCGAAGTCGAGATAACCGGCCCCACTGGTGCAGCGGTCTGACCGCCTCGCTTTCGGTGCAGCGACGACGTGCGTTGCAGCGGTGCGGTCGGGAACGACGTTAAACCGTGATGGCTGTTCGTCCTCCCTGTGCCCAGGACGGTGCCGTCCCCCAAGTCAGCTGGCGTGGCGTGACTGATGCCTTGCGGACTGCCGTCCGACGACGAGGATGGCAGTGGGCCGCCCCCTTCGCCCGAGTTCGCACTGGCAACCACCTCGCGGAGCACGAAGGTCAACAATCCATCTCCCCATTCCTTCGATATGGGGTGCACGTAGCCAAAGAGGTCCGACGTCGAAACGGATTTGGGATTCAAGTCCCGGACAAACACCGGGCGTTGTGCTTCGGGCGAGCCGAGAGCCGCCGCCGCCGTCCGCCATAGCGTCGACTTGCCCGATTTCGCTTCACCCAGCAGAAACACGCTGTGACGGACCGTGAGCGCTTCAATGAAATTCTTGACGCGGTGTACGAAGGCGTCGTCGATGTGCAGCCGGCCGCTCGGCGCAGGGGCGCTAGATCCAATTTGATTGCTCGACGCCAGTCGGAACGAGGCGAATGAGGACAACGGGGACGGAGCGGCGGCGCCTCCTCCTCCTCCTTTGGTGCCACCGACGGCGCCTCTGGAAATGGTCAGCGACGCGACGGACGCGAGCGATGCGTCCAAAGGATTGGAGGCGACCTCGTGGCACGCGCGGTCCAACAGGGCAAATGAGAGCAAAGGTGCAGACGGTCGAGTCGGAGGAGACGCAGTCTCTGAGACGCCTCCGGTGTCGGGGGCATCCGCGTCGGGCGACGCCGCCAGGGAGGGGAACAGGTGGGCGGCGGGGTAGAACTGATTCGCCACGGATGCAATCAGTGCCACGGCTCCACTTGACGGCATCGGCGCGGCGGCTGCGGCTGGTGACTGCCCGGTGGTCATGTGCAATGGACGAGTCGTCGCGGAGGCGTTGGCACCGACGGTGAGAGAGGAAGACGACAAGGCGCTTTCCATCGACGAGCCACTCCCTCCGCCTCCGCCTCCCAACGTCGCGGAGAGGACCGTTGTGGGAAACACATCTTGGAGCAACTGCGAAAAGATAAGTCGATCCTCCGATTCCAAACGGGGCAGCGTGAAGTCGCGCAAGGCTTGAACGACGAGATGCACTTCGGATAGTGAAGACGACGTTGAACCCGCCGCCCGGGTCGTTGGACCGGCGAGGTCCATCGCCGCTCGCACCGCAACCTGACGCAGTGTGCTTGCAACGACTAGAAGTGACTTGACGGCGCGCAGGCCCCAGTCGTAGTGCCGTTGTGGGCTGAGCAGCTGCCCACTGAGAGAAAAAATCATCGTGATTTTGCGAGCCAGGTGGCGCGCGTCGGTATAGCCCGCAGCGATGAGCATGTTTTCGGCAATGAGGTCGAGGTCGGGAGCCACGACGGTGACAGGCCGGAACAAGACCTTCAGATTGTCGGGAAGTTCCGCGCGACCGGCGTATCCAGGATTCATAGTGACGAAGAGGGCGCAGGTGTGGTCCAACAACGGCTCAAACGTGCTGCCGCCCCCTTTGCTGTGTCCAGCAGTAGCGTCCGAGGCTGCCGATGAGGAGGACGACGCGGCAGAAGGCCCTCCCAGAAATGAAAACGTGCGCCGCGAAGGGTCTCGCAAGGCGTCGAGCAGCTGTTTGTACAAGGTCGAGAGCACTGAAAGCACCTCGACGGCAATGCGGTTAAACTCGTCGAGACAGCACCACGCGCCCGAGCCCGCAATGCCGCTGAGGATGGCCGTCAACGTCGCACGACGCATGCCGTCGCTGCAATTATAGACAAACACTGGCTTACCCATATGCGCGGCGAGGTCCTTGGTGGTCTCCGTCTTGCCCGTGCCCGCGGGACCGACGGGCGCCCCGCCCAGACAGAGGTGCAAGGCTTGCGTGAGCGTCACATAGATACGCGTTGTGAGGGGGGTTATGACGAGCCGCTGTCCGTTCCCAACGTACTCGCCGCCGTAGTCCATGGTCACGTTGCAGACGTCGACGAAGACGCGGCGGTGTTGCGCCAATGCCCGGACGGACTGAAGGCTCGCGTAGCCGTCGGTGGCCGCGGGGCTGGCAATGTGCTTGGGCGAGTCGTGCGAAGCGGACAATTGGAGTTGAAACCCTGTCACGCGCTGTCGTAGCTGCTGCCGCCAGACGAAACTCTCCTCCGTATCGATGCGTCGTGCAACGAGATCCGCGATGACGTCACGACGGTGCACTTCGCTCGTGACGATGCTGGAAAGTTTCGTGCGAGTCGAACTGTCTAGCATCGCGCTGCCGCCGCTTGACGTTGTGGACGACGAAGCCGCCGTGCGTACCTGTGGTTGTTGTTGGCTCGTGGTGGCGTGGTGTCCATCCGGCGCAGGCGCACCGGCCGCAAGGTTGATCATGGATCCCGCAGCCAGCGCAGCAGGCGGAGGGGCCAGCAATCGAATCACCGCATGCAGGGCGTGATCGGCCTGCACCTGAAGATCCCTCATGGCGCTGTCCTGACCGGTGCCCATGCGGTGAAACGCGCTGGTCACATCGAGCGTCCAAGTGACGTTGCAGAGAAGCAGGGCGACTTGACACGGCAAGGTGAGTAACCACTCTGCACGCTCCCTCGGGCCGTGTATCGCCTGCGGCGACATGGAAGAGGAGGAGGAGGCAGTCGCTGCGGCATGGCCACCGGTGGAAGGAGGCAGGACGACGTTGCCCATCACCGCCCGCAAGCCGAGCGCGACGCGGTCCAACATAGTAAAGCGCATTTGTTCGAGCAGCTCTCCGAGCCACACCTCGGCTTTGTTGCCAACCAGGACGGGGAACGAAAAGGGAAGCCATTCGCCGCCGATGCCATGCATGCCAGTAATCTTGGCACAGGCGGATGGCGGTGCCCCACTCAGGGACGTCATCGCCCCTGTGATCGAGCGCGACGCGAGGGAGTCCAAGCCCACCGACTCGCTTCCTTGGGCTCCTCCTGCTCGGTGGACCGACGTGCGCCTGGGCCCGATCGACCCCATCCCGGGCGTCTGAGCTGCCACGGCGTGCAGCGTCGACACCCACGCCGCGGAACCCGCCTCCGCGACCTCCAGCGCGACGATGCCGGGGAAAAGTTTGTGCATGTGCGCGCGGCTGGCGTTGGCGACGGAAGCAAGGTCGCTGCAACTGAGCAAGTCGAGCACGTCGGGCGTAGGGGCAAAGTAAAAACGGGGGAACTGCGCGCGCTTGATGCCAAGGTACACGGCAAGCGACTTTTCGCACTGTACGAAGCCAGTGGTGATCGCGTCAATATCGCGGAGCAGCCTCTCGCCCGCCTCGCCGGTGCACGCCGACATCATGGGCACGGTGGCGGTCGTGACCTCCGTCGGATGGTGCGAGGCCGATGACGGTGTGGAAGCCACCGACGCGAAGCCGTAGCTCGCGGCGGACGGGGTTCGCGGAGACGCGTTGGAGATCGTCGAGGGGGGGGGCGCACCTGCGCGCGAAAGGCCACGAGCGCCAGCGCTGTTGTTATGCTGCAGGCGATTCAGTATGCTGACCAGTTTGTGATGGAGGCCCTGAAACGCGTCGGTCTCCGCGGGCAACTGCCGCTGCACATCCTCGCTGTCGAAGAACACTCCAGCGAGGGCACGCCACAGGTTCTGAACTGCCTGAATTTTGAGAATGGCGCATTCAATGCCAGCGAGGGCGGCTCGGTATTCGCGCAGCACGGGTAGATGGTCCACGGCGTCCTTGGAGCCTTCGAGCTGCTGGACGACCAGCTGATGATCATCCATCGTCTGTTTCAGCTCATCAGATAGACGGATGAGCGCGACGCCTCGCGTGGCCGGCGCCGGTGGCGCGAACTCAAACGGACGATTGGCCCAGGCGCTGCGCAACATGTCCACCTGACGCTCGACGTTCGCCTCGCGGCCCGCTCGGTCAATGATCGCGGCGATCGTGTCGACATGTTGGGCAATGTGCAGGTCGAGCAATTCATCGAGACGCCAATCCTTTGCCCGGATGCCGTCCATGGTGCCGCGGGTGGCTGCCGTCGCCGTGCTTGGGAGGGCAGAGCTGTCTTCTTCTTGGCCTCTTCCTTTCACGACGTTTGGCACAGGACGATCAGCACTGCTTCCTGCTGTATCTGCGTCGGCAAGTCGCCGCAGTTCTGCCCAGTGCTTGTCCTTGAGATCTGGACTCCGGAGGGACTTGGCCAGTGGGAGCAAGACGAACAAGTCCCGTGTGAGCGTTTCCAGCGCCTGGTAGACGGGCCACTGCTTCGCGGGCCGATCCAGAGCGCGCACCAAGCTGTGAAACCGCTTCACCGTCCCTTCGACGACGTCGATTTGAATGTTGACAAATGGGCACGCGCTCCACACGCGGACGTGTCTCGTCACGACGGCAAACAGATCCCACACTTGTTTGACCAAAACACACATTTCCTTGGCCTCGATGAGACTATTCACCGCCGTTCGTGGGAGCCCAAAAAGCGTTTCGGCGCGGTTGACTTCTTGAAGCGAATTTTCGAACGTCGTGAGGATCAAGCGACTTTCGTAGATCCGCCGGTACGCGGCTCGTTGCATGGCAACGAGACGGTCCGATTGCGTTGGGATCGCCACGTGTTCTAACGGTAAGCGGCGATAAATGCGGCCCGTCCCAGGGACGATGCTCTCATCGATAAAGGTAGCAACTTCGGACGCGCGGTTTTTGACATCCGCGATCGCTTCATCCACTTGGAGCTGCACCGTATCGCCAAGGGCGAGCAATCGCTTCTTGGTGTCTCGCCACGACTGTGACACAGATTGTAGTCGCGGGGCGATGTCCACCGGCACGGCGACGTTCTTCCTGGCCAGCACATCCAACGTTGCCTTGAGCGGATCAAATGCAGCGTCCAGCACATCGGCATGCGCCTTGACGTCGCGTACGGTGGCGTGAAGCAACACTAAATCAACGGCGGTGAGACGAGTCACAACCAGTCGAAGCGAGGGGCGTCGGAGCGGTTGATCGGACACAGCGAAGGACTGGCCGTTGGACGAATCGACTGATCGACCCGCGGGCGGTTGCGTTTTCACAGCCCCTGCTCTCGACGAAGAAGGCGGTGGTGGTCGCGTTGGGGCCACCAATGATGCTGTCTTGTCTGCCATGCCTGCCCCTGTTCCGGCGCGCCCGGATGGCTCATCTGGCGGGGAGAGAACGTCGTCCTTCCGGCTCATCGTGCAGCGTTGCACGACCGCCGCGACGTTTTGTTGATACCGGGCGACAAGTTCGATGCGGCAGCGAACTTTTCCGACCAAGTATTCCAACAAGGTGTCTCGCCACCGACGGGCCAGACCAATGATCACGTCGCGAGCGGGAGAGCAGTCTAGCTTCAACCATCCAAAGGGGCACACAACGGGAAGCGTCGCGGGCAACTCGTACTGCAGCATACGATCAAAATTATCGGCGGCGTGTTCGACTTGAGCCAACGTCGGTTGCCGCCGACGTCGCTCGCGTTCACTCGCCGCAAGTTGAACCACGACGGGGCGGTGCCGGTGGTATTCGACATCGAATATTTCTACCGTGCTCCATCCATTGTCACGTAGGGCAGGGGACGGAGTGGCGACCCTCACGGCGTCGAAGGGGGGCGGCACGTGGGATGACGACGATACGATGGCGCTGCGTTGGTGGGCAGGATGGGTGGTACTGCTATTGACGCCTTCGTCCCTGTCGTGGTCGTCGTCGTCGGACGAGGACGACGTCAAGGCAGGAGGCTCTTGGAAGGCGGACCACCCGGTCGAAGAGGACGCCTTATTATTCACAGGCTTCGGCCGCCAACGGCTGCTCCCTGGTCGCTCCGTGAGCCGCAGCTTGATCGCCAGCTCGGCATCCATATCTCCCTCGGCCCAGCGGTGCACGGCCTCCTGGCAGTGGTAGGTCCACAGGAATGCGTAGTGTTTGAATCGGCGACGGATGTCGCGCAATTGGCGGATGATGTCGCGGGTCAGCAGCACTACGTCATCCTGCGCGTCGCGCAGCTCAGCGAATGCCATGACGTACGTGAAGAAGGTGTCGGAGTAAGGGACGGTCGTCGCACTACCGGCCGGCACGAGCTGCGCAGGTGGGATGTGGGGATGAGGCGACCCGAGTCGGGGCGATCCGGCGGCGTCGTCGGCCGAAAACGCTCCGCTGCTACTGTTGCCACGACGAAGTGACGTGGACAGGACGCTTTCTTCGTCCATGGGTCGTCGGCGCATCGACGAGGCCAAGGCGTCGCCGCCGTCAACGTCAGGGGGTCGCCGCCGCGTCGAGCCGGAGAGCGGGTCGGTGACTTCCGACGGGGATAGCGACATGCGTCGCCGTCGGTCGGCGTCTCTCGGAATCATCCCGAATCGAGGCATCAGCCGCGCGAGCGAGTAGACATTATTCAGCCAGGCGAACACGCGGTAGGAAATGGAGCCCACGACGTCGGGCTCGACGCTCGGGTCAAGTGCGAGCCTGTAGTGCCGAGGAAGCCGCGCGGACGCTGCAAACTTCATCGCGGTGGCGGACGTGGCGTTTTGGATCTGAGAACCACCCCCGCGCTGCGAGGAGGAGGCGTGAGACAGGGTCAGGTTGCCGCGCCCCGACGTCGCACTGTGGATTCCCCCAGTCGCATCGTCCAAAGCGGCCGCTTGGCGGAACACGGTCGACGTGCGGCGTTGTCCAGCAGCACGGGCAGCAGCAGCGGGCACTGAATCTTCGGCGTCGGTGGACCCACCGACACCAACAAAAGCGGAGACGGTGGCGTTTCGACTCGCCGCCGTCGGCGGGGGCATGGTTAATTCTAAGCGCGCCTCAAGCAGCACCATGGCGTGTAGTAGCACGTGGCCTCGGCCGCGGCTCCCGCGAGCGGCTGCTGCCCTCAAACCAGTTTGGTACATAGTCTTGACCCATTGGCTTTTCAGTTGGATAGGATGGCCCTCAGACGACGACGACGTTACCGGCGCCACCATCATCATGCGCGGCCCACTCGTCGTCGTGCTCGCCGATCGACCAGGGCGAGGTGGAGGAGCGGGGGACGCGTTGTTGATCGCTTTGACCGACGCTTGTGCGGTCGTTAAGGACGTACGATTGCCCCCCGAGACATCCACCCCCAAGGTGCCTATCAGCTTGCCCACTACGGTCAGCAGCGCCATGGCGACCCCTCTCGCATACGACCGTTCGAGCCGACTGACATACGAGCACCACTCAAAGCGTTCCGGAGAGAGACCCACCGTCTCACGCGTGTTCCTGACCAACCGGATGACGCGTCGGTGCTGATACAGCACATCGTTCACCGAAGTGACGTGGTAGGAGACGAGCCGACGCCAGCGCTTCACGTACTTTCGCGCGATCATGTCGCGAGTGAGGGATCCCGCGGCGGTCGCGGATGCACCGGCAAGCCCGGGGGAGGACGGGGCGGTCGTCGTGCTGTCACTCCGGCCGCGGGTGGTATTTCGCGCTCCGCCGCCGCCGCCGCCCGAGCGGAGCCAACTCAGCGTGGCGGAGGCGCTGCCCGCGGTCGATGGACCCACGCCGCCGCCGCGGCCAGCGCCTGCAAAGCTAGCGGCCGACTCGCCGAAGAGCATGGTCACCAAGTACCGCTTCCTCGTTTCCTGTGCGACGTCGGCGAAGTTCCACACATTCGCGAGACTCGTGCACCAACCCCGCACGATGCGTTCGATGCGCTGCACGTTGCCTTGGATGCGCAGGGCCACTCGGGACAGCTGAGACACGCCCGTTTGTAGCCGTTCGAGGTAGGCGCCCTTGTTCAAGGACGCCCACCGGATGCCCGTCATGCCATCCTCGAGCGTGCGACTCACCGCGGCTAACTTTGGGCTCAGCAACGCGTATTCGGCGTCCGTTAGCGTCGCCATCAGGTGGTTGAACTGCGCCGCCATGCGATCCAGCGTCACGTTGGCGGCAAGCACCTCGTCCGCGCTGGATTGCAGTCGCTTCGCGGCACGGGAGGAGCCCCACGGAAGGCGGAGCTGACCGATTGCGACGGGCAGGGTCGCGAGCAGGGAGAATAAGACCCGGTCGAGATTCACGACAATGCGCGGCCGGTGCGTCGTCGGGGAAGGTACCAACGTGTTGTCGGGGCCACTCATCGCCGAGCGACCACCACCACCGGCCGAGGAGTCCCTCCGCTTGCCGCCTGGCGCCGTGGCGTCCGTTGCGCCCAGAGGCCGATGATGCGATGCGGCTCCTCCTCCTTCCCGTCCGCCGCCGCCTCCTCCGGCCGCCCCTGCCGCTGCCTTGCTGCCGCCGTCGTCGTCCCGGCCGCCTTGAAGTCGCAGCAGGGGGACATCCAGCATGGCCTCCACGGGGATCGTTTCCAACCACGAGGTCCACGTCTCCGCGAGGGCGGCCTCTCGTTCCTTGAGAGCGTCGAGTAGGGTGGTGCTCTTGATGAGCACCGCGACCCCCACGGGCGTCGAAAACGAGTCTTCCGAAATCGCGCGCACGTAGCTGAGCGGCTGCTGGACGCGGTGGCGCAACGCGCGGAGCCATAACAGCGCGTCCGGGAGCGCGGCCGCCGTTGGAATGCCTGGTTGGTGCGTCGCCACATGGCGTCCGGCGTCAATTGCAAATTGGGTGCCGCTGAAATCGTTACCCCGCGGTGGGGATGCTTCGGATGCGCCGGCTGACCCTCGCGCACTCGTGCCACCGGCCGTCGTCGTCGTGTTACTGGCACCCACTCCCCCTTTCCGAGCGGCGGCAACATCAGCCGCGGCTCCCGAAGCGGCGGGGGGTGACCATCCTGCGGCGTGGCCCCCGCGCAGCACCCCGCGGTGGTCGTCGTCGACTGCATATGGTAGACCGCGGACGAGGCTGGTGCCTGGGGCGACCTGCAATGCCAGCGACGCCGCACCGGCACCATCGTAGTAGGCGGCATCGTGACTTCGGTCGGGTGACGACGAGTGACCCGGGACGACGACGACGCCCCGAGTGGGACTCAACGAGGAGTGGCTGCTAGCTGTTACCGGGGAGATGGAGGTGGCCTGTTTGTAGCTAGCCATGGCGGCCACCAACCCATCGGTGGATCGCTCCAGTCGCGTGAACTCCGCGGCGGCGTACACCAAGTCGCGCGACATAGCCCCCAACGCCAAGGGCAATCCCACGGAGCAAATCGCCCGCTTCACGAACGGTCGGTGAGGCATGAGGGGCGCAAACGCGATCAGGCGCTCCAGAAGGGCATTGGCGCCACTTCCCGCGCCCCGCAGGGCGGCGCCGCCAGCCGCAGAATGTCCTCTCCCGTCGGTCGCATCGCTGCCTACTTGGGCGTAGTAGGTCACCGCGTTCGTTATCAGTGCCGACATGTTCTCCTCGAACCTCGCCTTCGCGGTGGAAAATTGGTGGTAACAACGCTCGAACGAGATCGACGATGAGCCTGAAGGACGGGGATGCTGCTGCGAGCCGCTATGAGTCGTGGTAGGAGATCGTGCCGTCGTCGCTGACGACGACGATACAGCTGGCGTTGAGGAGGAAAAATCCAAAACAGCGTCGCGTTTTCGACATAGCATGCGCTGAACTCGCTCGATGACAACGAGGAGGCGATCCACCTCGCCGTCCCAGGCTTGCTGAAAGTTAGCAAACGGCGCCGCACCGCCCGTGCCTCCGACGACAAAGGATGACGCCGGGGCGGCTCTATTTCCTGACGACAACGAGACCGCAGAAGAGGACCCGGCGACACCAAGTAACTGCGCGGTGGGCGACGGTGCAGCGGACGACATCACGACTAGTCCCAAATCATTAAAGAAAATCGCATCTTGCAGCTCCATGAGCATTTCATTGACCTGCACTAGCCGATCGCGCAAGCGAGCGATGCCATCGTCGGCGTGAATCCCTTCTGCGCTCGAATGTGTGAACTTCGAGGGCGCAGCCGTCAAAGAAGATTGCCCGAAAGGCAGCATCCAAGGCACGGAAGGCGTCTGCCGATTGACTAGGTCTTGATGCGAGAGCCAGGTTTGCATGGCCAACGTACAAAGTTGCATGCATTCGTGAACGCGGCATCGCGAGAGGTAGCCACCGGCGTCGCCATCTCGGCCACTGGCGACCCCAGCGCCACTGCCGGTCATCTGGTGCGCCGCTCCTCCTGCTGCCGAGGAGGTACCACCCCCACTCGCCGCATCGTCGTGAAGACGATGAGACACCCCAAGCGCTCTCCAGGTGACGGGCAGGTCGATGTGCACGACACACGCCGCATGAACGACCTTGGTGACGGCGGCTACCATGTCGTGAAGGTCGTGTGTTTGCAGCACTCCATCACAGTTTCGCCAGACGTCGGCGTAGCCGCGAATCGCCCGCTGGCACCAATGCACCACGGTGTCGAACTTTGTCATCAAGCCACCACCCGCGTCGCAGCCTTCTGATGCCTCCAACGCGATGAAGTTTGCAAGGGCGAAGCGATCAAACGCCCTTGCGACAACGGAAGCTCGCCGCATTGCCTCGTGCAGTTCTGTAACCGCCGCGTCGAAACGGGCAACATGCAAGCCCGCGGACGACGACGCAGCCGTGGAAACAGCCGCCTTGGTGGAACTGGCCGCGCACCGCAGCTTGCCGGTTGATCCTTGAATATGCACCGACGTGGCAACTTGCTCACACACGTTGCTCAGAATGGTCACCCGACGTTCCCAGAGCCGGGCGATACCAAGAGGGCTAGGAGCGGCGGCGTCATGTAGGATCATCATCCCGGAGGCTCTGGCGATACCTCCTCCTTCCGACAACTTCGCGAGGCCATGATGTCCTTCGCCGCTGGGTCGAATGGCCTGGGCGAGGACAGGGCTACTGGAGGGGTGTGACATGGAGTTACTAACCGGGGCGGCGGCGTCGGTGATCGCGCCATCGGTGGAAACGAGGCGGACGATGTGATGAATCTCGTCTACCCAGGTGGCGCACTGGGCTTCCAACTCTTGTAAGGGTGTGCGGTTCTCTGCCGCGCCGGCGAAAGGACCTGACAAAGCCGACGGCTCGCGGTCCTGCAGCGCGGAAAGGCCGGGCAGGCCTCGAAAACTATCTCCCAAACGCCTCACATCGATCACAAAACCTTCGACCGCGCGAATGACATCACGTCGCACGCACTGCGGAGCCGAACGGATGCGGCTATCGAAACCAGGGATCACCGCGCTAAAAATGCACGACTCCAGTGCCAGCTGCACGGACTCGTGGTCCTTCCGCTTGTCCCCGTACAGTAAGAAGGTCACGTGCGAGAAGTAGAAGGCATCGTTCGTTTCCATTCCTCCTCCGTTTGCCACTGACGCCCCATTGAGGGCGGCCGCTGGGTTGTTCCAGACCGCAGCGCACAGAACGCCTTGCGGAACGGCTGCCGGGC